>Ga0209344_10000088_pt1 | contig 192169 bp, 151 predicted proteins | sample Cruoilmetagenom6_FD_187293 | JGI IMG/M metagenome (GOLD analysis project Ga0209344, IMG submission 187293) | Oil polluted marine microbial communities from Coal Oil Point, Santa Barbara, California, USA - Santa Barbara Oil Seep Sample 6 (SPAdes)... | ecosystem: Environmental > Aquatic >...
GGACATACAGATTAAGATTAAAACCCCGTTTTTTGAGCTTAGGACTCGTTTTCGGGGTTTTATTATACCTTAATATACGATTTAATTATCTGATAAACAAGTATTTATGTTACTTCTGAATGTGCCTAGATAATGTTTTTATTATCTACAAACAAACTAACACATAGTAGTTCTCCCTAAAAGACAGACATTTAAAAGGCGTCCTAACTTATACAGAACTCAAACCTGTAGACAAAAAGTTTTTAATTAAAAAAGTATCCGATTTAAAGATATTCGTTAAGCAACCCAATAAGTGTGTTGGCATCTAGTTCACCACTTTGACGCCATACCATTTCACCTTTTTTATAAATCATAAGCGTAGGCAACCCTTTAACACGAAGTGCCTGAGAAAGCTCTTTGTTTTTATCTACATCAATTTTAATCACTTTCCCTTTATCTCCTAAAGCAGCAGCTACATCTCTCAAAACAGGGTGCATTGCTGTAGATTGCTCATTCCACTCTGCATAGAAATCTAGCAGTACTGGCATATTTAAATCTATAAGTTCTCCAAATTTAGACATATATATATCTTTCCGTTGTTAATCAAAAGTAATAAAAAATGTTAAAAAAAAAAGTGTGTGCTTCATTTTTACAACACAAAGTGGTGAAATTAAATCAAATCTTTCTTTTTTAGCGTAATTACGGTGATTTCTGGCCATATTCCCACCCTTCCTGGATATCCTAAAAAACCAAAACCACGATTTACATTAATATATTGTCCTAGTTCTTTATAGATCCCTGCCCAATGTTTGTACCTCCATTTTGCAGGACTCCACTTAATCCACCCTGGAATTTCAATACCAAATTGCATTCCGTGGGTATGCCCACTAAGTGTTAAATGATAATGATAATCATCTTTCAGAACCTCTTCCGCCCAATGAGATGGATCATGACTCATTAATACTTTAAAATCTTCACTAGTAATTTTAGCTGTTGCTAACTTTAAATCTCCTGCCTTTTTAAACCCGCCTTTGCCCCAGTTTTCTACCCCAACCAAAGCTATTTTATCGGTTCCTCTTTGTAAAAAACGACTTTCATTTAAAAGCAAATCGAACCCAATATCCTTTTGTATTTGTTTGAGATCTTCTAAATTCTGAGCTTTTAATGCTTCCGTTTCCCATTGCACATAATCCCCATAATCGTGATTCCCTAGTACGGAGAATTTACCATCTGTAGCTTCTAACTTTACAAAAACATCCATCCAAGGTTTCATTTCATCAGCCCTATTATTTACCATATCTCCTGTAAACAATAAAACATCACTTTTCTGCTTATTAATTAAATCGACCGCATATTCAATTTTCTCTCGATTGTCAAAACTACCACTATGTATATCTGATATTTGCGTAATCTGATACCCATCAAATGCATCTGGCAAATCGTCAAAAGCCAATTCATAGGTTAGTACTCTAAAATTGTATTTCCCTTTTACCATACCATACAACAAGGCCCCAAACGGAAGGGTCGCAAGACCCAATGCTATTAAACTTAAAAAACGCCGACGTGTTGGTATGGAATACTCTTTTTGTTCTCCAAAAATTTTATTGTAAACACCTGCAAAGAATCTAAAAGTATCTTCGGAAAAAAGAAAAATTAAAATGATTAGATTAAAAGACATCACCGCCAACAATAATCCAAAAGCATAGCTCATTCCAATACTTAACACTCCTCCAGTACTACCAAGACTAAATTGATAGACAAAATTAACAAGTACCGCAACTGAAACTCCAATATATAAATAGTGAATCCAACTAGCCCTGGTTGCAGTTTTAAGCGCCTGAAAAGCGTAAAACCCAAAAGCGAGATAAATTAACACAAAAATTACCCAACGTAACATATTCTATTTTTTTTGCAAAGGTATTCATTTCATACCCAGTCAAAACCATTTAAGGTTTATTTAACGTGCAGCACCACTTCCCTAATAATCTCTATATCAGATATAGCAATATGGTCTTCTTTTAAAAACGAAGGGGAATTCATGGAAAATGGAGGTGCCTTATCTAAGGTTTTTTTAAATTTAGCACCTGACATATGCAAGGCAGGAAAACCTTCTAAAATAAAGTCCTTGGCATTTGCTGTACGCACCCCACCACCAGGCATAATTTTACAGGATACAGATAACTTATTTAGTTTAGACAATAATGAAAACCCTTCTGGTGCAGATTTTTGTTGTCCTGAAGTTAAAATATAATCAACGCCCATTTCCTGTAACTGCTTAAATGTAGCAATAGGATCTTTAACCCAATCAAAAGCCCTATGAAACGTAAATTCTAATGGTTTTGATAAACTTATCAACTCTTGAGTACGCGCTACATCTAAGGTAAAGTCTTTGTGTAAAACCCCAGAAACAATCCCATTGCACCCTAAATCTACACACAAAGCAATATCCTGCTTCATACTATCAAACTCAGCATCCGTATACGTAAAATCCCCACTTCTTGGTCTAATGAGTACATTTATAGGAATCTCCAATTCTTGTGTCACTTTTTTAAGCAACCCATAGGATGGTGTTACCCCTCCAACACCTAGTTCAAAACACAATTCTATTCTATCTGCTCCAGCTTTTTGTGCATTTAAAGCAGATTCAAATGAATTTGCACATACTTCTACAATCATATTCATTATATTTAAAGCCTAAAATTAGTCAACCTATAAATATGAAACGAAGAAAATTTTTAAAAAATTCATCCTTAAGCACTGCAGGTTTAATTTCGGCTCCATTACTGGCATCTTGTGAAAACAAAAAAGTAGCCATTAAATTGGAAGAAACTAAAACAATTAAACCGATAACTGTTTGCACATGGAATTTTAAAAATGCAAACGCAACTGCTTGGGAGGTTCTAGCAAGTGGCGGAAATGCTCTTGATGCCGTTGAGAAGGGAGCTATGTCCGAAGAAGCTGATATAAAAAATACAACCGTTGGTATTGGAGCAACACCTGACCGAGACGGAAATGTCACCTTAGATGCTTGTATTATGGACAAAGAGGGCAATTGCGGTGCTGTGGTGTACCTACAAAATATAGCGCATCCTGTGGCTGTAGCTAGAAAGGTTATGGAGGAAACACCACATATCATCTTAGCTGGAAAAGGAGCTGAACAGTTTGCTTACGAACAAGGGTTTAAAAAAACCAACTTACTAACTGAAGAGGCCAAAAACAGATGGTTAGAATGGAAAAAAACTTCGAAATACGAAACCATCATCAATATTGAAAACCACGACACCATTGGTATGTTAACGATGGACAAAAACGGTGATCTTGCCGGTGCTTGTACTACAAGTGGTATGGCGTATAAAGTAGGTGGACGTGTTGGTGATTCTCCAATTATTGGTGCAGGATTATATGTAGACAATGAAGTTGGTGCAGCTACCGCAACAGGTGTAGGCGAAGAAGTAATACGGACCGTAGGTAGTTTTTTAATTGTTGAATTAATGAGACAAGGGAAATCTCCGCAAGAAGCCTGTGAAGAAGGCGTAAAGCGTATTATGGACAAAAATAAAGGACGCAAGGATTTCCAAATAGGCTTCTTGGCACTTAATAAAAAAGGGGAAACAGGCGGCTATTGTGTACACCCTGGTTTTACATATCGTAAGGCAACAGAGGCTGGACATACCAACGAACAAGTAGATTCATTCTACAAAAAGAAATAAAGACAAAAAATTCGTTATTCATCGTAAGTAAAAAATTAAGGTTAGCAGTACGCTATATTGGTTCTGCTTCGTACTTTGCGCTCCAAACAAGCAAGCAGTAGACCGTAGGTGAAAAACCCAGAATTCAACCAAACAATTCAACAAAAAACCTATCCACAAAAAGCATTAAATACTAGACAAAAAAACTACAATGGCAGACCAAAAAAGACTTTTTTTACTCGATGCTTTCGCTTTAATTTTTAGAGGATATTACGCCTTTATAAAAAATCCAAGAATCAATTCTAAAGGACTAGACACTTCAGCAATACTAGGCTTTACCAATTCCTTACTAGATGTTATTAAACGTGAACGCCCTGATCATTTAGCAGTATGTTTTGACCGTGGCGGAAGCCTAGATAGGGTTGAAATGTTTGAAGCATATAAAGCAAACAGAGACGAAACTCCAGAAGCCATAAAACTAGCCATTCCCTATATTGAAGAAATATTAAAGGCTATGCATATTCCTGTCATTGTAAAAGAAGGTTATGAAGCCGACGACATCATAGGAACCTTAGCAAAAAAAGCAGAAAAAGAAGGGTACAAAACCTATATGGTAACCCCCGATAAAGATTTTGCACAGCTGGTTTCAGAAAACATTTTTATGTATAGACCAATGTTTGGTGGTGGCTATGAAACCTGGGGGATACCCGAAGTACAGAAAAAGTTTGAAATAGAAAGACCGGAGCAAGTAATCGATTTTCTAGGTATGATGGGAGATTCGGTTGATAATATCCCTGGATTACCTGGTGTTGGTGAAAAAACTGCAAAAAAATTCCTAGCTGCTTATGGAAGTATGGAAGGATTGCTAGCAAACACCCACGAACTCAAAGGAAAAATGAAAGAAAAGATTGAAGCCAACACAGAACTTGGCTTGCTTTCAAAAAAATTAGCTCGGATTATGTTAGACGTTCCAGTAGAATTTAACGAAAAAGAGTACGAACTAGACAAGCCAGACTTACAAAAGGTAACGGCTATTTTTGAAGAGTTAGAATTTAGAAGACTTACTGACAACCTCATAAAAACATTTGCTACAGAAACCCCAACTACAGCTACAAACACTTCAGATGCTTCTGGGGACCAAAAAGAAAAGAAACAACAAAAATCGAATACAGCTGGTGCAGGCCAATTTTCGTTATTTGGTGTAACTGGCGAGACTACGGAAGCTACAAAACAAGAATATTCTAGTAGAAAAACAATAAAAGACATACCCCACATTTACCAAAGTATAACTCCAGGTATGGCAATGAAGTTATTTTTACAAAACTTAATGAAGCAAACCTCTGTCTGTTTTGACACCGAAACAACAGGACTAAATCCGCTTACAGCAGAATTAGTAGGCATTGCATTTTCTTGGGAAGCTGGCAAAGGTTTTTATGTGTCTTTTCCTGAGGACGTACATGAAACACAAAAAATACTAGAACAATTACGACCGTTTTTTGAAGCGGAACAGATTGAAAAAATAGGGCAGAATTTAAAATATGACATTAAAGTGCTGCGCAAATACAATATCATTATAAAGGGTAATTATTTTGATACAATGTTAGCGCATTACCTTATCAATCCTGATATGCGTCATAATATGGATGTATTAGCAGAAACCTATTTGGATTACACGCCCGTTTCCATCACCGAATTGATTGGAAAAAAAGGAAAAAATCAATTATCTATGCGCCAAGTTCCGTTGGAGCAACAAACAGAATACGCCGTTGAGGATGCTGATATCACCTACCAGTTGGCAGAACATTTTAGGCCAGAACTGACCGCTGCTAAAACAGAAGGACTCTTTAAGGACATTGAAATTCCGTTATTGAGTGTTTTAGCCGATATGGAATTGGAAGGCATTAATTTGGATACTGCATTTTTAAAATCATTATCAGCAGACTTAAATAAGGATATTTTAAATTTAGAAACCAGCATTTACAAAGCTGCTGGCGAAGAATTTAATATTGCATCACCCAAACAATTGGGAGAAATCCTTTTCAACAAACTAAAGTTGGTAGACAAACCTAAAAAGACAAAAACGGGACAATTTTCTACTGCTGAAGATGTGCTTTCTTATCTAGCAAAAGAGCATACAATCATTCGAGATATATTAGACTATCGTGGTTTAGCCAAGTTAAAAAGTACCTATGTAGATGCATTACCAGACCAAGTTGAAGAAAAAACGGGACGCGTACATACAGATTACATGCAAACTGTTGCTGCCACAGGCAGGTTAAGCAGCAACAATCCAAACTTACAGAACATTCCCATTCGAACCGAAAGGGGACGACAGGTTAGAAAAGCATTCATTCCCCGAAGCAAAGATTATACATTACTCGCCGCCGATTACTCCCAAATAGAACTGAGAATCATTGCTGCTTTAAGCAATGAAACCACAATGATTGAAGCATTTAAAAAAGGTGAAGATATTCACGCTTCTACGGCATCCAAGGTCTTTAATGTTCCTATTAATGAAGTTACAAGAGAACAGCGTAGCAATGCAAAAACAGTGAATTTTGGAATCATTTATGGGGTATCTGCTTTTGGACTAAGCAACCAGACCGACTTAAGTAGATCTGAATCCAAAGAACTTATTGATGCCTATTATGCCACCTACCCAAAATTGCGAAATTACATGAGCGAGTTGGTTGATTTTGCCAGAGATAATGGCTATGTACAAACGGTTTTAGGTAGACGTCGCTACTTAAAAGACATCAATTCTAGAAATGCTGTTGTTCGTGGTGCAGCAGAACGTAATGCCGTAAATGCACCAATTCAAGGTAGCGCAGCAGATATTATTAAAATTGCAATGATTAATATTCATAAAAAACTTACAGAAGGTCATTTTAAAACTAAAATGCTACTCCAAGTACATGATGAATTGGTTTTTGACGCTCATAATAGCGAACTAGAAGAAGTTACCAAAATCATTAAAACTGAAATGGAAAATGCTTATATACTAACAGTACCATTAGATGTAGAAATAGATACTGGTGCAAATTGGCTCGCTGCACATTAAATTATTTTACAAACAAAAAAAGGTCTTTAGCACAGTGTACTAAAGACCTTTTTTACCATTTAATTTTTTTATCTTTTTGTAAAAACAATTTCCATACCTGCGTAGTTATCCGCATCTAGATCCTCGCCTAATATTACAAACATATTACCCTCAAATTTAATTGCAATAGTTTCTTCTTCACCCTCCTCATTTGTGTACGTTAATTGATCATCATTTAACTCCCATGTAGTAACCTCAGTATCTGTTTCTACCGGACAATCAACATCTAAACCTGTAGGACCAGCATTTACCTCTATATGGTTTAATTTGCTTTTGACCACCACCATTCCTTCTTTATTGAACGTATAAACCAACAATTTACAGCCTTCGCCTATAAGGTTATTTGCAATCTCTTGGGGCAAACTTAGGCTCGAAGACTCTTCCGTCTTCACCTCAGACACTTCCCAAGTTCCAATTAAATTACTATCAGAATATAAATTCTTTTCACTATCCGTAGAACAAGAAATAGCACTTAAACACACCAACATTACGAATACCAAACTTTGTTTTATCATTTTGATCACACCTGTTTATTAGCTGTAAGAACGAAAAAAATAAAATATTATTACATTTTACTCAAAAAACCATTGAATTTAAAGCCTTCTTAATAGGTAACAAAATCATTAAATTAAACCTTTTCTAAAAAACTAAAAAAATAATAAGAAATAAGCATTTGTATTTAAAGTAATTAATTGTACATTTGCACCCCGTTTATCGGGTTTCAAAGTAAATAATAAAAATATATTAGTGTGGATACATTAAGCTACAAGACAATTTCAGCCAATAAAGCAACCGTTTCTAAGGAGTGGTTATTGGTTGATGCTGAAGGAGAAACGTTGGGTCGTTTTGCTTCTAAGGTTGCAAAAATCTTAAGAGGGAAGAACAAGCCTAATTTTACACCACATGTGGACTGTGGGGATAACGTAATAGTTATCAATGCAGAAAAAGTTACTCTAAGTGGTAACAAATGGCAAACGAAGACGTACATAAGACACACGGGTTACCCAGGTGGACAAAGGTCTCAGACTGCTATTGAAATGTTGGAAAAAAATCCAGCACGTGTAGTGGAAAAATCTATTAAAGGGATGTTACCTAAGAACAGATTGGGTGCAGAACTTTTTCGTAACCTAAAAGTTTACGTAGGTTCTGAACACAACCAAGAGGCGCAAAAACCAAGAGCAATAAACTTAAAGGATTTATAATGGAGATAATTCATAAGATAGGCAGACGTAAAACTGCTGTTGCACGTATATACGTTTCTGAAGGAAGCGGAAACATTACGATCAACAAAAAAGATTTAAATGAATATTTCCCTACCGCTACTTTACAGTACAAAGTAAGACAACCATTTGCTTTAACTAGCAATGATGAAAACTTTGACGTAAAAGTAAATGTTTTCGGAGGAGGTATTACTGGACAAGCAGAAGCTATTAGATTAGCAATATCTAGAGCAATGTGCGAAGTAGATGCTGAAAACAGATTGATATTAAAACCAGAAGGTCTTTTAACAAGAGATCCAAGAATGGTTGAGCGTAAGAAATTCGGTCAGAAAAAAGCCCGTAAGAAATTTCAATTCTCTAAACGTTAATATTATTTCCGGAACTATGTTCCGGATTTTTTACATCAGATTACATCTGAGTTTATATGCTGCTATATAAGCAGCAACCAAGTTCATTGAGAAGTCCCTGAAAAAGTTTTAGGGCATTAAATTAAAACAAGTTGTCGTTGTCTCTACAGTGTAGAAGACACTAGTTTAGCATCTAAATGTTAAAGACTGCATACGCACTACTTTAGCATTGCTAAGTAAAACGGAACGTAAACTATTACAAAAAAAATGGCAAACAAAATTGAAGTAAAGAATTTATTGGAAGCAGGTGTGCACTTTGGCCACCTGACAAGAAAGTGGAACCCGAATATGGCACCATATATCTATATGGAACGTAACGGAATACACGTTATTAACTTATACAAAACAGCTGCAAAAATTGAAGAAGCTAACGAAGCTCTTAAAAAAATAGCAGCATCTGGTAGAAAAATACTTTTTGTCGCTACCAAAAAACAAGCAAAAGATATCGTTGCCGATAGAGCAGGAAAAGCAAACATGCCTTACATCACAGAAAGATGGCCAGGTGGTATGCTAACTAACTTTGTTACTATTCGTAAGGCCGTTAAAAAAATGGCTTCTATTGATAGAATGAAGAAAGATGGCACTTTTTTAACTTTATCTAAAAAAGAACGCTTACAAGTTGATCGTCTTAGAGCTAAATTAGAAAAAAACTTAGGTTCTATCTCTGATATGACTCGTTTACCAGGTGCTTTATTTATTGTTGATACAATGAGAGAGCACATTGCAGTTAAGGAAGCTTTAAAATTAAACATTCCTATTTTTGCAATGGTAGATACCAACTCAGATCCAAGACCAATTGATTATATCATACCATCTAATGATGATGCTTCTAAATCTATTGAAGCAGTATTAACACATGTTTCTGATGCTATCATAGAAGGTTTAGCTGATCGTAAATCAGATAAGCAAGCAGAAAAAGAAGGCAAAGAAGAAGTAGCTGCACCAGCAAAGAAAGAAGAAGCTCCAAAAGCTAAAGAAACTCCAAAAACTGAAGAAGCACCTAAAGCTGAAGTTAAAAAAGAAGCTACTGTTGAAGCTGAAGACTTAACTAAGGTTGAAGGAATTGGACCTAAAATTGCAGAAATTTTCCAAAGCAACAACATCAATACATATGCTGATTTGGCTGGTAAATCTGTTGAAGAATTAAGTGAAATATTAGCTGCTGCTGGTTCTCGTTATGCATCTAAAAACCCAGGATCTTGGCCAAAACAAGCAAGAATGGCTGCTGATGGTAAATGGGATGAGCTTAAAGAATGGCAAGACAACACTAAAGGAGGCATTGAATAATTAACTCCTTTCTAGAAAAATAACTAAATATTAATTTAACATCGTCCTGAAAAAATACTGTTTTTTCAGGACCATTTTAAAACCGAAAATAAAATGGCAAAAATTACAGCCGCAGAAGTAAATAAACTAAGAAAAGCTACAGGAGCAGGAATGATGGACTGCAAAAACGCATTAGTTGAAGCAGAAGGTGATTTTGACAAAGCAATCGATGTACTTCGTAAAAAAGGACAGAAAGTAGCAGAAAAAAGAGCAGATCGTGATTCAAGTGAAGGTGCTGCTGTTGCAAAAGTTAATGCTTCTGAAACTAAAGGTGTAGCAATAGTACTAGGTTGCGAAACAGATTTTGTTGGAAAAAACGAAAACTTTTTAAACCTTGCAAGTCAGTTGGGTGAATTAGCCTTAAACTACAATACAAAAGAAGAATTTCTAGCTGCCGATTTTGGTGGTCTAACAGTTGCTGAAAAATTAGTGGAACAAACTGGTGTTATTGGTGAAAAATTAGACATTAATGCTTTTGAAACCGTAGAAGCTCCTTTTGTTGGCTCTTACGTTCACATTAATAAAATTGCTGCCATAGTAGGCTTTTCTGCTAAAGTAGATAAGGCTGAAGTTCTAGGTAAAGATGTTGCTATGCAAATAGCATCTATGGGTGCTACTACTTTATCTTACAAGGATTTTGATCCTGCTTTTATTGCGTCAGAAACTGAAGCTAGAATTGCAGTTATTGAAAAAGATAATATTGAATTAGGCCGTTTGGGAAAAACCCTTAAAAACGTACCTCAATATATTTCTATGGCTCAATTAACTCCAGAAGCTATGACTGCTGCAGAAAAAGATGCAAAAGAGCAGCTTAAAGCCGAAGGCAAACCAGAACAAATTTGGGATAAAATTTTACCAGGAAAAATGGAGCGTTTTGTATCTGACAACACAACGCTAGACCAAGAGCAGTGTTTATTAGATCAAAATTTCATTAAAGATGAAAAAATAAACGTAGCGAACTATGTAACTTCATATGGCGACGTAAAAGTTGTTGCCTTCAAAAGAGTTTCTCTTGGATAAAAATTAAGAGGTCTGCCTCTCTAATTTACTAAAAGCCGTTTTCTTCTTTGAAAACGGCTTTTTTTGTTTCATACGTTTAGTTAACAAAATCTCATAATAAAATTTAAGAGGTTCAATTCCATTCACTTTTTTGATTATTTTTGTCTACTATATAAATAACCATACTATGCAATTCAAAAGAATACTTTTAAAACTCAGTGGAGAAGCCTTAATGGGAGAAAGACAATATGGAATTGACCCGATAAGATTAGCAGAATACGCTGAAGAAATAAAAGAAGTTACAAAGAAAGGTATTCAAGTTGCTATTGTAATTGGCGGGGGAAATATTTTTAGAGGTGTTTCTGGCGCAAGCAACGGAATGGATCGTGTACAAGGAGACCATATGGGTATGCTTGCAACAGTCATTAACGGACTAGCACTACAGAGCGCACTAGAAGATACAGGCATCCAAACAAGACTACAAACTGCCATTAAAATAAATGAAGTAGCTGAGCCTTTTATCCGAAGAAAAGCAATGCGGCATTTAGAAAAAGGCCGGGTCGTTATTTTTGGTGGCGGAACAGGGAACCCCTATTTTACAACCGATTCTGCTGCTGTATTACGCGCCATAGAAATAGAAGCCGATGTCATTTTAAAAGGAACTAGAGTAGATGGTATATACACATCGGATCCTGAAAAAGACTCTAATGCCACAAAGTTTGACAAAATTTCCTTCCAAGATGTACTAACCAAAGGCTTAAAAGTAATGGATACAACTGCATTTACACTGAGTCAGGAAAATGAATTACCTATCATTGTTTTTGATATGAACACGAAAGGTAATTTACTAAAGTTAGTATCTGGTGAAAATATAGGAACAGAAGTAAATGTATAATAGGGTACAATTTATGTTGCACCTAGTTTAAATACTATTAAAATGAACGAAGAAATTGATTTTATTTTAGACAGCACAAAAGAAAGTATGAATGGCTCTATAGACCATTTAGAAAAGGCATTTATAAAAATTAGGGCCGGCAAGGCTAGTCCAATAATGCTTTCTAGCGTTATGGTAGATTACTACGGTTCTGCCACTCCACTTTCTCAAGTAGCTAATGTCAATATCCCTGATGCTCGAACAATTGCCGTGCAGCCATGGGAAAAAAATATGCTTCAAGTAATAGAAAAAGCAATTATGAACGCCAATCTTGGTTTTAATCCTATGAATAATGGTGATTTTGTAATTATTAACGTTCCACCTTTAACCGAAGAACGCAGAAGAGATTTAGTAAAACAGGCTAAAGCCGAAGCCGAGGATGCTAAAATTGGTATTCGGAACGCCAGACAGGAAGCAAATAAAGAGATTCGAAATTCTGATGATGCCTCTGAAGATTTGAAAAAAAACGCAGAAGCATCCGTGCAAGAATTAACCAACGATTACACTAAAAAAATTGACAACTTACTTGCTTCTAAAGAAGTTGAAATTATGAAGGTTTAATTTATTTACGATAATATACTACAGAGAAGATTTTGAAAAGGTACAAATCATAGATGACAGTAAAACTCAACTAAGAAATACCAAAATCTTCTCTGCACTATTAATTTTCAGTTCAATTTTAAACCTATACAATAGCTTAAACCTTTTAAGGTATTTATCGCTAACATTACTCTTCCTACTTGCCATTTACAGTTCCTATTTATTCTTTAGAAGATATCATTAACCAAGAAAAAGAGCTTTCTAGGATTTAAAAGTTAACGTTTTACATTAAAAAATGGAAAACATAGAGATTTAGAACTCTCCAAATCCAATAGTAATAAAGAAGTAGTAGTTAAATTTTGCGAACAACACAGCATTAGCATTCTCAACTAGTCCTATTTTTTCTTTTCCCGTTATTTAAACTTCATTTTTTGGGTACACTAACAATCATTCTTTACCTTTGCGCACTTTAATTATGTATAATGGTTGCTAAGATAACGCAAGGTTTTTGGGCAAAAACTGCTCGGATAATCCTAAGAAATAGAATTCTTATTTTATTACTGATTACCGCATTTACGATATTTTTAGCTTTTCAATGGAAAAATATGCGTTTTTCCAATTCAGAAGCTAACTTATTACCAGACCATCACCCTGTTAACATACAATACCAATATTTTTTAGATTTATTTGGAGAAGAAGGCAATGTCATGGCCGTAGCTATTAAAGACAGTACTTTATTTACTCCTACCAACTTTAACCGGTGGAACAAGCTAAGCAAACAACTTGAGGCCTTTCCTGAAGTTGACTTAGTACTCTCTACGGAAAACCTAAAAGAGCTTGTTAAATCTGAGAATGGACAAGAGTTTATACTGCAAAATTTCATAAAAACGAAACCTAGAACCACTGCAGAAATAGATAGCTTAAAACAGCATTTATTTACTAACATTCCATTTTACGAAAACCTATTATACAACAAAGAAACTGGAACCATCAGAACGCTGGTATATCTAGACAAGGATATTGTAAATACATCTGTACGAAAGGATTTTATTTTAAAAGATTTAAAACACCTTATAGACCAATTTGAAAAGGATACCAAAATGGATGTGCGCATTTCTGGAATGCCCTATATCCGGACAATGAATTCCCAGAATATTATTGATGAGATCCAAAAGTTCATTTTAGCTGCTCTAGGTGTTACATCATTAATTTTCTTTTTCTTTTTTAGAAGTATTCGAGCAACTTTCATTTCTATGTGTGTTGTTATTATAGGTGTAATGTGGGCCTTTGGGATTCTTGGTTTGTTAGAATATGAAATTACAGTATTAACCGCCTTAATTCCACCATTAATTATTGTAATTGGCATCCCCAACTGTATTTTTCTTATCAACAAATACCAACAAGAGGTAAAAAACCATGGCAATAAGGCACTTTCCCTACAACGGGTAATATCTAAAATAGGAAATGCAACCTTAATGACCAATGTTACAACCGCATCTGGTTTTGCTACATTTATCATTACTGACAGTCAGCTTTTAAAGGAATTTGGTATCGTTGCTTCAATTAATATTATTGGAATTTTTGTTTTATCACTTTTAATTATTCCTATTGTATACAGCTTTTTACCAATGCCTAAAGACAAGCATCTTAAACATTTAAACAAAAAATGGATTGATACGTTTGTAAATTGGATGGAAAACATTGTTCGGGAAAAACGGATTTCTGTTTATATCATATCCATAATTCTTTTAATTGTAAGTATTATTGGTATGTATCAAATAGACATTTCTGGAAGTCCCATTGAGGATATGCCAAAAAAGGCACAGTTTTTTAAGGACATCCGTTTTTTTGAACAAGAATTTGATGGCATAATGCCCGTTGAAATCGTAATTGATACCAAAAGAAAAAATGGCGTCCTAAAACCCGCTACCTTAAAAAGAATGGATGAATTTGGAGGCATCGTTGAAGAAATACCTGAATTATCGAAACCAATATCTGTTGTTAATCTAGTAAAATACTCTAAACAAGCTTTTTACAATGGTATTCCAAAATACTATCAATTACCAACATCACAAGAAAACACTTTTATTATGGATGTTGCTCGAAACTCTACAAGCAACGGAAACCTACTAGAAAGCTTTGTTGACACCACTGGACAAACAGCGCACATCACAACCTTTATGAAGGATGTGAATACCGAGCGGATGGAAGAAATAGAAAAGAAACTCCAAGAGAATCTAGACAAAATTTTTTCCAAAGAGCGCTACACTACTTTTTTAACTGGGAAAGCACTACTATTTCTTAAAGGAACCAAATACTTAGTAAACAATTTAGTACTCTCCCTTGCTTTGGCAATTGGCTTAATAGCTTTGTTTATGGCCTATTTGTTTCGGTCTTTTAGAATGATTATAATATCATTAATTCCAAATTTATTGCCCTTAGTAATTACGGCTGGAGTTATGGGATTTGCTGGGGTACCTATAAAACCTTCTACGATTTTAGTATTCAGTATTGCATTCGGTATTTCCGTGGATGACACCATCCACTTTCTCGCAAAATATAGGCAAGAATTGGTAGCAAACAGATGGGCCATTAAAAAGTCCGTTTATGCCGCTTTACGAGAAACAGGCGTGAGTATGTTTTACACATCCATAGTTTTATTCTTTGGATTTTCTGTCTTTGTAATATCTAATTTTGGAGGCACAGTAGCTCTAGGCGCACTAGTATCCGCAACATTACTATTTGCTATGCTTGCCAATTTAATCTTACTACCTTCACTCCTATTGTCCTTAGAAAGAAGTATTGCCAATAAAGAAGTATTAAAGAAACCACAGATTGATATTTTACCTAAAGAAGAAGTAAAAATCAAGAAAAAAAATCAAATCAAGAATCAAAACTAATTTTCACCGTGATAAAGACTTTACAAAAAGTTATCTTTATCCCATTAAATTAAGAAGTACGTTTTAAAATGAATACATACAGCATAAAGGAATTACTTTCCGCAAAACACATTTTACAAGAAGTAACAGCTAACGGTTGGGTTAAAACTTTTAGAAGTAATAGGTTTATAGCACTAAACGATGGCTCTACAATACACAATATACAATGTGTTGTAGATTTTGAAAAGCTTGACGAAGAGGTTTTAAAACAGGTGTCCACAGGAGCTGCATTGCAAATAAAGGGAACACTAGTTGAAAGCCAAGGAAAAGGACAAAATGTAGAAATACAAGTAACCGCTATAAAAATACATGGAGGAGCTGATCCTGAAACCTATCCCATTCAACCAAAAAAGCATTCTCTAGAGTTTTTGAGAGAGAAAGCTCATTTACGTGTTCGAACCAATACATTTTCTGCCGTGATGCGTATGCGTTCCGCACTATCCTTTGCTGTACATCAATATTTTCAACAAAACGGGTTTTACCACGTACATACACCAATAGTAACTGGTTCTGATGCTGAAGGAGCAGGAGAAATGTTTAGAGTATCTACATTAGACCCTAAAAACCCTCCCCTAAATGAGGACGGCACCATTAATTACCAACAAGACTTTTTTGGAAAAGAAACCAACCTTACTGTTTCTGGTCAATTAGAAGCAGAAACATATGCAATGGGATTAGGTAAGGTGTATACTTTTGGCCCTACTTTTAGAGCAGAAAACTCGAACACCTCTAGGCACTTGGCAGAATTCTGGATGATAGAACCAGAAATGGCCTTTTTTGATTTAGATGCCAATATGGATTTGGCTGAAGATTTTATAAAAAATGTGCTTTCATATGTATTAGAAAACTGCAAAGACGATTTAGAGTTCTTAGAACAACGCTTACTAACAGAAGAAAAAGGAAAACCAGTTGCTGAACGTAGTGAAATGCCTTTGATTGAAAAAATAAAGTTTATCACCGAAAATAACTTTAAAAGGGTTACCTATACAGAAGCCATAGACATTTTAAGAAATAGCAAACCCAACAAAAAGAAAAAATTTAAATATCCAATTAATGAATGGGGAGCCGACCTACAAAGTGAACACGAACGTTTTCTTGTTGAAAAACACTTTAAATGCCCTGTAATATTGTTTGATTATCCAGCCAAAATTAAGGCGTTCTATATGCGCTTAAATGAAGATGGCAAAACAGTAAGAGCTATGGATATCCTTTTCCCTGGCATTGGTGAAATCGTTGGTGGCTCACAAAGAGAAGAACGCTTAGATGTGCTAAAAGAAAAAATGAAAGCCTTAGACATCGATGAAAAAGAGCTATGGTGGTACTTAGACCTTCGCAAGTACGGAAGTGCAGTGCATAGTGGTTTTGGCCTTGGTTTTGAACGTCTTGTTCTTTTTGCAACTGGAATGGGCAACATTAGAGACGTTATCCCTTTCCCAAGAACACCCCAAAATGCTGAATTTTAATCTAAAATATTTAAATTTATAGTCACAAGAATTAACCGCAATGCTTAAACAACATTTACAATTTAAGTTATCTCAAAAGTTGTCTCCACAGCAGATACAGCTTATGAAGTTAATTCAGTTACCCACACAAGCTTTTGAACAACGTTTAAAACAAGAATTAGAAGAAAACCCGGCGCTAGAAAGCGGAAAAGAAGAAGTAGAGAACGCTGATGACGAATTTGATGATGTATACGACAACGATACTGACAGTGACATCATAGAAGCTGAAGATATAAATATAGATGAATATTTATCAGATGATGAAATACCTGATTATCGTACACAAGCCAACAATTATAGTGCAGATGATGATGAAAAAAGTATACCTTATGCTTCAGGAACATCATTTAACCAGTATTTAATGGCACAGTTAAATACGGTTTATTTAGATGATAACGACTGGGCTATAGCAGAATTTTTAATTGGCAGTATCGATGAAAGTGGCTATATACGTAGACCTCTTGCAGACATTATGGATGATCTTGCATTTACACAAAATGTTTATGCAGAAGAAAAAGATATTACCAAAGTATTAAAACTTGTCCAAGAGCTAGATCCCCCTGGCGTAGCTGCCAGATCTTTAGAAGAATGTCTTACCATACAATTGTTCAGGAAAGATCAAACACCGCCTGTTGAATTAGCTATTCTTATTTTACAAAAATCTTTTGATCAGTTTACAAAAAAACACTACAAAAAATTAATACAAAAATACAATATAACAGAAGAGCAACTAAAAGGTGCTATTTCTGAAATTGAAAAATTAAATCCTAAGCCAGGTGGTTCGTTCGCTGGAAATACTAGGGCAATAGAACATATTGTACCTGATTTTTCAATTAAAATTTCTGAAGGTGAACTAGAATTGACTCTTAATGGCAGAAATGCTCCAGAACTTCATATCTCTAGACAGTACAACAATATGCTTGAAGGGTATAAAAATTCCAAAACCAAATCTAAATCACAAAAAGATACTGTTTTTTTCATCAAGCAAAAACTAGATTCAGCCAAGTGGTTTATTGATGCCATTAAACAACGGCAACAGACCTTGTTTATTACAATGGATGCTATTATGAAATACCAAGAAGAGTATTTCTTAACAGGAGATGAACGCAAACTACGCCCTATGATTCTTAAAGACATTGCCGACACCATTGGTATGGATGTTTCTACAGTTTCTAGAGTTGCCAACAGTAAATATGTAGACACCCCTTACGGAACCAAATTAATTAAGGAATATTTCTCGGAATCGATGAAAAACGAACAAGGAGAAGATGTATCTACTAAAGAAATAAAAAAAATACTTGAAACAGTTATTGGAGAGGAAGAAAAAAGGAAACCTTTAACAGACGATAAATTAGCTGCCCTACTAAAAGATAAAGGATACCCTATTGCAAGAAGAACGGTAGCCAAATATAGGGAACAACTAAACATCCCTGTTGCTAGGTTAAGAAAACAGATTTAATGAAAAACCTTTCTAAGATAGTTTCATCAATTTTCCATCCTTTATTTACCCCCATACTTGGGGTTTTGTGTTATTTTAAAATTACACCCAAATACCATACGTTAAATGTATTAAGCGGAAATATACTTCCTGTTTTTATACTAACAGTAATAGTCCCAATTGTATGTTTTTTAATACTGCGAAATATTGGAGTTGTTACTTCATACGATCTACCTACAATTAAAGAAAGGAAATACCCTTTTTACATTAATTTGGCACTTTTGTTTATGGTTCTTTATAAGGTAATACCGAATAACTACACCGAAGAACTCTTTTACTTTTTCCTTGGATTAATAACTGCAACTTTTAGCTCAGCAGTACTCTTACTTTTTAAATTTAAGAGTAGCATGCACTTAATGGGTATGGGAACGCTTGTAATGTTTCTCATAAATCTTAGCATCCATTTTGAAATAAACATTGTTTTTGCGATTGCTATAGGCATTCTAAGTACGGGAGTTGTTGCTTCTGCAAGACTTTATCTTAGGGCACATACAACATCAGAAATCATCATAGGCTTTCTTATAGGAGCTGTGTCTCAATTAATAACCATAAAGTATTGGTTATAAAATATAGAAGCTAAACCCTATTCTTATAGGCTTTATATTAATATTTTCCCCAGCTACAGTTTCTGTAGTGCCTAGAAGGTTGTTTAACCCATAATAAATATGAACATTCCATGTATTATAGCCCATATTAAATTGCAATCCATATCTAAATTTGACAATGTCTGTATTGTAAAAAGATTCTGTTTTGTCTTTAGAGACAAGCTTAGATCTGCTCGCAAACGCATACCCTAATTTAACGCCTCCATAAATTCTTAAAAATTTGTAATTGGTAGGCGTAGATTTACGCCAACGAAATTCGATAGGCAATTCTACCAAATGAGTTTCAATCTTACTTCTTTGAAAACTCACATCATTCGTTAGCAACGTATAGGTAATTTCACCACTACTCTTAGATGCAATTAAGTTTGAATAATAGGAGTTAACAGCATAACCCAATCCCAATCCTATGGCAACAGTTCTATTTGCGTTTATTGGCATATCCTTTATAAACCCTAATTGCAAACCATAAGGCAAGTTCCTTTGTGTCATACCAGACAGTTTATCCCTAAACGTATTGTAGGTAACACCCACATAAAATTGATCCTCTAAATATGTACTATCTACAGCAACACTTTGAGAAAATGAATTACACACAACAATAAGGAGTAAAACGAAAGAATATTTTTTAAGCATAATGAAACTTCATAAAATGAATGTAACAAAAAAACGCTTCAAATAGTTTCCTACTTGAAGCGCCATAATAGTATAACTATATAAATTATTTTAAATTATCAAAGGCATTCCCTTCGTACGTAGTATAATTTACCTTTAATGCATTTACTTTTCTTAACTGTTCTTTAATATCCATAACAATACCCATATTAGCATTCTTATCAATCTTTAATGAAGTAGTTACTGCATTTTGTATTTCTTGTGGTTTTTTCGCTATTTCCTCTAAAACGTAATCTCCAACTTCAGATACATTAGCAAATTTATCATTCAACTGAATTTTAGCCTCTGTCCCATAAACTCTTTGATACTTCTCGGTAGGTTTACCCACATAAATGTATACAATTCTATCCTTCTTCTCTAGTTTCTTAGTTTCAGATGCTTTTGGCAATTCATTATCTACTAATGGCTCGCTATCCTTCATTACAGTAACTGTCATAAAGAAAAACAATAACATAAACACAATATCCGGAAGAGAAGCCGTAGAAACTGGAGGCAATTCACCATCTTTTTTCTTTTTAAATTTTGACATATCTCTTTGTGTTAATTTTTATTAGTTTCTGCTTCAGATAATTTCATTGGAAAAAGATCTTGAATTTTTTTAATTCTAATTTTCAACTTTTCCTTTACGTCATCTGGTGTTTCCTGATTACTATATTCAGCATCCATCTCTGTAAACGTCATATTATAACCCAAACGCTTCGCTTCTCTGTTACGCAATTCATTATACGCAGCAACAAGCTCGTTCTGTACAGTTACATAAACAGAATATTTTGTCTTACGATCATTTTTTAAAGAAATAATAGCTTTCACTGGATCATCTGATGAATCAGGATCTCTTTCTCCTTTACAATAATCACAGTAATTAGGACTTCCTTGAGCAGCACCTCCATTATCTAAAAAAGCAACAGCCTTTGCTTTTAATTCTGTCAATGGAGTTAATTCTTCCTCAACTAACAATTGTCCGTCTTCACTAACCTGAACTTCAAAAATATTCCTTTGTTTAATTAAAACTTGTTCATCTAGCTCTTCTAATGGCGGCAACATACGATCTAAACCTGCATCTGTTTCTATAGTAGTAGTTACTAAGAAAAAGATAAGGAGTAAGAAAGCAATGTCTGCCATTGAGCCAGCATTTACTTCTGGTGCTCCACCTCTTCTTGCCATAATTTTAATTTTTATTTACCGATTAGTTTTTTAACAGTAGGTACAATCATTAAGATGACAGCAACCGCAGCTAATATTAAAAAGGTATATATACCTGTTCCTATCTTTTTAACGGTACTAGTTGTTGCATCCATACTTGTTAAGAACTCAGGATCTAAATCGTTACCATTTGATATAAAGTATGAAATTACTACCACAAGTAAAAACCCAAGTATTGAAAACAATGTCTTTTTTAGGCTATCTGGTGTAGAGAACAAGTTTTTTAATGTAAAAAACAATGCTACTACTACTGCGATAGCGATTAGAACAAATGTAATAAAGAACATAGAGTTCATTGCTCCACTATCTGCCGCTTGAGCTGCAACTTCAGGGATTGTAAAATCTCCTGATGGTAAAAAATACCATAACGCCGCCGACACAAGGCCAATAATAATCAAAGCTATTTTTACTATTTTTTGCATAATGCTTTTGTATTTTAAAGGTCCGACTTATTTTTTGTGATCTACCAACATATCAATCAATATGATTGAAGAATCTTCCATATCATTCACTATACTATCGATTTTTGCAATAATATAATTATAAAAAATTTGAAGAATAATGGCAACAACTAGACCAAATACAGTTGTTAATAATGCTACCTGAATATCACCTGCAATCAATGATGCACTTAGATTACCAACAGCTGCAATTTTCTGGAAGGCCTGAATCATACCGATTACGGTTCCCATAAATCCAAGCATTGGTGCAATTGCAATAAATAATGACAACCAAGAAACATTTTTCTCCAATTGCCCCATTTGAACGCCACCATAAGCAACTACTGCCTTTTCTGCAGACTCTATACTTTCTCCAGACCTATCTAAGCCTTGATAAAAAATAGACGCTACGGGCCCTTTCGTGTTTCTACATACTTCCTTTGCAGCTTCTATACCACCTGATGCTAAAGCGTCTTCTACTTTTTGCTTCAACTTAGTAGTATTTGTGCTTGCCATATTCAAGTATATAATTCTTTCTATTGCTACTGCAAGGCCAAGAATTAAACATAAAAGTACAATTCCCATAAATGCAGGACCACCTGTTATAAATTGCTCTTTTAAAACTTGAACAAAACCTCTAGGGGCTTCTGCTGCTGCTGCTGCATCTTGTATAAGAGTAGCTGCATTTACTGTATTTGTACTAAAGACAAACAACCCAGCTACGGCTAGGATAGAAGATAATCTTTTCATTTTCAAAACTTAATTTAGTTAGTTAATAGGGTTAAAGATATAAAAAAAATGTTTAAATAAAATTAAAACTTATCTGCAGAGAGGAAGGGATTCGAACCCTCGATACACTTTTGGTGTATACACACTTTCCAGGCGTGCGCCTTCGACCACTCGGCCACCTCTCTATTCATAAGTTTAACGAGGTCCAAATAACAAAAAAAATATTAGTTACAGAAATTATATATGTTATTTTTCTTGCATTTCTCCTCGAAGCGGTGTTTCAAAAAGTGTTTTAAACAGTTTTGGAGACACTCCTGTTCCTAATAAATACATAAGCTTGGTCACTGCTGCTTCCGTTGTAATATCCTTGCCGTTAATGATTTGAATGCCTTGCAACTCCTCACTAGTTTTATATTGGCCAAGCAAAACACTACCTCCAGAACACTGTGTTACATTCACTATATATAATCCTCTTTCTATTGCTTTTTTTAAACCATTTAACAACCATTCATCGGTTGGAGCGTTCCCTGCACCATAAGTTTCTAAAACTAATCCTTTAAGATTAGGGATACTTAAAACACTTTTAAGGACATTTTTATTTAAACCGGGAAATAATTTTAAGATCACAACATTATCATCTAGCAATTTATGAGCTTTAAACTGCTTCTCTTTTTTTACTTTTTTTAAATACTCCTTATTTATTTTTAAATGCACGCCAGATTCGGCTAATTCTGGATAATTTAATGAAGCAAAAGCCTCAAAATGCTCTGCATTTATCTTTGTTGTTCTATTTCCTCGGTACAACTTATACTCAAAATACAAACATACCTCTTGTATCACTGCTGTATTTTTTTCTCTTAAGGCCGCTATTTGTATCGAAGTAATTAAGTTTTCCTTGGCATCAGTACGCAAATCTCCAATAGGCAATTGCGATCCTGTTAAAACAACTGGTTTCGTTAAATTTTCTAACATATAACTTAATGCAGAAGCTGTATAACTCATTGTGTCACTCCCATGCAGTACCACAAAGCCATCATACCTGGAATAGTTCTCTTCTATTATTGTTGTAATAGATACCCAATGAGAAAGATTCATATTGGAAGAATCTATAGGCTCATCAAAAGAAATGCTATCTATGGTACACGCTAATTGCGTAAGCTCTGGTATTCTTTTCATCAGATTATTAAAGTTAAAAGCTTTAAGAGCTCCCGACTTATAATCTTTGATCATACCTATTGTACCCCCTGTATATATAAGTAATATTTTAGTTTTTACACCCATTTGTTATTTTAAACATTAAGCCCCAAATACATCTTTAGAGTTCTGGGTAGTAATTTTAGCTATCTCTTTTAGTTCCTTATTATATATATGCGCTATTTTTTCAGCAATAGTCACGATATAAGAACTTTCGTTTCTTTTTCCTCTATGAGGTGTAGGCGCTAAATAGGGCGCATCTGTTTCCAAAACAATATGCTTCAGATCTATTTCATTTAAAAAAGCATCAATTTTGCCGTTTTTAAAAGTAACTACCCCTCCAATACCAAGCTTCATATTGTAGGAGATTGCCTGTTTTGCCTGCTCCAACGTTCCCGTAAAACAATGAAATACCCCATACAAATCCTCACTTTTCTCTGACTCTAAAATTTCAAATATTTCATCAAAAGCATCCCTACAATGAATAACAATGGGTAATCTATATTTTTTTGCTAATCGTATTTGATATCTAAACGCTTCTTGTTGTTCTTTTAAAAAAGTTTTATCCCAATACAAATCGATTCCAATTTCGCCAACAGCATAAAACTTTCGCTTGGCCAACATTTCTTCTACATGTATGAGCTCTATATGATAATCTTTAGTAACATGTGTAGGATGTAACCCCATCATTAAGAATACATTCTCTGGATAAGATTGTTCTAATTTAAGCATTGCAGTCGTATACGTAGAGTCTATAGCTGGAATAAAAAATCGCTGTACTCCTTTTTGTATTGCATCTTCGATAGTTGCTTCCCTGTCATCATCAAAAGCCTCACTATACAAATGCGTATGTGTATCCGTTAAAATCATACCACAAAAATAAAAAAGTCACCAACAACCAACTATTATATGACCTTCTATTTTACCGCTTTTAATTTATTTGGGTAACAAATTTTATATGTTGTTGATATAAAGATGTAACAGCAAAAATATAGCTGCCACAAACGAAAACAATAATTTAAAATTAGAACGTATGAAAAAAATTATTTTAATTATCGCAACAGTAGCATTCACCGTATGTAACGCCAATGCTACAACAGAAAAGAGAACAGTTACCACCTTAAACGAAACGGTAAAGATCAATTTAAACGATCTAGTAATCATCTATGATTGGTCTGTAAAAACGAACAAAGGATATTATTCAGGAACATCACCAAGTGCAAACAATGCCTCTAAAATGATACGTCTTGCAAGCTCTGGAGAGGTTATTCTTGAAAAAAGGGTTGAAAGCTATTACATGCTTAAAACAGATGTTATGAACAATAATAAACGCATTTATTTTTGGGAAGTAAAAAGCACCAATGGATACGCAAAAGGGTTCTCTACATCTGAAAGTGATGCTCAAAAAACAATGAAATTAGTAGCATCTGGAGATATTATCACTTCAAAAATTATTATTAGTGGAATTAATAAGTAATGAAAATTGAAAAAAAAAATCGCACATCTTAGCTAAAACCTATAGTGTGCGGTTTTTTCTATAATCTCATTTTAAACTCCTTATAGTCTAACAAACCCATCTTCTATATATAGACTTTTTAAGGCTCCATAGAAGCATTTGTTTTTTCATTGTCGTATTTTTACCCTTGTTGAAAAACAAGACACTATGAAAGACACTTCGCTTACCCAGTTTTTGCTTAAAAAAAACTATATCAAAGTAAAGCTAAAGCTTACCAAAACAAATCACTTTGAAATTAAGGCAAAAATAAATGGCGTCTTCGGTAAGTTCATTTTAGATACCGGTGCTTCTAACACTTGTATTGGAATTGATAAAATAGATTTTTTCAAGGTAAAATCTAAAGCTTCTGAAATTAAGGCAGCTGGGGCAGGTGCTACCGATATGGAGACTCAAATTTCTACTAAAAATACTATAAAAATTGGAACTTGGAAAAACAAGAAGCTAAAAATTGTAGTTTTTGATTTAACGCATGTAAACCAGGCGCTGCTAAACCATAACGCACTACCCGTTGACGGTATTATTGGAGCAGATATCCTTAAAAAAACAAAGGCCATTATTGATTACAACAACAAGTATGTTTATTTTCAACTACAAGCCTAACTACATCCTTTTTTTTAGCACTGTACCGATAATTTAATGATACTCCCTTTTTAACATAGACTTTTGCAGCCTAAACCTATAACTGTGTCAAATTTAAAAGAATCACTTTACACTAGCTTAACCGCACTATTTGTCTTATTTATAACCAGCTGTTCTAATGACGACCAAAACTACCACTATGTTGAGGACAGTATGCTACAAGAAAAAATTATTTCACTGTATGGCGCTCTAGATGCATTACAACTACCCCTAGAAAGCAACCTTAACAGTATCCCTGCTGACCCAAAAAACCCTTTAACTCCTGAAAAAGTTGCGTTAGGAAAATTTCTATTTCACGAAACAGGACTTGCCCTAAATCCTGTAAAAGAAATGGGGAGAAATACCTATTCTTGTGCTAGTTGCCACCATGCAGCAGCAGGATTCCAAAGTGGAAATTTACAAGGCATTGGCGAAGGTGGTTTTGGGTTTGGAACTAAGGGCGAAACAAGACATATCTCTATAGACTATCTTGAGGAAGATTTAGACGTACAACCGCTCAAATCTCCAAGTATACTAAATACTGCCTACCAAAAAATTATGTTATGGAACGGCCAATTTGGTGGTACAGCAGAAAATCAAGGCACTGAAAGCAGCTGGACATCCAACACTCCTAAAGAAAAAAACACTCTAGGTTTTGAAGGTTTAGAAACACAAGCTATTGCTGGTTTAGACGTGCACCGCCTCTTAATAGACACCACCTTTTTAGAATACAACGGTTACAAGCCTTTATTTGACATTGCGTTCCCCAACATACCAGAAAACAAGAGATACTCTACAATTAATGCTGGGTTAGCCATTGCTGCCTATGAAAGAACTGTGCTTGCCAACAAAGCTCCTTTTCAAGAATGGTTAAAAGGTGGCAAAAATGCGTTATCTGCAGAAGAATTAAACGGAGCCAATTTATTTTTTGGAAAAGCAGAATGCTACAAATGTCATTCTGGGCCAGGGTTAAACGAAACTGGCTTTTACGCAATCGGAATGAACGATCTAGACCCAAATAGTTCTCATATTACAATTGATGAAGCAACAAAAAAAGGGAGAGGTGGTTTTACCGGCAAAGAAAAAGACAATTACAAATTTAAAATTCCGTCCTTATACAATTTAAAAAACGGAACAAACTTTGGTCACGGCGGAAGCTTTACAAGTATAAAAGCGGTAATAGAATATAAAAATATGGCTATTGCTGAAAATACCACAATACCTGAAGATCAATTATCAGAACATTTTATTCCTTTAAATCTTACCCCCGAAGAAGTAAATGATTTAACTTCTTTTGTTGAAAATTCCTTATATGACAACAACCTAGACAGATACACTCCTGAGCGCTTACCATCTGGAAATTGTTTCCCTAATGCTGATAGCGAATCCAAGACAGATATGGGTTGTAACTAGCAAAAAAATCACAATTAAAAAGGGCTGAAGTTAAACTTCAGCCCTTTTTAATAGCAATAGATTATTAGAATTACATTTCTAATGCTTTCTTAACATCATTATTCATTAGTAATTCTTCAGGATTTTCCAATGCCTCCTTAACAGCAACCAAGAAACCTACAGATTCTTTACCATCTATAATTCTATGATCGTATGATAAAGCAACATACATAATGGGAGCTATTACCACTTCACCGTTTTTTGCTATTGGTCGCTCTACAATATTATGCATTCCTAAAATTGCACTTTGTGGCGGATTAATAATTGGCGTAGACAACATAGAACCAAAAACACCCCCATTAGTAATGGTAAATGTTCCGCCTGTCATTTCATCCACAGTTATCTCTCCTTCACGTGCTCTGATTGCCAAGCGTTTCACTTCAGCTTCTATTCCCCTAAACGTTAGGTTTTCCGCATTTCTAATTACAGGAACCATTAACCCTTTAGGCCCAGAAACAGCTATACTAATATCTGTAAAATCATAAGCAATCATTTCCTTACCATCTATCATAGCATTCACAGAAGGATACAATTCCAAGGCACGTACAATCGCTTTTGTAAAGAAAGACATGAAGCCTAAACCAACACCATGTTTTGTTTTAAAATCTTCTTTATATTGGTTACGCAAAGCGAATATAGGCGACATATCTACCTCGTTAAAAGTAGTAAGCATAGCCGTTTCATTCTTTGCAGACACTAAGCGCTCTGCTACTTTACGACGCAACATAGAAAGTTTAGACCGTGTTTCTCCCCTGTTACCACCTGTAGTAGGTGTACCCATTGAAGGAACCCCTTTTACAGCATCTTCTTTAGTTATCCGACCATCTTTACCCGTTCCTTGTATTGAAGAGGTATCAATTCCTTTTTCACTTAATATTTTTTTAGCTGCAGGAGAGGCAGTACCTGTAGCATACGTCTTAGTTGACGCTGCAGGTTTAGGTGCTTCTGCTTTTGGCGCAGTTGCTTCTTTTGCTTTCTTTTTAGGAGCTTCTGCAACTCCTTCTGGCTTTGCAGCAGATGTATCTATTAAACAAACTACGGCTCCAACAGCAACAGCATCACCTTCCTCCGCTTTTAATGTAATAATTCCACTTTCTTCCGCCGGAAGTTCCAAAGTAGCCTTATCTGAATCTACCTCAGCAATAGCTTGATCTTTCTCAACATAATCTCCGTCTTGTACTAGCCATTCTGCTATTTCCACTTCGGTTATTGACTCCCCTGGTGAAGGGACTTTCATTTCTAAAATCATCCTGCTTTATTTGATGTGTTATTGTATTTATCTTTTTGTCATATTGTCTTTGGTTTTATCAAAGACATAATCTATTACTTGCTGATGTCTACGCTTAGAACGCACGGCACTACCAGCAGCTGGTGAGGCATAAAAACGTCTAGACGCTACTCTAAATTTAGCTGCATTTACAAAATGCATCATTATATGGCTCCAAGCCCCCATATTTCTTGGCTCTTCTTGCGCCCACACAACATCGTCTGCATTGGTATACTTACCTATAATTTCTGTCATTTTGCTTGATGGTAATGGGAACAACTGCTCTACTCTTACCAAGGCAACATCCTCTCTATTCTGCTCCTCTTTTGCAGCTAGTAAATCATAATAAAACTTACCCGTACAAAAAACTAAAGTTTTTATTTTACCAACATCCGCAGAAGTGTCATCTAATACTTCTTGAAAAGATCCATTCGCAAACTCTTCTACTGTTGAAACTGCTTTTGGGTGTCTTAACAAACTCTTTGGCGTAAAGATAATTAATGGCTTTCTATAATTAACCTTCATTTGCCTACGTAAAATATGAAACATCTGCGCAGGTGTAGACACATCTGCAATAAACATATTATCCCGAGCACATAATTGCAAGTATCTTTCCATACGAGCAGATGAATGCTCTGCTCCCTGACCTTCATAACCATGTGGCAACAACATTACCAGTCCGTTTTGCAACTTCCATTTATCTTCAGCAGCTGATATATATTGATCTAACATTATTTGAGCACCATTACTAAAGTCTCCAAATTGAGCCTCCCAAATTGTTAATGTTCCAGGACATGCCATTGCATAGCCATAATCAAACCCAACCACACCATATTCTGATAAAAGCGAATTGTAAATTTGAAAATCACCTTGCTCTTTAGACAAGTGATTCAACAAGATTACTTCCTCCTCACTCTCCTCTACTTTCATAACTGCATGCCGGTGAGAAAAAGTACCTCTTTCTACATCTTGCCCAGACATCCGTACCCCAAAACCTTCTTGCAATAAGGTACCATAGGCAAGCAATTCTCCCATAGCCCAATCTAACTTATCGGCCTCAAAGAACATATTTTTTCGATCTCGAACCAATTTTTCAACCTTGCGCAAAAACTTCTTATCCGAAGGAAGTTCCGTAATTACTTTAGCTATTTCAGTTAGTTTCTTTTTATCATAAGAAGTATCTATCGTTTTCATCATCTCCCACTCCCTAACAGATGTGAATCCACTCCATTCATCAGCCATAAAAGGCGTGATAATTGTTTTGTCTTCTTTTCTAGAGTCCTCTAATTCCTCTTCCAAAGAGGCCTTATATTCATCTTCTAACCCTTTAACAAAGTCTTTTTCAATAACCCCTTCAGCCAGTAGTTTTGCTGCATAAAGATCCCTAGAATTGCTGTGCTTGGATATTGCTTTGTATAATTTTGGTTGTGTAAAACGGGGCTCATCACCTTCGTTATGCCCATATTTTCTATAACCTAACAAATCTAAAAACACATCTCTTTTAAAACGCATTCTATATTCTAAAGCAAACAAAGATGCATGTACCACCGCCTCTGCGTCATCTGCGTTAACGTGCAATACCGGACTCAAAGTCACCTTTCCTACATCTGTACAATAAGTAGAAGACCTTGCATCCAAATAGTTTGTAGTAAACCCAATTTGATTGTTAACAACAATATGTATCGTTCCGTTGGTTTTGTACCCATCTAAATTTGCCATTTGTACCACCTCATACACAATACCCTGCCCAGCTATGGCAGCATCTCCGTGTACAACAATGGGCAATACTTTTGAAAAATCATCTGGAAAGTGCGTATCTTGTTTTGCTCTGGTAATCCCTTCAACAACCGCACCTACTGTTTCTAAATGCGATGGATTAGGAGCAATGTTCATTTTTATCTTATTCCCATTTCTAGCCTTTCGCTCAGAGGTCCACCCCAGATGATATTTTACATCACCATCAAAAATTTCTTGCTCATAATCCTTGCCATCAAACTCACTAAAAATATCTTTCGCTGCTTTTCCAAAAATATTGGTAAGCACATTAAGTCTACCACGGTGAGCCATACCCATTACAAATTGCTCCACACCCATTTCTGCTGCTCTTTCTACAACAGCATCCAAAGCAGGTATTAAAGACTCATTTCCTTCTATTGAAAAACGTTTCTGCCCAACATACTTCGTATGCAAAAAGCTTTCAAAAGAAACGGCCTGATTTAATTTTTTAAGAATATGTTTTTTCCTGTCAGGAGAAAATTTAGGGTGGTTATCATTTACATTCAACCAGTTTTGTATCCACTCTACTCGTTCTGGTTTACGAATGTACATATACTCTACTCCAATGGCATCGCAATAGATGTCTGTTAAGTGTTTTATGATATCACGCAGTGACACTGCACCAAGACCCAAAATTTCACCAGCAGTAAATATTATGTCTAAATCAGATTCTAACAATCCGAAATTCTCTAACTCTAGTGTTGGGATATATTTTCTTCTTTCGCGAACAGGATTTGTTTTGGTAAACAAATGCCCCCTGCTTCTATAGCCATCAATTAACTTAATAACTTTAAATTCTTTCTGCAACGACTGAGGCATTGCAGCTGTGTCCGACACTCCATTTTCAGAAAACTCCTCCAATGCAGTTTCTTGACCAAAGTCGAAACCCTGAAAAAAAGCACGCCAACTAGGTTCTACACTATCTGGGCTAATTAAGTATTTATCATATAAAGTCGCAAAAAATGATGTATGCGCTGCGTTTAAAAACGAATATTTATCCATTGAAATTCTTCTCTGTCTTTTGAACAAAATTAAGCCAAAAATACAACATTTAGTATTTATAAGCATATCTTAGTCTGTAATATTCACAAAAAATTAAGACAATGAAAAAAAAACGTCCTGCATTTTCAACATTATTGGTTTTTAGCTTCTTACTATTCAGTTTTGCACATACAACCGTTTCTGCTCAGTTGCAAAACACTTCTAGTGACTTTTGGAATAATGTTCGCTTTGGCGGTGGATTTGGATTGGGATTTGGCAACAATACTTTTAACGCAGCACTTTCTCCCAATGCCATATATCAAGTGAATGATCAATTTGCAGTTGGCACCGGATTAAATTTCAACTACTCAAAATTCAGAGACTCTAAATTGATTGCCTACGGCGCTAGTGCACTAACCTATTACAACATTATCCCTGCAATACAACTGTCTGCTGAATTTGAACAATTGCGTATTAACCGAAAATTTGAATTTGACGGTGCCAATATTGAAGACAACTATTGGAACCCAGCACTATTTCTAGGCTTGGGTTATACTAGTAGAAACATTACCGTTGGGGTGCGTTATGATGTGCTTTACGACAAAGACAAGAGCATCTATTCTGATGCCTTTATGCCTTTTGTAAGGGTCTATTTTTAATCAACAATTTCCATTTTTTTTAATAGAAAAGATGCATTCATATTTTTACAAATACCATCTTTAAACTTATAATCAAAATGCAGTTCATTGTTTATGATTTCTGCATCAAAATAATGATTTTCTATCTCAGGCAGTTCCCTGGCAGCTTCACACAAGCTAAGGTCGTGGGTCGCTATAATTCCGGTTGATTTAGATGCCACTAACTTTTCTACAAACTTACGGGAGCCAATGGCTTTATCTGTGCTATTGGTTCCTTTTAAAATTTCGTCCAAAACAATAAAATAGCGATCGTTTTGTATTTCATCTACAATAAATTTTAAACGTTTTAATTCTGAGAAAAAATAAGATTCATCATCTGTGAGTGAATCTGTTGTTCGCATACTTGTTATTAATTTTATTGGTGAATACTCTACTGATGACGCACAAACTGGCAACCCAACATTTGCCAATACAATTTGCAAGGAAACGGTACGTAAAAATGTACTTTTCCCAGCCATATTTGCTCCCGTAACTATAAAAAACTGTTCTTTGTCTATGGTAATATCATTGGCAACACTCTTCTTAGGATCTAACAATGGGTGTGCTACATTAATCCCTTTTAAAACCACTCCGTCTTTAATTAACTTAGGAAACACATAGTTAGGATGATTAAAGGTGAAATTACCAAGGCTATTGAAAGCGTCAAAAAATGCAATCACACCAAACCACTCTTCAACCGATTTCCCATTGGCTGCTATCCAAGCTTCTATCTTGTAGGATTGTTTTATATCCCACAGTAAAAAACCATTGCCTAGAAAACCAAAAATCATATTGTTACGCTGATCTAGCGCTCCTAAAATCCTAGAAAATTCGTGCAAAATCTCCGATGTTTTTTTCCCTTCCTGAACAATTTTACTTTTCTTTTCTTTTAATAATTCTGATGAAAAATCTTGGTTTTCTATTTCTACAATTAACTTTTGATATTGCTGAAAAACCGACTGCACCTTACTCGTGTCCGAAGCCAATTTACTAACCTTCTTAAAATACAGTCCAGATAGGAGCAAGCCCAAAACAAACCAACCACCAATTACCAAACCTGGAACAAATCCTAAAAAGTAAAACAAAAATAATAGCCCTGTCACCACTGAAAAAACAGTAGGCACATACTGCATAGCTTTTGGCATAAATGCCTTGTATTGCTGCAACCAATGCACAATGTTTTTATACGGTATTTCAGCTTTAACCAAGGTGGCAATAGCAGCAAACTCTTGTCTCCATTTGGGTTTTTCTGCCAACTCTTTTATTGCTTCTTGCTTGAGCAAGATATTGTCAATCTTATTCTCTGTAAATTTTTCCACCAAGGTTTCACTGCCTTGATCCAAGGCCGTTCTATTGCAATATTGATAAAAAGATCCTTTACCAAAAAGGTCTATATCTTGACTGTAAAAATGTGTTGGATTGCTAAATTCCTTACCATCGGGCAAATGATGAAATTTGCGATGTAACACATCAATTTCTATCTCATTAATCTTAATAAGTGCCAAAAACTTATGATACTTGAATTGTAAATCTGAATGCCGAGACACTAGAAAAATAAACAATACAATGGCTAGTAAAACAATAGCAATGATAATTTTAGTATTGCCCATAAAGGCATATATACCAATAGCAGCTCCTACAAACACTAATAGCCTCACTAGGCTAGATGCTTGTAATTGTGATTTTACTTTTTCAGATTCCTCTTGGTGACTTGAAATATTATGGGTATAAAAAGCAAGGAGTTTCTCCATCTGTAGCACTGTGTTTATATTTTCTTAAAAGCTGTAAAGATATTGGTTATTAGGACAAACTTGCCAATTCTCCTTGTAGTTTTTTAGGTAGCCCTGACACTACAAGATTATAAGAATCATCGACCAATTCTTTAATAAATTCTGGAGAGAGGTTTTCAAGAAACACGGTATTCCAATGTTTCTTACTCATGTGGTATCCTGGAATAATTTGACCATCGTAGGTTTCACGCAATTCAAGACAACGCTCAGGATCACATTTTAAATTGGTTTGTCGCGGCAATTTATTTAAGCCAACCAAGGCAAACATTTTGCCCATCACTTTAAACACCAACGTATGTGCATCAAAAGGAAAAGCTTCTGTAACTCCCTTTTTAGCGATACAATAACCTCTGTATTCCTCTATATTCATAATTTCACCAAAATCTAGATTCCAGCGGAATCATAAACAATGACCTTCTCCCATAGGGGTGCTGCCGTTTCTACAAACTTTATATGCGCCTCTTCATCTTGGTATTTGGTTTGGTCTTCTGCAGATGCAAAGGACACCAACAAACTGAAGGTAAATGAACCATCTACCACATCCCTGGAAGCCTGTGGAGGTGTTCCTATAAAATTGGTTTTAGCGTATTTGGAGGACTTTAAAAAAGTACTTAAAGCAGCAACAAACAAATCCCGATCTTCTTTTTTATTTGGATTTTTTAACCAAAAAAACACGGTGTGTACAAATGTTTTATCAAATTCTATCTTTCCTACTTCCATATCTATTATTATTGTTTATTTATATCTTCTTTTATTTGTTTTGCTTCTTTTTTGTTTTCCACCTGAAGCGCTGAGTAATCGAATGTCCAGCCAATGGTTTCCACTATTGTTTCTATTAACAACACTGCCTCCATAGCTTCTTTACGCGCTGTGTCCATTAAACCACTAACCGGTATTTTTTCTAAAATATGATTCTTAGCTTCTGTATTTAAATTGGTTAAATCTTCTGGTGAAAAAGAATTAAACAATCCATTTTTAATATCATAAAATTGCAAGTCGGGCGAAATAGAGAGCACCTCTGGTTCTGGAAAATTAGTGAGTATTATTTTCTTTTTTCTATCATCTGCATTTAAAAATATCTTTTTCAAATCGTACCCAATTTGCACTTTCGCATTTATGATTACCAAGGCTTTCTTTTTACTGCTTACCAAGCTCATAAAATGCTCTTTGGTATTTTGATATTGATACACCTCTGCAAAATCACCTTCAACAGCTATTAACTTACAAACCCTTTTTATTTTTTCTAATAATACGGTAGATTGATGATGCGTAACTTCCTTCTTCTTCTTCGTTCTAAAAAAAGAATACACCCAATTCATTAAAATTGCGCCTAATATTAAACCTAAAAAAACTTCTAAAATACTATCCATTGCCTATTTTTCCTAAATGCGTGTATTTAAATCCTTTATCATATTTTAATCCATAACCAAATATTCTATCCAATGAAGCATGTGAAAATAAGATAATACCTAGTAATTGAAACAAAGGAATTAAGAGAAATACACCTATCAAATAAAATACGATTGCTACCCCTTTATGATGGAATACATTGTACAAAAAAGCTCCAATTTTAGTATTGACCAGGTAGCCTAGCATACCAATGTCTGGGGTTAAGAGCAACAATAAAAACCACCACCAAGGATACGAAAGTATACTAAAAAGGTAAACTCCAAGCCCAAACATCGCCAATTCTTCTAGCTTTATTATTGTCTTCATTTACTCTTCTACTTTATATAAAACAGGCCTACTAGGGCTTGCATCATTTTCAAAAGGTGCAACTTGAAGGTTTAATAAATAAGTGCCATCAATAATACTATTGTTCACATATACAAGCTCTGTAATTGTAGCATTCTCTCTAATTTTTCCTTTGAAATTCCAAAAAGCTCTATGCGACACTAACGCTCCTTCGTCTTTTTCTCGATCTACAGACGGTAAATCTATTAACAAATGTTCTACTTCTCGTTCTTTTAAGAATTCCGCCCCTTCTTCTAACAAATACGGCGGATTTGTATGCGAATATTGCCTCGACATCTTATCGGATAAATTAGGGAGTGTACGTATTACAACCGCCTCCCGCTTTTTATTCCCCAAGGCATATTGCAGTTGCTTTTTAGAAATCACAAAATCGTCACCAAGCTTTTCTGGCGCTATTGTTATTACCTCTGCCAAAAAGAAAAATTGTTGTAGCTTCTGATTTACAGACATAAATTCTTCTGTTATATGACCCGCGCATTCTGTATGTGTCCCATGCGCATGTGGGTTAAAACAGATATCGTTAAAGTTTATGGAAGCCCCTTCACGTACCGCCCCTACAAAACCATCTTCGGTATGTGGCATTATAACTGGAGGAGCTACATACCAGACGTTCACATTAGCAGCATCACCCCTAAGAGGCATTGAAATATCTAATGGCTTGGCTAAATTTGTTGTATAGTTTCTAGACCTTACTTTTATAATTGCCTTCATTAATTGTATTGCTTTAAGAAACTCATAAGTTAACAATAAAAAGGTCAGCAGCAATTCCATCGCTTAAAAATTTTCCCTTATTGGTAACAAAAAGGGTGTCGTTCTCAAGTTTTAAAAGTCCATTTTTTATTTTTGCTGTTGCTTCTTTCATTAAATAAGTCGCATAAGTTTCCCCAAAATTATGTCTTACTTTTTGCAATGAGACCCCCCAAATTGTGCGCAAACCTGTCATCACATACTCATTATACCGATCATTAACCGTTAAGGTTTCAATTTCCCTTGGTTGTATACCTGCATTGATCGCTTTAATATACTTGGGATTGTTATTGATATTCCAACTTCTATTTACACCATCAAAAGAATGGGCAGACGGTCCAATTCCCAGATACATTTTACCTTGCCAATAGGCCGTATTGTTTTGCGAAAAATAATCCGGTTTTCCAAAATTAGAAAATTCATAATTTACATAACCCGCTTTGGTAAGCGCTGCTACTAAAATTTGATGATGCTCCTGAGACACCTCATCACTTATAGGTTTAATTTCTCCTTTTTTTATAAATTTTTCTAAGGCTGTTTTAGGTTCAACCGTTAGTGCGTAGCTCGAAATATGCGGCAAATTGTAATCCAATGCAATTTGAATATTATGCGTCCATCTTTCATTTGACATGTCTGGAATTCCGTATATTAAATCGATTGAAATATTGGTGAATTGAGCGTTCGCCTCAGCGATACAACTCCTTGCTTCGGAAGCATTGTGCGCTCTATTCATTAGCTTTAAGTCTTCCTCAAAAAAGGACTGAATACCGATACTTAATCTGTTGATTTTTGACGCTGCTAGTTGTTTTATTTTTTGAGAAGACAAATCGTCCGGATTGGCCTCTAAGGTGATTTCTGGTTGGTCTAATACGGTGTAATTGTCATAGACCGCTTGTATAATTTGGTTTATTTCTGCTGTATCTAAAACCGAAGGTGTACCGCCACCAAAATAAATAGTATTCACGGTGTCATTCGCAAATTCATCTTTTCGCAATAGCAGTTCTTTTTGAATAGCAGCGAGCATTTCTTCTTTTTTTCCCATGGTAGTAGAAAAATGAAAATCGCAATAGTGACATGCTTGTTTGCAAAATGGAATATGAATGTAAATACCTGCCATTAAACCTTAATTTAAAGGAAATCCATTATATAAAATAACCCAAGTAAACAACGCTCCTAAAGCGCATCCAATAAGAAAACCAAAATAACCAATTAAGCGTCTGATCCTTTTTACTTCTAAACTATCAAACTTAAAAATTAAAATTAAAACAAAGTATAACATAATACAAATACCTCCCAGAATACCTGCCAAACTTACTGCTAAGATTATATTGACGTTCTTAAATTCTGTATTAACCAACAATGAAATTATATACCCAAAAAGTGCTATTTTTATCCCAATAAAAAAATACAATAGCTTCAAAACTCTATCAATTGTCTTTTCTTCCATAAAAACTTATTTCTTGATTCGTTTTTCATTCTGCTTTACAAAAGCATCCCAGCCCGTATAACTTTTGCCTGTTACTATTTTGTCGGCATTGTAAAAATGACAAACAGCAGCAGCCAACCCATCTGTACTATCTAAATTCTTGGGCAGTGATTTTAAACCCAGCAGGCTTTGCAACATCTTAGCAACCTGTTCCTTACTGGCATTACCATTGCCTGTTATTGCCATTTTAATTTTCTTGGGTAAATATTCCGTTATCGGTATTTGCCTAGACAAGCCTGCGGCCATTGCAACACCCTGTGCACGCCCCAACTTTAACATGGATTGCACATTTTTACCAAAAAAGGGCGCTTCAATTGCTATTTCATCTGGATGATAAGTGTCTATGAGTTCTATGGTGCGTTCAAAAATTAACTTTAGCTTGGTATATGGGTCACTATATTTTTGCAAGAGCAATTCGTTCATCTGCAAAAACTCCATCTTTTTACCCACCACTTTAATGAGCCCAAAACCCATAATGGTTGTACCGGGATCTATCCCCAATATTATTTTTTCAGTGGCCAATAGAAAATTATTTGGTGTTGATAATTAACGGAATCCTAAATTTTGCTTTTACAGGTATTCCTCTTTTTAAAGCAGGTTTTAGGGTAGGCAACTCTTTTATTCCGCGTGCAATGATACCCGTAAACTCTGGAATTTGATCTGCTACAGCCGCGTTTTTTTCAATGTCCACCATAGAAACTTCTCCCGTGGCATCTACTAAAAAATCTATATGGATGGTATCCGTAATGTCTTTCCCTAAAACAAACTCGTAATCGCGCAACACTGCAGCAAAGTGCTTTAAAAAGGTGTTTTCAAAACATTGTTGTTGAAAGTCTTTTGACACCATCTCATCACAGGTATCAAACAATGGAAATTGATCGATGGTATTCCAATCTATATCCTTCATTTCTTGATCTAGTAATTTTTGAGTTTTAATCGCTTTAGATTCAAAAAATTCACAAGAAAGACATAGAAACAAAATACTAAATAGGATTGCTCTTTGCATACAAAATTGAATTCTTGCCGAAATTTACAATATTTTAAGCAAGTTAACTGTATAGCTAGCAAGAACCCCACTAAATAATACGCATTAAAACAATAATGAGCGAAGTATATTTTAGTTCACCCTAAAAGGAATATTGGCAGTTGCGGCATTATTATTACCATCAGAAGCATAAACAAACAGTCGGTAATTGCCTTTTTCTGGAGCTTTAAATACAATCTTATTTTTTGTTTGCGACACAATTAAACCCTCAATAGTTTTTGGACGCTCTTCATAATCTCCTCCCTCTTTTAAATCGATACTTTCTGGCATAATTTCCCATGAATAGTTTATGGAGTCATTCTCATAATCTGTAATTACAATAGTAGCCTCATACTCTTTGGCTTCATTTAATTCTATATTATCATAAGCCGTTTTACTATTTAAGGTATATTTTTTAATTGCAGGCGCTCTATTTACTGGCCATTTCCCATTCCAGATATAATGCATTACATCTACAGATTCTGTTTCCTTGCCATCCTCCAAAAAAATCCCATACCAGGTTGGTGTCCGTTCTTGCTTGTTTCCCCATAAAAACACATAAGATCCTATACATTGTAAAGTATCTGTTTCAATACCACCCTTAAATCTTTGCAAATAATTTGAAGCCTTTACAGAGCTGTTTTCTTCTATGGGCGCTCCCCATTTTGTAGTGGGGACTTCCCAATGCCCAGTTGCCCCCCACTCTGTAACCACATAAGGCTTTGTCCAACCAATATTTTTTACTAGACCTGGTAAATCTGGAAGATTCCCATACATTTGAATTGATAAAACATCGAGGTCTGAACATCTATTCTTTAGATAGTCTATCTCCTTTTTAGATATTCCTGCAAGGCTAGTTGTTGTTAAATGGTTAGGATCCACGTCGTGAATCATTTTAGATATGTCGTTTACAGCATTCCAAACTTTGGGATTGGTGTATTTTAAATTAAGCTCGTTCCCGATCATCCACATTAATAATGCAGGATGGTCTTTTAAAGCACTTACTTCTTTCTTAACCCTTTCAAATTGAATTTGAACTGCTTTTTCATCGTTATAATTAAACCCATGTCGTTCACTTCCTACTTCTATCCCCATAGTTACCAGCAATCCATTTTCATAGGCTTCATCTAGGATTTCCTTAGCCGATTTTTGTCCGTTTTCTGTACGCCAAGTCCTAAACGAATTTGCATTATGGTGTGCCAATGCCTTAATACTTCCAAATTCTAAGCCAGCCCCTTTTATATAAAAAGGCTTATTATCTACCATTAATTGGTAGCGCCCCTCCTTATTTTTAATTGCTACTTTTACAGGGCCCGCTATTCCTGTTTCTTTTACATCTGTTTTTTTAATATCCATTCCCTGTTTACAGGAAACAAAGACGCAAATGCAAAGAATATAGGTTATCACTCTCATATCATCTATTTTAATAGCAAACCATACTTCTTCTAAGTGGTTTTACTGAATGGATAAAAGTTTGCTTCAATGACTTATTAAATACAAACATTAAATATTGACTTAGGTTCTCTTTTTCTTTGGAAACACCTAAAAAATTGGCATTAAAAACCTTAGGCAAAGACCAGCTCCACAAGAGCTAGTCCTTACCAAGTTTCATTACAACAACTCAATTTAAAAGATTATTGATACACCTTAACGTAGTCTATTTCAAAGGTTGCTGTTGAAAAATCTGTTGGAATATCACCACCTAAAGAACCACCCAAAGCCAAATTTAAAATTAGGAATTGATTGGCATCAAAAGGCCAATTATCTGCGTTCTTATCTGCAGGGTTATAGGTGTAAAAAATTTCATCATCTACTAAAAACGAAATTTCATTTTCAGACCAATTCACAGAATAAATATGAAACTCCGTTGTGGCATCCGAAACCGTAGTACTCCCAACATTTTCAGTATTTCCACTACTAGACACCGTATGTAGGGCTGCACTAACGTTCCCTGGGTTGTTCCCGACATGTTCCATAATATCAATTTCGCCACATACTGGCCAACCTACTGTTTCAAAATTAGCACCAAGCATCCAAATAGCTGGCCATGTACCACCTACACCGGGCAATTTGGCACGTACATCTACACGACCGTATTTAAAATCATACAAGCCTTGTGTTTTTATACGTGCAGAACTATAATTAGATCCATTAATGCTTTCTGCTTTTGCGGTAATTTTTAAGATTCCTCCTTCAACGACACTGTTATCTGTGCTGTTGGTATAATACTGAGATTCTCCATTTCCCCAACCATTATCACCTACACCAATATCATACCCCCATTTGGCAGCATTTACTGCCCCATCGGTATCAAAATCATCGGACCAAACTAAATTACTATAGGTTACATCTACACTAGAGGTTTCAGTAACAGCAGCTGTAGATGTTAGGGTAAAAAACCATCCAAGGCCATCTGCACTTACCGTTTTTAGAACCATTTCATCTTCTGATCTAGATATGATGGTATAACTATGAGAACCCCCGACATAAAATCCTAAAAATGCATTGCCTGATAAGGTTAAGGTTTCCTGAGCCCCAGGTGCTGTTAACGTCCAGCTTTCTGTATAATCATCTAGCGGATAATTTTCATATTCATTATCGGAGTTTGCCGTTAACCCCTTGTCTCCTAAATCTTCATCCATTGGACCTGATTGTCCAAATACAGTACCTGTTATATCTTCAGTTGGATCATCGTTAACTCTATTTGTTATATGTTTAAAAACACCACTTTCAGAAAAGTTATACCCATCATCGTACATTCCTGTTGATGCTTTTGCTCCTACGGGAGCCGCATACCAAATGGGTGAAGTTTCATCTGCGGGACCTACACCAAAATGACCTACTTTGTCTGCATTAATTCGCCAAACCTTAGAACCGTCACCTATTAGCATTTCTAGTAAATCATCTGGAGCTTCATACAAGGCCAAGACTTCTACTTCAATTATTTCTGAGGTAGCTACCCCAGCTTTACCAGTTGCAATTACTGTTATGGTATACATATGGGTACCCGTAATTGAAAAATCATAGGTATTGGTTCCATTGGCAGAAACCGTAGTTTCGCCATCGTAGACAAATTGATAAGTGATAGCATCATTTGCCGTGGCTTTCAATTTTACAGTACCACTACCATCTCCGTTTGGGTTAGCTGCATCAGCGCCAAGGATATCTGCTGTTATGACTAAGTTCGTTGGAGCAATTACGTCTCCAAACGCATACTTTTCCTCTTCGCAGCCAGCCAAAATTGCCAGGGCAAGAAAAATACCTATGCTATGTTTTATGTTTTTCATAATCTATTTTTTATAGTTTTTTTGATTTGTTAATTTTGCGAAATATCATCTATATAAATGGTGTAAGTAGATGAACCATCACCTTGAGTCCCATTATCCATAATTAAAACAAGATTGGTAAATTCCGTGCTTGTACTGATACCCGAAAAATCATAGGTTAACTCTTCCCATCCGTTGGCAACTGTTGTGGTTGCCGTAACTTCTGCCGAAGCTACTGTATTTGGCCAAGGTGTATCATCTTCAAACTTCATCAACAGATTTAAGCCCGCTCTTGGAGACCACACTTTTACTGTAACTGTTGTAGCAGTTGAGAATAAAAAAGGTGCTGTTGTTGTTATTTTAGATCCTGCCCAAGGCTGACCCGCGCTTTTAACCATTTGAGCAACCATACTTGATGCATTTCCATTAACATCTGGGTTTGCAATTATGGATATTGCACCGCCATCAAAACTACTTAGTGCTTCTTTTGGCTCAAAATCCAAGGAGGATTCTAATGATATGTCATCCAAATAAATGGTATAATTAGCAGTCCCATCTCCTTGGTCACCATTATCCATAATGAATACAATATTGGTAAATGCTGTGCTTGTACTGATACCTGAAAAATCAAAAGATACTTCTTCCCAACCATTGGCAACAGTTGTTGTAGCCACCACCTCTGCTGAAGCAACTGTATTTGGCCAGGGTGTAGCGTCTTCAAATTTCATCAGCAGATTTAAGCCTGCTCGTGGCGACCATACTTTTGCTGTAACCGTTGTTGCCGTTGCAAAAGATAAAGCTTCTGGCACTGTAATTTTAGACCCTGCCCAAGGCTGACCCGCACTTTTAACCAATTGAGCAACCATACTTGATGTATTTCCGTTGGTATCTGGATTTGCAATTATAGAAATAGCACCTCCATCAAAAGAACCCATCTCAAATAAGTTTTCAAAGGTAATTGGAGTTACACTAGGGGCTGTAACTGTAGCTGCTCTATAAAAATAAACGTTATCTATAAATACTGTTCCTGCTGCCCATGGATCGCCTACATATTTTAGTTGGTGAATATCGGCCACTGAAAGTCCTTGATCTGTATACTCCGAAATTGGAATATCTATGGATGTCCATTCCCCTACTGTTAACGTACTCCAAACCGGTTTTTCCCCGGTAGACAAGCTAATTAGTGAGGTTTCCATTCTAGCTACATCAGCAGTCCAAACATCCATATGCATGTATTCCATAGCACTAATATCGATTGGATCTGCAAGCTGGTTTCCTTGGTAACTCAAATTGGTATATTGTAGCATTAGATCTCCGTTTAAATCGTAAGTTGCCCAACCACTACCTTGTCCGCCTTGTCCCCAATCTGGAAAATAATCCGTTCCTGCCACATCTGCATAGGCAGCACTAAACAATGAAATAACATCTTGTTCTGCTCTAAAGGGCTGCGAAGGAGCAGCTGTAGTTGGCTGAACAATTGCAGTTACCTCAAATTCTTCAGTGTATTCCGTAGTCTCAATTGCACCACCTTTGGCAACTACTCTTATCGTATAGATTCCTGGTTCTTGATACACAAATGATGCTCCTTCTCCAATATTAGCGGCAACGGGGTCATCTGAATCCGTTTCCCCAAAATAAACATCAAATGACATGGCGTAATCTGCCGTAGCCGTAACGTTTACTTGTTTAGACACTGCCTCATCATTGCTAATGGAAACTTCTAAATTTTCAGGTGCCTTAAATGACACATTAATTTCTTGGATAACTTCCGTTTTTAAACCGGTAATTCCTTTGGCAATTACTTTTACCGCATAGGAACCTTCTTTATAGGTATGCTCCAGGTTTTCACCCAGTTTCACAGTTGCCGGGCTAGTTGTTTCATCTCCAAAGTAAACATCAAATGATGTTGCTCCTTCTGCTTTAGGTGTTATTGTTACCTGACCGCTGTTGTCTTGCGTTATTTGAACCAGGGCAGATACATTTGCTGGTGCCGTTACCTTTTCTGCAAAATCCAAACTCCCAAACTCCTCTTCTGTACAACTACCTACAAGCGCAAAGAGCACCATGGCACTTAGAATATATTTTAATGCTTTCATATTTCTAGATTTTAATTTTTAATACCCTGCGTTTTGTGATAAACCTGAAATTTCAATTTCTCTTTGAGGAATTGGAAAAAGCCCCAATGTAGCTGTATTGTAACCGCTAGCACCTAAAACACTATTCGCTTGTCCTGTTCGTACCAAGTCGAAAAAACGATCTCCTTCCATTGCCAACTCTAAACGTCTTTCGTTCCAAACAGCTGCTACCGTAGCAGTAACCCTGTGATCTTCACCTCCAAAGGCTCTATCCCGTACCCTATCTAAATAGTCTTGTGCTTTTGACACATTAGGAGTAGTAGAACGTAAATTGGCTTCGGCAGCCATAAGCAACACATCCGAATATCGAATAATACGCTGATTATTTTCGTAATTCAATTCTATTTGTCCGCTTGTTTGTCCCTTTCGTGGCAAGTACTTTTTGTTATACAAACCTGTATTTTTAAAAGGAGCTTCCGTAAAGGTTACGTTTAAGGCAGGGTTATTAGTTGCATAGGCTTCCACATCAAAAACTGAAGCTTCTTTTCTGGCATCACCATCTTCATAAGCAGCAGCTAAATCCTGTGTTGGCAGATTGGTACTCCAACCTGCATTATACGGCATCTCTGCAGTACCATTTAAACCTCTTACGCCACATTGATGAACAGCATAGTTTCCTTGACCTCTAGTTTGACCTCCCCAATTGTAGTAGGGCTGCCCGTTAGAATATTGTACTTCAAATACAGATTCAGATCCATTTTCACCAGACAATAAAAAGACATCATCTACTGTTGCCATTAAACTAAATGGACCATTCACTACATTTTCAAGAACTGAAGCTGCACTTTCAAATTTCTCTTGGTACAAATAAACTTTTCCTAATAAGGCTTGTGCTGCATATCTTGTAATTCGTCCTTGTTGCGATTGTGCTGTTGGTAAAGCGCTAATAGCAGTTGTTAAGTCCAACTCTATTTGTGCATAAACATCGGCTTTTGGAGATCTTTGTAAGGTCCCAAAATCTGAAATACCCAATTTACGGTCGGTAAACAAAACAACATCACCAAACATTCTAACCAAGTTAAAGTAGTAATACGCTCTTAGGAAACGAACCTCCCCAAATAGGGCTTCTTTACCCGAAAAATCTACTGTTTCTCCCAATAAATTAGCGTCCTTGTAACTTATTAGATAATTGGTTCTATTAACCCCTTCATAAGCTGAAACCCATAAATCTTGTATGGTGCCGTTATTGGTTAAGATATTGTAATCATCTATTTGTTGTAATGAAACGACATCGGAAGCATTTTCACCACCCGCCACTGCATTGTCTGAAGCTATATCACCAATCACAACCATTTGATTTAACCATTGCATGGGCGTATAACAACTAACCGCCATAGTTTGGTAATCTGCTTCTGTTTGCAAATAATCAACTTCTGTAACTTGGTACTCATCATGCGGATCAAATTCGACCACCTTTGAACAACCAATAAAGATTGAAAGTATGATGATTAATCCAATACTGTTTTTTATATTTTTCATACTAATTTATTTTGGATGTTAAAACTTAAGATCTAAACCGGCTAAAAACGTTCGCGCCTGTGGATAAGCACCTCTATCTACACCAGTGTCTAAAATACCACCTGATATTTCAGGATCATAACCTGTGTATTCCGTAAGGGTTAACAGGTTTTTAGCCTGCATATAAATACGTACTTTACTGAAAAATGCGTTGGATGTTTTTGGCAAAGTATAGCCTAAAATCAGACTTTTAATTTTCACAAAACTACCGTCCTCTACATACCTATCAGAAGGTCTAATATTACTATTGGTATCTCCAAAAGTATAGCGTGGGCTCTTAGCATCATTGGTAGATCCTTCCCCTGTCCATCTGTTTAAAATACTTCTAAATTTATTTGAAAATTGTGCATTTCTTTCGTAAGCTCTGTAGATATCATTGCCAACAGATGCATAGGTAAACATACTTAGATCAAAATTTTTGTATTCAAAACCTATATTCCAACCCAAGGTAAATGTTGGAAACGGATCCCCAATTTTTGTTTTGTCTTCATCGTTAATAAGCCCGTCATTATTGAAATCTACAAAGCGAATATCTCCAAGTTGTGCGCCAGTTTGGGTTGCATGGTCATCAATTTCAGATTGATTTTGAAACAAGCCATCTGTTATATATCCGTAAAAATAACCTGGTGTAAAGCCTTTTTCAAATCGCGTAGCACTTTGCGATTGCCCATTAAAATAGGATCCCCCGGCAACAAATGCCGTTCCATCACTATTGGTTGCAGTAACCGTATTTTTAGAGGTTGTGACGGTCAATGAAGTATTAAATTTTAAATCAGCTGCTGCACTATTTTTATACCCTAATGTTAGATCTAAACCTTTACTCTCTGTACTCCCTATATTAGAGGTAACAGGTTCTGATGTTCCAGCAATAAGTGGTGGCGCATCTGTAAACAACAATCCTTCAACAGATTTATTAAAATAATCTGCAGTTATTGATATATTATCTAACAGGGTTGCATCAAAACCAATATTATACTGTGTTTGTTCTTCCCAGCTCAATGTTGTGTTACTAAATGAATTTACAGTAGCACCTGAATTAAATTCGGTTCCAAAGGTGTAACCATTACTATTGGCAGTAGAATTATAGCTTGGACCCCCAACGGTAATACTCACATACTGTGGATTTACATTTTCGTTACCAACGGTACCATAACTTCCTCTAAATTTTAGAAAATTAATGGCCTTTGAAGTAAAGAAACTTTCGTTAGACGCAACCCAACCAAGGGAACCAGCATAAAAGTTAGCAAACTTATTATCATTACCAAAGGCGATTGAACCATCTCTTCTGGCAGAAAACGACGCCAAATAGGTACCTTCATAATCATAATTAACCCTACTAAAATACGATACATTTCTACGTTCTAAATTTTGGTAGCTATATCCTGTATAAGCGTTGGTGTTTAGTTTAGTGTTTACACCTGTAGCGGCACTAATATCTGCCCAAGCCCAAGAGTTATCTCGTACATCTTGTCTTGAGGCTCCAAAACCGTGACCTGTAGATTTACTTCGAGAGATCCCTAGTACGATATCAAAATTATGTTTCTCGTTTAGATTAAACCCATAGGTTGCAAAGGTTTCAAAAGTGTAATTAAAATTAGACACCGTATATTCTGAAACACTATTGTGAAAAGAAGGAATAATACTTGTAGTACCATCGCCATTATCTACTTCTTGTGTCTTAACCGTACCATCTGAATAATAATCACTTGACACATTGTTTGGCCCATAATAAGATAATGGATCAAAGCTCTTCCCTACCTGATCCCATTTGGTATACCCAAAACGAGAGGTTAGTTTAAGATTATCCAAGATATCATATTGCAATTCAAATTTTCCGTATAACTTATCGCCATTACTTTCATTATAGGTGTCATCTAATTGTTGTACTGGATTAAAAATTTCAGACAACAAATAATTACTATAACCATAGGTTGCAAAATCATTTGCATCGGTATTATATACAGCTACCGTTGGGTCAAAATTTAAGGCATTTCCGATTACTGAATTAAAAGAATTTTCAGCCACAGATTTACTCTTAATATTGGCATAACTGGCATTCATTAAAAATTTCAGATTGCTTGTTAATTGAAAATCTAGATTGGCAGTAAAATTCAATCGATTGAAATTCGATTTGTCATTTCCACCAACAATACCACCTTGACTTAAATATCCTGTAGAAAGGAAGTACCCCATTTTCTCTGAACCTCCCCTAGCAGAAAAAGTATGTGATGTTACGGTAGCATCAGCAAACACTTGATCTTGCCAATCTGTACCTCTCCCTAGGGCTGAAAAATCAGAGAAAATTAAATCCCCTCCAACGGCTGCACTACCTTCATTAATTATGGCGCCGTATTCCGTTGCATTTAAAACACCTATCTTTTTAATAACCGACTGAACTCCTGTATAGGTATTAAATGTAAATTCTGTTTTTTCATTATTTCTACCACTTTTGGTTGTCACAACTATAACACCATTACCACCCTTAACACCATAAATGGCTGTAGAGGCAGCATCTTTTAAAATACTTAAAGATTGTATATCAGCAGAACTAATAGAATTTAAGTCATCCAAACTTTGTGGAACACCATCTATAATGACAACAGGATCTGTACCCGTAAACGAAGGAATACCCCGTACCAACACTGTAGGCTTACTACCAGGAGAACCATTCTGAATAACAGAAACTCCTGAGGCACTACCTTGAAGGGCTTCTTCTACTCTCAAAGGTTTTAATTGTTCTATTGATTCTTCCTTTACAGTTGATATTGCACCAGAAACTTTAGCGACCTTCTGCGTACCGTACCCCACAACAACAACCTCATCCAATGTACTAATATCTTCTTGCAAGACAATAGTTAAGGAATTCTCATTTTGTATTGTAATTTCTTTGGTAAAGTAACCAATGGAAGAAAAAACCAAAACGTCACCTATAGATAGATTACTTACACTAAATTTTCCATCAAAATCAGTTGTTGTTCCTTTTGATGTATTTTTCAGAATGACATTTACACCCAATAAAGGCTGATTAAATTCCATATCCGTAACCGTTCCATTTACGGTGAACGTTTGTCCACTTAAATTGACCGCACTAAAGACAATTGTAATAATTAAAATTAGATTCTTCATATGTTGTATTTTTAGTCTTAGCAATGTAGTATTTAATACAGCTGTAGCAGAATATTGTACCCCAACAAAAAACATACATTAACAATTTTAGGTGCTAAATATTATCATAATACTGATTATACCCCCTATAATATAGGGATTTGTCAGTATATAAAAAAAATAACAAATAGTTAAGAGAGATCGCAAAAAAGATGCTTTGTATGGGTAATGTTGTAGTTAAATCACAAAGTGTTGTGTCTTTATAAATCGAGAATATAGGTCGTTAGGCTTTCTTCTCGCTGCAAATTCATTTTCTTTCGCAATCTATACCTTTTTACCTCTACACTTCTGGTAGATATATTGAGTAGTGGGGCAATTTCTTTGGAACTCAAGTTTAAGCGCAAATAGGCGCACAGCTTTAAATCATTTGGTGTTAGTTCTGAGTGGGCGCTTTTTATCCTTTTAAGAAAATCTTTGTCGGCATTATTAAATGCTTTTTCAAAAAATTTCCAATCATCTGCATTGTTAATACTGCGATCAATGGTCTGTATCACAGATTTTACAGCGGTACTTTCTGGTGCATTTTTTAATTGATCTTTTATTGCATTTAAAAACTCGTTCTTTTTAATAAGACTCATTGTAGAAACAGCAAGTTCCCTGTTTTTACTTTCTATCTCATTTTTAAGTCGCTCATTATTTACTTGTACAATCTTCTTTTGCGCTTTTAATTTCTTACGCTTTAAAGCTTTCCGGTTTTGGGAAATTAAACTTTGCTCCCTTTTTCTATAATAATGCTTGTTCAGATGATGAATTAAAAAGGACAGCGCAATTACCCCTATACCATAAAGAATTAGCGCCAAAATAGAAGCGTACCACGGTCTTTTCACTTTAAAATTAAATTGGGCTGTATTCTGTGTGAGCGTATTGCCTACCTTACCTCTGACCTTAAAACTATAGTCGCCATAGGGTAAATTATCAAAAGAGATGGCACCTACCGGAGACCAGCTGCTCCAATTGTCGTAAATACCTTCTACTTTGTACTGATAATTTACTTCGGTATATTTATCAAACTCTGGCACACTAAATGAAAATGTAACATCATTTTCCTTGTATTTAAAGGTGTACGGATCTGCCAACCCAATCTTTATAGAAGGCTTATCATAAAAATCATTTAAGATGGAGGTAATAGCTATTGTATATGCACTTTCCTTTACCTTACCTAAATCCAATGTAATATAACCGTTTGAAACTCCTATTAAATAGGTGTCCGAATTTATTGGTGTTATATTCTCAAAACCGCTCACCCCCATATTTCGCTTAAAAGAAGACGGAATAGAAATAGAATGTTTGCGCAATTTGTCTTCTAGAGCACTTGGTGAAGCATAAATAATATTTGTATTTGAAAAAGTCCAAATCTTTTTAGCACCCATATCTGGAGTAAACACTCCTTTTGGATCATCACCTTCATTAAAAAACACCGCGGTTAACGAGCTATCCAAATTAAATTCTTTTGTGGAATTTAGGGTAAAAACCCCCCGACTATTCGTATAAATGATATCCTCATTGTACTTAAACATACTGGAGCCGTTTCCTTGATAATCATTTACTTTACTGGCTACAACTTTAGTATAGATCGTATCGAGCTTTAAGGAATATAAACCTCTGTATTCATGATTTACTAGTAACTCAAAAGGGCTTAAAAATTCTACAAACCTACTGGAGACATCTATCCCTTCTATACTATTTCTTAGACTCCATTCAGCATTCTCTTTTTCTAAAATACTGAGCCCAGAATAATTACCTTGAAGTAATAAATTGGGCCGATTCGGAATTTCTTTAACAAGCCAAGTCCCTGGCAAATTAGAAACTAGGGCAACACTGCCTTCATTTACCGTAAAGGTTCCGGAATTATGACCACAAAATAAATCGCCATTAATGATTTTCAGCGACCACACTTGACCTTTGGTCTCTTCAATTAATTTAAAATTAGAAGTGCTGTTCACTGGCTTGTAAAATAAGCCTTGATTTGTTCCTAAGTAAAAAATACCATTAAAAATTATTGCTGCATAAACAACCCCTAGCCTTCCTTTTCTGTCTATATACTCTTGAAAATGTGATTCTGTACTTACAACACTTATTCCATTATTTAATCCCAACCATAAATTCATTTCATTATCCTGAAATAGACTAAGAACCGTGTTGTTATTTAAGCCGTTTTCTTGATTGATATTTCGAATAAAGTCCCCATTGTTTGTAATGTGATATACACCATTGGAAATTGTTCCTAGAGCAAAGCTAGTGTCATGTAATTGTATACTAGTATATATTTTAAGTAAGGGTGTTTCGCTTTTCCAAGCCAAATTCCATTGGACAACATTGGCTTCTTCTATAAAATAAAAATCTCCATTTTCAATTAAGACAAGAAGTTTTTTATCTTTTGGAAAAACACCGACGACACTATTCATTTTAAATATAGGATTGCCCGAGATTAATTTCTCCTCCCCATTTTTAATAGTAAACAACCCTTCACCTTCTTTTTGAAAATAAATATTATCTGCTACATTAAATATTTGAGCTCTATTGGTTGTACTTTCTATTATTTTAAATGTCTCTTTTTCCGTGTCATAGATATATATCCTATCTAAGGATTGAAAAATAACCCAAATATCATATTCTATAATGTTCCATATTTGTTCATCGTCTATCAGGGAGACCCCCAACTTATCTACCAAGGAGGTATAAAACAGATCGCCATAACCATCTCGTTTCCAATACCCAAATTCCATATAGCACCCTGTATACACCAAGTCATCTATGGCCTTTACGGAACGTATTACAGAACCATTAGGAGAAGCATAGAGTCTCCATTGGGCTCCGTTATTCTCTAATAATCCACTATTATTTGCCACATAAATATAATTGTTATTCCCTTGAGATAGCCCCCAATTTTGACTCCCTCCAAGATACTCGTCTGAAGCATAAGACAGTATAGGTGGTTGCTCTTGAGAAAAAAGAGCAGAAGAAAGCAAAAGAAATAACAAAAAAATTTTATTCACATTAAATGATATTACTAATGGTAGCTTAAATTTAGTACTTCTCAAATAAGTAAGCAATTATACCTATGGACAATTAAAAAACAAAATGCTACTCTATAGTGTCTAAAAACTCTTTAGCGATATAATTATAGGTGTTTTTTTAGTGCTTGAGAACTCTTTCAGATTAGTTCGCTTTTATATTTCCGGTTGCTGTAGCATTATACACAATACAGACTCTAAATAAACTTTAAATTGATTTTTGGTCATTATAGGCAACTACAAGTATTAAAAATAATTTCATAATACTATTTATTCTATATTCTATTTATATGCAAACTATGCTGTGGCTGTACAATTTTCATCTGAATCCAATTGAGCCCAATGCGCACTATATTCCTTTGAGAATTTATAATTATTTTTTTTGCTTTAAGGCCAAATGTTTTAAAAATCATTGATTCTTCTATATATTGATTCGCATAAATTAACAAACCCACCATTTTATCCGTATTTAAAGTTACTGTTTTTCCAACGTAACCCTTCATTAAATACATATCTGAAGATTCATTGGCTTTTACAACTGTATTTTTCTGTGAACCACCTACACCTACAGGTATTCAAAACTCCACAAATAACCTATACATCAAAACCTCAATCCAACATCACCTTCTTTGAATTTATAGACGTTATTAGATACTGGGTATCTTTTCGTACACCACTCATAACTAACAAACCATTCCATATATTATCTTCTGAAATTTGCTCGTTATGTGTAGATGTGTAGCTACTGCCCTCATCATTTTATACAATGGTTCTCCCCTACTTTAAATAATGGAATTTCATAAAAGGTTCCTGCTATATTAGCGAATTCCCATTCAGATTCTACTTCACAAACAACCCTAGTTGTGTCCGAAGGAAAAATAGTATTGTAATCAGTACTTCCTTTAGGCAACCTTAATTTATAATTCTTGGCTCTTAAAATGACTTATGCTTCATCTACCTGAGCACAAGAGATCTGATTTAAATAAGCACTATAAAAAACAGTTCACTTTCTTAATCACTAAAAGAGTTGATATAATTTTGACCAATTTTAAAATTGAGAATACGCATTTATTCTGAAATTATAGTTTAAATATAGTTGAATAACTTATGCTTACTTTTTTGTTGTAAAATCTACAATCTTTAGAGTTTCTAATTTTCAATATATATCATTGCATATTGAACACAATACATCTATTTTTATAGCTTTATTTCGCTGAACTAAAAAACAAAACATTGAAACTCTATTTTTTACTTAGTACTAAAAAAGTATTCCTAATCTCTTGTTTTTTATTCTTCCTATCTTTTAAAACAAATGGGCAATCAACAACAGACAAACCTAATATCGTATGGCTAGTTTCTGAGGACAACTCTACCCATTATTTACAATTATACCAAGATGGTGGCGCAGTATTACCTAATATTGAGTCTATGGCTAAAAAAGGTGTCGTTTTTAATAACGCCTTCTCTAATGCCCCTGTTTGTTCTGTAGCCAGAAGCACTATTATTTCTGGTTGTTATGCTCCAAGGCTTGGTGCTCAATACCACAGAAGAACTAAATTGGTGCCAATGCCATCGGATTTAAAAATGTTTCCGTATTATTTAAGAAACGCAGGTTATTACACCACCAACAACGCCAAAGAAGATTACAACCTAATTAAATCGGATGATGTTTGGGACGATTCTTCTAAAAAAGCAAACTACAAAAATAGAAAACCTGGGCAACCTTTTTTTCATATTCAAAATTTTGCAATAACCCACGAAGGATCGCTTCATTTTCATGAAGGCGCTATCGTAGACAAAAAAGAGCAAGCGGTCTTTCCTTTTCATCCGAATACGAAAACTTTTAGATATACAAATTCCGTTTACCGGGAAAAACATAAGGCTTTAGATACACAAATTGGTCTATTTTTAAATCAGCTTGAAAAAGATGGTGAATTAGAGAATACCATCATCTTTTATTATGGTGATCATGGCGGGGTATTACCCAGAAGTAAAGGGTATTTATATGAAACAGGGTTACACGTACCTATGGTTGCTTATGTTCCAGAAAAATGGAAGCATTTGCTCCCCTTTAAAACTGGAACAAGAACAGATATTTTTATTGAATTTATAGACCTTGGTCCAACGGTTTTAAATTTAGCTGGAGTACCTATCCCCAACCAAATGGACGGCAAACCTTTTCTTGGAAAAGGAATTACACAGGCCGATTTAGATAATAAAAACACGGCCTTTGGCTATGCAGATCGGTTTGATGAAAAATATGATTTGGTACGTTCCATTCGGAAATTAAAATACAAATACATACGAAATTACCAGCCTTTTAACATAGATGGGTTGTTTAATTTTTACAGATATAAAATGGCTGGCTACAGGGAATGGAAAGCATTATATAAAGAAGGGGGCCTCAATCAAATACAGCAACAGTTTTTTAGAAAACGTGACCCTGAAGCATTATATGACCTAGAAAAAGATCCGTATGAAACTCATAATTTGGCAAATCAATCTGATTACCAATACGTATTACAAGACCTAAGGTCTAGTTTGCAACAAAAAGTAAAAACTATGCCAGATCTAAGTTTTTACCCAGAATCCTATTTTTTAGAAAACGGTCTTTCCAACCCTATACTATTTGGACAAAAAAACAAAGAAAACATTGCTGAATTGGTAGCAATTGCCGATTTAGAATTTTTACCATTCTCAGAAGGTAAAACTAAAATTAACGATGCCTTAAAATCTAATGATCCTTGGAAAAGGTATTGGGGACTTATCGTCTGTACTTCGTTTGGACAAGAGGCACAAACATTTTATAAAAAAGCTCATAAAATAGCTTCAATAGACAACAACGGCCTAGTACGTATGCGCGCTGCAGAATTTTTAGCATTAAGTGGACAAGATATTCCAAAAGAACTTTTAATTGACATTCTTAAAAATGCTACTTCTGAAGCTGAAGCAAATTTACTACTCAATTCCGTAGCCTTAATCAAAACAATGCTTCCTGAATTTAAACTAAATGTTCCAAAATCACTTTTTAATCAAGAGTGGGTAGACAGAGAGGGAGATGTTGTAAATAGACGAATAAATTATATAAATGAAAACTAATTATCTATTAACACTTATGAAAAAATCGAGAAACATTCCATTCGTATTTCTAGCAATATTTGCACTTCTTATATCAGGATGCAAGGAAAAAAATAAAGATACTACAACCACGAACTCTGCTGAAGAATCAAAAAAACCAAATATCATTTTCATCTATGCAGATGATTTGGGGTATGGTGAATTAGGAGCTTATGGTGCTACCGAACTTAAAACTCCTAATATGGATATTTTAGCCAATGGCGGGGTAAAATTCACCAATGGCTATGCATCATCAGCTACTTGCACTCCTAGTAGATATGCGCTTTTAACAGGTATGTACCCATGGAGAAATAGCAAAGCTCATATCCTACCAGGGACAGCGCCGTTAATCATTGACACTACACAAGTAACAGTTCCTAAAATGTTACAAAAACAAGGCTATTACACAGGCATTGTAGGCAAATGGCATTTAGGTTTAGGTAGCGGAAACGTTGATTGGAACCAAACTATTGCACCAGGACCAAATGAAGTTGGCTTTGATTACAGCAATATTATGGCAGCAACCCAAGACCGTGTACCTACTGTATACATTGAAAATGGCTCCGTAGTTGGTTTAGACCCTAACGACCCTATTGAAATAAATTATAAGCAAAATTTTGAAGGAGAACCTACAGGTAAAGAGAATCCTGAATTATTAAAAATGAAATGGCATCACGGTCATAATAATAGTATTGTAAATGGCATTCCTAGAATTGGTTTTATGAAGGGTGGCGATAAAGCCAAATGGGTAGATGAAGATATGGCTGATTATTTTTTAAAAGAAGCACAACAATATGTTGCAGAGCATAAAAACAAACCTTTCTTCTTGTACTACGCGTTACAACAACCACATGTTCCTAGAACACCGCATCCTCGTTTTGTAGGCGCATCTGGTATGGGACCAAGAGGAGACGTTATTGTGGAAGCAGATTGGTGTATTGGTGAATTACTAAAAACACTAGAGAAAGAAGGAATATTAGAAAATACACTTATTGTATTTTCTAGTGATAATGGCCCTGTTTTAAATGATGGGTATTACGATGATGCCGTTGAGAAAATAGGAAACCACAAGCCAGCTGGAAAACTTAGAGGTGGTAAATACAGCTTGTTTGAAGCTGGTGCAAGAGTCCCTTTCATTACCTACTGGAAAGGACATATTCAACCTAAAACTTCAGACGCCATAGTATCACAAATAGATCTACTATCTTCTATGGCTGCACTAGTAGGAAGCAAGGAACAAGGTCCTGATAGTCATAACCTACTAGATGTTTTTATGGGTAATAGCGACGCTGGAAGAAAAGAATTGGTTATTGAAGCTACCTCTAGAACAGCTTTCCGTAGTGGGGATTGGGCTTACATACCTCCACATAAAGGCAACCCTCTAATTAAATCTGTTAATATTGAAATAGGAAATGATGCAGAACCTCAACTGTATAATTTAAAAGAAGACCTTGAACAACAACATAATTTAGCTACAGAAAACCCTGAAAAATTAAAAGAACTTTCGACAGCTTTTGAAAAAATAAGAGGAATTAAAGCGGCTAAATAATAGCTCCTATATAAATTTCACAAACCACTTGGTCTAAATCATCTTATAACAGAGTAAAAGCTGTTGCTATTTTTTAAATAAAAGATGTGAAATTATCAAAAAGTGTGGTTTGTGAAGTTTTAGTTTTAAACGAAATTAAACAAAACAAACTACCTAGTTCAGTTTACTATTTTTTTACGAATCCAAGTATTTATTGCATTATGCTTTCCTTCAATGACTACCTTATAAAGGTCTGATGGTAATTCGTTTATATTTATACTTACTTTTTCACTTCCTATTTTAGATTTCACCTTAAAAAAATAGGGGTCATTTTTTCCTTCAGCAAAAGTATTGGTCGTACTGAGCCATATTTTAACTTTACCTTCTTTTTCTAAAGCTTTCCAAGTTATCTCTAAGGTTGTATCATTAAGAACTGCCTTTGCATTTGTAAGAGATACTTTTCCGGTTATTGAGGTACCATCTAGTTCCCACAATTGTGCTTTCGTTGGCTTAATATCTAAGGATTGCAACATCGTTGGTAGTATATCTACTATTGCTGGCTCACTTTCTTTAAAATACTGATTCAAATTTTTCGAATTCGTAACCATCCAAGTAAGGCGTTCCCTATCGGTTTGCCCGCCATGTCCTTTTCCTGTATCCGCATTTCTACCATGATCTGTAGTAATGTATATTTCCCAATCTTCATTATGGTTTTTTATTCTAAATTGTAAAGCTTTCCACAACCTACCAACCTGATCATCCATCAATCTGATAGCATCATAAAACTGATCACTATCACCAAACTGGTGCCCCATATCATCGGTATACTCCAAATATACCCACGACAGATCTGGAGCTTTTGCCTTAATATATCTTGCAGCCTCATTAGTGACATGCTCATCTATTTTTCGGATATAATCTCTATCGTTTCCGTGCGGAAAATTAATGGTATCGTGTTCAAAGCCGTCAAAATGATAATTTAATTGATGACTTCCTGTTTCTAACAAACCTTCCCCTATCAATTTGGTCCTGTTATCTAACCAAGTGGAAAAAACAGCAGTCTTTAACGATGGTTTATATTCTTGAGCATATCTAAAAATGGACCAATACTTATAATTTGGTTTTTTAATACCATTCCCCCAAACATTGTGTTTGTTGACCCAAGTACCTGTTAACAAACTATTATACCCAACAGCAGAAATGGTAGGTGTCTGTGAATACCCTCCTTTTTCACCACCAACATAGGCTCTTGTATAGCCACCTTTTAAAGCTATTGCATCTAAATTAGGGGTTTCTATTTTTTCTAAAACATCTGCCGAAATTCCATCAACAATAATAAAGAGTACTTTTTTATTTTTATGTTGTGAAAAGGAAAAATTGCTTACTAATAGTAAGGCGTAAACGAGTATTGAATTCTTTTTTATCATCTGTTAAATCGTATAAAAACTATTTAATTTCAAAAGTTGTAACCACAATACCATGATCAGATGGATACATAATTTCTCTGCCATTTATAACAAAGGGTTCGTTAAAAAATACCTTATAAGAAACTGATGCAATGGCTTTTATTTTAGGACTCTTATAAAATACATAATCTATTCTATGATCATCATTCTCGCCTTTTGTATGCCAAGTTATACCAGGGTGCGTCATTGGATTTGGGTTTACAAACCTGTAACTATCCGTTAGTCCAATATCCTCCAATACTTTGGTTGTATGCCAAGGTACCACCAATCCATTATGCATCTCTTTGGTACTTTCTGCCCAATCTAAATGAGAAGGTGCGTTCATATCCCCTCCAAAGATCATCGGAATAGAATCGGCTTCCGCTGCATAGGTTTTAATATAAGGCAACACTTTCTGAATCATTTCATATTTGGCTCCTGTTTTTTCCCATGCTAAAAGTTCTTCCACGGTTTTCCCCATTTTTTCTGGTTCAGCGTGCCAAGGTGTATAATGAAACCAATTTGAAAAAAATCGCATCTTTTGATCGTGAGCCAGAATTTCTCTCCCTCCTAAGAAAAAAGGATATTCCGTATCTATCCGTTCCCCAAAAGGAAACCTTGAAATAATAGATAAGTTAACCCCTTTATCATCCAAAGCTATGCCTTCTTGCGCTACCAAATGAAAATTATACCCTAGAGCGTCTGCGATGTTCTTACCCGATCCATAGGTTTCTACCATTAAAATGATATCTGGATTTAGTTCTTTTATAATCTGAATGGCATTTTCCTGTCCGTTCTCGATATCGTTTGCACCGTGCAAAATATTCCAAGCCATAACCTTAAACGTTTTGGGTTGTTTTTTTTCTGTACAACTAGAAATAAATACGACAAGCAATACTAAAAATAGTGTTTTTTTCATTTTAGTGTGTATGTGGGTGGTAAGTGTTTTTTAACGTTCCATCATTATACAATTCTAGAATGGCATAACCAGGAGGTGTTTGTCTATACCAATATTTGCCAGCCGAATTTTTATCACCGTCTTCCCACCAAAATCCACTTAAAGCACCATTACAATAATACTGCACATTATTGTAAACAGCAGTATCCAACAAATGAACATGACCACTAATACAATGAATATTCTTGTCTTTATGTTTGTAAAATAAATCCGTTATATAACCTGAATCTGTATGGCTGCCACCATCTAGAATGGTAGAAACACCCAAAATTGGGTAATGGGACATCAGTACCACTGAAGCCCCTTTTGGCAAGTTCTCCAAATCCTTCTCTAACCATTTCCGCTGCTCTACATCTAATGATCCGGCTTTATCATTATTACTATCTAGAATAATAAAATGCCAATCCCTCTTCGCAAAACTATAATACCTATTCGGGGTTTTTAGTTGTGCTACAACATAAGGCTTGCCATACATTTCATCATTTTTACTAGGTGCTGCCCACCACATATCATGATTCCCCAAACAACTATGTACTTCATACTCTGAAAACGTATTGCGTAAATTTTGCCAAATATTCCATTGCTCCAAAACTCGCTCTTTGGTTATATTGTTGTAATCTGCAGCATATATGGTATCACCTCCATTAAGGAAAAAATCTACTTTATGTTTTTTTATTTCTTCCAAACACTTTAAAAAACGATCTGGTGCATTATGCTCTGGTCTAATGTGAACATCTGTAATATGTGCCACTCGTAGTAACACCTTTTTAGATAAATCATTTTCTTTGTTAGATGCCAAAACATTAGGGACAACTGCCAAAGTACCTGCAGCAAGACCTAATTGTTTTATTAGAATTCTACGTTTAGGATTGTGTTTTTCTCTCATCTATACTATTTTACGGTAAAAGTAGCCAATACTCCCTTATGATCTGAAGGCCAAATTCCATCAGGTGTATAAAAAACATCATCCCCTGGATTACCATCAACTCTTTGTCCCTCAACAATACTACCTATTGGGCCAACTACTACGATACTTTTTAAAACAATTTTTTCTTCTCCTTTATAGTATATATAATCTATTCTATCTCTCTCATCTGCCTCTAACGTCCAAACCAATTTAGATAAATCTACATTTACATTATTTGCAGGCCATGTTATTCCTGGATAAGTAACAGGGTTAGGGTATATTTCCCTATACGAATCCACGAATCCATTTTCTTTTAGAGTTACACTCTGGTGCCACGGAACAATAGTTCCATTGTGGTCAAATAAATCTTTAGTTGCTGCAGTCCAGTCTATATGAGATGGCTCATTAAAATCTCCTCCCAATAAAATGAAATTTCCTTTTTTAGCTTCTTTTTCCGCATCAGCCATAAAAAGTGTTATTGCCTCATCTCGTTTAGAGTCTTTATTTTGTTTTAAAATTTTATCTAAATCTAAAACTGGAGTAGGTAGTTTTTTCCAAGTAATACCATCATAACCTCTAGGCAAATAACACGCATAGTGCGTATAGTCTAAATGTGCGGCATAAACAGCAATATTGGTTTCCTCATCTAACTTTAATATAGCCTTTGCCAATGATGTAGTATTTATTGAAGGTTTGGATGCAATTGGAAATTTTGATAAAATAATGGGAGATTTGGCAGAATTAAAAGAATGGAAGGCAACATTATTGGCATTTAATTCTTTTAATATGCGGTCTGTAAAGACAGTATTGTTGTAATTTCTGATTTCACTTAAAAGTACAACGTCAGCTTTAGATTGTAAAATAACTTGCACCAATGCATTAAAGCCATTATTCACCGAAGTACCTTCTTGCCAAGTATTTAAAGACAATACTTTAAAATCGCCTTTAAAATTATCAGCAATTTTATCCTCAACATCTTCTTCCACTATTTCTTTAGCTCCTATTTTTTTATCATTAGAACAAGAATTACAGCTTATTAATACTGTGAAAAACAAAAATATCCCTATACTGCATACTATATATTTCATATTTTTTAAAAATATTAAATTAAGATAGCCCCTAAAACAAAAAACTAACTACTACTTAACCCGTTGTGCATTATTCAATTGAAAATATATTGGTAGATGTGTACCAAAAAACCCAACTTCCTCCAGATTCATAATAAACATCTATGGCAACAGATATTTCTCCTGAACAGATGTTATAAACACCTTCTCCGTTTTGCCTAAACTCATACACATAACCATCATTATCTGTTCCCGCTGAATAATCATCAAAAGAAGCTACACCAGAAGTACCACCTTCTATTGATGGCGTAAGGGTTATGCCCAATTCTGCGTTTGGAAATGCACCATAATTTATTAAGTTTCCTGTAAGTGTCACCACATTTGCTGAAACACTTCCAGTAACAGTATGATCTCCTTCCGAAGCATTAATGGATGATGAATTAAAAATGGAAATGGTTTCACTACATTCATCATCTGTTAAGCTTAAAACAAATGTTTTATTGGACTGATTGACCAACCCTACTCCTATATCTATTTTAGGGTTACTTACACTCTCTATATCAATTATTAAACTACGCTCATCCACTGCATTCAATAAATTGTCCACAATATTGATAAGAAGCGGTTCAGACTTTACTTCTCCAGCTTTAAATACTACCGTGGTATTCTCAACTTTATAATCTATATCCTCTTGAGAGTTTACTGCAGTGATTTTTACATTTACCGTAAAGTCCTCTTCCAAAACACTACCGTCATATCTTAAATAAATGGGATATGCACCCCCATTGTTTGTTGTATATGTTTCGGATATTGTAGCTCCTTCATCTATAAAAGAAACAAACTTATACTTCTCAAAATCATAGTGTACTACTTCTTCATCGCAACTAATAATCAATTGCAGAGACAAAAGAAGGATGATTATTTTTATTGTTTTCATATTTTTATAATTTGATCATTAATGGTTTACCACCCCATTATTTGGGTTAAATTAGGATTTAACAATACTTGGTGAGATGGTATTGGTCTGTAATAGTATTTGGGTTCCACAAAATTCCGCTGAGTTGTAGATGTTACCATAACACCTGATGTTCCATCAGACAAAAACAAACTCGCCCCTGCATCACCAATACTACCTGCCTTGTAGTAAATTAAATCTATCCCTAATAAATTTTGCTCTTTTGGTGAAGGGACATCTTCACCAGAAGCTATAATGCTTATATCTTCAATACCATCACCCGTCATATCATATTTCCCAAGGCTAGGGAAATACATTCCAGTTGGAATTTCTTCAACTTTTTTACCAGCATACCAGCGCATTAAATCATCAAACCTTTGAGATTCCATAGCAAATTCTACTCTTCTTTCTCTTCTGATTTCTAAAATAACACCAGCATTTGCTCCAGTCACATTTGGATAATCACTAGCCAAGATTGGATCTATATTAGCATTAGCATCACTCAAATTTAAATTAGGTATTCCCACCCTTAGCCTTAGCTTATTTACTGTATCATCCAAATCTTCTTGAGTTAAAGTTCCTAATTCTGCCTTAGCTTCTGCTAAAATTAAAAGAGCCTCAGCGTATCTATACACGGCTATGTCTACACCAGCACTTTCTACCGTATTATTTAACCCTTTTGTTTGATGGTACCCCGTAAAGTTTTTATTTAAATTTTGAATATAGGGAGTAGTACTTCCTGCACGTATCCAACCAGGATAAGCTAGTGTTTGAGCTAATCTAGGATCTCTATTTTGAAATTCGTCAACAAAAGTGTTTGTATTGGCATTAGGCTGCTCTTGATATCTAGAACCATCTACCATTAAATAACTTTCTATTAATGATTTAGATGGACTTTGTTCATAATCTCCAAAAACAGTGCTATTACCACTAGTTTTTTCCTTATCAACATCATATACATTTACTAAAATGGCTTCAGAAATATCGCTTAAATTATCTGTGGTAAATAATGCTGCATAATCTTCATTAGGGTTTCCTGTATTATGGATTTCAAATTCTTCAGAATTTACAATTTCTAAAGCTGCATCACGCGCAATTTCCAAAAATCTATTTGCTGTACTTTCTAACTGTAATTCGGGATGATATTTTCTAAAAGTACCTTCATGTAATGCAATTCTTGCCTGTAACATAAGTGCTGCCCATTTATTGATATCTCCAAAAGCTGTATTCTCTTTTATATGGGTTGATGCATATTGTATATCCTTAATGATACTATCTACCACCATTTTTCTTGGGTCTCTTGGCTTGAATAACTCCTCATCATTTACTTCTAAAGTTCCAGAATACCAAGGGACATCTGAATATCTTTTTATCTTATCATAATAAAAGTCTGCCCTATGGTACTTAGCCAACCCTTCAAAATGGTCTTTTGAATCCTGCTCTATACCTGCCTTTTCAAAATTCTCTAAGAAAAAATTGATACTTCTTAACCTAGACCAAGACCAACCTCCAGTGATATTTTCTGAACTTGGGCTACCTACTAGCATATTCTTAATTTCTACCGCCGCTGTCGTTGCAGTGTTATCTGTTCCTTGATCTCCTAAAAACAGACCATAGCCTGGAAGGGAAAGTAACCCATTTACATACAATTGTAAATCTGTTTCTGAATTGAAAAAATTCTCTTTTGATATTGAATCTTCTGGACTGGTATTCAAAAAATCATCGTTACAACTCACTATTAATAGAGAGCAAAGGAATACTGTATATATATTTTTCATCATTCTATTTTTTACTTTATTAACATCTAAAAAGTTACGTTCATACCAAAAGACAATTTTCTGTGAAAAGGATAAGAATACCCTCTACTTCCTGTTGCTTCTGGATCTATGTGTCTTTTTATTTCAGACCACTCATAAAGGTTCTCTCCTGTTACATAAAAACGCAATTGAGACAGATACATTTTTTCAGCTAACTTTTTTGGAATTTCATACCCTACTGTCACATTTTTAACCCTTAAATACGCGGCACTCAATAAGTACTTGGTTTGTGGAATTACCAAACCTCCACCATAATTAGAATCTGCCAACCAACTCTGTAATACAGGATACTCTGGATCTGTATTTGCCTCTGCTAGACCTGCATCTATATAAGATTGTGAGTGTTGTGCCATCAGAGCACCGCTATCTGCAGTACCTCTATAAAAATCTAATAAGTGTGGGTACATGTTTGCATATGGTTGTTGGTAAGCCCCCCAAAAAAGATAATTTGTAGGGTAGTAATCTCTTTTACCTATACCTTGTAAAAATCCACTAACATCAAATCCTTTCCACTTAATACTCATATTAAACCCTATTTGATATCTAGGCTGTGAATTTCCTATTAGTTTTAAATCTTTTGGATCTAAAGCTGTCTGACCTGTTTCAATTTTACCATTCCCATCTTGATCTACATATTTTGGCCAACCTGGAACTATTGACAATGCCCCCCAAGGAACTATTGCACTCTCATCTAATACTGCAATCTCTTCTTCTGACTTAAAAAATCCATCATTCTCAAGACCCCATATTTCTCCTACACTAGCTCCTTCTCGCCATTGACTAAAAAGCTCACCATCATTTTGAAACCTTGTGATTTTAGTTTGACTGTCTGACAACGTAATTGAAGAAGAAAAATCCAATGGACTACCACCTACAGAATAACTATCATTGTAAGCCATTGTAAACTCCCATCCACTTGTTTGTAAATCTGCAGCATTAGATCTTGGTGGAGACGTTCCTAAAACACCTGGTAATTCTTGACTTTGGGTCAACATTCCTATGGTATTTCTAAAATAATTATCAAATGAAAGATTTAGTTTACTATTGTAGAGCCCTATATCTACACCAAAGTTTGTAGTGACTACTTTTTCCCAAGTATAACTATTAGAATCTACCCCTAGACCAGGTGCATATACTGTTTTAGGAAAGTCACCATCTATTAAATATCCTGATTGTCCTGTAGACATTGTATTTATATACCCATAGTTACTTACACTTTGATTCCCTAAGGCCCCCCTTGATACCCTGAATTTTAAATGATTCATTACATCAGTAATGGGCTCTCCTAGGTCTTTGCTTGCTATCCAAGCTGCTGAAACAGATGGAAAAAAACCATACCTATTATCTTCTGGGAATCTAGAAGAACCATCATACCTTCCATTAAATTCAACGATATACCTATCGTTGTATATGTAATTTACTCGTCCAAAAATGCCACTCAATGCCCAGTCAGAATAGGCCCAACTTACCGTTTGCTCTCCTGTTGCCAATGCCAAATTTGGTAAATCTGGAGATATCAAATCATCACGATTAGCTGTAAAATATTCATACTCGTTTTTTTCCTTATTATACCCTATTACAGCTGTAAAATTATGTTTGTTTATTTCTTTAGAATATGTTGCATATAGGTTTAACACACTATATTTATTCTCTCCTAAAGATTCATAGGCATAATCATCACTAGTTATCTCCCTAATATCGTTAGGTCCATACCCTATATTGTATTTTGTACCATCCCAATGGTTTTTAAAGTACTCCTTCTTAAAAGTATGTTCTCCAGTTAATTTTAAATCCCCATCAAACAGAAACAAATCCATTTTATTCGTAGTCTGTATCCCAGTGGTATTCTGATCTGTTTTACCCCCATCTAACATCCTTGCAGCTGCAAGGCCTGCATCAGTATTTGCCCAAGTACCATCTGGGTTTTTAACAACATCAGTTGGCCTTAAATTATACACATTGGTGATACCATACGTAGGAAGCTTTCTGTCTGATAGTGTTATAAATGTATTGTTTTCAAACTTTATCCATTCATATGGTTTTACTTGTATTCTTGAGCGTAACGCATCTCTTGTCCATGAGTCTTCCGCTAACCTATTTAATCCATTTTCTAATGTATGATTGGCAGATAAATAGTAGCTGTACATATCTTTTTGACCACTAATTGAAACATTATGGTTTTGTGAATGCGCAGACTTATTAAAGAAATACTCGTTCCAATTACTACTCCCCATATACTGCCATCTATTTGGGTTTTGCGGATCCAACCTTACATTAGGCACTGTAGGGTCATTTGACCTATCTCTTGCCCATCTATATTGTTCATCGGTATAATTCACATAATCCCACGGGGTATTATTAGTTGCAGTATCTAAAAGTCTAGAAAATATGTATGGATCAGTGATAGGATCAGGCGTAATTGTTGGCATACCCCAAATAAAAGCATTAGAATATGTTATTTTATTTTTAGTCCCCGTTTTTGTTGTTATCAACAATACACCAAAAGCAGCCCTTGCACCATATATCGCTGCAGAAGAAGCATCTTTTAAAACTGAAATGGACTTAACATCATCTGGATTCATTCGTGTTAAATCACTCTCTGATGAAGGCACACCATCTATCAGAATTAATGGGCTACCTCCGTTTATTGAAGTATATCCTCGTATGTTTATGTTTGCACTACCTCCGGGAGCCCCATTGGAAAATGTAATATTAAGATTAGCAACAGTACCTTGCAGACCTTGTGAAATATTAGCAGTTGCCCTGCCTTCAATCTTTTTCATATCAACAGTTTCAACAGAACCAGATAGGTTTTGTTTCTTCTGTGTACCAAAACCAACAACGACAACTTCATTTAATGCTTCCATATCAGGAGCCAATAAAATTGTAAATGTTGATTTACTTCCAATTTCCACTTCTTGCGTCTTATAACCTACATAAGACACAATCAAAATTGATTTAATAGATGAAGCAATTAGAGTAAAATTTCCATCAAAATCTGTGATTTTTCCAGATTTTGTTCCTTTTACGATAACACTGGCACCTAATAAGGGCTCGTTAGTAGCTGCATCTAAAACAGTACCACTCACATTAATTTCTTGCGCACTAACAATCTGACTCATGAAACCGAAAATCACTACTCCTAAAAAGGGTAATTTCTTTCGGACTTTTCTAATAAGCCAATTACTTAATTCAATTTTCATAAAAAAACGGTTTAGTTGTTATTTAATTTAAAATGATTTTAGTTAAATATCTGGCTAATATATATAATTTTTTGATTGAACATTCAATCAATATAAATTTAATGTATTAATATTGTTAAATTATTATTAAGTTTGTTTTTAACATGGGAAGAAAAAGTTTAAAAGAAGTTCGACAAAAAGAAATCATTAATGCCTTTTATATAGTAGCCAAAAAAGAGGGTTTAGAGAATGCCTCTTTAGCAAAGGTTGCAAAGGAAATGGGGGTTAACACAAGCTTAGTGCTTCATTATTTCACTTCTAAAGACGAATTAATTTTTGGACTAATAAGCTATATATTAGAAAATTATAAAGAAATATACACCTCGGAAAATAAAAAAAACAGCAAAGACTCAAAACTAAGAAACATCATTAATAATCTTTTTTCAAGAAATTGGAATGAATTGATTGATGATGGCGTTTTTTATAGTTGCTTTACTTTAATTTTTAGGGATGCAAAAATTAAAGCAGCATTTAAGGATTTACATGAATATTTGCGCTTATTGTTAACCAACGCTATACAAGAAGCTAAAGAAAATGGTGAAGTATTTGTTGAAAACCCAAAAGAAACAGCAAATTTAATCTTTATCTTAGTAGAAGGATCTTATTATTATTTATCATTGTTTGAAATTGATAATGAATACAACAAAAGATTGAATACATACAAAAAAGCCGCATATAGCTTATTAAAGTTAGAAGAACATAACACTACTTCTCTTTAGTTGTTTTTCTTCTAACTAAGATATAAACTGCATAAATACCAATACACATCCATACTATATTGGTAAACATATTAGGCCGGTCTTGCGATTCATAAGCACTTACTATTAAACAGATTGCACCAAAAACATTCATTAATTGATACCAAATACTATCCGATTTTAATTTATTTATGCTTAAAAGAAAGTAAGAGACAATAAAAAGAGCAGAACCTGTCCACCCTATAATTTCATATATGCTCAAAATAATTAGAATTTCAAATTATGCGAATCTAGTATAAAGAATTGAGTTTATAAAAAAAACACAAAACATTGGCACTGATATCATAATTATTGTACATTATTCTTCGGAATACTAAATACAAACGATGAATCCAAAGGTTGATGATTATTTAAATAAAGTAAAACAGTGGCAGGGAGAACTAAAAATATTACGAAGTATTATTCTTGATTGTGAACTAACTGAAGAATTGAAGTGGCGCCAACCTTGTTACACCATACAAAATAGTAATGTTGTTCTGCTAGGTGCATTTAAAGCATATTGCGTGCTTAGTTTCTTTAAAGGTACTTTGTTAAAAGATACCAAAGGCATACTATTAAAACCTGGAGAAAATACACAGTCGGCCCGTCTATTTAAATTTACCAATACACAAGAAATAATTACATTGAAACCCCTTATAAAAGCATACATTCAAGAAGCCATTGAGATAGAAAAGGCTGGTCTAAAAGTAACTTACAAAGACAACACAACACTTGCATTGCCAGAAGAGCTTCTAATTAAATTAGAACAAAACCCTGATTTAAAAATTGCTTTTAATGCCTTAACACCAGGTCGACAACGCGCATACAATCTATTTTTTTCATCGGCAAAACAATCCAAAACACGTGTAGGTCGGATAGAAAAATATGAGTCTCAAATCCTAGGAGGAAAAGGCATACACGATTGCACTTGCGGCCACTCTAAAAAGATGCCCAATTGCGATGGTTCTCATAAATATATTTAACAGCTACACCCAAGTACCTTTGACCAAAAAAATGAAAGAAACAGATCATTTTTACAACACTAAAGAAGAGCCCAACAAAAGTTGCTTGCTAAGCTTACGCACCATTATTCTAAAGCAAGACAAGAGCATTACAGAAACTAAAAAATATGGAATGCCTTGTTTTTGTTACAAGAAGAAAATGTTTTGTTATTTATGGGTAGACAAAAAAACAAATGAACCTTATATTCTTTTTGTAGAAGGACAACACCTTACCCATCCAAAACTGGAAGTTGGCAAACGCTCACGAATGAAAATAATACGAATTAACCCTACGATAGATATTCCAAAACAAACTATAGGATTACTACTTGACAACGCTATAAATCTATATAGAAACGGAACTATACCGATCAATTAAAAGCATAAAGTTTAACTTTATCTCAATACATTAATTTTATGAAAAACTTAAAATTTATAGCAGCCATACTTCTATGTATCACAATTGTTGGAAAAGCAGTAGCGCAGCAAAAGCTGACACCAGACACTATAGTATCCTACAAAAAAATAAACGACACCAATTTAAAACTTCATATTTTCTATCCAACCAAAACTAACACTAAAAAACCAACAGCAGCCATCGTTTTTTTCTTTGGAGGTGGATGGACTGGTGGTCATCCTAGACAATTTTACCAACAAAGCGAATACTTAGCAAGTAGAGGCATATTGGCGATTAGTGCAGAATACAGAATAAAAAGCAAACACAGCACCTCACCCTTTGAATGTGTTGAGGATGGTAAGTCTGCTATTCGTTGGGTACGAGCTCACGCTAAGGAACTGAATATAGACCCAAACAAAATTGTAGCAAGTGGTGGTTCTGCTGGCGGACATATTGCTGTTTGTACTGCTCTCATATATGGAAAAGAAAGTAATGGCGAAGATTTATCCATTAGTCCCGTTCCTAATGCCATTGCTGTCTACAATCCAGTTTTAGACACTACGGATAAAGGGTATGGCAGTGAAAAGGTAAAAGGACGTGAAACAGAAATTTCGCCTAGTCATCAAATTAAAAAAAATATGCCTCCAATGTTAATTTTTCACGGTACTGCAGATAAAACCGTTCCTTTTGAGAATGCAGAACGTTTTACTAGATTAATGAACAGTAGTGGCAATGATTGTAAACTCATTGTTTTTAAGGATCAAGGGCACGGATTTTTTAACGGTAGGGTTTTTAGAAAAAACAGTAGTGACAAATATTTTAACCTAACCATGTATAAAACCGACGTGTTTCTAAGAAAATTAGGGTATCTCAAAGGGAAACCAACACTTCCTAAAAACTGAAAATTTATGACACTCACCTAGCGATAAAAACGCAAAAAGAAGTTTTTACTAAAAACATCACCTTAAAAAACTTTTCAAGCTCAGTTCCTTTTTCTGTTTTATTTTCATCTTTAGAGGGCTAAATTAATTTGAATGGGGATATAGATCCATTGGCTATAGTGTTTGCATACTATGCAAAAGGTCATCGGCTCTAATCTAATATTCTCCACAATAAAAAATCCCAAATACAGAAACGTATTGGGGTTTTGGATAGTATTAAATAAATGGGGCCATTAAATATTTTTAAATCTATTGTTTAGCGACAATCATTTACCAAAGTAACGCTTATAGAGCATCTAGACAATACTATGAGTAAACGTAAAACTCCAAGCATTAATCTTTAGTGGTAATAACAATAGCTCCGTTGGCGCCCCTAGCGCCATAAATGGTTGCGTTTTTTAATATTTTAATAGTCTTACATCAAAAGGTATTATGTTTGAAATATCTTCTAATACTACACCATCAACTACGTAAAGAGCAGTGTTATCTTTTGTAAATGTGGAAGGTCCTCTAACGATTATTTTTTTCCGCCTCCAAGTCCGTTTACAATACTTACACCAGGAAATTTTCCTTGAATCATTGAAAAAATATCCGGATAATTGGAAAAATCATTATTGTATTCAGCATAATTAGCAATAGAATTAGATAGATCATTTTTAGTCATATGAGCATTCTGCACAGCCGCTTTTTCATTTTTTACTCCGCTTTTTAATACCATCTTTATTTTCATAGACTCAGTCTTTTGTGCTTTTATGGCAAGTTTATTAAACCCCATACCAACAAAAGTAAGTTTCTCATTTTTTTCACAATCAATTTTAAAATTCCCAAGGGAATCGGAGAACACGGTCATTTTTGTTTTCTTGGCTGAGATTTTAATGTTTTTTAATGGTAAATCTTTATAAGCATAAACGTTACCACTTACAGTTTGATTTTGCCCATAACAAATCAGTAAAGTTCCTAGTAATGCTTTTGTCAATGATAAAAAATGTTTCATAGATATGATCTTAAATAAATTTATTAGTTGGCTGCTATTGGAGTTATAAAGTTGCCACTTTTATTTTAAATCTTCCTTTCTACTATAAATAGAATATTTTTTTTGCAAAATGTCCATAAAAAACCACAGTTACTCTCCTAATTAAGGTTTTGATTGTTCATTAGGTGGTCCCGAAGTCTCGAGGGGGGCACGATCAATATTCTGAAATAAAAAACCTTCCTTTTATAGGAAGGTTTTACATTGTACTCAAGGTTGGTGTATCCTAATACTTTTCTAATACCATATTTAGGGTATTTTGAATAATAGGATTTGGAGTGCACTCAAAAGCCTCTCCTTTATTACATGTTTAATATTTGAGTAAAGATTTTGTGTGCGTTTTTGGTAGGAACTAACAACTGCTTGGTTCATTTTTCATTAATTTGAAGCTACGGAATCACGATTCCCAAATTCTTTACCCATAACTTACCTGCGCATAGATCCTAATTTGATTTTACAGTGTTTTTAATAGGGCGCTTTAGTGACTGGTTTTTCCTTTAAAATATGTTTCGGGAGTAAAAATAGCAAACCCGTTTTTTTGAAATCCCTTAGATTTCTTGTTAAAATGATTTTTATTTACCCATTATCAATACTTGGAAAATTTTACAAAGTAAATTCCTCTATCCAGACAAACAATCCCTATTCTTTGCTCATCTTTTTGTTTTTTGGGCAAAGCTATACACAAAAAACCAACTAGCTAATATGTACTTAGCTGGTTGGTTACCAACCAGTAAAGATACCATCTCGATTAATTTTATTCACCTTAATTTAACAATTGCACAATTATTTTTTTTATATTATTGTCCTCTTTAAAAGATAAAAGTCAATAAATAACTACTAATTTAGAGGTTAGGATTAAAGTTGAACTACCAAAAGTGGCTTGAGCAATTAATGTAATGTCAGGGAAAGAATCAAATAATAATGAATCATTATTGGTGGCAGAGTTGAAAAAAGGCAACGAAAAAGCCTTTATTAAACTCTATGACTTCTATAAGGATAAAATCTTTGCCTATAATTTAAAATTACTTAAATCCCAAACCAATGCCGAAGAGCTTTTGCAAGATGTTTTTATGAAAGTTTGGCAAAAAAGAGACACTCTTGATCCATTTCTCTCCTTCAAGTCTTATTTATATACCATTGCCCGAAACAAGTGTTTTGATTTTTTGGAAAAAGCCGCCAACGATGTAAAGCTAAGGGATACGATATTCTACCAAAGTCAAAAATCGTATACTGCTGCAGACCTTAAATTGATTGAATCCGATTTTGATGAAATAAAGAAAAAAGCCTATGGTACGCTACCACCCAAACGAAGAGAAATCTTTGAGCTGTCTAGGGAGAACGGATTGACCTACGATGAAATCGGAGAAAAGCTAGGAATTTCTACCAGTACTGTAAAAACTCAAATGAGCAAGGCTTTGGAGTCCTTGCGTTCTTTTCTTAACGAACATCGGGGTGTTTCTATTACAGTACTATACCTTTGGGATAGTTTTACCAGATAATACGATTTTTGTTCCTCTATTTTTCGTATTCAAGAGGATGACTTACTGCCATTCAATTTATTTTTCTTAGGGATTTCAAATTTATTGCTTTTTTTATGTGGAGTAGTACTCTAATCAAACTCACCCGTATTAGTTAAATGAATGGATGACTGTATGGAAAACAATTTAGAAATAAGGAAACTGCATTTAAAATTTATAGCGGGCGATTGTACGCTAGAAGAAGTGGGTAAAGTGGTGCAATATTTTCAAGCAGCCAAGCAAACAGATGATTTTCCATCAGTAGTTGATGTGTTGGCATTAATAGAAAAAACTCCAAAAGTGGACGAAACCGCCTCCAAATTAATAGTTCGCCGCATTCTTTCGGATTCGAAAAGTGCAACAGTTTTTAAACGTAATTTGTGGAAATATGCTTCCATTGCAGCTTTTTTTATAGGTTTGATAGGTCTGGGCATTTTTTATCAGCAAATTGGATTTGATGATCTAAATGATATAGTAATTCCTGGAAACGCTGCTATTACTCTAGAATTGGACAACGGTGAAATCAAGGTAATCGATGAGAATGGCTCGGAGGCAATTGTCACTGCTTCTGGAAAGGTAATTGGTCAACAGAACAAAACCAAATTAAAGTATGAAGGTGAGAAAAAATTGAATGAATTGACCTATAATACCTTGACCGTTCCTTATGGAAAACGATTTGATATTGAATTGTCTGATGGAACTGTCGTTTACCTGAATGCAGGATCTTCCATCAAATATCCAGTTAGCTTTATCGAAGGGCTAAAACGACAGGTATTCTTAACTGGGGAAGCTTATTTGGAAGTGGCTAGGAATGTAGACAATCCTTTTATTGTGAATGCTGATGAATTGAATGTGCAGGTCTTAGGAACCAAATTCAACATTTCCAATTATCCGGAGGATAAAAGGGCAGAAGTGGTCTTGGTGGAAGGCTCTGTAGGTATGTATAGGGATAATGAGAATTTTGATAAAAGTAAAAATGTTGTGTTATTGCCAGGGTTAAAAGGGTCTTTCGATGAAAACACTTTAGAAATTGAAACGAAGGAAGTTTCTACAAAGGTATATACAGCTTGGGTTAGCGGGGAGTTAGTTTTCCGTAATATGACCTTTGATAATATCCTTAAAAAACTGGAGCGCACCTATAATGTGACGATCTATAATGGCAATAGAATATTAGGCAGAAAGCCTTTCAATGCCAGTTTTAAGGATAGGGATATCAACGAAGTGTTGCAATCCTTTAAAAAACATTATGGAATCGAGTATTCCATTATAAATAATGAAGTGAAAATCAATTAATAAAATTTAAAAAATAAGAAGCCTATGAGGAATACTTTAAAATGAATTGAAAAAAAATAGATATAGTCAAAAAAAATCGGAAAATGGGTCAACATTTTCCGATCGTGAAAAATGGCTACTTAGATTAAATAACCAATTACAACACCATAAAAATATGAAATTACTTTGTAATCGAATTGGATTTTTTCCAATTCCGTCATCAAGGTATGAAAAAAGTGTAATTTCCTTTTTTCATACTTTATTAAATAGTAACAAAAACAATGTCTTACCAACTAAATTATCTTCATTGCCCAAAAAAGGGTGGGTAGATGTAAAGATTGACTTAAAAATGAAGTTAAGTGTTGTTCTTTTAATTTTTGGGACATTCGTTTTACAGGCAAATTCGACCTATTCCCAGAAAAAGATTTCTTTGAACCTAACTAACGTAACTATTGAGCGATTGTTGGATGAGATTGAGAGCAGGACAGATTTTCGATTTATTTACAGCACTGAGGACATCGACATAGACAGAAGGGTCGCTGTGGTTGCAAGGCGACAATCGGTAGATGTAATTTTAAACGATGTTTTCGCTGGAACGAAAACGGCCTTTAGTATTGATGAAGGTCAAATTTTTTTGCTGAAGGACAACAATAAAAAGCCTAGCTTAGAGAAAATACTTTCGCAAGACCCTATTCGCATTATCGGTATGGTAACTAATAACGAGGGGGTTCCATTGTCTGGAGCAACAGTACTGGAAAAGGGTACCACCAATGGTACGCAGACGGATTTTGATGGTAATTTTTCGATCAGCGTAGCAGATCAAACCGCCTTTTTGGTCATCTCTTATGTGGGCTTTGCTACCATAGAAATCCCAGTAGGCTCCCAAACCCAGCTGAACATAATTTTGGAGGAAAGTGCATCCAGTTTGGATGAAGTGGTCGTGGTGGGGTACGGCATCCAAAAGAAGGCAAACCTTTCCGGGTCGGTTTCATCAATTTCGGGCAATATTATTTCCGAAAGACCAGCTCCTAACCTTCAGAACCTATTACAAGGCAGGATTTCGGGCTTGGACATTGTACAATCTACAGGAGAACCTGGACGCGACAACGCTTCTTTTAATGTTAGGGGTCTGGGGTCCTTCGGAGCCTCTTCCAGTCCGCTTATCCTGGTAAACGGGGTAATTGCTTCCATAGGCAATTTAGCTCCTGAGGATATTGAAAACGTAACCGTGTTAAAAGATGCTTCGTCGGCTGCCATTTACGGGGCAAGGGCTGCTAACGGAGTTATCTTGATCACGACCAAAAAGGGCAAGGCAGGAAACAATGTTATAGAGTACAGTGGTAGTTATGGATTGAGCAGAGCCACTTTTCAGCCCGACTTAATTACCGATTCGCCCACGTATATGCAAATGTACAACGAGGCCAATATCAGAAGAGGTAGCGTGCCCATTTACACCCAAGAACAAATTGATTTGTATAGGGCAAACCCTAATAGCCAACAATATCCCAGTTTCGATTGGGTAGATTACGTACTTGGTACCGGACCTATAGCGAACCATCGGTTAGGATTTTCCGGAGGTACGGAAAATACCACTTACAATGTCTCTTTCAGCCACTTGGACCAGGAAGGTATCACCAAGGGTTATGACTATAAGCGTTATAATGCGCTTATGGATTTCGAAACGAAAATCCATAAACGGGTAAAGGTAGGCACCAACATTAATTTTTCCTTTCAAGATGCCGTTGCACCTTGGTTGACCAATGACGACCTACTGTTGTTGGCCTTTGCGGCTGCCCCTACCTTTCAACCCTTCTTGCCCGATGGCAGTGGTCGATTGGCCAATAGGGATTTTACGACCACCGGCGGCAACAACAGAACCGTCGAAGAAGTCTATAACACCGGTAGCCAGACCACCAAAAATTACAATGTAAACGCCCAGGCGTTCACTAAGGTTGATATCTTTAAGGGCTTGACCTGGAATTCAAAAGCAGCCCTCACCTTCTTTAACCAAGATTATAAAAACCGTCAATTCCCCACTATGTCCTATGCCTATCAGCCTAACGAAAGCGGGGAATTTGTTCAGATAGCGAACGGTAACCCAGGATTTACCGGGCTTAGACAGAGTTCGAGCCGGAACCTGACTAAAACGTTCTATACCACCTTGAACTTTACAAAGACTTTCGGTGCCGACCATAATTTTGCCGCCCTCGGGGGCTACGAACAACAGGACAATAGAAGTGCCAATTTGAACGGTGCGCGCTTCAACTTTCCCAACAACACCTTAAACGAGTTGAACGGAAGTACTAGCCTTAATCAAACGACTGGTGGAACTGCCACGGAGTGGGCATTGCAATCGTACTTTGGTCGGGTCAATTATGATTACAAGGGCATCTATTTTTTAGAGGGAAATATCCGCTATGATGGCACCTCACGGGTGACGCCCGAGAACAGATGGGGAACCTTTGGCGGTGGGTCTGCAGCATGGAGAATTTCGAAGGAAAGCTTTATGGAAGATGTCGACTGGCTCTCGAACCTTAAATTACGGGCTTCATATGGTGAATTGGGTAATCAGGAAATAGGAAATTACCCCTATCAGGATATTCTCTCCGTGAGCACCTACCCGTTCTCTTCCTTGAGTTCCTCTGCCCAGTTGACGCGCTTGACGGACAAGAACCTGTCGTGGGAAAGAACGGCCACTACTGATTTTGGACTGGACATAGAGCTGTTTCAAGGAATGTTGGGCGCAACGGTCGATTGGTACAAGAAAAGCACCACAGGAATCCTTGAAAGTCGCAGGGACCAACCAGCTAGTCTGGGGCTTTCGGCCCCGACCGTCAATGCTGGATCTCTTGAAAATAAGGGCATAGAGCTAGAGCTCTACCATCGCAATAGTATTGGAGCTTTTGATTATGGGGCCAATGTGCTTTTCCATAGATTTAGAAACAAGGTAACCCGTGTTTTGGCGGAGAGCGAGGGCACCGTAGAGATTGGCCAACCCTATAACAATCTGTTTGTGTACGATTGGATCGGGGTATTTCAAAGTCAAGATGAAATTGACAATTCCCCGACCCAACCTAACTCGGGAGTTTTAAAGCCAGGTGACCTGAAAATTAGGGACGTGGACGGCAACGGCAACGTAGGCCCGGAAGACCGCATACGGATTAGCCGATTTCCTGACTACACCTATTCTTTTGGACTGAATGCGGGTTATAAAGGTTTAAATATTTCGGCTTTCTTTCAAGGAGTCGAGGGGATAAATCTTCAAGTTTCAGACTGGGGCATAGATCCCTTTTTTCAGGGAGCGGCACCAAACAAGAGCTTCTTGAACGCCTGGTCATCTACCAATCCCAGCAATACCGTACCTGCAGTCTACGTAAATGGGTATTCGGGGGTAGAGGGATATTCATCTACCTATCATATTCAAGATGCATCATACCTTAGGTTGAAAAATGTGAACATATCATACACCTTTCCCAAAAGAATTCTGGATATGATCTATTTGAAGGGACTGGTAATCTATGTCTCGGGAGACAATCTGATTACATGGACCAATTATGAGGGAAGTGACCCCGAACGGTCCGGCTCGGGCAGGTTCGCTCAATTTCCTCAATTGCGTATCATCACCACTGGTCTTAAACTTAAACTTTAATTAAAAACGAAATAGCAATGAAAACAATATATAAAAATACGATGCTTCTCCTAGTCGTGCTGTGCGGTACCTTAGTGTCCTGCGATAAGGAATTCTTGGATAAAAACCCAACGGACGCCATTTCAAGCCAGACGTTTTGGCAAAATGAAAAGGATGTAGCAATGGGGCTTGCAGGTGTATACCGCAGATTGCGAGACGGTTTCTATGGGAATAGGAAATTATGGTTAGACACCTATTCCGACAATGCCCTAGACAGACATTCCTTTTACGGATTTGGTAGTCTGACACAGGGTATCGTAAATTCTACCAATGTTACCAGTAATTTTTATAATTCACCTTATGCAGGTATCGCAAGCTGTAATTTCTTTTTGGAAAACGCGGATCAGACACCCATTGATGAATCGACATTAACGAAATACAAGGCAGAGGTAAGGTTTCTTAGAAGTATGTTTTATTTTGACTTGGTACAGGCGTTCGGGGATGTGGTTTTGTATAAGACCGCGCCTACAAGTATCGAAGAGTCTAAAGTGAAGCAAAGTCCTAAAGCCGAGGTCTTGGCCTTTATACACGAAGATCTAGATTTTGCCATTACAAACCTGCCCAATGATACCTATAATGGCCATGCGGTAAAAGGCAGCGCACAAGCGTTAAAGGCAAGGGTTTTACTATTTCAACAAAAATGGGACGAAGCGGCCTCCATGGCACAACAAGTAATGATGGATGGACCATTTGAAATTTATCAAGGCGGATACCAAAACCTGTTTTTAACGCAAACACAACAGCAAAACCCGGAAATCATTTTCTCCACAAAATTCTTGTCTCCAGATAACTATCACGTAGGGGAAGGTATAGAAGTCGAACTTGGATGGTATGGCTCAATCCAGCCCTATCAAAATCTGGTCGATGATTACGAAACTATCGATGGTAAGGAAATAACAGATCCCACCTCGATGTTCGATCCGGCTAATCCATTCTTAAACAGGGATCCACGCTTGAGGATGACAGTAAAGGTACCCATTGATCCATATATAAATCCAGATGGATCGATATTTAGTGAAACTGATCCGCTGCTAACTGGTGGTTACAGCCAGAAAAAATATGTGGAATTGGCTAGACTTCCTTTTGGTAGAGGAAAAATCAATCTATCCGATCAAAACATCGTTCATATTCGCTATGCCGATGTGTTGTTGATGTACGCCGAGGCAAAGAACGAGGCAACCGGGCCAGATGCGACCATTTATAGTGCCCTTAATGAGATACGATCACGGGTAGGGGTAAATATGCCTAATGTGGATGAGGGCAAATACAATACTCAAGAGACATTGAGGGATTATATTCGACATGAAAGAAGGATAGAATTGGCATTGGAAGGCTTTCGCTATCATGACTTAAAGCGATGGAACATGGCTCAGGAAAAACTCTCTACAGTTACAAATCCAGGTGGTGTTCAATTATCCTTTGGAGAAACTAACAATGTGCTTCCCTTTTCGTTGAATGAACTCGACAAAAACCCGGAACTGGACCAAAAGGAAGGGTATTGATTGGTGAAACATAAGCAAATAATGATTGTTGTGTTTATCCCAACAACGGAGATAGGTCGGCAGGTGTAGTTAGGATGGGCAAATACAAGTTGATCGAATTTTTTAAAAATATGAAAGTACAACTATACGATCTGGAAGCCGATATTTCGGAACCATGTGATTTGTCCACTCAATGCCTGTAAAAGAGAAAGAAGGTAGGTGCGCAAATACCTACATCCAACCCCAATTATAAAGAATAAAATAGCTATATCATAATTAAAACTTATTTCATGTATTATAAAAAGGGATTCTTTAACGTAACCTTATTTTTTGTCTTGTATATTTTTACAATGGCTGGCTGTCAACAACAAAATTTTGATGAAAATAAGGAATTACCAAAATATGAACTCACCTTTAAAAAATTGGCCAACACTTGGGACGAGGGCATACCCCTGGGTAATGCAACCTTAGGTGCATTGATTTGGCAAAAAGAAGGAAAATTACGTTTTTCATTGGATAGGGCAGACCTCTGGGATTTGCGTCCAATGGAAAACTTGAATTTTGAGGAATATGACTTTGATTGGGTGAAAAAAGAATGGGAAAATAATACCTATAAAAATGTCCAAGATAAATATGATGCCCCATATGATGATTTACCTGCCCCATCCAAAATACCAGGAGCTGCCTTAGAATTTGATATTAGTAGTCTAGGAGAGGTGGCATCAATAAAACTAATGTTGAAAAATGCCATTTGCGAGGTGCGTTGGAAAAACGGGACAGTCCTCAAAACCTTTGTCCACGCAACAGAACCTATTGGTTGGTATCGATTCGAAAATTTTCCAACACATATAAGGCCCACCTTGGAACCCCCGTCTTATGCCTCTGAAGAAACGGCTGGCGAGGAAGATCCCGTAACCGGGCAAGATTTAAGAAGGCTGGGATACGGACAAGGAAAAATTGAACAAACTGAAGATGCCATCACATACAATCAAAGAGGGTGGTCAGGATTTCAATATCAAGTGCATACCCAATGGCAGCAGACCGAGAATGTGTTGGAAGGCAGTTGGAGCATAAGTTCAAGAATTTCCAAAAATGAAGAGGGAGTTACGGCTAAAGAAGTCGTCAGCTCATCTTTTACCGATGGCATGTATGCCTCCATTAAAAGCCACAAGTCTTGGTGGGATTCATTTTGGAGAAAATCCCATATAAGTGTTCCAGATACCATTTTACAGAACCAATGGTATATGGAAATGTATAAATTTGGATCTGCAGCAAGAAAAGATGCCCCGCCGATCTCCTTGCAAAGTGTTTGGACTGCTGATAATGGTAAGTTGCCACCATGGAAAGGGGACTTCCATCATGACCTAAATACACAACTGAGTTATTGGCCTGCCTATTCAGGAAACCATCTGGACCTAGAAAAAGGTTTTTTAAATTGGTTAAATGAGTATAAGCCCGTTTTTAAGAAATATACCAAAGATTTTTATGGCACCAATGGATTGAACGTTCCTGGAGTTACCACTCTTACTGGTGAGCCTATGGGTGGATGGATACAATATTCCTTTGGTCCGACAGTATCTGCTTGGCTAGGGCAGCACTTTTACCTACACTGGCGCTATTCTATGGATTGCAATTTTCTGAGGAACGAAGCCTATCCATGGATCAAGGAAGTCGCGATACATTTTGAAGAATTGTCAATTTTGGGTGAGGATGGAAAAAGAAAACTACCCTTAAGTTCGAGTCCCGAAATCCACAATAATACCAAAGATGCCTGGTTTGACGATATGACCAATTTTGACCTTGCATTAATTAAATGGACCTATACCCATGCAGCAGAACTGGCCCTAGAGCTAGGCTTAATAAAAGAAGCGGAAGAATGGAAGGCTAGCCTTAAGCAGTGGCCTGATTTTGCTGTAGATAAAACAGGCCTTATGTTTTCACCTAGCCTCCCGGTCAATGAATCACACCGTCATTTCTCACATTTAATGGCTATTCATCCCCTTGGAATAATTGACCCTAACAACGGCGCAAAAGATCTGGAGACCATAAAAAGGACCATCGCCAATTTAGAATCCACAGGTAGTAGCCAATGGGTAGGATATTCATTTAGCTGGCTGGGAAATATTAAAGCAAGAGCCTTTGATGGGGAAGGTGCAGCTAAGTCCCTAAAGGATTTTGCAACTTCTTTTGTACTCCCCAATAGTTTTCATGTGAACGGGGATCAATCTGGAACGGGTAAATCGAATTTTAAGTACCGGCCATTTACACTTGAAGGAAATTTTGCTTTTGCGGCAGGTCTTCAGGAAATGCTAATTCAAAGTCATACCGGAACAATAAAATTGTTTCCTGCGATTCCCAAAGAATGGATGACCGTCGGTTTTAGTCAATTAAGAACAGAAGGGGCTTTTCTAGTTTCTTCAAGAAAAGAAGCAGGAATAATTAAATGGGTTCGCATCATATCGGAGAAGGGAGGCACATTAAGGATTGAGAACCCTTTTAAAAACAAGGACATAAGTATAGATGATTCGCATAGATATGTATGGGAAGGAAATATTCTGACAATAGAAACAAAACCCAAGGAAGTGATAATACTAAACCTAAGGAGCGTTCCCTAAAAAAATCAATAGATTTTTTTCATTTTGTATTTTGGCATACATTCGGATTTTATGCTAAGACTACACAGATCTAAAAGGTATTTGTTTTGCATTATAGAAGTCTATTATTCTGTAGGCTTCCCAAAAAATAAGACAGTTACTAACTCTAAATTTAAACTGTCACAATGATGCAAAGCTCACAAAAAGTAGTCAAACTCGTATCACAAAACCCGTGGGTGATCTAAGAGATTATAATCACATATTTATAGCAAGTGACCGAGTTTATTATAGCTTATAATCATACAGATGCCGGTAACGTTTCTATATTTGAATCGATCACACATAGGATGCGGAGCAAGTTATATTAAAAGAAAAAAAGGTGGTTTAAAGTAAAAAATAAAATATTAATTAGCTGCAGAGAACTGGACTAGGGCTTTTCATAGGAGGCATTGTTGTGGTGTCGTTTTTCATTTCAGCTTATGGCCCAATAATTTTCTGATATTTAAATCATAGTTGTTCAAAACCTTATTTATTTCTTTTTTTTCAGTAACGACATTTCTATATGAGTTTAGATGATTGCTTAAACGTTTATATGCCACTGCAAGAAAATGAAGTCCAACAATGATCAAAAGGAGCGTCCCATATAAATATGATAACTTGAATAGCTAAAGTCAAATTCGGAAGTTCTTTGAAAGCGAGAACGACCAGTTAATATTATTACAATTAGACCAATAACACCTCAAAGAGTAAAATTTAGATATACAGACGTTTTTTGTTTTCTAAAACGCTCAATTTGAGCTAACAATTTAGGTAGATGATTTTTAAATGAATTACTGAATTTTATATCAGGACAAGAATTTTTAAATGTCGGTATTTTGTCAGTCAAACCGCAAGTCAATCCGACTTTCAAATCCTTTTTAGGAAATTTACATAAATCGCAATGTTTGGCCTGAATCATTTTATTTTACAGTTTGTTTTGAAATGCACCACAACGGGAGTTTGCGCACAAACCCCATTTATTTCTTTAAAGTTATAAATTTTCTGCAAAACAAGGAGTTATACGCGCATTAGAAGATGAATATTTAAGGTATTGTTTTTATGGTTGGAAATTTTAAAATGGCTTAAATTGAGTAAAAACCGTTCTATTTTCTTAAAAAAGATGAAGTACATAGATTGTTCTATAAGGATTATTTAAATGATGAGAAATTAAATAAATGGCTAATAAAAGAACTGCTTGAAAACGAAAATCATATTGATTTTAAAAACCAAATAAGCAAAGATGATTACGATCAATTACTTTCCGATATAAACGAAGGTCATAGTAGTGATGACTTTGTAACTCATAGCATCGGAAAAATAACAGACCAATACCTTAGAGACGGGACTCATTAAATCCTTCCCCCGATCCTTCCCCTAAATTAAAAAACCCCTGTAAAAAACAAGGGTTCTTGTACTCGAGGTGGGAATCGAACCCACACTCCGAAGAACTGGATTTTGAATCCAGCGCGTCTACCAGTTCCGCCACTCGAGCATTCTGTAACGTTTTGCAAAAATAAAATAAATTTCTAGTTTTTAGCTAAAAAATAAGAACAATTATTCTTTAGCATGAATAAATAAATATTTAAATTTGCACCTCCTTTAAAAAGAGGTAGTAAAATACTGGTAACGACCTAGATAGAAATCAACAGCATGACCACACCGTACTTAGTTCCTGATCCTAAAATTTTTGCCTGTACACAGAGTACTGTTTTGGCAGAAAAAATTGCCAAAGCATTTGGTAGTAAATTAGGTATCGTAAAGTTTTCGAGGTATAGTGATGGTGAGTTTCAACCCTCTTTTGAAGAGTCGGTTCGTGGAGCTAGAGTTTTTATTATAGGATCTACCAATCCAAGTTCTGAAAATTTAATGGAAATGTTGTTAATGTTAGATGCTGCTAAAAGAGCTTCTGCAAGACATATAACAGCTGTTATGCCCTATTTTGGATGGGCAAGACAAGACCGAAAAGACAAGCCTAGAGTTCCTATCGCTGCAAAATTAGTAGCCAAAATGTTAGAAACAGCTGGAGCAACTAGAATTATAACAATGGATTTGCATGCCGATCAAATTCAAGGGTTTTTTGAAAAACCTGTAGATCATTTATTTGCTTCTACTTTGTTTTTACCCTATTTAAAAAGCTTAAACCTAGATAATTTAACCATTGCTTCTCCTGATATGGGTGGTTCTAAAAGAGCTTATGCCTATTCTAAAGCTTTAAATTGTGATGTTGTTATTTGCTATAAGCAAAGAGAAAAAGCCAACATTATTTCACATATGGAACTCATTGGTAATGTAGAAGGTAAAAATGTGGTACTTGTTGATGATATGGTAGATACAGCAGGAACACTAACAAAAGCAGCTGATTTAATGATGCAAAGAGGCGCACTTAGCGTTAGAGCTATTACAACCCACGCCTTATTATCGGGTGATGCATACGAAAAAATAGAAAAATCGAAACTGCTAGAGCTTATAGTAACAGATTCAATTCCATTAAAAAAAGAGAGTGCTAAAGTTAGAGTATTGGATTCCGCTGAATTATTTGCAGATGTAATGAACAGGGTACACAATAACACCTCTATAAGTTCAAAATTTTTAATGTAAATCATCGTTGATTAAAAAGAATTAAATTTTAATATTAATTAAATATATATAATGAAGTCAATTACAATTACAGGATCACAAAGAGAAAGCGTGGGCAAGAAAGCAACAAAAGCCTTACGTAATGCTGGAATGGTTCCTTGCGTGTTATACGGAGGAGACAAACCACTACACTTTTCAGCGCCAGAACTAGCGTTCAAACACTTAGTGTACACTCCAAACGCGCACACAGTTGTGATAGATTTGGAAAACGGAGAAAAATTGAATGCTGTTGTACAGGATATTCAGTTTCACCCAGTATCAGATAGAATTATTCATATCGATTTTTACCAGTTGTTTGATGACAAATTGGTAACTATGGATATTCCTGTACGTTTAACAGGTAGCTCTCCAGGTGTTAGAAACGGTGGTAGGTTATTGTTCAGAAAAAGAAAGCTTACAATTAAAGCATTACCTGCTAAATTGCCAGATTTCTTTGATGTAGACATATCAAAATTGAAAATTGGTGGTAACATAGCTGTATCCTCTTTATTAAATAATGATTTTACTGTTTTACACCCAGACACTACAGTTGTTGTACAAGTTAAATCTTCACGTAACATTGTTGCAGAAGATGACGAGGAAGAAGGAGAAGAAGGTGCTGAAGAAGCTCCTGCTGCTGAAGCTGCTGAGTAAACCTTTGCATAACAAAACAAAGCATCCTGTCTTGGAGATTCACCAAGTTTCAGGATGCTTTTGTATTTTTAGCCTTTATTGTATACTATGATACTACAATTTATTAAATCATTTTTTGAGACAAAAACCTCATCCTATTTAAAAGAAACAGATATAATGAAAAAGTTTTTAGTTGTTGGCTTAGGAAATATTGGCTCAGAATATTCCGAAACTCGCCATAATATTGGTTTTAAAATTTTAGATAGCTTTGCTAAAAGTGAATCCTTAATTTTTGAACCACAAAAGTTAGGCGCTGTAATAAACTATAAAGTAAAAGGACGGTCTATCCTGTTTTTAAAGCCTTCTACCTATATGAATTTAAGTGGTAAGGCAATACGTTACTGGCTAGAAAAAGAAAAGATTCCCTTAGAGAATCTATTAGTTATTACCGACGACATAAACCTACCCTTTGGCACTATACGTGTTAAAACAAAAGGTAGTGATGGTGGACATAACGGCTTAAAAGACACTCAAAATACGTTACAAACTACAAGCTATAATAGATACCGATTTGGTGTAGGAGCAGATTTTGGAAAAGGCAAACAGGTAGATTATGTTTTAGGGGAATGGAGTGAGGAAGAAAAAGACAAACTCCCTGAACGCTTAAACAAATCCGCAGACCTAATTAAATCCTTTGTCCTAGCAGGTATTAAAAACACAATGAATGTCTTTAACAACACCTAATTAATAGACCTTAAATTCGTAAATTCCTGAATCAGACGAGTTACCTTCTGCATCCGTGGTAATTACTTTCCAATAATAAATGGTAGCTGCTAAAACAGAAACCTTAACCTCATTGTTTTCAGGGTCACTCGAAGCTACCAAAACTGTAGGCGGTGTTGTGCTAGACAAATACACTTCATACCCAATTAAGTCATCATCTACATCTGTACCTGACCACTCTAATTTAATTTCATTGTTTAAGTCTTTAAATACTGTTTGCCCAGATTTAGGTGTAATTATTTCTGCCGGAAAAGGAGGATACGTAGTTTCTACGCCCGCATTATAAAACTTCCAGATAGTACTTGCTGCAGTTTCTGAAAGCTCATCACTTTTAGAAGTTACAAACCAAGAATACCCCAACCCTTTTTCTAAAACAACTTTTAAGGAAGTCTGTGCTGTTGTATGTGTTTGCGTAAGGTTTGTACTAAGGTTCGTAACTTTAAGCTCATAAAAGTCTGTTCTACTAGACGCATCCCACTTAAATTCAACTTCACTATTATCCGTATGTGCAACATCTACCCCAGTTGTACATTCCGAGTTTTGTAAGGGATAAACCAATTGCGCTGCCTTTGGTGGCTTGGGTGACTTTTTACAACACACAAGCAATGCAAAAAAACATAAAAACATTAATTTTTTCATTTTTTAATTAATTTGGTTGCTCCTTTTATTTCGGTTCCTTCAAAATATACAATATAAATTCCTTTAGACAGACCAAACAATTCCAAGGCTATTTTTCCGTTGGCAACACTGTAGTTCTTTTGTTGCACTAGACTACCTCCAATAGTATAAATTGCTACTTTAACACTCCCAGAAACAGCCCCAACATAAGCCATAGCAAAATCACCAACAGGATTCGGAGAAATTACAGGCTTGCTCGTCACAAAAAAGCGTTCTTCATATGCCCCTTGACATACTAGATCTGTATAAATTTTTAGTATATTCAATCCGTTTTTAAGATCTATTTTATGGCTCCCTATCGTGGTTTGCTCTAATACCCCATTCAATTCAATCGTATACATACTTGCACCACTAAGCTCTACACCTACTTGCTTGCCATCTAGACTCAGAGTAGAAAAAACGTTTAAATCGTCTGGCTCGCTGACAACCACATCCACACAGTAGGATTCATAGGATATACTTCCATTGGTCCCCGTAATACATATCGAATGTATACCTGCCTCTAAGCCTGAAAGGGATATTGCATCTGTAAAGTTAAGTGGTTGACCTTCTGAAATACGAACAGAATAATTCATTTGTTCTACTGCATCAATAAGCACTTCTCCATTATTAGCAGTACTACATGATTCGCTCTTAACCACAATCGAAAAATTATCTGGCGAATATCTATAAATAGCACATCCATTTAAATTTACCGCAACACCCTGTGGTGTTCCTAAGCATAGATCATCCCCATCATCAAAAACACCATCGTTATCTGCATCTGGCCTAAAAGTACCCGCTACACATATGTTTAGTGCAAAATCTAATAGCTGTCCTCCGTCTGATGACGCTCCGTCTTTCACCTCTAAAATCCAATCTCCTAAAATAGATTCCCCAATAAAAGAGGCCAAAGAACCCAATGGTTTTACGGTGCCACTTATTGCTGCACCGTTACCCACTCCACATTCAAAATTATCAGCGGCATCATCAAAAACGGCATTAATATCTTGATAATCACCACAAGAATTTGATGTTAAAACTACTCTAGTTCCTTGTGGAGATATTAAACTAATGGTTAAATCTGCTAAAAACGTATGTGTTAAATTAAGCGTCACATTTACATCTGAAATTGGCAAATCATCTAGAAAAGTAATTTTAGATTGTACGGTAGGAGTTCCAATGTTAGAAATATCTTGTGGCAAGTCTTCTGCACCCTTATCCACACAACTTACCAATGCGGTTGTAAAATTATTGGCAGATCCAAATCCTCCTTCCCCACACTCATTTTTAGGTTTTACACGCCAATAATACAGGGTTTCAGGTTGTAAATTTATAGGGTTATAGGATGTAAATAATGTAGATGCAGTTTCTACCACGTTGGCAAACGCATTATCTGTAGCAATCTGTACATCGTAAGATGTATAGTTATCATTTTGCTCCCAAAACAAAGGCCCACCCATTTGTACTTCAACAGACATATCTAAAGGCGATACCAATGTAACATCATTATAATTCGCACTATTTATGGTCAAATTTAGAATAACAGGAGTTGTATTGTTTTGTGAGGTAGACAAAATTGTCATTGAATAGTTTCCTTCTGCAACGGCTGCTGTACTAGAAAAGGTAATTGAAAGATTGGTGTTGTTTATAGTGGCTGTATTTGAAGAAAATGTTACCCCTAAATTAGCGGGAGCTCCGTAAACACTAAAGGTTGATTCTTCAATAAATCCATTGTTCATTTTATAAACAAAAGGAACTACCAATTCAGCTGGTTGACAAACCGTATATTCTAATTCATCAAACTGAAGTTCTACATCTGCATTGTTTACCGTAAAATTGGCAGTATTTATGGCATAGAAAACATTATCGCTTGCCATTACCTTTATTCTAGCCGTAGCCGTTGCAACACTAGGTATTTGCACCATTTGAGAACCATCATTTACAACTCCTTCAACCAATAATGTAGAAAAAGTTAAGCCGGCATCTGTAGACAAATAAATATCCACGGTTTGGGCATTTACTGGTGCAATATTCGTATTCGCCACGTCCCAAGTTATCTCTTGACTAGAACCCGATTGATATACTACATTTGTTGCCTGAGAAGTAACAACAAAAGGGCCCGCTGCATTTACCACACGTACACTCATAGTTTCAGAAGACACTTGTCCACCTCCTACTACATTATCTCTTACGGTAAATGCAAAATTAAGGTCGCGCTCAACATCAGAAACGGTCTCCCAAGGAGATCCTTCAGCTGGATTCACCTGTGTTAAAGTACCTTGTAAAACACGTTCCAACTCCGGAAAATAACGCTCAGGACTTGTTGTAGGCTTACGTGATCTAAAATTAGCCCCACTAGGATTCTCTGGACCAAAATTAGCTCTAGTTACTACACCATCATCTAGTTGCTCCCACGTATATGTAAGCACATCTAAGGCATCAGGATCTGTTGCCTCTCCTTTTAATACAAATGCTGTAGCCTTTGGTATCACATAATTTAACAAGGGTGATACCATTGGCGGATTATTCGTCAAAGAAGTTGGGGTTCCACACCCCATACCATTAATATATTCTGATATCTGAAAAATACTATAGTAATGAAAATAATCATCCCCATTCATAGCAACATTATTACCATCGGTAATCCCTGCGTATCCCATTATTGTTGACCCACTTCCTGGTTCTGCTTGCACAAAGGTACCTTCAGACTCAAAAGACCACGTATGATTTGCTCCAAATTGATGTCCAATTTCATGGGCAACATAATCCATATCAAACAATTCTCCTTCTGGTACACTATTAGATGAATACGCCCTTCCTTTCCAATTTTCATTACATACAGTTCCTACAGACCCTGCATTTCCACCATTAGGTCCTTGATGAAAAAGATGTCCTACATCATAATTTGCAGAGCCAATTACCGTTGTAAACGTATTTTGAGCCTCTGTATTTAAACTTCCTCCATACGGATCTGTTGCTGCATCTGTATAAATAACTTGATCTGTTGTTGCTATTAATTCTAATCGTATTCCTAAGTCAACTTCAAAAACCTCATTTACTCTCGTCAGTGTTGCATTAATTGCAGCCAAAGCATCTGCTTTGGCACCACCGTGGTAATTTGTATACTCCCCAGAAGCAGAAACAGCTATTCTATAAGTTCGTAACGTTTGGTCGTCTACTAATTTTAAAGCTTTAGACGGTATTTCTTTTTCCAAAATTGATTTCGTTTCACATAAAAAATCACCTTTAGCGCTTTTAGCATCCCTAGTATACACCACATAAATTCCATTTGTTGCATCGGCCAATTGCATAAAGGTTGATTTTTGTTGATTCCCATACACAATCATACTTTGCACTCCTTTGTGTGAAACACTAAACCGTATACGATCTTGTTTGTTTAAAACACCGTAGCCAATATAAGATTTTATCTTAGGGTATTTCTTTGCTAGTTCTGAGGCAAAAACAGTATGCTCCCTAACCGTAAAAGCTTCTAATTCTCCAGCCACAGTTGGGAAGTATACAATACGTGAACCTTTGTTATTTGCATTTACCTCTAACGTGTTTAAAAAATGAACCTCATCTAAAACAAAAGATTTTACCTTTTTTATATCTAAATCCTGTATAGATTTAGTCGTAATTGTAGACTGTAAGGTTCTTGATTTCCAATAATTATCTTGTGCAAAGCCGTAAAAGCTCCCAAATAATATGGTAATTGAAAAAACAAGACGTAGTTTTGTAATCATACAAAGCAATTTATAGACTAAAAATAGTCTTTTTATTATTTTATACCGTGGTAACAGTCCAAAGCATTTCTAAATTCGATAAAACGCAATCCTCAGTTATTACCATTGGCACTTTTGACGGTGTACACATTGGACATAAGAAAATACTTGAACGTCTCATAAATAATGCCAAGCTACTAGAAATAAACGCAACTGTGCTTACTTTTTTTCCGCACCCAAGAATGGTTTTGCAGCAAGATAGTAATATAAAATTATTAAACACGATCGATGAAAAGGTGAAGATTCTAGAAAAACTAGGGTTAGATTATCTTATTATTCATCCATTTACAAAGGAATTTTCTAGGCTAAGTGCCATAGAATTTGTTCGTGATGTTTTGGTAAATAAACTAAAAATAAAAAAAATAATTATTGGTTACGACCACAGATTTGGCAGAAATCGAAACGCCGACATTAATGACCTTAAACATTTTGGTTTTACTTTTGATTTTAACGTTGAAGAAATTACGGCACAAGAAATTGATGATGTCTCGGTAAGCTCTACAAAAATTAGAAAAGCATTAGAATCTGGTAAAATTGGCACTGCAAATAAGTACCTAGGCTACGCATATATGCTAACTGGTGTCGTAAAAAAAGGAAAGGGCTTGGGCAGACAATTAAATTTCCCCACCGCCAATCTTTTCATTGAAGAAAGCTACAAATTAATACCAAAAAACGGTGTCTATATTGTAAAATCTACACTAGATACTAAAACTGTTTTTGGCATGATGAATATTGGGTTTAATCCAACGGTAAATGGCACTGAAAAAAGCATAGAAATACATTTCCTTAATTTTGAAGCCAATCTTTACGAGCAGAAAATTCAAATAGATATCCTTGAACGCATCAGAGACGAGCAAAAATTTGACTCTGTTGATGACTTAAAAATTCAACTTATCAAAGATCAAGAAATAGCTACAGAAATAATTTCTAAACTATGAATTCCTTTCTATTTAAAAGAATAGACAATGCCGGACTAATCCTCTTCCGTATTTTTTTTGGAATTTTAATTAACTTAGAATGTTATGGTGCACTCCTAACAGGCTGGGTTAAAAGAATTCTTGTAGATCCTAAATTTACCTTTACTTTCATTGGTTTTGAATGGCTGTCTGTTTTTACAGGTAGTGGAATGTATGCCTATTTTTTTTGTATGGGTACTTTAGGAATACTCATCGCTTTAGGCTACAAATACAGATTTGCGATGTGTACATTTACCCTTATGTGGGCAGGTGTTTACCTTATGCAAAAAACAGCATACAACAACCACTATTATTTACTGCTTTTAATTGCCGGTATTCTCTGTTTCTTTCCAGCTAATGCGGCATATTCTTTGGATGCAAAATACAATCCAAAACTCAGAAGCAATACTATGTACACTTACTTTAAATGGATTATCGTACTGCAATTATGTATCATTTACACCTTTGCTTCCGTAGCCAAGCTTTATGCAGATTGGTTAGATTTTGGATTTATAAAAATACTAATGCAAGGCAAAGCAAATTACATCCTAATTGGCGGACTATTACAGGAACCATGGGTACATCAGGTAGTTGCTGTTTTTGGTATTTTGTTCGACTTCCTAATCACACCTGCCCTACTCTGGAAACCCACTCGTAAAATAGCCTTTCTAATAGCTATATTTTTTCATTTGTTCAACTCCATCGTTTTTCAAATAGGTATTTTTCCTTATTTAGCACTTGCCTTTACAGTCTTCTTTTTTGAACCACAAACACTACGTAAAATATTTTTAAAAAAAGAACTAAATTATCCAAAAGTCAACCTAAAAAAACCAAAATTAAAAAATTTAATGGTTACGGGATGGATTGTATATTTCATCTTTCAAATAGGCCTTCCTATACGTCATCATTTTTTTACAGATGCTGTTGTATGGACTGAAGAAGGACATAGGTTAAGTTGGAGAATGATGCTGCGTACACGTGGTGGCACCATAAGTTTCACGACCCTAAACAAAAAAAACAAAGAAAGAAAGCAAATAAACTTAGCGGATTATCTCACCAAAAAACAACAGAGAAGAGTTAGTTCTTATCCTGATTTTATATGGCAGTTTGCGCAACATTTAAAGCAAGAAGCTTTGGATAAGAATGAAGAAGTCTCTGTTTTTGTTCGCGCTAGTGTTAGTATCAACGGCAAACCTTTTGCTCCTTTTATAGACCCTACGGTAGATTTGGCGAACGAAGAATGGCATCATTTTAAACACCATTCGTGGATTCTTCCAAGTGGCTATTAACAATGCCCTTCTTTTTTCAAATCTAAAAAATTTCTTTGGGTTAAAACAGACTTTAGATATGCAATCTTTCTAATTTTCAACATTTAATCCTAAATTTGCCACCAAATAAAAAAACAATGCTACAGCTTCAAGCTATTCGTGAACAAAAAGAAGATATTATAATCGCTCTAAAAAAGCGAAATATCGATGCAACTCCTTTGCTGAACAGCGTTATTTCATTTGATGAAAAACGTAGAGAGGCGCAAACAAAACTAGATAACACCCTTGCCGAAAGCAATAAATTATCTAAAGAAATTGGGTTGCTTTTTAAATCTGGAAAAGCGCAAGAAGCTACGGAGTTAAAAGAACGTACTGTCACTTTAAAAGAAGACGTAAAAGTCCTGCAAGAAGAATTAAATACGGCGGCAGAAGAATTACAATCCTTACTGTATCAAATTCCTAATGTACCTCATCCTAGTGTACCTTCGGGAAGCACTGAAGAAGACAATGAGGAAATTTTCAGTGAAGGAGACATTCCCAAATTGATTGATAATGCGTTACCGCATTGGGAACTTGCTAAAAAATATGACATTATAGATTTTGAATTAGGTGTTAAAATTGCCGGTGCTGGCTTTCCTGTATACAAAGGAAAAGGCGCCCGATTACAACGTGCTCTCATCTCTTATTTTCTAGATAAAAATACAGCAGCTGGCTATACTGAAATACAAGTACCACATTTGGTAAACGAGATATCTGGCTATGGAACAGGGCAATTACCTGACAAGGAAGGGCAAATGTATCATATTACCGCAGATGATTTATACCTAATACCAACCGCAGAAGTTCCTGTAACTAATATTTTTAGGGACACTATTGTAAACGAAAAAGATTTCCCTATTTGTTATACGGGCTATACACCTTGTTTTAGAAGAGAAGCAGGAAGTTATGGAGCACATGTTCGCGGATTAAACAGATTGCATCAATTTGATAAGGTAGAAATTGTACGCGTAGAACACCCAAACAATTCTTTTATTGCCTTAGATGGCATGGTAGAACATATAAAAAACATTTTAAGAGAACTTAAATTACCATATCGTATTTTACGTCTTTGTGGGGGCGATCTTGGTTTTACAGCTGCCCTAACATTCGACTTTGAAGTGTTTTCTACAGCCCAAGACCGTTGGTTAGAAATTAGCTCTGTTTCCAATTTTGAAACGTACCAAGCAAATAGGCTAAAATTACGCTACAAAGATGAAAACGGAAAAAGTCAATTTGCACATACATTAAATGGCAGTTCTTTAGCCTTACCAAGAGTTTTGGCAGGTATATTAGAAAACTACCAAACTGAAGATGGCATTAAAATACCAGAAGTTTTAGTCCCTTATTGTGGGTTTGATACCATAGATTAAAGTTGTTTTATAAACAACTATCCATATTCTTGGTATCTTTACGGAAAATTAAATTTCTTGAAGTTATTTGTATTTGTTTTGGTCTTTTGTTTTGCGCAATGTATCACTGCGCAAAATAGTTTTTTGGCCAAACAATATTTTGATGATGGTGATTTTGAAAAAGCTGTTGTTTTCTACGAAAAACTAGTAGAAGAAAACCCAAGGCGTACAGATTATTATACTAGCCTAATTAGCTGTTACCAACAATTGGAGCGTTATGATGCCGCAGAAAATCTAATTGTGACAAAGTTACAAGAGTTTAATGCACATCCTGCATACTATATAGAGCTAGGACACAACTATACATTGCAAGGTAAAGATGTTGAAGCTACTAAGAATTATGAAATTGCTTATGATTCTGTAATAAAAAATCCAAACAATGGATATGGTATAGGATATCGATTTCAAGAATATTCGCTTTTAGATTACGCTTCAAAAACATATATCAAGGCAATGGAGTTAAATCCGCAGCTGGATTTTAACTTTCAATTGGCACGTATTTATGGAGAACAAGGAGCTATAGAAAAAATGTTTAGTAGCTACTTAGAGTTAATCACTAAAGACAAAGAAAGATTAGCCGCAGTTATCCGTAGCATAGGTGATTTCATTTCTTCCGATGCAGAAGATGAAAACAATATAAAACTAAAAAAAACAATATTAAAACAAGCCCAAAATAATCCAGATGTCGTTTGGAACGAATTACTTAGTTGGCTGTTTATCGAACAAAAACAATACAGTAGCGCATTTAGTCAAGAAAAAGCCATCTACAAAAGATCTGAAGATGGCAACCTAAAAAGGTTAAATGTACTGGGAAACATTGCTTTAAAAGAAGGTGAAAAAGAAACTGCAAAAGATATTTATAGCTATATCGTTGATAATAGTGAAGAAAATGATCGTAAACTAAACGCACAACTTCACATAATAACTATCGATTTAGAAGTGTCTGATGCTAAAAAACTAGATGCTGCCCAGAAATCATATGAATCCTTACTAGAAATCTACGGCTACCAAATAAGCAGCTTGCAACTACTCACTTCTTACGCAAACTTCTTAACCTTTCAGAAAGAAACCCCTACTCCGGCCATAACTATTCTTAAAAAAGCTTTAGAGCTGCCGCTTAACAAATACAGTAAAGCATATGTAAAAATGGCTTTGGGTGATATTTTGGTGTACACTAAAAAATTTAATGAAGCTTTAATCTATTTTACACAAATTCAGAAAGACCTAAAAAATGATGTCTTAGGGCAAAATGCCCGTTACAAAGTAGCACAAGCTAGTTTTTACAAAGGAGATTTTGATTGGGCTTTGAATCAGTTAAAAGTATTGCGCAGTTCTACATCGCAACTCATAGCCAATGACGCTATGCAATTAAGCCTATTAATCTCTGATAATTCTTTGCAAGATTCTACACAAACGGCTCTAAAAAAATATGCCGCTGCAGATTTATTGGCATACCAGAACAAAACAACAGAAGCCATTACTGTTTTAGATGACATCCTTTTAAACCACAAAGGAGAAAAAATTGAAGACGAAGCGTTGTTAAAACAAGGCAATTTATTAGAAAAACAAAAAAGATATGAAGATGCTGAATTTAATTACCTAAAAATAGTTGAATTTTACAGGAACGGTATCTTGGCTGATGATGCCCATTACGCATTGGGAGAATTGTATCGCAATGTGTTTGATAATGTTAAAAAAGCAAAATATCATTACGAGAAAATAATATACAGTTATCAAGACAGTTATTATTTTCCATCAGCACGAAAAAAATTTAGAAAATTAAGAGGCGACATCATTAATTAAACAGGAGGTGTGCTGTCTTATGGACATCCTAAAAAATAAATTTTAAAAAGAAAAAATGTATATATATAATGTAACTGTAAACATTGAAGAAGCTGTTCATTTAGACTGGTTAAATTGGATGAAAGAAACCCATATCCCAGCTATGTTGGCCACAGGGAAGTTTACCAAGGCCAAGTTATGTAAAGTCTTAGTGGAAGAAGAAATGGGCGGTGTTACCTATTCGGTACAATATGAAACACCTAACAAAGAAACTTTAGCGGTTTACTACAGTGAAGATGCAGACCGATTACACCAAGAGACCAACAAACTATTTGCCGGTAAGTTTGTGACGTTTAGAACAGAACTAGAAGTGCTCGGCGAAGCTGTATTAACTCCAGCGAATAAGAAGTAGTAGACTACAAATACCTACTTAATTTAATTTATAGTTTCCGAAAATGTCGAAAAAGAAAAAACAGTTTTTCAAACAAAATAAAGCCGACCACAAGGCTGAAAGTCCCGTTAAGGCAAAAAAACATTTAGGACAGCATTTTTTAACAGACGAACCCATTGCGCAACAAATAGCAGAAACACTAACCCTTAAAAACTATAAAAACATAGTTGAAATTGGACCAGGAACAGGCGTGCTAACAAAGTATATATTAAGAAACGATATAGATTTGGTAGCTATGGACTTGGACAAAGAATCTATTGAATATTTAAATCAGAGCTTCTTACTGGAAAACCCTAGCCTATTACAGCGCAAAGGAACTTTTAAAGTTGTTGAAGCAGATTTTTTAAAGTATGATATAAACACTCTTTTTGGCACAGAACAATATGCCGTAACGGGCAACTTCCCCTATAACATATCTACACAAATAGTATTTAAAACCTTAGAAAACAAGGAGCAAGTACCAGAATTTACAGGAATGTTTCAAAAAGAAGTTGCACAGCGTATTTGTGCCAAAGAAGGTAGCAAAACCTATGGTATTTTATCTGTTTTAACCCAAGCTTTTTATGAAGCAGAGTATTTGTTTACAGTACCGCCTACCGTTTTTAATCCACCTCCAAAAGTAGAGTCTGGCGTTTTACGATTAACTAGAAAAGAAAATCTTGAACTAGGAGTAGATGAAAAATTATTCTATAAGGTGGTAAAGGCCGTATTTAACCAGCGTAGAAAAACAATTAGAAATAGCTTAAAAACCTTTGAACTTTCTGATAATCTAAAAGAAGACACTATCTTTGACAAACGTCCAGAACAATTAGCAGTTGCGGGCTTTGTGGCACTTACAAAAATGATAGCCAATGATACCGTTTAAATTAACAGATGAGTTTTTAGAACAAATAGAAGCATTAACTGAAAACAAAAACGACACAGATCTAAAGCTTCTTTTACACGATATTCACTATGCAGATGTCGCAGAAATCGTCAATGAACTTTCTACTAATGACGCTACATACCTAATAAAATTATTAGAAAGCGATGTTACTTCTGATATCTTGACAGAACTAGATGAAGATGTTCGAGAATCGATTTTAGCAAATCTATCGAACAAGGAGATTGCAGAAGAGTTAGATGAACTAGATACAGATGATGCCGCAGATATTATAGGAGAACTACCTCAAGAGATTGTACAAGAAGTAATTTCTGAGTTAGAAGACAAAGAACACGCCAAAGACATTGTTGATCTTTTGCGATACCATGAAAATTCAGCTGGGGGGTTAATGGCAAAAGAGCTCGTTAAGGTTAATGAAAACTGGAATGTCCTTACTTGTGTTAAGGAAATGCGTGCGCAAGCAGAAAATGTAACCAGAGTACATTCTATCTATGTAGTTGATGATGATCAAAAATTAAAAGGGAGATTATCATTAAAGGATTTATTGACTACTTCTACAAAAACACACATCAGCGAAATTTATATCCCAAAAGTTGATTATGTTTCTGTAAATGAAAAACCAGAAGAAGTTGCCAAAATAATGACGAAATACGATTTAGAAGCTATTCCTGTAATAGATGAAATTGGTAGATTGGTTGGTAGAATTACGATTGATGATATTGTGGATGTCATTAAAGAAGAGGCTGAAAAAGATTATCAAATGGCTGCGGGTATCTCACAAGATGTAGAAGCAGATGATAGTATTTTAGAACTTACAAAAGCACGTTTACCTTGGTTAGCCTTAGGCTTACTTGGGGGTATTGGCGCTGCATCTATAATGGGTGGTTTTGAATACCTTATGCAAAGTCATAAAATTTTATTTTTATTCACCCCATTAATCGCCGCTATGGCTGGTAATGTAGGCGTACAGTCTAGCGCCATAGTTGTACAAGGCTTGGCGAATAACGATTTAAAAGGAAGTATAACCAATAGGCTATTTAAAGAAATGCTTTTAGCTGCGCTAAATGGTGTTATATTGGCTTTGTTTTTGTTTGGCTTTGTCTGGATATACAAAGGTGAATTAACAGTAGCAATTGCCGTGTCTGTTTCTTTAGTTGCTGTAATTATTGTTGCTGGTTTAATAGGGACGTTTGTACCTTTGTTTTTACACAAAAGGGGCATCGATCCTGCTATTGCCACAGGCCCATTTATTACCACTAGTAACGATATTTTCGGAATTCTTATTTACTTTTCTATAGCTAAAATGTTTTTATAAAATTTAGCAGGCTTAATAAAGTACAATTTTAAATCTATACAAAATAAGCACTTGATTTTATTCAACATGCTGACAATAAAATTGTTAAATTCTATTCCTTTTATTTAAACACGGGTTATAATTATTATATCTTAACCCTAATAAATAATTCTTGCTAGTCCTATTTTTGTATACCTTTCTTTAAAGTCCAAATAAAGCCATAAATGAACCCATTTTTTAAATATATCATCTCGGGAATTACCAAGTATCAAGTAAGAAAACAACAACTTTCTAATGCTCAGATTGCCGTTAAGATAAAAAATAAAAGAGTAGAATTTTCTCATTTAATCCATGATAGTATTTTTATATTTATAGGTATTTGTTCTGCTTGTTTTGGATTAAAGAGCTTCCTGTTACCCAATCAGTTTATAGATGGTGGTGTAACAGGAATCTCATTAATACTTGCTGAGGGTGTGGGGTTACCTTTGTCAATTTTACTTGTCATCATAAACATTCCATTTATAATTATGGGATACTCTACAATTAGTAAAAAATTCGCTCTTAAAAGTATCATTGCCATATTATTACTTGCTATTGCCGTGCATTACATTGAACTTCCAACCATTACAGACGACAAATTACTTATTTCTGTTTTTGGAGGTTTCTTTTTAGGCTTGGGAATTGGACTTACCATTCGTGGCGGCTCTGTTATAGATGGTACAGAAATATTGGCTATCTTCATTAACCGTAAAGCTGCCTTGACCATTGGCGATGTAATTTTAATCTTTAACCTTTTCATTTTCATTGCAGCCGCCTATGTTTTTGATATTGAAACGGCATTATACGCCATATTAACCTATTTGGCTGCGTCTAAAACCGTAGATTTTGTAGTCTCTGGATTAGAAGAATATGTAGGTGTCACTATAATTTCTTCAAAGACAGAAGAAATACGACTTATGATTATTGAAAAAATGGGAAGAGGCTGTACCCTATATGACGGCAAAAGAGGATACGCAAAAAGAGGCGAATTATTAAAGCCCACAGAAATAATATATACCTTACTAACTAGATTAGAATTAGCACGGTTGCAAACAGAAATAGACAAAATTGATAAGGATGCCTTTATTGTTATGAGTAGTATAAAAGATGTAAAAGGAGGTATGATAAAAAAACGCTCCATAAAGTAAGCTGTTGAGTTAAATGAATACCGTGGACAAATACATAGCATCTTTCCCCGCTGATTCACAACTCTTATTAAAAGAGATTAGGCATTCTATTTTACAACTTGCTCCAGATACAGAAGAAAGTATCAGTTATGGAATGCCTACCTATAAGTTAAAAGGTTTGTCACTTGTTTACTATACTGCATACAAAAAACATATCGGTTTTTATGCTACACCTACAGGACATACTAAGTTTGCATCTGAACTTTCTGTTTACAAACAAGACAAAGGCTCCGTGCAATTCCCATTAGACAAACCACTACACCTATAGGTCTCATTAAAAAAATTGTGCAATTTAGAATATTGCAAGACACAGAAATAGCAACTCAAAAAAACAATGACCAAGAACATTTTAAGAATAGTTTTAATGTTATTTCTTTTATCTGCATGCAAACAAAAGGAGAAACAGACAAATGTTATTTCAAACACTACTATAAAAACCAAGTACAAAACATCCTTGATCGTTTTGGGTACGGTACAAGATGCTGGCTCACCACACCTTGCCTGCAAAAAAGATTGTTGTAAAAGTTTATTTGAACATCCAGACAAAAACAAAAAAGTAGTCTCCTTAGGTATCCTAGACTCAGAAAATAAAACCACCTATCTTTTTGAAGCTACCCCTGATATAACCACACAATTAAAAACCCTAAAAAACAGTACTAATTTTAATGCTAGTGAAACCCCAAATAGTATTTTTTTAACACACGCTCATATTGGCCATTATACTAGGTTAATGTATTTGGGAAAGGAGGCTATCAATGCAAAACGAACTCCTGTTTACGCCATGCCAAAAATGAAATTATTTTTAGAAAATAATGGTCCTTGGAGTCAGTTGGTTACGAATAATAACATAGAAATTAAAGAAATACAACTGCTCGTTCCAGTACAACTTACCTCCAATTTAAAAATTGTTCCCTTTACTGTACCACATCGGGATGAGCTTTCTGAAACTGTTGGCTATACTATTATTGGCCCCAATAAGAAAGCATTATTTATTCCTGATATTGATAAATGGGAAAAATGGGATCAAGATATTAAAGCACAAATTGCCATGGTAGACTACGCCTTTATCGATGCTACTTTCTTTGATAGCGAAGAAATAAACAACAGAGACATTTTAGAAATACCGCATCCGTTTGTGATAGAAAGTATGCAACTTTTTTCTAAGCTGTCATCAAAAGAAAAAAGTAAAATCAATTCTATTCATTTCAATCATACAAACCCTGCTTTAAATGTAGACAGCCCTAAAGCAAAGCTAATTTTAGAAAACGGGTTTCATATCGCTCAAATTAACGATATTTATGGCTTATAATTTTTCGCAAAACTAACACCTACACCTGATGAAAATTAAATTGATATTTTTTACTGCTTTTTTATTATTTGTTTATCTGGGCAATGCACAAACCTATGCCAAAAACGGTATGGTAGTTTCAGACAATATAATGGCATCTAAAGTAGGCACAGCCATTCTTAAACAAGGTGGAAATGCAATTGACGCAGCTGTAGCCACAGCATTGGCCTTGGCTGTAACGCACCCACAGGCTGGCAATATCGGAGGGGGTGGGTTTTTGGTATATATGAAATTTGATAGCGATGTAACTACGATAGATTTCAGGGAAAAAGCCCCTCTAAAAGCTTCTGAAACGATGTTTTTAGATGAAACTGGTACGCTTATACCGGGTTCAAACCACAATGGATTAAAATCCGTTGGTGTTCCAGGAACGGTAGCAGGTTTATTTTTTGCTCATAAAAAATATGGCAAACTGCCCTGGAAAACTTTGGTGCAACCCGCCATAGATTTAGCCGAGAAAGGAGTTCCCTTATCGTATACGTTATTCCAACACGCACGTCACTATAAAGAAAATGGGGAATCTAAATTTATGGCCAATTACTTTACAAATGAAGCTGGTGCCATCGTACAAATGGATGAAATATGGAAACAACCAGCCTTGGCTAACACACTTAAAAGCATAAGAGACAAAGGGAAAGACGGATTCTACAAAGGAAAAGTTGCCAAAGAAATCGCTCGGTTTATGAAAAAAAACGGTGGCATCATTACGTTAAAAGACTTGGAAAAATACAAAGCCGTAGAAAGAGCTCCTGTACACGGAACATATAAAGGATATGATATTTATGTAATGGCACCTCCTAGTTCTGGAGGGGTTGCACTTATTGAAATGATGAATATTATGGAGTTGGCAGATTTCAATACTGCTCAATTTAACTCTACAGCCTACGTTCACCTAATCACTGAAGCTATGCGAAGAGCATTTGCGGACAGAGCAGAACATTTGGGCGATCCCGATTTTAACTTGCAATTGCCATTAGAAAAACTTACCTCCAAAGAATTTGCTAAAAAGAGATATACAAATATTGACTGGCAAAAAGCTTCTGTAAGTGATTCCACAAAATTCAGCCAAATTTATGACGGCACAAATACAACTCATTTCTCTATTATAGACAAAGATGGTAACGCCGTTTCCCTGACATACACCTTAGAGCATTCCTATGGTTCTAGATTAGGATCTCCTAAACTAGGGTTTATATTTAACAATGAAATGGGCGATTTTAACCCACAGCCAGGATACACCAACAGCAAAGGATTAATTGGATCGCCAGCAAATATCATTGTGCCAGAAAAAAGAATGTTGTCTAGTATGACCCCTACAATAGTTGCAAAAGACGGTAAACCCATTTTAATTATTGGTACTCCTGGAGGTAGAACCATTATCAATACTGTTTTTCAGACCGTATTAAACGTAGTAGAATTCAACATGCCGGTTCACAAGGCTATTGAAGCTATGAAAATTCACCATCAATGGTTGCCAGATCGTATTTTATATGAAAAAGACCTATTGTCCCCAGACACTATAAAAGCTTTAGAAGCAATGGGACATACTATGGTTGGCTATGGGCAATTAGGCCGATTAATGGGGATAACCATTGATAACCAAAACAAAGTGTATATAGGTGCTTCAGATTCATCTAGTCCAGATGGTGGAGCTATAGGCTATTAATTTAAAAATGCATTCCATTGAAAACCATCAACCTCAACGAAAAACACAAAGCGTTTCACAAAGAATGGCACCCACACCAAATTGCTGTTGTAGATAATATGCAAGTTCTTTTAGCAAAACTCAAAGGAGAATTTGTTTGGCATGCACACGAGAATGAAGATGAACTTTTTCAAGTATTAAAAGGCACCTTATACATGCAATTTAGAGACCGTACTGAAGTTGTAAAGGAGGGCGAAATCATTGTTGTCCCAAAAGGAGTCGAACATTGTCCAAGAACAGAGAATGATGAAGTTGTAGAAGTATTGCTTTTTGAACAACTGTCTACAGCTCATACAGGTGCTGTTATTGATGAAAAAACACAAACAGAATATCCAAAAATATAATGATGAGAGTATTACATTTAGACAAAAATCACCCTTTAATTATTGAACAATTTAAAGATTTTGGTTTTATAAACGATGTGGATTATACCGCAACTAAAGAGGTGATAGAAGAAAAAATTAAGGCGTATGATGGCTTAATTATTAGAAGTAGATTCCCAATTGATAAAACATTTTTAGACAAGGCTACTAACCTAAAATTTATTGGAAGGTTAGGTGCTGGTTTAGAAAACATAGACACGGATTACGCCACAAAAAAAGGTGTTTTTTTAGCCTCAGCGCCAGAAGGGAATAGAAACGCTGTTGGAGAACATACCTTGGGAATGATTTTGTCCTTATTTAATAAGTTGAATACAGCTGACCAAGAAGTCCGTAATGGTAAATGGGACCGGGAAGGCAATCGTGGTATTGAGCTAGATGGAAAAACAGTTGGAATTATTGGCTATGGCAATATGGGAAATGCCTTTGCCAAAAAACTACGTGGTTTTGATGTAGACGTACTTTGTTATGATCTAAAAGACAATGTTGGCAATAAAAATGCAACACAAGTAACACTACAAGAGTTACAAGAAAAAACAGATGTATTAAGCTTACATGTGCCACAAACAGCAGCCACAAAAAATATGATTACCACACAATTCATTAAAAATTTCACCAAACCATTTTGGCTGTTTAATACCGCCAGAGGAAAATGTGTGAATACTATGGATTTGGTAGCTGCATTACAATCTGGCCATATTCTAGGCGCTGGTTTAGATGTTTTAGAATATGAAAAATCCTCTTTTGAAAATATGTTTACAGACAATGAGTTGCCAAAAGCTTTTCAATATTTAATTGCTTCAGAAAAAGTATTACTGAGTCCGCACATAGCGGGTTGGACTGTTGAAAGCAAAATAAAATTAGCCCAAACTATTGTTGATAAGGTGAAAGCAAAATTTTTGTAACTTTAAGATATAATTTATAGAAATCCTTTTCTAGTTATGCAATCTAAAGCTGCCTCAGCAGAACAATATATCAAAGAACTTCCAGAAGATAGAAAACAAGCCATTTCTAATCTTCGTGACATTTTTCTGAAGAATTTACCCCAAGGTTTTCAGGAACAGATGAGTTATGGAATGCTTGGGTATGTGGTGCCGCATTCCTTATATCCAGATGGGTACCATTGTGACCCAAAACTGCCCCTGCCTTTTATAAATCTGGCTTCACAAAAAAAAAATATTGCTATTTATCATTCTGGAATTTATGCAGATCCTACACTTTTGGATTGGTTTACTACGGAATACAGCAAACATAGCAGTTGCAAATTAGATATGGGAAAAAGCTGTATTCGTTTTAAAAAAATGGATGATATCCCGTATGAACTAATTAGGGAATTAGCCGCTAAAATGACACCACAAGAGTGGATCACTATCTACGAGAAAAACAAAAAAAAAATAGGGAAATCATGAAAAATAGGGTTACTGGCTTAGGTGGATTCTTTTTTAAAACAAAAGATCCTGATAAAATTAAAGCATGGTACAGAGACAAATTAGGGCTAAACACAGACCAATACGGATGTACATTTTGGTGGAAAGACAAAGAAGGAACTGATTGTTCTACGCAATGGAGTCCAATGAAGGAGAATACCAAATACTTTGAACCAAGCAAATCTTCCTTTATGATGAACTTTAGAGTCGAAAATTTAATAGAATTACTGAAAGTATTAAAAACCGAAGGTGTTACCGTAGTTGGAGCGGTAGAAGAATATAGCTACGGTAAGTTTGGGTGGATTTTAGACCCCGATGGTAATAAGTTAGAATTATGGGAACCAGTTGATAAAGCATTTCAATAATATTAAAAATAATTGTTACTTTTATCACACAATTTAACCAATACAAATTATTATGTCAGAAGAAAGTAAAGATTTAGGAGATAAAGCGAAAGAAGCATTTGAAGATGCCAAAGACGCAACAAAGGATTTTGCTGAAGATGCAAAAGAAAGTGCAAAAGAATTTACAGATAGCGCAAAAGAAACATTTAATAGTGGTGAGAACAAAAAAATATTGGCTGGGATTCTTGCCATTGTACTAGGAGGATTTGGAGTGCATAAATTCATTTTAGGGTATAGCAAAGAAGGAATCATTATGCTTATTGTTAGTATCGTTGGATGGTTTTTATGTGGCATACCTTCTATGCTAGTATGGATTGTTGGTCTTATTGAAGGTATAATATATCTAACAAAATCTGATCAAGAATTCTATGCTACTTACCAAGTTGGTAGAAAACCTTGGTTCTAAAAAAAATAAAAATTACATAAAAGCCGCAAAATACAATTTTGCGGCTTTTATATGTTTACAAACCTAAATCTTGTTCGTTATATCAAGAGTCCTTCGAATTTTTATGATAGTTCTCGAAATTCTTGAAACTTTAACGCCTCATTTCTTATCAGCACTCAAACTAACATTTAGTTATTATTTGACCTTTTAGATTCCTTTTTTGGCTGATAATCCAAAGGCAAAACAGTAGCTATTCTTAAAAGTCCCATATCACCACCAAACAACACATTGTTTGCAGGTGCATGATTTCCGTAGGTATCTATATGAAAAGCACTACCAATAACAGTAATATTGGAGTTTCCCCATTTATCATATAAAATATTTAGCCGCTCTTCTATTTGTTCAACTTTTACATTACCATCAGTAGTAGAATTATCTACTCTTAAATACAGATAAGGTTCTACCTCTTGTCTTTCCTTAAAGATTCTAAATTTTTCTTCATATAGTCTTCTTTTAGATAAAGCCCTCATAAAATGTAACACAGAGCCATAATACGCCATATCTCTATTTTTTATATACTTTCGCTTTACTTTTTCATTAATTTCCGTAAATAAAGCTGTTCCTGCATAAAATACAGATTCAACCATATTAAACCCTGATAAACTATTATGGTATCTTACTTCAAAATCTACCAGATGATACTGCACTATATAACCTAAAAACTTATTTCTAATCTGCAAAGGTTTATTAGCATACCCATATAATATGTTTTTTTCTTTATCATAATAAAGTCGTACGTCATCTTCATTTAAAATCTTGCATTCTACCGCTGGAGGTGTTGTTCCTAAAAATTGTCTTCTAAAAATTCCTAATTTTTTTTCCCTACTCCAAGTATCTGGTTTTAAAACCACCTCATTTAACTGTACGGCAGACTCTTTTAGAAAAACTTCACCTAGTGAACTCGTTTCTAAATTATTATAAATTTGATTCTCGAAACCAATATAACTTATTACTAAAGGTGCTGTAAGCTTTTTAGGCGTTGTAATGGTAAAATAACCTTCAGAATTTGTTATTGTACCAATAGTTGTACCGTCATAAAAAACAGAAACTCCTTCTAAGACCTCTTTATTTTCTTCATCTAAAACAAAACCAGTAATTGTAATTTGTGCCTGTGTAACCACAGCTATCATTACAAATAAAAAGAAGATTTTAATTTTCATTTGCAACTTAACATCAAGCTTGTCCGTTATGTAGTTTTTGCTCTAGTTCTGCCTGAAATTCTTCCATAACAGGTTTAACGGTGCTTTCTGGCAGGTCTGCAATTTTAATGTACATTAAACCATCAACAGAATTATTAAACAAAGGATCTACATTAAAAGCCACTACCCTAGCGTTCTGCTTAATGTATTTTTTAATTAATACTGGCAAGCGCAAGCTGCCCGGCTCTACCTCATCAATTAATCGATCAAACTTGTTTAAATCTGCTTCTGTAGCATCAAAAACAAATTCCTTGTCTGCATCATTCAATTTAACCTTAAACTCTTTCTTTGGTCGTATATACTGTGCTACATATGGATCCCAATAATGAGACTTCATAAACTCAATCATCAAAGATTTAGAAAAGTTAGAGAATTGATTACTTATACTCACACCACCAATTAAATACTTATGCTCAGGGTGCCTCAATGTAGTGTGTACGATTCCTTTCCACAGTAAAAATAATGGCATGGGTTTTTGCTGATATTCTTTTACAATATAAGCCCTACCCATTTCTATGGTTTGCTTCATCATCCCATGCAATTCAGGTTCTAACCGAAACAAATCTTGCACATAAAATCCGTCGATTCCATACTTCTCATATATTTCAGCGCCCATACCCATACGATATGCACCTACGATAGTTTTAGCCGCATCATCCCATAAAAACAAATGGTGGTAATATTGATCAAAGGCATCCAAATCGATAGCCTTGTTTGTTCCCTCTCCTATTTCTCTAAAGGTAACTTCTCTTTGCCTGCCTATCTCTTGCAAAATAGAAGGCATATTTTCGGCCTTTGCCAAAAAGACTTCATAAGATTTACTCTGCAATAACCTACAATCCCTTTTCCGCAATTCTTCAATCTCTTTCGCTATAATTTCCTTGCTAAGGGGAGTGATAATTTTTTTGGGGGCTTTTGGTATTTTAAGTTTGGTAGGAACTTTATCTATAAGACGCCCCTTTTCATAGGCATTAGCAAGCATATATGTTTTCTTGCGCAGCAATTCCGTAAAATCGGCCAGAGTTTCTTGTTCATTTTGAGTTTGCACACTAATGGGTTGCCCAATTCTAACTTTTATGACTCGATGTTTCTGTGTTGTAACTTCGGATGGTAATTTAGCTGTTCTAAAAACATCACTTATTTTAGACAATCGATAAAAAAGCCTACTGTTTTTTGCATGAAAGTAAATAGGAACAACTGGTACTTCTGCTTTTCTAATTAGCTTTAATGCTGTTTCTTCCCAAGGTTTATCTACTATTAATTTTCCATCTCTATAGGTAGATACTTCCCCTGCTGGAAAAATTCCTAAGGGATGCCCTTCCCGGATATGCAACATGGCATTTTTAAAACCACCTAAACTACTCCTAATGTCTTTTCTTCCATCAAAAGGATTAACCGGTAAAATATAAGGTGACATTGGCTCTATCCTATTTAAGAGAAAGTTTGCCATTATTTTAAAATCTGACCGGTGCTCTAAAAGCAACTTTAGTAGTAAAACACCATCTATACCCCCTAAAGGATGGTTAGATATGGTAATGTAAGCACCGTTTTTTGGAAGCCTTCTAAAGTCTTCTTCTGGTATTTCAAAATTAATTTGATAATGCTTTAAAATAGCATCTAAAAAAACTGTTCCACTTAAGTGTTTATGATTGTCATAGAAAGTATTGATACTAGATATTTTAGTCACTTTCATTAATGTCCAACCAATAAAAGTACCTATAAAGCCATATTTATCTACTTTTATAGCTTTTGCAACTTCTTTTGCTGTAACTAATCCCATACATTATTTTGTAATAAACAAATATAGCTTATTAGTTTTAATGTTTACGACTGTGTTTTTCTTTTGAAAATTAAAACTGATGCAATTCATTATTTTACCACCAATTGAACAGTTTCCTTAGCGCGTTGTTCTAATAAAATTTCTTTTCCTTTTTGGATACTTGTGATTGCATCTGCACTAAAATGACGAATGGTATAAAGTGAAACCCCTTCTTGATGTACCACTTTAAACTTTCCTTTTAGGATGTTTAACAGATCCTGAAGCCTATCAAACTTATTATCGATACAGACCGAAAAACTAATAGCAGAATTTTGAATAAGATCTACTTTCATTTTATGATCATGCAGCAGCTTAAACAATTCACTAATGCTATCTTCTACAATAAATGAAAAATCTAAAGATGATAGTTTCATTAATACTTGATTTTTTTTAACAATAAAGCAGGGTACTAAAGGCTCAATCCCAACCCCTTTTCCCACTGTTGTTCCTGGGTCTAATGGGTTTAGAAATGATTTCACATGCAACGGAATTTCTTTTCGCTGTAATGGTTGTAATGTTTTTGGGTGAATTACAGAAGCTCCATAAAAAGCCAATTCTATGGCTTCCCGGTATGATATTTTATGTAAAAGTTCTGCATCTTCAAAATATCTAGGATCTGCATTTAAAACACCCGGAACATCTTTCCAAATGGTAACTTCGGTAGCATTTAAACAATAGGCTAAGATTGCAGCAGAATAATCTGATCCTTCCCTACCCAAAGTAGTTGTAAAATTGTTATCATCACTACCTAAAAAACCTTGCGTAATATTTAATTTGCTTTTATTTATTCCGGCAGAAATCTTTTCTTGAGTTTTTTCCCAATCTACAGTCGCATCTCTATAATTATCATTGGTTTTTATAAAATTCCGCACATCTAACCAATTACTTTTTATTCCTACTTCATTAAGATAAGCGTTTAAAATTGTTGTTGCTAATAATTCTCCATAGCCTACAACCTGGTCGTACACAAAACTTCTTTTAGGAGATTTGTTCCACACCAAAAACCCTTGAACTTCGTCAAATAATGTTTTTATCTTAGTGTAAATTAGATGCTGATTGTTTGGAAAAAGATCCTTTACAATAGCACTATGAAAATCAATTACTTCTTGCACAGCAGCGTTTAAGGAATTTTTATCATTAAAGTAGGCATCTACAATACGCTCCATTGCGTTAGTTGTTTTACCCATCGCAGAGGCTACAACCAACGTATTATCGTAACCAACTTGTTGTAACACACTAACAACATTTTTTACACCTGCCGCATCTTTAATAGATGCTCCTCCAAACTTAAAAATCCTCATATATTCTTAATAAAATTTTGTATTCCGTTTTCATCCAAGTGCACAACATCCCAATCTCTCTTTACATCTGCCCCCTTACTCTCATAAAAATTAATGGCTGGGTCGTTCCAATCCAGAACCTCCCAACAGATCCGTTTTACGCCTAAATTATGGCCATATTTAACTACTTCATTCAACAATAAAGTACCCAAACCTGTACCCCGCATTTTTTTAGTCACTATTAAATCTTCCAAATGTAAAACCACGCCTTTCCAAGTAGAATAGCGTGGGTATACTAAAGCTGCACCAACAATTTCATTATCAGATTCAGCAACAAAGCAGTGAAATAATTTATTCACTCCAAAACCATCAGAAATTAAATCGTTTACCGTTACCTCAACAGCATTTGGCTCTTTTTCAAACAAGGCTAGTTCATAAATGAGGTGAAGTACCTGACTCATATCTTCCTTTTCCGCCTCTCTTATACTATAATTCATACCATTTTTAAAAATAATCTGCAAAGTAAGACGTTTGGGCGACTTTACATTACGAAAACGTTGTAGTATCACAAAATTACCGATATTTGTACTCAAAATAAACATCTTTCTTAATGAACAAAAAAAACAAGACTTTAGGAGAATTCATAATTGAGCATCAATCTTCATTTCAATATTCTTCAGGAGAACTTTCTAAACTCATAAACGCTCTGCGTCTCGCTGCTAAAGTAGTAAACCACGAAGTAAACAAAGCCGGACTTATTGATATTTTAGGAGCAGCCGGTGACACAAACATTCAAGGGGAAGACCAACAAAAGCTAGATGTCTTAGCCAACGAAAAGTTTATTCAAACCTTAAAAAACAGAGAGATTGTTTGTGGTATTGCCTCTGAGGAGGAAGATGATTTTATTAGCATAAATAGCAATGACAAGCAGCATCAAAATAAATATGTTGTATTAATAGATCCTCTAGACGGCTCATCTAACATAGATGTAAATGTATCTGTTGGCACCATTTTTTCTATTTATAGAAGAGCAACACCTGTTGGCACACCTGTTACAATAGACGATTTTCTACAACCTGGAAAAAACCAAGTTGCAGCTGGTTATATTATTTACGGCACCTCTACAATGTTGGTGTATACCACTGGAGATGGTGTTAATGGATTTACATTAAACCCCGCAATAGGCACATTTTACTTGTCGCATCCAAACATGCAGTTTCCTGAAACTGGAAAAATATACTCTGTAAATGAAGGGAACTACATTCATTTTCCACAAGGTGTAAAAGATTATATCAAATACTGCCAACAAGAAGAGGGCGACAGACCGTATACATCTAGATATATTGGGTCTTTGGTATCTGATTTTCATAGAAATATGATCAAAGGGGGTATTTATATGTATCCTAAAAGTAGTGTAGCCTCTGACGGAAAATTACGCTTATTATACGAGTGTAACCCAATGGCATTCTTGGCAGAACAAGCCAATGGAAAAGCAAGTGATGGACACCATCGTATTTTAGATTTAAAACCAACAGAACTACACCAACGTGTTCCTTTTTTCTGTGGCAGTATTAAAATGGTAGAGAAAGCTGAAGAGTTTATGAGAAAATACCAATAAAAAATAAATTAAAAACAAAAAGCCGAAGCAATTGCTTCGGCTTTTTGTTTTAAACGATATTGAATTATTTACGTACCATCAAAGCGTAATCTTCAAAATCTATTTTTCCGGTAAAAATAGCAATAGATCTAGAAATTACTTGGTTTGCAGCATCATTGGAATACCCTAAACCAATGGCATATCTTTTAAGAAGTATACGCTCTTCTTCATCTATATTATGATCTGCAAAAATGATTTTGAACAAATCAAACATACGTTCTAATCTTCTATCTAAGTTTGTAGGAGGATCAATTGGATAGTTACTTGGGTTTTTCATTATTGTTTTATACTCCACTTCGGTAATATCTAACTTTGATGCAAACCTATTTAACAACTCCATTTCTTCCGCGTTAACTTCTCCATCTACACTTGCTAAAGAAACTATTGCTGCAAAATGAGCTACATTCTTCCGGTGTTCACTATTACCATATAAATCTACAAAAGACATAATTTTCTGTTTTATTTTGAATTACAAATATAATTTTTTGAAGTGTACAAACTCAACTTTTTAAAAGATATTTTATGGGTTCACAGAAACTACCTTTACTACATTTTATGTATCGCTAGCCTTTGTCAAGAAAAGTTTTGCCACAAAGTATAATAATGTTAATAAATAACATTTCATAATTCTAATAAGAATAATTGGCACGTTCTATTTTTTTTATTAATTTAATACACTCTTAATCAGCACATAAGATATAATAAAGTCCGTCTAGTCTATTTAAAACAACACCTTACCCCTAACAAAAGTTGTTTTTATACCAAGTAAATCAGAAACATAATGAAATACTTTAAATTCTTAATACTCATTGGGTTAATTTGTGGACTTACAAGCACCATAGAATCGTTTGCGGTATTTTATGAAAATATTGGAACCCTAGGCAAACCTAATGAATGGAAGTTTTACTTTTCATTAGCTGCTTTTGGCATTTTCTTTTCTATGTTTTTAACGCTTATACTCACCTTAATCATATTATGGAAAAGGATAAAACCGTTATTATGAAGTGAAAGTGACCTTTTATAAATTTCAAAGTGGCATCCATTTTAACAGCTGGGTTCTACTTCCTTCTTTGGGATCTCCCTATTAACAAGGAACAGCTTGGAGTATTTTTTTTCAGTTTAACGACGCTCCATTTAAGCTGGCCTTAATTATACCTCTTAAAATTAACTACAAACTCTAGTTGTTTTAAATTGTAGCTTTATATTTGCAAAAATTGTATTGACTTTTGGGAAAATCCCTTATTTTAAAAACATTGGCACAGCTTCCGCAAATGCAGAAACTGCAGACTGCTATTGCCAACAACGAAAAGAATAACACCCTTACAGGATTAACTGGCTCCGCGCTATCCTTTGTTATTTCCGAAACTTTTAAGCAAACTAATGTCCCTTTTTTGGTGGTCTTTAACGACAAAGAAGAGGCCGCTTATCATTTAAATGATCTAGAACAACTAATAGGTGAAAAAGATGTACTTTTTTATCCTGGAAGCTATCGCAGACCATATCAAATAGAGGAGGTAGACAACGCCAATGTGCTTTTACGAGCAGAAGTATTAAACCGTATAAACTCCCGTAAAAAACCGGCCTTATTAATTACGTATCCCGATGCTTTATTTGAAAAAGTTGTTACCCGGAAAGAGCTCGATAAAAACACCTTAAAGATTAAGATTGATGATACTATAAGTCTTGATTTTTTAAACGAAGTGCTTTTTGAATACAAGTTTAAACGTGTAGATTTTGTAACAGAACCCGGGGAGTTTTCCGTTCGTGGTGGCATTGTAGATGTGTTTTCTTTTTCGCATGATGTCCCCTATCGTATTGAATTTTTTGGGGATGAAGTGGATAGCATTCGAACTTTTGATGTAGAAACGCAGCTTTCCACAGAAAAGGTAACTAAAATTACCATAATACCCAATGTAGAGAATAAATTTTTGGATGAATCTCGCGAGAGTTTCTTAAAATATATTGCTTCAAATACAGTACTTTTTTCTAAAAATACAGATTTATTATACGACCGGCTAGATTCTCTTTTTAGCAAGGCAGAGGAAGCCTTTACCAAACTTACGGGCGAATTAAAACACACAATACCCTCAGAATTGTTCATTAATTCTGATCAATTAAAAAAAGAATTTCAGGATTTTAGTGTGGTGAACATTCTGCAGAAATCACAAGAAAACACCATCTCCTTTGCATCTAAGCCACAACCTTCGTTTAACAAAAAGTTCGATTTATTAATTGAAAACTTAAATCAAAATCACGCCAACGGATACACCAATTATGTTTTTTGTGCTACGGAGCAACAAGCCAAACGTTTTCACGATATTTTTGATGAGGTAGAGCAAGATGTACAGTACCAAACCGTTGTTTTTCCTCTTTTTCAAGGTTTTATTTTAGATGACATCAAGGTTGCCTGTTACACAGATCATCAAATATTTGAGCGCTACCATAAGTTTCACCTTAAAAATGGCTACGCCAAAAAACAAGCAATAACACTAAAAGAACTCACCAAATTAGAGATTGGGGATTACGTTACCCACATAGACCACGGGGTAGGGAAGTTTGGCGGACTTCAAAAAATAGATGTAGAGGGCAAGAAACAAGAAGCCATAAAACTGGCCTATGGAGAACGAGATGTACTCTATGTTAGTATTCATTCCCTATACAAAATATCTAAATTCACGGGCAAAGACGGGAAGCCCCCAAAGATCTATAAGCTAGGTTCTGGGGCTTGGAAAAAATTAAAACAAAAAACCAAGTCTAGGGTTAAAAAAATCGCTTTTGATCTTATTAAAATTTATGCCAACCGCAGGTTAAAAAAAGGATTTCAATACGCTCCTGATAGTTATTTACAGCATGAATTAGAAGCTTCTTTTATTTACGAAGATACTCCAGACCAAAGTAAGGCTACGGAAGACATTAAACTAGATATGGAGAATGAACGTCCAATGGATCGTTTAATTTGTGGTGATGTTGGCTTTGGAAAGACTGAAGTAGCTATCCGTGCAGCCTTTAAAGCCGTAGACAATGGCAAACAGGTTGCTGTTTTGGTACCGACAACAATTCTAGCTTTTCAGCACCAACGGACGTTTGCCGAGCGTTTAAAAGATATGCCCGTTACCGTAGATTACGTAAACCGATTTAGAACGGTCAAAGAAAAAAAAGACACCTTAGAACGTTTGGAATCTGGCAAGGTAGATATCATCATTGGCACCCATCAATTGGTAAATAAAAATGTAAAATTCAAAGACTTAGGGCTACTTATTGTAGATGAAGAACAGAAGTTTGGTGTTGCGGTAAAAGACAAACTAAAATCTATTAAAGAGAATGTGGATGTCCTTACCTTAACCGCTACCCCAATACCAAGAACTTTACAATTTAGTTTAATGGCAGCTCGCGATTTATCGGTGATAAATACAGCTCCACCAAACAGATACCCAATAGACAGCCAGGTAGTTCGTTTTAATGAAGAAACCATAAGGGATGCTGTTTCTTATGAAATACAGCGTGGCGGACAGGTATTTTTTATCCACAATCGCATAGAGAACATCAAGGAAGTTGCGGGTATGATTCAACGGTTAGTACCCGATGCTAAAGTTGGTATTGGACACGGCCAAATGGAAGGCAAAAAGCTAGAAACCACGATGCTTTCCTTTATGAATGGAGAATTTGACGTATTAGTTTCTACAACCATTATAGAAAGTGGCTTGGATGTTACCAATGCCAATACTATTTTTATAAACAATGCCAACAATTTTGGGCTCAGTGATTTACACCAAATGCGCGGACGTGTAGGCCGTAGTAACAAAAAGGCATTTTGTTACTTTATTACACCTCCTTATGATGCCATGAGCAATGATGCCCGTAAAAGAATCCAAGCCTTGGAACAATTTACGGAATTGGGAAGTGGTTTTAATATTGCTATGAAAGATTTAGAAATTCGTGGCGCTGGTGACATTTTAGGCGGTGAACAAAGCGGATTTATAAATGAAATTGGATTTGATGCCTACCAAAAAATACTTGCTGAAACTGTAGAGGAGCTCAAAGAAAATGAGTTTAAAGAGCTTTATGAAGAGGTAGAAGGTAAAAACAAAGTTTTTGTTAAAGAAACACAAATAGATGCCGATTTTGAACTCTTATTCCCAGACGATTATGTGAACAATATTTCAGAACGGTTAAACTTATATACCCAGTTGAACGAATTAAAGACAGAGGAAGAGCTATTAACCTTTGAAACCGCATTGGTAGATCGTTTTGGAGAAATTCCTAGTCAGGTTGATGACTTACTCAACTCCGTTCGTATCAAATGGATAGCCAACAGTATTGGATTGGAAAAAATTGTGCTGAAACAAGGAAAAATGATTGGGTATTTTATAGCTGATCAACAATCTGGTTTTTATCAAAGTCCAACCTTTACCAAAGTATTACAATTTGTACAAGCTTTTAATACCATCTGCAAAATAAAAGAAAAGCAAACCCGTACTGGCTTACGTCTTCTTTTCGTTTTTGACAAAATAACAACCGTAGAAAAAGGATTATCTAGCTTAAAACCTTTTATAAAACTATCAACGATGGATTAAAATTGAACCCTAAACCAGTTTGGTTCGGTTTTTGAAATTGTACATTGTACATTACCATAGCTATTGATTCAAAAACATTGAAATGAAAAAAATCACAACATTCTTACTACTACTTGCTACCATAGGCTTATCTGCTCAGCACACTATATCTGGCACTTTTACTCCTGCAAAAGATTATACGTGGCTTATTGCGTATCAATTAAAGCCAGGAACACAAGTCTATGTTGCGGACACAAAAATAGAAGATGGTAAATTTAACCTAAACCTACCTGCAGATGCCAGTCCAGGAACATACAGGTTGGTATATGCCGTACCTCAAGAAGATTTTAATTTTGATGTGATATACAGCGGCACCGAGGATATTGAACTACATTTTAATGCTCAAGACAAGGTTACCTATACAAAATCTGAAGAAAACATAATAGCAACAAAGTACTTTTTAGAAATAAATGCTTTGCAACAACAAATTATAGATTTTTATACAGCTAGTAGTACCAATAAAAATGAATTAGCTAGTCTCTACAAAAAACTAGCAACCACCCAAGTATCCTATGAAAATGATTCTAAAGGATTACTTTCCAACCATCTTATAGTTGCTAACTCACCATACATAGCCAAAGCCTATGAATCTGTTTATGATTTTGTTGAAAATAAAAAGAAGGATTATTTTACACATCTCAATTTTAATAACCCGCAATTACAGGCTTCTTCTTTTTTAACAGATAAAGCCTTAAACTATGTTTTCACTTCACTTCCTCTACAAAAAATAACAAAGAGTGAAACGGAAACTATCTTGAAACAAAACATACTAAAGGTTTCTGAACAACTAAATGGCGTTTCAGAAATATTTCAATTTCAACTGTACTATGATCTATGGATTTATGCTGCCAGTGCTAAATACGATAACACCTCAGATTATATTTATTCCAATTATTTAAAAGACCTAGGGATCAGTACAAACAACCAAGAATTAATCAAAGGAATAGAAGCACATTCAAGGCTTAGAGAAGGTGCAATAGCTCCAGAAATTACATGGAACAACGATAAAGATAGCTTAAGTACCTTGCCTGCATCCGAAAACTACCTGCTTGTATTTTGGAGTAGCGGCTGCTCGCATTGTTTAACTGAATTACCCTTATTACACCAAGGGCTAAAAAGCTTTAAAACAGTTAAAGTACTAGCGGTGGGCCTAGAAGATGATGCTGTGGAATGGAAACAAGAATCCGCTAAGCTAAGTGGTTTTACACACGCCCTCGCCTTGGGAAAATGGGATAGCAAGTATGCAGAAATTTACAATATTTCTGCAACTCCTACCTATTTTATATTGGATAAAGATAAAAGAATTATTAGTAGCCCTGAGAATTATGAGGACGTGCTTTCCTATTTTAAAAAATAAGCAAAGGCACTAGACGAGCCTCAAAGGATCCATCGAAAAATAGCTGCGAAATCCAAAGGAGTGGATTGATAACTAATGAGAATCAAAAGTTCCTACAATGCTTTTAAATCTTTTATTGTTTTAAAGGCTATATCTACCTGGTCATCATTAACCAAGATAGTAAACTCATTGGTTGTTGAAATTACTTCATAGAGCACAATACCCTCCCAGGCCAATCGTTGAAAGATAAAATAGTAAATCCCTGGTACGGAAACATTTTCGGCGGGTAATTTCACTGTTATAGATGATAAGTTTACTGCTTTTTGGGTGCACCTTTCATTTTTAAACAATTCTTCAACCGTAGCTTCCAAGGAATTGTTAACTACAATATTCAATTCATTTACTCCACGGGAAGAAGTGTAAAAAATATCTTTGTTTTTATTTACTTCCTTTAAAAGATGTGTCTGGTTTTCTAAAATAGAGTCCGACACCAAAAACGTAAAATCAGTTAAAGAAGAACGCACTGTTATCTCTCCAATATTCTTTAACACCTTAATAATTTTATGCGTAGCTCTAAATTCCAAATCATCAGACAATCGTTTTAGTGCCATTACAATAGCACCATTTCTAATGTCTTTACCTAATTCATTCTCTATTTCGGGCTTAATAATCCGAGATAAAGAAGTTAAGTTAATAATATTCTGCGCTAAGGCACTTTGTAAAAAAGGCTTCTTCTTAATGTATTGCTCTACTACTGATGAAATTGTTTTCATGTGTTCCTTGTTTGATAATAAGACCAATATCTAACGTGTTTTTAGTTAGATTTTTACGTTTATATAGTGTTTTTTATACTAAAATATTTTATTTAACCACAAAAATAACAACTTGTTACATATAAAACAAATTATATTTTAGCTAAAACCAATACTTTTTTTGCCCTAAAAATGATAAAAAGCATTTTTAAGATGTTCTATTACTATATTTTTTTTGGATTTTTCTTTTAATATGGTAATAATATCAAAGCGTACTTCAACATCCAGATCCTTGCTATTCACGTAATAGTCTGTAGCCATAACCAATAATTTGATCTTTTTATCGGTTACAGTTTCTGCTATATTTTGTAAAAATTCACTACGTCTAGCCTTTACCTCAACAATTGCCAAAATGCCTTCTTTTTTAGCAATAATATCAATCTCTGCTTTTAAATATCTATAATTCCTATGACAAATAGCATATCCCTTTTTTTGTAAAAATTCTACAGCCAGTTGCTCCCCTTCCTTACCGAACTCATTATGTACACCCATACACAACTTTATTTTAATTAAAAAAAAAGCATTTCATCGAAAAAATATGCACTTCATCATCTAAATCAGTGATTCTAACGTAAATTGAAAAGTGTTTCTTGAGTAATTTATCTACTCCTAATATACTGATTTTTATTTTTTTACGTTAAAAGTAAACACAATACCCAAGAACCTACATACTAATGCTACTATAATTATGGAATATTTTGTGAATTGTAACTCCGCATCGTTAAACCCCATAGGAGGCACACTAGATAAACAAAAAGCAGAACATTTGTTCAGGCGATTAGGCTTTAGCGCATCAGTTTCCACTATAAATGATGCTATAGGGCAACCTGTTTCTGCGTATGTAGATAATTTAATAGCAGAAGCTAGTACTATGCTCCCACAAACTGCACCAATTTGGGCAGATTGGACAGGCATAGATTACCCAGAGGAGGAGGATGCTAGAAATCAGCTTCAAAATCAGCAAAGAACAGAATTTTACAATTTATATATAGGCGGCTTAGTAACAAACAACCTTAGAGATCGTCTAAGTTTCTTTTGGAGCAATCATTTTGTTACAGAATATAGAAACTACACGGCAAACCCTTTTTTATATCGTTATGTAGATTGTTTGCAACGCAACGCTATTGGCAACTTTAAAACTTTTGTTAGTGAAATAGGCTTAACAGACGCTATGCTGTATTATCTAGATGGTGTGTACAACAATGGCAACAATCCTAATGAAAATTACGCCCGTGAATTGTACGAGCTTTTTACACTAGGCGAAGGGAACAACTATACGGAAGAAGATATTATTGAAACTGCCAAAGCCTTAACTGGTTATGTAGAACGAGGTGATGAAAGCTATACCCCTGTAACTTTTGACCCAACGAAACATGATGCTGGCAGCAAGACTATTTTTGGACAAACGGATACGTTTAATTACGATGGTGTAATAGACAATCTTTTTGACCAAAGAACAACAGAAATAAGCTGGTTTATCTGTAAAAAATTATATGAATTTTTTGTACATCCTGATTCTGATGATGAAGAAAACAATGGGAATACAAAACAGGTCATCGATGAACTTGCCACAACCTTTAGAACAAGTGGTTTTGAAATAGCTGCCGTTTTACGTCAATTATTTAAAAGTGAACACTTTTTTGATGATGAAGCCATAGGTGTAATTATCAAAAGTCCGTTTGACATATACATTAGTCTGTTAAATGAAACTGGTTTTACCTATGATGCTCCTATTATAGCAAACATAGCAAACACTTGTAGACTCATTGGACAAGAACTGTTCAATCCTCCAGGTGTAGAAGGTTGGTATAGAGACAGAACGTGGATTAATACCAATTTTATGATTGGTCGCTGGTTGTCTTCTGAAATGTTCTTACAACTCTTTTATTCGAATAACCCTGATGAATTTTTTGATTTTGCTGTTTCTGTGACTCCTAACCCCGGAACAGAGAGTAATCCCGATGTCATTACCAAAGCAATTTTAGATAAACTACTCCCTAAAGGTATAGCCGATGATCAATTGCAAAATGCTTATGATGTTTTTAGGGATGAAGCACTAACACAATATTATGCCGTTCCAGAAGGAGATGGGTCTTGGTCATTGTATAATTACGAAGAACACTCAAAGCAACAAATCTATTTTTTACTACTACATATTATTAGACAACCTGAATTTCAACTAAAATAACCTCTTATTATGTGCAATACACGCCCCAAAATACATCATGAAGATAAGGATGCCCATGATTTAGAGCACAAAATTTGGAACAGACGTTCCTTTTTACAAGCCATGGGTATCGCTGGTTCTGGCTCCATAATGCTTGGTAGTAATATGGTTACCGCTTCATCACCTTCACCACTAACAAATGCCATTGCAGCCGCCGAATCTGATAAAATTTTAATTCTTATTCGACTTGCCGGTGGAAATGACGGGTTAAGTACGGTTATTCCTATAGAACAGTATGATGCTTATGCCAATGCTAGACCTAATATTTATATCCCCGAAAGTAAAGTACTAAAATTAACCAATGAATTTGGCGTACCTTCTTATATGCAGTCTTTAGAAGCAATGTGGGGAGAAGGTCAGTTTAAAGCTGTACATGGCGTAGGTTATGAAAATCAAAGTCTTTCACATTTTACAGGCTCCGATATTTTTGCCAATACAGATTTAACCACAACTGGTTTTACAGGAGAAGATACAGGTTGGATGGGAAGACATTTTGAATCACTTTATGAAGATTATTTAATTAACCCACCTGATGCGCCTGCTGCCATACAGATTGGTCAATACGGCAGTTTGGTTTTTCAAGGCGAAGAAACCAATTATGCTTTTGTAACCAGTAATATAGACCAATTGGAGCGCATTGCAGAAACGGGAGAAAATTTCGCTTTAAACGACCCGCTTCTCTTTGGTGATTGTATGTATGGCGACCAACTTCGCTTTTTAAGAGGTGTAGCAAATACCACTTACGAATATTCAGGTAAAATTCATCAAGCCTATGAAAGAGGACAAGCGCTTAAGTGCGTTGAATATCAAGACAATAGTTTTGCAAGACAATTGGCACTATTAGCCAATTTAATCAAAGGAAATTTAGGCACAAAAGTATATATGATTTCTATGGGTGGCTTTGATACACACGGAAATCAGCCTTTGGCACATGAACGCTTAATGACCAACTTATCGGTTGCTATAAATGATTTTTACAAGGACTTAGCTTGTACAGAACAAGATGATAAAGTATTAAGTATGACTTTTTCGGAATTTGGTCGTAGAATTTTTGAAAATGGTTCTAACGGCACAGATCACGGAAAAGCTGCTCCTACCCTATTCTTTGGTTCTGGATTAAATGGTAGTGCCTTTGTTGGAGACCACCCTTCGCTTGACGACCCTAACCAAAGAGGTAATCTTGAATACACAATGGATTTTAGAGATTTGTATGGTACTGTATTAGCAGAATGGCTTTGTGTTCCAAGAGCGTTAGTTGAACAACATTTACTAGGCAAACCTTATGTTCCTGTTAATCTAGGATTTAACTGTAGCGGTGAAGAATTCCCAGATATTGTCTATAGTGATGGTAATCCAGATTTACCTGGCCCACCAGATGGCGGAACAGATCCAACAGATCCTAACCCAGAATTAGAACACGTAATTGTACATAAACCGTATTACCCAACTGAAGGTAATCCATCCATACATTTAGAAATGCCTTTTACAGCACATGTTGACATTCAATTATACAATATTTTAGGTCAAAATCTTGGTACGGTATATAATGCTATGACAACAGAAGGATCTCAAGAAATAAACATTAGAGAACGGATGCCTGTGAACCTTGCTACTGGCAAGTATATCTATAGAATTAGTGTTCAGAATCAAAAAATGAGCAAGTCTGTTATGGTGGCATAATCAACAATAAAATCATAAACGGCAAAGCCTTCACTATTTAAAAATAGTGAAGGCTTTTATTTTTTACATCATTTTCTGATGCCCTCCGCCATAAAAATCTTTATTTTTGCAGCCTAATTCAATAGTTAATGGCTCAACAATCAAAAACACCAAGTAGATATACAATTACCGCAGCATTGCCCTACACCAATGGTCCTATACATATTGGACATTTAGCTGGGGTCTATGTGCCCGCAGATATTTATGCGCGTTATTTACGAGGAACTAATAAAGATGTTGCTTTTGTATGTGGGAGTGATGAACACGGTGTTGCCATTTCAATGAAGGCAAAAAAGGAAGGTATTACCCCTAAAGAGGTAATAGATAAATACCACGCTATTATAAAAAAATCGTTTCAAGACTTTGGTATTACCTTTGATAATTACTCCCGTACTTCTGCCCAAATACACCACGATACAGCCTCTGATTTTTTTAAGAAACTATATGACAAAGGTGATTTTATTGAAGAAACTACCGAGCAGTTGTACGATGCGGAAGCCCAACAGTTTTTAGCTGACAGATTTGTAGTTGGCACCTGCCCTAAATGTGGTCATAAAGAAGCATATGGGGACCAATGTGAAAATTGCGGGTCCACGCTAAGTGCAACAGAACTAATAAACCCAAAATCTACGATATCTGGTGCAGTGCCTACATTAAAAGAAACAAAACACTGGTTTTTACCTTTAGATAGGTATGAAGATTTCTTAAAAGAATGGATTTTAGTAGGACATAAAAGTGATTGGAAGCCGAATGTATACGGACAGTGTAAATCTTGGATTGACGACGGTTTAAAACCACGTGCTGTAACCCGAGATTTAGATTGGGGAATACCCGTTCCCGTGCCAGGCGGAGAAGGCAAAGTATTGTATGTGTGGTTTGATGCCCCCATTGGCTACATCTCTTCAACCAAGGAATGGGCCGCCCGAGAAGGCAAAGATTGGGAACCTTATTGGAAGGATGAAAACACCAAAATGCTACACTTTATTGGTAAAGATAATATTGTATTTCACTGTATTATTTTCCCGAGTATGTTAAAGGCGCATGGCGATTATATTTTGCCAGAAAATGTTCCTGCCAATGAGTTTCTTAACCTAGAAGGCAACAAACTATCGACTTCTAAAAATTGGGCCGTTTGGCTGCATGAGTATTTGGAAGATTTTCCAGACATGCAAGATGTTTTGCGGTACACCTTAACTGCAAATGCCCCAGAAACAAAGGATAACGATTTTACGTGGAAAGATTTTCAGGCCCGCAACAACAACGAATTGGTCGCCATATTTGGAAACTTCATTAATAGAGTTGTAGTCTTAACCAATAAATACTACAATGGTGTATTGCCTACGCCTGCTAAATTTTCAGAAATAGATACCACTACCCTAGCAGAAGTAAAAAAGTATCCTGAGATCATTTCTAGTTCTTTAGAACGATACCGATTTAGGGAAGCTGGTCAAGAATTAATGAATCTTGCTCGTCTTGGAAACAAGTATTTAGCCGATGAAGAGCCTTGGAAAGTAATAAAACAAGATGAAGAACGCGTACAAACTATTATGTATGTTGCTTTGCAAATAGCATCCGCCTTAGCTGTTTTAAGTGAGCCGTTTTTACCCTTTACATCCACGAAACTAAAAAACATTTTAAATATCGACACATTAGATACAACTGTGCAATGGGATACTGTTGCTACCTTAGATGTATTATTGCCTGCTGGCCATACTATAAATAAAGCCGAGCTTTTATTTAGAAAAGTTGAAGACAACGAAATAGAGGCACAATTAGCAAAATTACAAGCCACAAAAAAAGCAAACGAACAAATGAACAAAGAGGTTTCACCCCAAAAAGACACGATTACTTTCGACGATTTCACCAAATTGGATATGCGTGTAGGTACCATACTTGAAGCAGAAAAAATGGCTAAGGCAAAAAAACTATTGGTTTTAAAGGTAGATACAGGCCTAGATATACGCACCATCGTTTCTGGTATTGCAGAGAGCTTTAGCCCTGAAGAAATTATAGGTAAAAAGGTTACGGTACTTGTGAATCTATCCCCTAGAGCATTACGTGGTGTAGACAGTGAAGGAATGATTTTAATGACTGAAAATGCCGATGGGAAATTAGTTTTTGTAAACCCTGATGAAGATGGAGTTGACAACGGAGAAACTATTAATTAAACTGAATTAAAAACGGTATGCTTTTTGTTTATTTAACGTAAAATATAATTTTTATGAAATTGATAATACTAGCCTTTTGTACAGCACTAGTACTTTTTACAAGTTGTAATTCATCTAAAAAAGGCAAGTCTACTACCGATACAAAATATGGATCACCCGCAATAGAAATTTCCAAAGAGCACACCGCTATGACAAATACAAAGTGGGAATTAGTAACATTGATGGGACAAAATGTGAGCGACAAGCAAGCGTTTATCACATTTTTGGATGATAATACCGTATTTGGAAATTCTGGTTGTAATTCATTTAATGGAAACTATGAGATGTTGCCGGGTTTAAAGGTTTCAATAGGACAAATGGCCGCAACTTTGCGAGCGTGTGAAAATATAGCAATTGAAAAACAATTTATGGCTGTTTTAGAAAAAGCTGACAATTACTCCTTACTAAATAAAACGATGACTTTAAACAAAGCAAAGATGGCTCCATTAGCTACATTTAAAGCTATTATTGAAGAATAATTATTTTTAACAAAAACTAAAAACCTCATAAAACATTCCAGTCTATGAGGTTTTTTATGCTATTCGGTATGTACATATACAAATCCATTGTTTCTTCACAAAATGAGTAAAATAAAAATAGTAAATGACTAGCTGTATGAATTATTATATATTCAAAAAAATTATACTTGGGATTAATAGGCTTGCAGTTATGAATTACACCTAAAATTGGTTAAATTGCAGTATAAATAAATACGGGAATTATGTTGTCAAAAAATATTGAAAAAGCACTTAACGAACAAGTAAAAATAGAAGCAGAATCATCTCAAATATATTTAGCAATGGCTTGTTGGGCAGAAGTTAAAGGTTTAGAAGGTGTTGCCGGTTTTATGTACAGTCAGTCTGATGAAGAACGCGATCATATGCTTAAACTGGTAAAGTTTATCAATGAGCGTGGTGGGCATGCACAAATATCTGAACTTTCAGCCCCCAATGTCACCTTTACTTCCTTTAAGGAAATGTTTGAAAAATTATTTGAACACGAAGTTTTTGTATCCAATAGCATTAATGAGCTTGTGCATATTAGTCTTCAAGAAAAAGATTATGCCACACATAACTTTTTACAATGGTATGTTGCGGAACAAATAGAAGAAGAAGCTATGGCCCGCACAATTCTAGACAAAATAAACCTTATCGGAAATGATAAAGGAGGCTTGTATTTGTTTGACAGGGATATACAACAATTAACTGTTACCTCGGCATCTGCCAGTCCAGCTCCATAACTTTAACAAAATAATTTTATTTAGATTAAGTAAAAATAGCTACATTTGCGTCACTATTTTATACTTTGTTGTGGGTAAGAAAAAGGACAAAAAGAAAAAAAAAGCATTAAAAAAATTACAAAAGACAACTACAGTAGTTGCTTGTAATGTAAAAAGTAAATGCTGTGAAAAATTTAAAAAATCTGAAAACAAACGCTGTAAGAAATGCCCTTGCTTTGATTTAATTAAAAAAGTAGCATAAATTCTTACACTTTATCTAATTTATCTTTTTTTTATATCTCGTTAATACTTCTTCTAGTATCTTTACTACAAAATTAGGCTCCCTTTTTATACATTAGTATATAAAATATGAGTTAAGGTATGGTCTAAATTTTCAGTTATTTCGTATATATAAAAACTATTTAACCTTATGAAACACATATTACTACTATTAGTATCCATTAGTTTAATTTCTTGTGGAGCTTCAAAAACTGTTAGCATATCCAAAAAAGAAATTAAAGGAGATTGGACGCTAAGCACTGTTAGTTACAGTGAAGCTGGAGAATACAACATAACACTTTTAAATGACGCCTCTAAAGCTTGTTTTGAAGGGAGTACATGGCAGTTTATCCCAAACAACAATACTGGCTCCTATATGATATCAGATACGAATTGTGGTACTGGGGAGCGTAATTTTAATTTTACAATTCAAGAAGTAGACAAAGTTACGGGCTTGTATGACTTTCTTTTAAAGCCTACCAATGCAAAAGGTAAAAGCCAAAACAATGTAGGTTTTAGATTAGAACTCACACAACTTACTGAAACTAATATGGTTTGGCAACAAACCTTGCCAGTAGACGGAAAACCATTCACGATTACGATGAATTTCTCTAAGTACTAAAAATAGATAACAATATCGGTGTATAAAACACAGTTTACACCTATTATTCAACAGAATTAAAAACTAAAATAAACATATGAAAACTACATTAAAAAAAATAACTACTACTGCATTTGTACTTTTGTTAATTGCAAGTTTTACAAATTGTAAGGCTGTGCAAAATGCGAACAACAAACAAAAAGGAGCCGCTATTGGCGTGGCTGGTGGGGCCCTACTTGGTGCTATAATAGGCAACAACGTTGGTAAAGGCAATAGTGAATTAGGTGCTGTTATTGGAGCTGCCGTTGGTGGTGGTGCTGGTATTCTTGTTGGTAATAGAATGGACAAACAAGCCCAGAAAATTGAAAATGAAATTCCTGGAGCACAAGTAGAACGTATAGACAACGCCATTGTAGTTACTTTTGATGAAAATAGTGGTGTCTATTTTGATACTGAAAAGTACAATATTAACGCTGCCTCTCAAGAAACCTTAAATAAATTAGCTGGTGTTTTTAAAGAATATCCAGATACTAATATTTTGGTTGTTGGACATACTGATAGTTCTGGACCCGCTGATTATAATATGACGCTTTCTAAAAACAGAGCGAATGCAGTAACAGCTAACCTAACAAGTAAAGGGCTGATGTCTAGTAGGTTTACTACAAAATGGTATGGTGAGGAACAACCAACAAACGACAATTCTACAGCGGATGGTAGAGCAAAAAACAGAAGGGTAAACATTGCTATTATACCGAATGAGAAAATGATTAATGACGCCAAAGCGCAGTCTGGCGAAAACTAGAAAATTTTAAGCTTATAAATTCGATTAAATCAATTGAGTTAAATATATTAGAGACCTTATAAAATAAAATTTATAAGGTCTTTTTTCAATGATAAAATTTATAGTTTCTCACACACAGCTTCCTGAAAATAGTGTTCAAAATACGGTACAACTTTTAAACGAAGATTGTACCATTCCTTTTATTTCCAGATATAGAAAAGAAAAAACTGGCAACTTAGACGAAGTTCAAATTGGCGCTATTGTAACCTACAAAGCACAATTTGAAGTGCTAGAAAAAAGAAAAACTGCCATTGTAAAGGCGCTGACCGAACAAGATGTACTTACCCCAGAACTAGAAAGTAAGATAGCAACAACAGTTAATCTTACTGCTTTAGAAGATTTATATCTACCCTATAAGAAAAAGCGAAAAACAAAAGCAGAAACTGCCATTAAAAACGGTTTAGAACCACTTGCTAAACTAATTATGGCACAGCAAACTGATGAAATTGAATACACCGCTTCAAACTATCTAAATGATGTTATTGTCAATGAAGACCTAGCATTAGAAGGTGCTAGACATATTATTGCGGAATGGCTCAATGAACGAGCAGACATTCGGAACAACATTCGCTATCAACTAGAAAACTATGCTGTTATTGCTACCAAGGTTATTGGCACCAAAAAAAACGATGAAAAAGCTCAAAAATTTCGTGATTATTTTGATTGGAACGAGGCATTAAAACGCTGTCCTTCTCACAGATTACTCGCCATTCTACGCGCAGAAAACGAAGGCTTTATTCGCGTTAAAATTGAAATTGACAACGAACGCACTGTAGATAAAATAGAAAGTCGTATCATAAAAAACAACAACGCTTGCGCCAAGCAACTAGAAATTGCCATAGAAGATGCTTATAAACGTTTACTTTTCCCCTCGCTCTCCAATGAATCATTAAAAAAAGCCAAAGAGAAAGCCGATGCAGCTGCTATTGCCGTCTTTTCTAACAACTTAAAACAACTATTACTGGGTTCTCCCTTAGGCGAAAAACGAATTTTAGCCCTAGACCCTGGGTTTAGATCAGGCTGTAAGCTCGTATGTTTGGATGCACAAGGTGACTTACTGCACAACGAAAATATTTACCCCCATACACCACAAAATAAGAGTACGGAAGCCATAAAAAAGATAAGCTCCTTGGTAGATGCCTATAAGATAGAAGCCATTGCCATTGGTAATGGTACCGCCTCTCGTGAAACCGAATTTTTGGTGAAACGCATTCCGTTTAAAAACCCTATAGAGGTGTATGTAGTTAGTGAGGCTGGCGCTTCCATTTATTCAGCTTCTAAAATTGCTCGCGATGAATTTCCAAATTTCGATGTTACTGTACGTGGAGCAGTATCTATTGGGCGACGTTTAGCAGATCCTTTGGCAGAGTTGGTGAAAATAGATGCCAAATCCATTGGTGTTGGTCAATACCAACACGATGTAGACCAAACCAAATTAAAAGAGTCTCTAGACACCGTGGTAGAAAGTTGTGTGAACTCGGTTGGTGTAAACATTAATACCGCAAGTACATCTTTACTGAGCTATGTTTCTGGAATTGGACCTAAATTAGCCGATAATATCGTTGCCTTCAGAAATGAAAATGGTGCTTTCACTAGCAGAAACGACATAAAAAAAGTGCCGCGTCTGGGTGGAAAAGCCTATGAACAAGGGGCGGCCTTTTTACGTATTAAAAATGCTAAAAATCCATTAGACGATTCTGCCGTTCACCCAGAAAGTTATGCTTTGGTGCAACAAATGATCAAGGATGAAAAAATTGCTATGAATGAGCTTATTGGCAACAAAGAGATTCTAAAAAAAATAGACTTGCAAAAATACTGTTCTGCTACAGTTGGTTTACCAACCCTACAAGACATTGTAAAAGAATTGGAAAAGCCTGGATTAGACATTAGAGAAAAGGCAAAAGTTTTTACATTCAATCAAAATATTAGATCCATTACAGATCTTAGCCCCGGACAGTTACTACCCGGCATTGTAAATAACATTACCAATTTTGGATGTTTTGTAGATGTGGGTATAAAAGAAAGTGGACTAATCCATATTTCTAATTTATCAGATACGTTTGTAAAGGATGTAAATGAACACGTGAGCTTACACCAACAAATTATTGTAAAAGTACTGGAAGTAGATATTGCTAGAAAACGAATCCAATTGGCCTTGCATAAAGGGAATTAGATAACATCTAACTTGCTTAATGATTTGTTTAAAATCTTAGTGTCATTACCTGCAACCATTTATCTAATATAGTGGCACACATAGACCTAAAATCGATACGATGCACAACGTCTAAGTTTTCTAGATCTGGGGATTCAGTTTACCCCCTAATCCTCAAATTTTGCCCGATTATTAATACAGTGCTCACCCCGCCTTGATCTCTTCCGCCAGCTGCATTTTGTTTTACACGCCTTCCAAATTCAGCGAAGGTCAGAATTTAGGTCTTGGTAATACAATCGTGTGTATTTCTTACATAAAAATCGAAATTTGGTAAAAATGATCACCCTATAAAATTAGCTAAAAACCAGAGCTATCCCAAAATAAAACAGCAAAGACCTTAATTAAATTAGTATCTTTAAGTCTTAACAAAACGAAATTAAAATGAAAAAAATCACTTCCATATTAGCCTTCTCTTTGATTTTAAGCTGCTTTATTCTAAATGGGCAAACAAAAAACGAAATAGTAGATCAAATTATTAAGGAAGCCAATGACAATTCTCAATTAGAGGCATTAGCGCATCAATTAATGGACGTTATAGGACCACGACTTGTGGGCACGCCTCAAATGAAGCAAGCCAATGATTGGGCCGTTGCTACCTATAAAAAATGGGGTATTGAAGCAAGGAATGAAGAATGGGGAAAATGGCGTGGTTGGCAACGTGGTATTACGCATATAGACTTGGTTTCACCTAGAATAGTGAGTCTTAGTGGAATGCAACTCGCTTGGAGCCCTAGCACCCCTAAAAAAGGAGTTACGGCAGAAGTAGTGGTGCTTCCTGAAGTTTCAGATTCCTTAGCCTTTAAAAAATGGTTACCTAGTGTAAAGGGTAAAATTGTATTGGTTTCTATGAACCAACCCACTGGGAGACCAGATTACAATTGGGAGGAATTTGCCACTGAAGAATCATTTGCAAAAATGAAAGAAGACCGTAATGAAGTAACCAAAGCATGGCGTGAACGCCTAGAAAAAACTGGTTTTTCTTCTAGAACCATAAATACAGCTTTAGAAAATGCTGGAGCAGTAGGAATTATTCAATCTAGATGGTCTAATGGTTTTGGCGCCAATAAAATATTTAGTGCAAATACCAAAAAGGTACCGGTTATAGACCTTACCTTGGAAGATTATGGATTATTATATCGAATGGCAGAAAGTGGGGCCAAGCCTACCCTAAAATTAGTAGCTGAATCTAAGGAACTGGGAACAGTACCAAATTTTAATACTATTGCTGAAATTAAAGGAACAGAATTCCCTGATGAATACATTATTCTTTCTGCACATTTCGATTCTTGGGATGGCGCAACCGGAGCTACAGATAACGGCACAGGAACTATTGTGATGATGGAGGCTGCCCGGATTCTAAAAGCAATCTATCCCAACCCAAAACGTACAATTCTTGTAGGCCATTGGGGAAGTGAAGAGCAAGGCTTAAATGGTTCTCGTGCTTTTGTAGAAGATCATCCGGAAATTGTGGCGAACATACAGGCCGTTTTTAATCAAGATAATGGTACAGGTAGAGTAGTAAACATCTCTGGTGCAGGTTTTTTAAATTCGTACGACTATATAGGAAAATGGCTGTCTGCAGTTCCTAATGATGTCACCCAACATATTGAAACTTCGTTCCCTGGTTCTCCAAGTGGTGGTGGTTCTGATAATGCATCTTTTGTTGCCGCTGGAGCTCCTGCCTTTAACTTAAGCTCATTAAATTGGAGTTACTGGAATTATACCTGGCACACCAACTTAGACACCTATGATAAAATAGTTTTTGATGATGTACGTAATAACGTAATACTAACAGCAATATTAACTTATATGGCAAGTGAAGATCCAGAAAAATCTTCGCGTGAAAAAGCCGTTTTACCAATAAGCAGAAGAACGGGAGAACAACAAAATTGGCCAAGCCCAAGGCCTCCAAATCGCGATGGAGGCAAATAGACAGTATAATGACATAACTAAAAAGAAAAGGGATGATTCTAAGAATCATCCCTTTTTCAATAGTATGCAAATAGCAACTATCCTTTACCTAACATCAAAAGTTCGCTGCAATTAATTTCGGTGATGTATCTTTTTTCACCTTCTTTGGTTTCGTACGAACGATTTACCAATTTCCCTTCCAAGGCAATTTCTTTGCCTTTGGTTAAATAGTTCTCTACAATTTCTGCAGTTTTACCCCAAGCCACAACATTGTGCCATTGGGTATCTGTTACTTTTTCGCCAGCGGCGTTTTTGTACGATTCATTAGTAGCTATGGAAAACTTTGCTAGTTTTTTACCACCATCTAGATTAATGATTTCTGGATCATTTCCTAAATTCCCAATCAACTGTACTTTGTTTCTAAGTGCGTTCATAATGTTTGTTTTTAAATGTTAAACAGTTAATGTTATCAGCGTTCTTACCCACTGACACTGCAAACCTAAAACAGACGTTAAAGTTTACTCGGTTGAAAAGCATTTACTTTCGGTTGTAATTGTTTGTAGTCGCTTAAAAATGATAAAAAAAGCCAACTATAGGCAGCTATATATTACTTTATATATAATGTTTCAATTAATCCAAAGCATAACTGTTCAATATTCTCCATTTCCCCATTAAATGCTGAAACATTTGATAAAATAATAATTCCTTTTTTATTTTTAAGATCTAATGCCATTGAAGAACTATAACCTCCTGTTCCCCCATTATGCCAAACTATTTCCTTTCCATTTATATTATTTAAAATATGCCACCCTAAACCTAAACTCATATTTTCATTTACTTTGAAAGTTGGCTTTTGAGTAAGAATTAATTCTTTATTTTTTTTATTAAACTGTGCCAATGCAAATTTGGATAAGTCCTCTGTTGTTGATAAAATTGCTCCACCTCCTGCTAAGGCATCAAAATCCCAATTCAAGGTTTCATTTCCAGAGGGATCTAATCCTCTAACAATTTCATTCTTTATTTTATTTCGTTGAGTCGTTGAATTGTGCATTTCATATTTTGAAAATATTCTTTCAATTAACAAATCTTCATAAGTAGACTTCGATATTTGTGCCAATTCATAACCTAAAATTCCAGCTCCTAGGTTTGAATACCTATATTCTATTCCGGGTTCTTTTTGAAGCTCAATCTCTTCTGTTAAATATTCTATTAGCTTTTTAGAATCATAATATTTGTACGGGTTGTTCTTGTTAACCGAAGACATATTAAAATTTGAAGGTAAGCGCGGTAATCCTGAAGTGTGATTTGCAAGTTCTTTAAACGTTATCCGTTCATTAGTTTTTATTGTAAAGCAAAAATAATCTTGTATTGCATCTTCTAACTTTAGTTTTTTATCCAATACAAAATTGGATAACAATGTAGCTGTAAACACTTTACTTATAGAACCTATTTCAAAATTACTTTGATAATTTTTAATTTGTTTAATTGTATCGTTAATTTTTTTTACTCCAATGAACTTAGTTTTTCCTTTATGAATTAGAGCTATTGAAAGCTCTGTATTATTTGGAAACGACTTAACTTTCTCAAAAATAAATTCAGATTGTTTTTTTGTAATTTGAACAGTTGAGTTATAAATTCTATTGCTAACAGATTTAATTTGTCCGCTCAAACAATTTGAAAATATTATTACAACTAAAGTGATTCTAAATTTTTTCATTATCAATGTAATAATTCTGACTATTGACAGTAAATTATGGGTCTTTAACCTATTTGCAACTCTGAATTCTTATGACTTTGATTCAAAGTAATCAATTCTATTTTAATCGTGACCACACAAGTCCAAGATTTTCTTTTTAATAGAAAAACCTATATTATTCTACTGCTTGGGCTTAATCGGATAAAAAAAGGTACTTGAACAGAGTCAGAGTCCTTTCAAAAAAGTACCTTCTGCTTTATATTAACCATAAAGTTACCCTTTATGATAAAGGCTCCTAGCAAACCAGGAGCCTTTTATCTATTATGACAATTTTCAACTTAATGTTAGTATTCTATTATTTAAGGGTTTTCTGATTGCTATGCTCCAGTAACGTAGAACTCCCTGATTACTGCTTCGGACCCAACTCCTTCAACAAAGGTTACCCTAAAATAACGAGCTGTAGGCTGACCTAATAGTCCAAAAAGTTGTGGATCACTACTAGAGCTATCTGGATTATTAAATGTACCCAGATCTGTCCAGTTTAAATTATCCACACTTACTTCAAACTTTGTTTTTGTTGGAACTCTATCATCCCACTTCGTGGCAATTTCGAAACCTGTAAGGGTCTTTTCCTCACCCATATCAATAACAAAATGATGTGGGTATTGAGAAGCTCCCCCCCAAGGTGAATGCCAAGCCGTATTGAGATCCCCATCCCACATTCGCTCAATATTCCAGCCGTCAAAGGCCTCAGATGATGCCTCTAGAGAAACCCAACCATTTCTTTCTAGGTAGCTGGTTTCAACAACATCTACGTCAATGAACCTGACAATGGCATTCTTTTTTTCATCGGCCATTACCACTTTTATGGTTTGTGTTCCATCTAACATAAAAGGAAGATTTACCTCTTCAGAGGCAACTGTAGAATTCATAGAAACCGAAACTTCTTGATTCTCCCAGTTAGCATAGGTAATTTCAACATCGATATTCAACAAATCAGAATTCTCCCAACCTATCAAGGCTCCACCAAGTACAGGACTGACCACAACACTCTCCAAAATAGATTCCAAAGCTACTGGTCGCTCTACTGTTAACCAATCTGATGCAAATTCATCAATTGCTGTCTCTTCACCCTCCTTATCAGCTGTCGGGACATACAAAGTACGATATTCAACGGCTTGCGTAAAATCCAAATTTGGAAGTTCTACTACGGAATCTTCCCTGTTTAAAACGACCACTGTAACCTCTCCATTTAAAATATATCTCACTTCAGTGTTTCTAGTCAAGGAGGAGGAAGGTGCAAAATCGGCCGATCCCTGGACTCCGTCGTAAGCAAAGGACTTTAGCCTTCTAGGCAACAAAGAGGCCCTATAAGCTTCACCGAAGACAGTTAGCGGTAGCTCAGTAGCTAGTGATTTGTTTCCTTTTTTGCTTATACTTTGTACCATAAAAATATAATCGCCTGCTTCTAGGTCTTCTAGTATATAGGTCTTGTGTGAGTTTTCCTTATCTGTATTGTCTAGGGTAATTGTCCTTTCCCCGAAGGTAAACAACCATTTTTCTATATTGGTATTACTGGTTATATCCCATTCCAATTGAACCCTTTTATTGCCAGATTTTCCTTTAATATCTAGAGGTTTTGGCGTATAGGCTACTTCACCATCCTCAATAAATGACTGATAATTATCCTCCATTTTATCGCAGGAACTAAGTCCAAGACCTAGAATAACCAATAGGTAAAATGAATATGTTATTGTTTTTATATATGATAGATTTTTCATCTTTAATTTGATTTAATTATTAAGGCTCCAATTTTAATTGACATCTCCCCAAAAGGTCATTTCTCCACATGCTCCCCAATCCAAGCCAGAAAACGAAGAAATAACCTTAATTCGAATGTAACGCACCCTTGGAATATCTAATCCAAATTCAAAATCGTGCCCAGCAAAAGCAATTTCTTTATCTTCATTAGTGTAACTACCTAAACCCTCTGGTGTACCTGAAGGTTTTATAATTTCACAATCTTTGAGTTTTGTCCAATTTTCCCAGCCACCACTTACATCAAGTTCGCTAGCTCCCCATATTTCGAATTTTCTATACTGGGCATCGAAATACAAGTATTGCCCATCTCCCTGAGTAAACTGCCAAAATTTCATCCTACTTAAACTTGCTTCTGTACCAAGGTCGAAGGTATAATAATAGTTATCGGGCATATCCCCATTGAAACCTACCAATCGCTCATCTGTATTATCATCCCACAATCTTGTAATTGTAGAGCCTCCATTAGGATTCCAGGGTTCCGTTTGTTTGGTATCTCCCGGAAGAATCACTTCCTTAAACAAACCTTTATCCAACTTGGATTCAAAATAAGGATTTATTACCACGTCTTTATAACCAGATAAATTACCCCATCGATCTCTTATTCTTGCCCTAAAACGATACGTATCTGTATCGAAACCACGGACAGATTGCCTACCATTGGGTGCATCTGAATAAAAAGTTTCAACGACCTCCAAAGGCCCGTCGGGCCCATCCTCCTTATTTGATGCGCTTAAAATAACCGAAATGGCATCAGAATTTTCATTTTCCCATGTAATATTTACGCCACCAAAAGTTTTTCTCAAATTAATGGTATTAAAAATATTGGTAATAGGCGGTGTTAAAGGCTTTACTATAACCTGTAGCGGTTCCGATACATTTTCACTGCGATCCACGCTATAGATATCAACGTTGTAAGTATTTGTATCGCCAAAACCTTTTACGATCAAGGTATCGGAATAAACCGAAGACCTAACTTTAAATTCATTACCATTCTTTAATTTGTATTTTGCTTCTACATACAAAAGATCTTCATCACTTGGTGCCGTATATTTAATAATAGCCCCACCTGCTATGTTGGTAACTATGACTTCTTTAATTTTACCTGGTATTGTATTATCATTTGAAATAGGTCCATTTTGATCTTGCGAACATCCAGCAAAAACTATTATGCCCAATGTCAAAATAACAAGGTGTATTTTAATTTTCATTTTTTCTATATTTTAGTTAATGATTACCAACCTGGGTTTTGCACCAAATTGGGATTTAATAAAAGTATTTCGCTCCTTATGGGCCATAAGTAATTGCGCATCGTAAACTTTTGATTAAAAAAGGTAATCAAATTATAATACCCCTCTGTTTCCTCAGAATCTATATCCCATCCTTGTATTGGTCTATTCATATAATCTTGAAGTAATTTCCATCTCCTAAGATCCCAGTAGCGATGGTTTTCAAAAGACAACTCAATCAAGCGCTCTTTCTGAATGATATCCCTCAGTCCATCTATTGTTGTAGGCTTTTCAGGTGAATTAGCATATAACTGCCAACTCTGCACTACTCCTTCTAAACCTGCACGCTCCCTTATCTGATCAATATAAGAATACACCTCAGTACTAGGGCCACTATACTCGTTTAGGGCTTCTGCATAATTCAAATACAACTCCGCCAAACGTATATAGGGAAAGGAATAAGTATTTGTAGAATAAGAATTACTAGATCCAAAGGCGTTTTCATAACTCACCAATTTTTTGGGGAAATATCCAGTAATAGAGAACTTGGAAATTGTTTTCTTACCAGAGGTCTCTCCTCTTTTGGACCTTACGATATGCTGATCATTCTCATCTAACTTTCCTTGACCATACCAAGTACCCCTATCAAACCCTAAATCGGCATAAAATCTAGGTTCTCTCTCAAAATGGATTTGTGGAATTTCTTCACCCTCCTGAATATTTAAAGCTTCGGAAGCTTGAGCTGTCCTTAATGCAAGTAAGTCCCTGCCAGCCCACTCCTTGTCCTCCTCTATGGGAACACCATGATTGGTATAGTACTGTTTTGCAATCCTATACGTTGGTGCCATCCATTGACCAGTCACTGTTTCACCTGCTGTAACAAAATTGGCTTGGGAATCGTATTGTCGATCATCACTTTGTGAGCTGCCCCAAACGATTTCCTTATTCCATGGATCCGTAACCCTACCTCTTAAAGTAAGTTTGCGAACCGTTTCCTCTGATGGGTTTGTAACAATTAAATCAGCAAACTCATACAGAATCGCACCCGCTGCCTCGGCTTCTTCTATAGCTTCCATACTAGCATCAGCCGCACGTTTCCATTTTTCCTTATCATATGGACCAAAAAACGGAGTCCCGTCTATATTGTTAAAAGTAGCATAATCCGAATTCCCATTAAACAGAGGACTAGCTGCAGTCAACAACACATCCGCTTTTACAGCCAACGCTATTGGTTTTGTAATACGGCCCAGTTCATCCAATTCATTCAAAATTGTAGGAGGCAGACCTTCAGCAGCTTCATCAAGCAGATCAACAATAAAATTTATACACTCATCAAAAGATGCCCTAGGCAATCTAACCTCTTCTGGAGATGCAGAGACATCGATATTTTCTGTAATTAAAGGGATTGGCCCATACATTTTTGTGAGATAATATAGATAGTAGGCTTTTAAAAATTTAGCTTCAGCTTTCCACTTTCTTTTTTCTACATTATCCAGCCCAGGTACCTTGTCTACTCTTTCTATAAAAGTATTACAAACCCTTATCCCTTGATATAAGTCGCTTCCACCCCATCTTCCTTCATAAAAATTAAGCAATGGATCATTTGCATTTTGAGCATTTCTAGCAATATCCGATGGACTTCTTACCGAGTTATACCTCTCTGAATTAGGCCAAAATTCATCCCCTGTATACCAACCTGGAACCCAACTCACACCACTAACATTTGGCATATACGAATAGCAAGTGAATAAATATTTTCTAGCCTGTACCTCATCAGTAAAGGCGTTGTCTATAGTGGCCACATTATCTGGAACTACATCTAGGTAATTATCACATGAGGCCAATAATCCCATAAGACATACGATTAAATATATTAATTTTCTCATCTTAATTTTCTGTTATAGTGTTATTTGAATACCTAAGTTAAATACCCTTTGAACTGGATAACCTAATCCGTTACCTCCCATTTCTGGATCCCAAAGTTTAAATTTGCTAATGGAAAGAAGGTTGGTCCCTGTTAAATACATCCTAAACTTAGTAAGATGCCATTTCTGGATTAAATTATCAGGAAATGAAAACCCTAGTTCTACCTGTTTAAGTCTTAAAAAGGCTCCATTCTCCATAAACCACGTACTTGTTTGGCTATTATTTTGATTAATCGTTGTTGACAACCTTGGCCAAAGTGCATATACATTTTGATTAGCTTCTGACCAATGATCGTCCGCATATACCTGTAAAAGAGCATTGTTATCAATGACGTTAGCATAACTTCCATCATTGTTGTCAATAAAAGGAGCCGTTGCAACAGGATCAACCCAAAAGGAAGAACGGGCAGATCCTTGAAAAAACCCTGATAAATCAAACTTTTTATACCCCATAGAAAAACCAAAACCATATACAATTTCAGGGGTTGTAGGGAACCCTATTGGTGCTTTATCATTGTCGTCTATTATTCCATCGTTGTTTAAATCGTGGTATTTGATATCTCCTGCTCCATATATACCAAATTGTTGAGGGGAATTGAGAACTTCATTTTCATCTACGAATAGGCGTTCTGCTATTAATCCGTATTGTTGATTAATAGCCTGACCAGGGTGAGATCTCCATGGAGAATTTATATAATTAGGCTCCTCAAATACCTTGAACTCACCTCTAGCATAAGTAAAATTAGCCCTCCCAGTCAGCCAAAAATTCTCACTTATACTATTGTTATAATCAACCGAAAAATCAATTCCTTCACTTTGTGCCTCTCCTACATTGGCTCTTACGTTTGATTCCAATCCAATACTTGGTGGTATAAAGGCTCTATTCATCAAAATGTTATCCCTGTTTTCCCTAAAAACATCAGCCAAAACCTTGATTTTATCATTTAGGAAGTTCACCTCTAGTCCTAAGTTCATTTTATGTGCTCTTTCCCATGTGATTCTATCGTTAGCATATCTATCAATACTTACTCCTGATCTGCTATAATCAAAATTCTTTCCGAATCGATACCCGCGTCCATCATTATTAAGGTTTACCTGTGATAGATAGAAGAATCTATCATCTTGATCTCCAATCGCGTCATTACCAACAATACCGTAACTAGCCCTTAATTTTAATCTTGATACTACCGAAAGTAAGGGTTCAAAAAATGGTTCCTCGGAAACTGCCCAGCTCACACCAGCAGAAGGAAAAAACCCAAACCGATTATTATTAGAGAAACGCTCTGAACCATTATAACCAAAATTGAATTCCCCAAAATATTTTCCATCATATCCATAGGACAACCTCGAAGAAACCCCCATATTCCTATAAGGCAATGACTTTTGAAAACTCCCTGTATTGTTTCTCAAAGACGATCTCTTTGTATAGACAACAAGTCCAGTTACCTCATGTTTTTTATTAAAAATACGAGTATAGTCAATGGCACCTTCCAGATAAAATGAAGTCGAAATATTAGGTGTATTCTCTCTAAAGTCCAAATATTCAGTTCCTACTTCCTCATTTAAGGAATTTAAGGTATAACTATCCGTTTCTTTATCATAACGTCCTATTTGATAATAGTACGGATTATATTGCCGTATTACGTCAAAGTCAGATGCTCGTGTAGTATTCATCAATATCCTAGCCTTAAGCCCCTGTGTAATCATGTCTAATTTCTGCTTAATCTCTATCTGGGACAACAATAAGGTTTTACTATTTTCCCGATACCCCTTAACCAAATCTGCATAAGGGTTTAGGTACCTACCCTCAGTACTATTACCAAATAAAATATGACCTGTTGAGGCATTAGCCGCATCAGGTTCATAAAACTTAGGATATAATACAGGGTTTGTTCTCAAAGCCTTTTTATAAATCTCGGCACCTCCATCTATTGGCCCTATATAGTCATCGAATGTTCCATTAAACCTTACAATAGCCTCCGTGGTCTTTGTTAGGTCTATATTAATATTAGACCTAAGAGTAAGACGTTTGAGCTTTATATTATTATTAAAATTATTCCGCTTATCAATCTTCAAGAGGCCATTGTCTATACCGTAAGAAGTAGCTAAATAATACCGAACAGCACTACCTCCTCCACTCATGTTAAGATTCATTTTCTGATTATTCGTAAAATCTTGAAGTAATTCCTCCTGCCAATTAACGGCTGGATACACATATGGGTTAAGCCCAGCAATGGTATTTGCGATTTTACTTTCACTATATGGAAGTGGCCCTATAGGGTTTCTTGTTTTAACCGCTTCATTATGCAATTGCATATAGGCTATTGGATCTGCAAAATCTATTTTCCTCGTTGAACTGGAAAACGAATTCTCCAATCTAACAGATATTTTCACCTTACCCGTTACACCGCTCTTGGTAGTGACCAGAATAATTCCATTTGCGCCCCTAGCCCCATATATGGCAGTTGCAGTTGCATCTTTTAAAATAGAAAAACTTGCAATATCATCTGTTTGTAACCTGGATAAGTCTTCAAGCGTGAGTTCTACCCCATCTATTAAAATCAGAGGATCCCTTTTATAGCCGAAAGAAGTTACACCCCTTATAAAAAATTCCGCATTGTCTGCTCCTGGCTCCCCACTTCTCTGATAGGAAATAAGGCCCGATACCCTCCCTGCTAGCGCAGTGGTGAGGTTACTTGAAGTCACCCTGAGTTCCGAAGGAGAAATAGTTTCAACAGCACCTACGACACTGGATTTTTTTTGAGTCCCAAACCCCACTAAAACTACCTCTTCCAATTTAGCAGAATCTTCCTTCATAGTAACATCAATTGTTTCCGAATCTCCTACCGTAATGGTTTGAGACACCATACCTATAAATGAAAATGTTAATCGATCTCCCTTTGCTGCTAAAATCAAATATTGGCCGTCAAAATCACTTTGAGTTCCGATTACGGTTCCTTCTTTAAATACATTAACTCCTATTAATGGAGATCCTTGTTCATCTATAATGATCCCACTTATTTTTTGTTGCACAACTCTAGAACTAATTGAATTTGACAAATTCATATTGTCTCTTGCTCGATTTCTGGGTACTTCTTTGCGCAACACTATTTGTTTGCCAACAACGTTGAAAGTAATTTGTGTGCCTTTAAATAAATCTCTCAGAATTTGATCTATTCTTTTTTCTTTATAGTGCACAGAGACTAAGCGATGTTTATCTAAAAGATTTTCGTTGGCCAGAACCTTGAATTCACTCAAGGATTCAATTTCTTCTAAAACAGCTCTAACATGTACAGCCTCTAGATTCAAAGATATCTTTGTATTCTGGGAATACGTATTAGCCTCTATCTTAAAAAAGGTGATAATTAAAAATAAGGTAGTTAATTTCATTCTTAAATTATATTTGGAAAAGGTATGCCAAATAAGCATCCAAATATTAAGCATTTTTTTCATACTTTTATGGTGTTTGATTGTGGTTAATTATTTTAGTTAATCGCCTTACCTAATCGGGATATGTTCGCAGCATATTCCGATTTTTTTTATAAAACGAATTCTTAAAAAATTTGAATTGTTGTCTACTTCACAGGCTTTGCTTTTAAAGGTTTATTAATCTCAATTTTGTTTCCATCTATTACAAATGAAAAATCCTCACTTTTTTGAAAAGATCTTAGCACTTCCTCTATAGTTTCGGAATCAAATTTTGCCAAAAACTTTTGATCATTCAAAAAGTTATAATTGTTTTTTATAGAGACGTTATAATGTCTTTCAAGTATTTTTAAGATCTTTAAAAAAGGCTTATCCTTAAATACTATTTTTCCATTGACCCATGCAATATGATCACTTACATCTACCGGATCTGTTGTTATATTCTTCTGAGATTTCTCCCAGACCGCCATATGACCTGGCATCAATAATGTTGGTTTATCTAACGCTCCTTGCATTCCTTTCAATCTAACCTTAACAGAGCCTTCAGTCAAAACAACATTCATACTAGAATCTTCACGATAGGCAGACACATTAAAAACTGTTCCCAACACATTTATATCCAACCCCTTTGTATTTACCACAAATGGATGGATAGTATCTTTGGCAACCTTAAAGAAGGCTTCCCCACTCAAATAAACCTCCCTACTTTTTCCCTTTATAAATTGTACTGGATATTTAAGGGATGAACCCGCATTTAAAATTACCTGAGTATTATCAGAAAGCACTAGGTCAAATCGTTTTCCATAAGGAACTTTCAACGTATTATATTCTAATATTTCCTTTGAAATCTTAGGCTTATACACCAAACTTTGCCCTTGCTGGAAGCCAATTTCCTCTCCTTCAGAATCTAACACCAAAATAGCTCCTTCCTCCATGATTACTTGGGTATTTCCGTTTTCCAATTCTAGTTTCACGACGTTATCTACTGAAATAACCTGAGTACCCGAATTAAAAACCCCCAGATAAAACACACTCCCTAATCCAAAAATAACTACCAGTATAGCTGCATATTTCAGGAGTAAGGTCCTAACATTTTTGCGCTTGCTTTGAATGCTCTGTCCCACATTCTTCTTATACTGAACAAGACCCTTTTCAATGTCTGTAGTTTTAGAAGTTTCCTCGAAAGTAGACCCGATATATTTTGCTTTTAAAAAATAGAATTTTTTAGCGTTTTCCGCTGAAGAATTTATCCAATCCTCAACCTCTCCACTTAAAGTAGTGGAAGAAGTTCCTTTTATATATTTTATTATTTTGTCCTTATTCACAATAATTTTCTATGCTACATAATATAGACGATCCAGCAAAGAAAAGTACCTAAATTAAAAAAATAAAAAATAAAGGATAAAGGACAAGAAGTCCTTTAAATGGAATTTCATATGTTTTAAAGCGTTGTAAATATGATTATCCACCGTTCTTTTAGAAAGGTTAAATATTTTCGCAATTTCCTTATGATTCATCCCCTCTATTCTACTTTTGATAAAGACATTTTTACACTTTTCCGGAAGTAACTCAATGCTAAACTCAATTCTTTTTTTCAATTCATTTTCTAAAAGCAAGGATGCTGCTTCATCTTTTATAAAATGGCACTGATCTTCTACATTCTCTTTGTAACGATTTTGGGAATAAAGGCTTTTAACCTTCCTATGCTTAATCTGATCCAAACAAGCATTTTTGGTCATCGTATAGAGATAATTATTGATGTTATTTATTTTTTCAAAATTATTTTTTTGCTCCCAAACTTTTAAAAATACATTCTGAACAATTTCTTCGGCATCTTCCATCGTTCCTAGATATCCTTTTGAAATATGTAAAAGTTTATCATAATAGAGGCGAAACAAAGTTTCATAAGCCTTTTCATCCCCTTTTTTTAAAAGACTGATAAAAAAAATTGAATGCACATTTGAATTGGTCATTTTTAGGGTATTTAACTTTAATCAGGAACTATATTTTATTCTTAATTGGCTCTAACTTTATGAAATTACTTTTTGACAATAAACAGCTATTACAATATTAACTTATAGGCAATAGTATTTTAATCACCAAATTAAAAAGGATCAAAAAAGCAGTGTTTATTTTAGCTTATAGCATAAAAACTACCCTTACTTTATTTCCTCTATCGATGTTTAAAAACAATTCTTAATTAAGTAAATCTACATATTACCCGTATCCCAAAGATCACAATAATATGCCCATAAATACCAGCTCATTAACATTCTACGGTTTTATGGAATTGTATCAAATATAAAAAAAATAAATCAATATTTAGTGGGTATCAAAACACTGAAATTTATACTAAAAATTGTAATAAACAAGACTTGCCCAATTGATAATGACATATGCTTCCCTACTCTAAATTTTCTGTAGTATAATTTTTATAACCCTAGTATAAAATATCAAAAAACAGAAACTGTTCAGTTGATTTTTTTAACAAAATTGCTTTGAGAATCATAGGGATTTTAAAAAATCCACTGATAACACCTTGTGAGAGCTAGTAATAAGACTAAAATGGAAGTAGATTTGAAACCAAATATGGTCGCCAAATAAGAAGTAATGGCTATTTATTCACAAATACAGCTCTATGAATAACTACACTGAGAAGTACACTTATTTAAAAAAATATTCAGAGAATGGTATATCACATAAAGCCTATACCAATTTCTAATCACACAAAACTTAAGTATATAATTCGATATTTATGTAACCATATCTAAACGTTTTGTTTAAAATATAACGAAATATAGTACAGATTAATTTAAAACTCATTTTTAACAACTCATAAACTGACAGTATTGTAACATATTTACAATGTAGTCGCAAAATTACTATGCCAATAATTCCAATAAATGGGGGGGCATAATAACAAGACCCCCCATTAAATTAGCTTTCAATTAATATTCAGTTGCCTTAATAAACTTATTCTTAGGTATTTTGTTTAAGGTATACCAAGCCTCGGTAGACCATAACGTTTTACCCGAATCACTTTTCAGTTCGGGGTTTAAATGAAAATAAATCATATGATTATCCTTCAACCCCTTTAATGGAACAAACAACTTCTTTCGATTTTTGGATAATTGTATCAGCGACAACTGCATTTTGGTTTTCCCCAATTTAGGGCCACCATACTCAGGAGTAGGTAAATAATACCAGGTCTCCACTTCCATATGATCTAGACCTAAAGTGATATTCTCAGCCAAGGGTTCTGTCAACTCAATTTCAAAGCCATTGGACAAAGCGTTTATCCGCAACATTTCAAAAGTGGAACTACCATTGTACTCCAAGCGTTGAAGCCCATAATTAAGTTTTCCATAATGTCCCCAATTTCCTGAAACACCAATACCTCCAACTATTAACGATCCGTCTGGGGCCCATACCAATCTATTAACACCTGCTTCAATTCCTTGTGTAAACCTAAATACACTCCCTTGTAGTTGCCCTTCAACTTCCTCATAGGCGACCCTTTTAATACCTCCATGCGTAACTTCACCATGGATCAATTGATTTTTATAGGGGCCAAGATTCAGGTAGGTAGGCTGACTAGGCGAATTTCCAATTTCATCCTGAGGCAACCAAACAACCGGAAGTTTCTCTTTTAAATCCTGAGTACCTTCTGGATCAACTGACCGTGAACCATAGAATTCGCCTTTTTTGATATGTACTATCTTAGAAGCAGGTAACCAATCGCCTTGATTGTCTGCCACAAAGATCTCTTCATCCTGATTCAACCCTATTCCATTAGGTGTCCTAAGACCCGAGGCAATAAATTCGACCGAACCATCCATTGCATTTATTTTAGCAACCTTTCCCCTATCTTGAATTTGCGGATTGGCACTTGCTCCACCAGGTAATATAGCAGTAGCGAGTGTAGCATAAAAATAACCTTCCTTATAGGCCAGACCGAATGCAAATTCATGAAAATTGGCAGAAACCTTCCAATCATTACTAATCGTTTCATACTCATCTATAATCTCATCCCCATCGTGATCAATGAGCCTTGTAAGCTCATGTTTTTGCAACACATAAATCTCGTTACCCACCACTTTAACTCCCAAAGGTTCGGCCAAGCCCGTCGCTATTCTTTTTACCTCGATATCCTTGGGTTCTTTTGCCAAATAATTTTTTATGCAGTAAACAGAACCATCGGCGTCCCAAGTACTTAAAACAATGGTACTATCCGACTTAAAATCCATACCACCTACCCTTGGCTCAAAACCATCAGGTCTCATTTGATGAAGAGTAAAAGAGGGATGCACAGCATTCAGTGAAGTTTTATCACCAGGCACATGAACTTCTTTCGGCGGAGGTGGAGGCAATGGCTTCGATTTTATAAAATCTTTTGAAGAAAAGGAGAGTACTTCTTCATTGACAATCCTAAACTTGTTATTTTTTTTATCAAACCACTGCAACGATACAGCAGCTCCGCCCCCACCCTGTTCAAAACTTATCTTTATCGGGTGTTTTCCTGCCTTAAGATATGTTTCTCCATCTATTGCTTGGAAAGCATGGGGCCCTCCATTATCAATAACCAATTTGTCATCGATATACAGATGCGAACCATCATCACTTATCAACCGAAACACATAACTATCTTCTTTTTTTATACTAATCTCTCCTTGAAAAACTATTTTTATATCGGTGTTATATTCCCCAAAATCTTGGGCAGAAAGAACATGAATACTGTTGATGACCCCATTTTTTACTGGAGCTTCGGTGTAATTACCATCTGAATCATTAGGATCTTTAAGGTATAAATTAGCGACAAGACCGGCACCACTTTTTGGCTCCATATTCGATTCAAAACTCAATGAATTTGACGCTTCACCCAATGTATATTTCACAGGGTTTCCTTGAGAATCATTATTACCATTATCATCTAAAGCAAGAATATATTTCACCATATCCTCCATATCATTATCATCCAAATTTGGATGTGGGGTCATTGCCGCCTGTCCCCAAACTCCACTTCCTCCTTTTTTTATTTTACCTACCAATTTTTCAATCGTTCCTGCATCATCACCATACTTTTCAGCTATACTCAAATAAGAAGGCCCTACAGTCTTTGCTGTTTCGTTATGGCAGGCAACACAATCGTTTTGTGCTACTAGGGTTACACCCGTTCTTTCTTTTCCTTGATCAGATTCTGAATCAATGACATTCTTTTCCAATTGATCAAAACCTGGGTGAAATAAGATACTCAATTGAGTGTTACCTTTATTCAGAAGAAGGGTACCCTCGATTTCAAAGATGCTCCCTTCATCAAAAGTTATGACTTCCTTATTTGTCGCTACAAAACTACCATCCGTAGAAAAATCCTCTTCATTTTCAAGCGAGGTAATAATAGTCTTCAACCCCACCTGATAATCAGTAGAGTTGTCTATTGCAAAAAGCCTAATCAATCCGTTTTTATCTCCTTTAAGCTGGTACCTTGGTGATTCCTCAATTGAAATTACCTCCCCATCAGGAGTTTTAAGGTCGAACTTAAAAACTACTTCTCCATTCTCGAATTTATGTCCTTTATACTGAATTTTTGGAGCAACTTCCTCCTCATCCCTCAACAAAACCCATACCTCATTATGCGAATAATAAGCATAACCCAAACTAGTAGGCTGAGGCCCATGATTGGTAGTGTATACTGCCCCATCAAAAGACACTCCTCCACTCCAAGCCTTATACAAAGTAGCAGATTCCGTATCATATGAAAGCCAAAGATTATCATCCAGAGCAGCTGTAGCCATTCTAGGTTTTTCATCCAAAACAGACCTAAAAACCCAAACATCTCTAGGCCGTTCATTATCTAATTTGGAATCGTTGGAATTACAACTTAATAAAAATACTAATGTAAAAAGTGTGACAGATACTACTAAATGTTTCATATAATAATTATAGTGTGATTATTTATTTTGGTTAATTTAAACGCATATTTTTTAAACCTATTTCAAGTCGTCTACCATTATTGAAAAAATAATCCAATCTAATTTTAGACGTCTTTAATAATGTTTGCTAGAATCGTTGCACCATATAGACGATACAAAATAGCCATGTACCTAAATTTATTTAATAAAAAAAATCTTGCGTGTGAACTTGTCGAAATTTGACAAAACATCTAGAGCTTACTTTTTAGAAAAACAAGGTCCATTTCATTAAAAAAGGCCGGGAATCACCATTATATCAAGAAGGGTTAAAAAAACTGAACTAATGTCAATTCGGTTACCAATCCTCTCACAATTATTTTACATTTACTAGCAGTATCAAACTATATCGCTTTCTTTGAGTTTGACGAATAAGGCGACTGGTTAAATTTTACTTGATTCACCATATGTCACAGAGCAAAAACCTTAATATAGGACAGAAAATATTGGATTTAGGTAGCATTAGAAGTTATATAGATTGTTCTTAGAATTAAAGGAAATTCCTAATATTCTCACAAACTAATTCAACTTAAATATCACTTCTTTCTCTGCAAGTTGGGTTAATAATTCGTTGGTAATGTTTATTTTTTGTTTGCGACTAGATAGCTCCACTTTTACTTGCTCTTCCATTTCATAGACTTCAAACTGCAACGGATGGGTTCCGTTGTCACAAGACAAGGTCTGTTTTAAATTGAACACATCTTCTTCTTTTAAAGTATCTATATTTAATTTTATGGTTAGTTTTTTAGCATAGTGTTCCATAACCTCTTGCAAGAGCATAAAGCTATTAAACTGTAGTCTAGGATCTCCTTTTTTACCTGTATCGCGATTTACCCAACCTTCTTTGACGTAGATTTTTACATAGGCGAAAGAGTTAATCATTAAAAAGTGTCTGAACTTTAAATACTCTTCACCAAAGATTCTAAACTCGTAGGTATCTGTATAATCCTCCATTGAAAACATCGCCCAGCCCTTGCCATTTTTAGAAACCCGGTGCTGCACATCTGTAATAACCCCTGCAACGGATAATTCTTTATTTACAAAACTCTCCATAGCATTAAACGCACCAACACCTCCATTGCAAAAAGCATTAATTTCTACATTAAAATCGTCTAATGGATGCCCGGAAATGTAAATGCCAACAACTTCTTTCTCTCTCCGTAATTTCTCCATGGTACCCCATTCCTCACAGGGAGGCACTATAGGCTCTGCAATTTGCACTTCACTAGCATCGCCAAACAAACTCACCTGCGATGAGTTTTGACTTTCCTGATACTTAGCACCGTACTTCATTACTTTCTCCAAAAAGGTAATACCGTCTCCTTCTTGGTGTAAATATTGCGCCCTATGGGAATCTCCAAAAGAATCGAAACCACCAGCCAAAGTTAAGTTTTCAAATGCCTTTTTATTGGCTGCCCGTAAATCTATTCGTTTTGCCAAATCAAAAACCGATTTAAAGGGTCCTTCTTCCTTTCTATTTTCTACAATAGTTTCTACAGCACCACGACCTACACCTTTTACGGCACCCATACCAAAACGTACCGCACCCGCATCATTTACGGCAAATTTATAGTACGATTCATTAACATCTGGCCCCAACACCTCTAAACCCATACGCTTACACTCTTCCATAAAAAAGGTAACCGTTTTAATATCGTTCATATTATTAGACAGCACCGCAGCCATATATTCTGCTGGGTAATGTGCCTTACAATATGCTGTTTGGTAGGCAATCCAAGCATAGCAGGTAGAGTGAGACTTATTAAAGGCATAAGCAGCAAAGGCTTCCCAATCTTTCCAAATTTTCTCTAATTTATCAGCAGCATGTCCTTTTGCAGAAGCCTGCTCTATAAACTTAGGCTTCATTTTATCTAGCACGTGCTTTTGCTTTTTACCCATTGCTTTCCGCAAGACATCGGCTTCACCCTTGGTAAAATCGGCCAACTTTTGCGACAACAACATCACCTGCTCTTGGTACACCGTAATTCCGTAGGTTTCTGCTAGATATTCCTCATTGGCATCTAAATCATATATAATCTCTTCAGTACCGTGTTTCCGTGCAATAAAACTCGGTATATACTCCATGGGCCCAGGGCGATACAAAGCATTCATTGCAATTAAATCTGCAAACACCGTTGGTTTTAATGCCCGCATGTGTTTTTGCATTCCCGGAGATTCATATTGAAAAACCCCTACTGTTTCTCCACGTTGAAAGAGTTCGTACGTTTTTTCATCATCTAACGGAAATTTTTCTGGATCCAAGACCACTCCGTGTTTTGCTTTCACAATTTTAACGGTATCTTTTATTAGCGTTAATGTCTTTAACCCCAAGAAATCCATTTTCAACAAACCTGCACTTTCCACGACCGAATTATCAAACTGAGTACAGTACATTTCCGAATCCTTAGCCAAAGCCACAGGTACAAACTTGGTAATATCATCTGGTGTAATGATCACACCACAAGCATGAATCCCAGTATTCCGTACAGATCCTTCCAATACATAGGCCTGATTTAAGGTTTCCGCCTCCAAATCATCACCTTCTGAAATAGCTATAAGTTCATTTACTTTTGCAAGTTCTTCGCTATTAAATTTACTTTTTAGTATTTTTTCATCGACCCCAATGATCTTTTTAAGCTTGGACATGTTCGGGATGAGCTTCGCCATACGGTCAGCATCACCCAATGGCAAATCTAAGGCACGGGCAGTATCACGAATAGATGATTTTGCTGCCATAGTGCCATACGTAATAATCTGCGCTACTTGATTGCTCCCATATTTATTAATTACATAGTCCATAACGCGACTACGCCCTTCATCATCAAAATCGATATCAATATCGGGCATAGATACACGATCTGGATTTAAGAAACGCTCAAAAAGAAGATCGTACTTAATGGGATCCAAATTGGTAATCCATAAACAATAAGCCACAGCAGAACCTGCTGCGGAACCACGTCCAGGCCCAACAGATACATCCATCTCACGAGCTGCTCGTATAAAATCCTCCACAATTAAGAAATAACCCGGATAACCTGTTTTTTCAATTACTTTAAGCTCAAAATCTAATCGTTCATCGATCTCCGGTGTAATATCACCATACCTTTTCTTGGCGCCTTCATAGGTAATATGTCGCAAGAATTTATTTTCACCGCGTTTCCCTCCATCCAAGGCATCTTCCTCAAACTGAAATTCTTTTGGAATATCAAAAGCAGGCAACAATACATCTCTTGCCAAGGTATAGGTATCTACCTTGTCTATTATTTCTTGAATATTGGTGATTGCCTCTGGAATATCCTTAAAAAGGGTCTTCATCTCTTCCGAAGACTTAAAATAATATTCTTGGTTGGGCAATCCATATCTATAACCACGCCCACGACCTATGGGTGTCGCTTGCTTTTCGCCATCTTTTACACATAATAGAATATCATGCGCATTGGCATTTTCTTTATTTGTATAATAGGTATTGTTGGTTGCAACTAACTTAATAGCATGTTTTTGGGCAAACTGAATAAGGACTTTATTTACACGATCCTCATCTTCTTGACCGTGACGCATTAACTCAATATATAAATCGTCTCCAAATTGTTCTTTCCACCATTGCAACGCTTCTTCAGCCTGATTTTCACCAACATTAAGCACTTTACTAGGCACTTCTCCGTATAAGTTCCCTGTAAGTACAATGATATCTTCTTTATACTGCTCTATTACTTTCTTATCGATCCGAGGTACATAATATTTCCCATCAACAAAAGCAATGGATGACATTTTTGCTAAATTATGATAGCCATTTTTGTTTTTGGCGAGCAGCACTATTTGGTACCCATTATCTTTTTGGGACTTATCTTTATGGTCTTCACACACCTGAAACTCGCAGCCAATAATAGGAGTAATCTCATTTTCTGCTGCAGGCAATTCATTTAACGGCTCTTGTCCCTCTTCTAAAGTACCGTTTTGTGTAGCCTCAAAACGTTTTTGATTTTCTTCATTTTTAGCAACCACTCCTTTATTATGATTCAGCACACCATTCACAAAATGGAAAGCTCCCATCATATTTGCATGATCTGTCATTGCAACTGCCGGCATATTATTCTTAACTGTAGCCTGTATTAAATCGGTTACACTTATGGTTGATTGCAAAATGGAAAACTGGGTATGGTTGTGCAGGTGCGCAAACTGAGCCGATTCCAAAGTAGCCAAGTTCTCTTTAATTTCTTCCTTAGTAACACCTGTATCTTGTGCCCAAAGTTTATCAGCTATTTTTTTTGAAGCCTTTTTTAGGTTGATGTGTTTTAATCCGATTAACTGAATCTCCTGTGGATTGGCCTCTGAGAAATTTTCAAAATAATCGGGTTGAACATCTAACTGTTCTATTGTAAATTGTTTTTTACGAACCAATTCTAGGAAACAACGTGTGGTTGCTTCAACATCTGCCGTTGCATTATGGGCTTCTCCAAAAGGCTCCCCAAATAAAAACTGATGCAATTCTGTTAAGGTTGGTAATTTAAACTTACCTCCTCTACCTCCTGGGATCTGACACAAACTAGCTGTATGTTCTGTACAGGTATCTAAAACGGGTAATTCTTGCAATTGATTGTCTACCTGCAACCTGTGAAACTCGGCCCCCATAATATTCAGGTCGAACCCTACATTTTGTCCAACAACAAATTTTGTCTTCTGTAAGGCTGTATTAAATTTTTCTAAAACCTCTGCCAACGGATGTCCGTCTTGTTCGGCCAATGCCGTAGAAATACCGTGAATTTGCTCTGCATCATAGGGAATATTAAAACCCCCTGGCTTAATCAAATAATCTTGATGCTCTATAACATTACCCATAGCATCATGTAATTGCCATGCAATCTGTATACATCTAGGCCAGTTGTCTGTGTCCGTAAAAGGCACATCCCAACGCTTTGGTAATCCGGTAGTTTCAGTATCAAAAATTAAGTACATATATTGGGTCTTATGATTCAGTATTTGGCATTTTTACAGCCCAGGTATTCTGACTAAAAAATAGAGTATAAATTTACATATAATACCGGACCCATTTACGAGAAGTTGTTACAAATTTTAAACAAATGTCGATATGAGAAATACAAAAAGCCAACACAATTGCTTCACTCCAGTGTTTTAATTTGTCAATTCGGAATAAGCGTGTTCCTTTTAAAAAAATAGCCTATTTTTATTGCTTTCTTAACTCAACTTACAAACATTCAATGAAAATTAAAAAAATAACCTTAGTAGTATGTAGTCTTTTTATTTCCCTTTTAAGCTGCAAAGAACAAAATATCCCCTTGTATGTTGGCACATTTACAGATGGTGAAAGCGAAGGTATATACAAATTCCAATTCAACACCAAAACCGGCGAACTCAGCCAAATGGAATTGGCGGTAGCTACTAAAAACCCTTCCTTTATAGCCTACTCACCAGACAAATCTCATATTTATTCAGTAAGCCACAGTGATGGCGGCTATGCCGCTGCCTTTAAAGTAAAAGACGAGGGAACCTTGGAATACATAAACCAAGTTAGCAGCAATGGTACAGGACCTTGCCATATATCATTAAACAAAGCAGGGAACCTGGCTGTAGTATCCAATTACGGCGGCGGAAGTGCCTCTATATACCACATAACAGCAAACGGATCGCTTGGACTTGCATCACAGGTTTTTAATTACAATACCACAGCAGAAAAAGTGTCCAGAGCACATTCGGCTCAATTTTACAAGGACGAATTATACGTGGCCGATTTAGGAACAAATGCCATATATCATTATAATTTACAAAACGAAAATTACCAAATAGCTACGCCAAATATTATTGAAACAACAGAGAATCTAGGCCCCAGACATTTTACAATGAGTAATGACGGACAATTTATTTATATCATAAATGAATATGGAAACTCTGTACTTTCTGTTCAAAAAACCAACTCTGGTTTTAAACAAATTGATTTTGATTCTACTTTAGAGGAAGGTTTTAAAGGCAAAAGCTATTGTGCCGACATTCATTTATCAAAAGATGAAAACTTCCTGTATGGATCTAATAGGGGCGAAAATTCTATTGTGGTTTTTAAAAGAAATAAAACGAATGGCACTCTTGAAAAAATTCAAAATATAGGTGTTGAGGGAGATTGGCCAAGAAATTTTACTCTAGATCCAACTGGTAAATTTTTAGTAGTAGCAAATCAAAGAAGCAATAACATCACTGTTTTTAGCATTGATACAACTACAGGGAAACTTAGCTTTTTATCCACTTTAAAAGTACCTACACCCGTCTGTTTATTGTTTTAACAACTGGCTTTGTTTAAACAATAATTACAAAAAGAAGAAAGTATATTCTGATCAGAACGCTTTTGCAATAACTGGTTTTTGCGTATTCAAAAAAATAATCCCACAGTTACGACTAGCTGCGGGATTATAGTTAGAATCAAGCTAAAAAAAGCAGGACTCCCGTCCTGCTTCCCAAACTAATCAACCAAACTAATTTTTTAAGAAACCATCTCTTCATATGTTTTAGCAGTATTCAATGCCGACTGAACACTATTTCTTTGACTTATCAATAAATTTTCTGTAGATAGCGCTAACACAACCTCTTCATCGTTTAGAATCTCATCATATTCTGCAACAAATGCCTTTTCTCCTCGCTCTACTTCCTTTAGGATAACCTCTGTCTCATTTGGAGCTAAACTAGCTGTTAAATTCATCCAAGTTCTATGCAAATCCCCTTTAAAACTACTTCCATTTTCTGGCAATTCTCCATAAGCTAAAATCTCTGATTTCAACTGTTCTGCAAAATCTCTACGTTGTCCTATCTTGTTATCTAAAAATCGTTTCACAGATGAGTTCTCTACTTTCTCCGATCCAAGCCTATACCCTTTTTCGGCATCGTATGTTTTTTCTAATAAATTGTTTAATCTTTTTGAAATTTTTTCCGAATACTTCATAATATCTCTTATCATTTAAGTTAATTAACCGTGTTGATTCTCAACAATCTTGTTCTTCTAAACTACCCAGATTAAAGGGAAAATCCAAGAAAGCATAGCGGTTTAGCCTAAGTTTAACGTCAATTCTTAATAAACGTTAAAGCAAAACAGTTATTTTTTCAATCTAAAGCATTGTCAATTAAACAGAAATTGTATATTTGCACCCGCTTTAAGACAAAAGCAAAAAAGAATTAATAATCAGGGTCGGGCACCCTACAAATTTAATGTGATATGCCAGTTAGAATTAGATTACAAAGACACGGAAAAAAAGGAAAACCTTTCTATTGGGTAGTAGCAGCGGATTCTCGCTCTAAAAGAGATGGTAAATACCTAGAAAAACTAGGAACTTACAATCCAAACACCAATCCAGCAACAATTGATGTAAACGTTGAAAAATCTGTACAGTGGTTAGAGAATGGTGCACAACCATCTGATACAGCAAAGCGTATTTTATCTTACAAAGGTGTTTTATTAAAGCATCACTTAGCAGGAGGCGTACGTAAAGGTGCTTTAACTGCAGAACAAGCGGAAGAAAAATTCAATGCTTGGATCGCTGATAAAAATAAGAGTGTTACAGGTAAAGTTGAAGGTTTAGATAAAGCTAAAGCTGACGAAGCAGCTAAAATCTTTGAAGCTGAAAAAGCAATAAACGACAAGCGTTCTGCTGATGCAGCAGCAGCCTTAGCTCCTGCAGTAGAAGAAGCTGAAGAAGCAGTTGCTCAACCAGAAACTGAAGCGGCAGCATCTTCTGAAGAAGAATAGCTAAAAATATAAACGATGCAAAAGGAAGATTGTTTCTACCTCGGTAAAATCGTTTCAAAATATAGTTTTAAGGGTGAAGTATTAGTGAAAATTGATGCAGATGAACCCGAAATTTACGAAAATATGGAATCAGTTTTTGTTTCACTAGGAAGCAATCTGATTCCATTTTTTATTGATAAATGTAGACTGCACAAATCTAGCCTACTACGTATTCGGTTTGAAGAGGTTTTAACCGAATCGGATGCTGATCGCATTATGGGATCAAAATTATACCTTCCTCTCAAGTTTTTACCAAAATTATCTGGGAATAAATTTTATTACCATGAAGTTACTGGCTTTACAGTACTAGACAAAATACACGGAAACATTGGTAACATCACCAATGTAAACGATGCCACCTCACAGGCACTTTTTGAAGTTCAAAAAGGCGACAAACAATTGTTGATTCCTATTAACGATGAGATTATTACAAAAGTAGACCGGGACAACAAGACCATTTTCGTGACTACTCCAGAAGGTTTGGTTGATTTATATTTGAATTAAAGAACCATCTTAAAAGTTAATTCTCTTTAGTATCTTAGACGCTTTAAAAAGTTTACTGCATTTAAAAACGTCTTAGCTATGACCAGAATATTCTATACATTCCTACTACTCATCATTTACACCTCTTGTAAAAATGATAAAAAATCACCCATAGCAGAAAAGGAAATTCTCCCAAACATAGTACTAATCTTTACAGATGATCAAGGCTATCAAGACCTTGGTGTGTTTGGATCTCCTAATATAAAAACACCCCATATAGACAAAATGTCTAGGAACGGGGTAAAACTCACCAATTATTACGCGGCTCAACCCATTTGTTCTGCATCCAGAGCAGGAATACTTACGGGTTGTTACCCAAACAGAATAGGAATACATAATGCATTAGGACCAGGTAGCCCAACAGGCATTAACTCCTCCGAAACTACCATCGCTGAAATGCTAAAATCTATTGGCTACAAAACAGCTATTTATGGCAAATGGCATTTAGGAGATAATCCTATTTTTATGCCCACAAGGCACGGTTTCGATGAATTTTACGGAATTCCGTACTCCAACGATATGTGGCCCAAACATCCAATGCAAGGCAAATGGTTTAATTTTCCTCCCTTGCCATTATATGAAAACGAAACAGTTATAGATACCTTAACAGAGCAATCGCAATTAACCACCTGGATTACTGAAAAAAGTGTAGATTTCATCAATAGAAACAAGGACAATCCTTTCTTTCTATATGTGCCCCACCCCCAACCACACGTACCTCTTTATGTATCAGACAAGTTTAAAGGTAAATCTGAAAGAGGGTTATATGGTGACGTAATTATGGAGATAGATTGGTCTGTTGGGCAAATTATTGAAGCCTTACAGAAAAACGGATTAGAAGAAAACACCCTTGTTATTTTTACATCAGACAATGGCCCTTGGCTAGCGTATGGTAATCATGCGGCAAGTGCATTACCATTGCGAGAAGGAAAAGGAACTGCTTGGGAAGGTGGAAGCAGAGAACCTTTTGTGATGCAATACCCAAAAAAGATAACTCCTGGCAGAACCATTAACACCACCGTAAACGCCATAGACCTTTTACCCACCTTTGCTGAAATAACTGGCGCACCATTACCTGGGCTTAAAATTGATGGAAAAAGTGCCTGGAAAGTATTTACCGGCGAAAGTGATGAAAGTCCGCAAGAAGCTTATTTTATTTACTATAGAGTAAATGAACTTATGGGGGTACGTTATAAAAATTGGAAACTCTACTTTCCGCATAAATACAGAACAATGGATGGGCAAGAGCCTGGAAAAGATGGACTACCAGGAGCCTACCGCTTTGTTGATATGGAAAAAATTGAATTATACGATGTAGACAAAGACATTAGTGAAACCAACAATGTAGCAGACCAATACCCTGAAGTGATCACTAAAATAAAAGAACTTGCCAATGAAATGCGTAGGCAAATTGGCGACTCCTTAACAAATGTAAAAGGTATAGAAAACCGAGAGCCTGGTAGGGTTAAAAAAACAACGCAGGAATAATATCAATTCTATTGAACAAACCATTTACATTTAAACAGTTTACCATTGCCCAAGACCGTTGCGCAATGAAGATAGGTACAGATGGCGTTTTACTGGCTGCTTGGACCTCTTTAGACAACAACCCCTATTCTATTTTAGATATTGGTGCAGGCACTGGTATTATTGCCTTAATGCTAGCCCAACGCAGTACCGCAGATACCATTGAAGCTATTGAGTTAGATGATGACGCCTTTGAGCAATGCACCGAAAACTTTGAAGCCTCTATTTGGGCAGACCGCCTTTTCTGTTTTCACGCTGGGTTTGATGAGTTTGTAGGTGAATATGACACAAGCGAAGTGGACAATGACGAGTTGTATGATCTAATTGTGTCTAACCCTCCTTTTTATACTGAGGAGGTTACCAGCGGCTACGAAGCTAGAGACAATGCACGTCAAAATTCATCGCTCCCATTTAACGAATTATTAAGCGGTGTTTCAAAACTACTAGCTCCAAATGGAGTATTTTCAACCATAATTCCATTTAAAGAAGAAGAAAGTTTTATCACACTTGCCGCAAGTTTTCAGCTTTTCCCAAAACGAATTACAAGAGTTAAAGGCAATGCAACTGCACTTGTTAAACGTAGTCTTATCGAATTTCAACAAGCGACAGTTACCCTACAAACTAGTGAACTTATCATAGAAGAAGAACGACATCAATACACACAAGATTACATCGACCTTACTAAAGACTTTTATTTAAAAATGTAACAGTATGACTTTGTAATGTTATATTTCTTTACATATCTTTGAGTGTAATCAGAATACATAGCTATGAAGCCCGATTTATTTGAAGCACCAGATTATTACAATATAGACGATTTACTGTCTGAAGAGCACAAACTAGTTAGAGATGCCGCTCGCCAATGGGTAAAAAGAGATGTATCTCCCATTATTGAAGAATTCGCCCAAAAGGCAGAATTTCCAAAGCAAATAATTAACGGATTGGCAGAAATTGGCGCCTTTGGTCCTTATATTCCTGAGGAATACGGAGGTTCAGGCTTAGACCAAATTAGCTATGGTTTAATCATGCAAGAAATTGAACGTGCCGATAGTGGTGTGCGCTCTACAGCATCTGTTCAGTCTTCCTTAGTTATGTATCCCATTTACACCTACGGCACAGAGGAACAGCGTAAAAAATACTTGCCTAAACTTGCCCGTGGTGAATTTATGGGAAGTTTTGGCTTAACAGAACCCAACCACGGCTCTAACCCCAGCGGTATGGAAACCAAATACAAAGATATGGGAGACCATTTTCTTTTAAATGGCGCAAAATTATGGATCTCTAATGCTCCTTTTTGCGATATTGCTGTAGTTTGGGCAAAAAATGAAGAAGGAAGAATTAACGGACTTATTATAGAACGTGGTATGGAAGGTTTCTCTACTCCTGAAACCCATAACAAATGGTCCTTACGTGCATCTGCTACTGGCGAGCTTATTTTTGACAATGTAAAAGTGCCTAAAGAAAATCTATTACCCAATAAGAGTGGGTTAGGCGCACCATTGGGATGTTTAGATTCCGCCCGTTATGGCATTGCCTGGGGCGCCATTGGCGCTGCAATGGACTGTTATGATACAGCCTTGCGTTACGCCAAAGAGCGTATTCAATTCGGCAAACCTATTGGTGCGTACCAATTACAACAAAAGAAGCTTGCTGAAATGATTACTGAAATCACCAAGGCTCAATTGCTGGTATTTCGTCTTGGACAATTAAAAAACCAAGGCAAAGCCTCTACTGCTCAAATATCTATGGCAAAACGGAATAATGTAGATATGGCTCTAACTATTGCTAGGGAAGCAAGACAGGTTTTAGGGGCTATGGGTATTACGGGCGAATACAGTATAATGAGGCATATGATGAATCTAGAAAGTGTTATCACCTATGAAGGAACACATGATATCCACCTATTAATTACTGGCATGGATGTAACAGGGCTTAATGCTTTCAAGTAGTAATTAAATTTTACTATCTTTACACATTCTAAATAAGGTTTCACCTTTCTTAGTAAAACAAACCTATAATTATTGATTATGGAAACTATACAAACAATATTAGTCTTTATTACTACAGCCATAGCGTTTGGTTATTTGGCTAAGAAATTTTTTCTTCCAAAATCACTTTTTACAACTAAAAAAAACAAAAAATCTTGTGGCACTGATGATTGTGGGTGTCATTAGTATCAGATTGTTTTTCTTCTTTCTTTTTTCCTAATTTTCTCTTAATTACGTTAATAAAAAACTAATACTGTATTAAAACAATCTAAAAAATTGGTTTTCCAATCCTCAGATTAGCTTAATTAGCACAGCGCTAAAACCAAAACAACAGTATTCATTTATTTTTAGCTTAGCTAGGCAACTATTCTAAAAATAAAAACGTCTCTTAAACAACAGATAGAATTAAGAATTTAACCACACGATATGTATAAAACTACCCAACTCATTATCTTATTTATTACAGCTACAATTGCCCACACTGGCTATGCTCAAACTTTAACTGCAAGCATAGAAGATTTAAAAACAAAAGAGCCTATACCCTATGTAACTATTGTTTTATCAAACAAAAAAGGTGTAATTACTAATGAAGAAGGTCGTTTTTCTTTGTCTATTACTAATAGTACTGAAAAAGATTCCTTATTTATTTCTTGCATCGGATACGAATCTGTCGCTAAGCCGGTATTACAAATTAAGGATAGTATTATTTATATGGTTCCGAAAACGATAAAATTAAAAGAGATTTTAGTTTCCAACAAAAATTATACAGCAGATCAGATTATAGGCATTGTAAAAGATAGTTTAGATAAAAATTACAACAAGAATTTTACAAAAAAAAAGCTGTTCTTTAGGGAGTCTTACCATCAAAATTTAGACAAAACCAATTATACTTTTATGAAGTCTACCATAAAAGAATTAAACAAAAAATTCTTAGATAGTGTTTTAAGGTCAGTACCAAAAAAAGATGATAGTTATTCCGAAATACTCTGCGATTTGTACGGCAACTACAACCGTGAAGAACAAAAAATAAAGACCTTAAAGGCTTGTAGATTATATGATAAAAGCAGCGAATTAGACATCACGAAATTAGAGGAAAAATTTAATGACATTATTAAAAAGAACGTAAAACCTGACTCTTACTTTAAAATAAAATCCGGCATATTTGGCACTAAAATAGACGCAGAAGAAATGGGCCTTGTTGATGCAAAAAAAGACAGTATAGCACTTCAAAAAGAACTAGAAGAACGCAAAAAACGTGAAGAAGCAAGAAAAACCAATTACTCTTTGTGGAAAAGAAATAGCATCGCTAGTCAATTTAAAAATCTATTCTTTATGGATGATACAGATGTAAACGTACTAAGTAAATCTGGTAAGTATGAATTTCAACTAGAAGACTTTACTTTTTTGGGTGATGCCCCTGTCTATATTTTAAATTTTAGCCCAAAAAGGGGAGCAGATTACAAAGGAACAATGTATGTAAATGCTGATGACTTTGCAGTTATCAGAATAGATTACGAAAATGTAAAAAACCTAAAAAGCATAAAACTACTGGGAATTTCATATCAAGAAAACATTGCCCGTGGCAAGATGATTTTCTTAAAAAACAAAGACAACACCTATGATTTACAATTCTATGAAAAAGAAGTAGGTAGTAGGGCTGGTATTAACCGACCTTTAAAAATCATTGAAAAAAATAGAATAGTAAAAGGAAAAAATAGACAAAATGAGCTTTATGTAAAAATAGATATGACTATAAGTAGCATTAACAAATATGAAATAGTTGTTTTTGATACTGAATCTATTTCCGAAGCGCAATTTTCAAATTTTACAGAAGAAAATAAAATAACCCCCGTACACTTAAACAAATATGACCCTGAGTTTTGGAAAGGACATAACATTATGGAGCCAAACCTAGCAATTAGAGATTTTATAGTAAAAGAATAAGAAAGAATTAAGCCTATAGAAAACTAAAAAGCAAAAGTCCCCATCCGATTACCAGAAGTAAACCCCCTAAAGGTGTAATTGGTCCTAATATCCGTATTTTCTTTCCTTTAGAAGCTGAAATACAAAGTCCGTAAATACTAAAGGAAAATAAAAAAGTACCAATGATAAAAGCATAAGCCATATAAATTTCGAGAGTAGTTGTAAAACCAAAGTTAAAGCCTAAGAGTAATAACACAAGAGCGTGGTACATTTGATACTTTACGCCAGTTTCAAAATTTTTAAGTTGCTCATCTGTAAATGTTTTCTTTAAAGCATGAGCTCCAAAAGCACCGAAAACAACCGCCAATAAACCATATAAAGCTGCAAAAAAATTAACTAAAATTATCATATAAAAGAATTTTAAACACCAATAAGAACTGACACTACTTTAGCTTAGACAAGCTATCTACTTTTTGAGAAAACAAAGTGTACATTTTTTGTGTCTCCAAAGAATCTGACACATTAAAAAACAATTGCAACGTATCGTTATAAGTTACCTTCACCTTTTGCCTAGATAATTTATCTACAAAAATATACACCTCTGTCCTGTAAATAGAATCTTTAAAAATACCTTTCTCTACTTCTTGTACTGAAAATCCATTGATCCGTTCTAACGAAGGAATTTTATCTACCATTGTTACGCCATTAACTTCTGAAAACTTAAGTTCTTTATAATAAACACCCGAAAGTATTTTAAATTGTTCACCATCAATCTTTATCCAGTTTTTAGAATGAACCACATAAGCAATAGCCACCACAATAAGTGAGAGCACAATTAAAGTATTCCAAAACCAGTTTCTTTTTTTATTTTTCATGATAAGTACAAATGTAGACAGAATCAATTTTTATAAAAATAACACTTAAAAATCACCCCCGAAACAGAAAGAAATCTTCTTTCATTTTTTCTATAGCCACAGTGCTGTTTGTGGTAATGTAATCGATAGCTTTCTCTGTAAAACCTTTTCCTTTTTCTGTCAGCGAAATGATATCATTAGAAATAATGATCATATTATTTTTTAATGCCAAATTAACCACAGTTTTAGACCGTATTTTACCCCAATTAATATGCTCCCTCAAATGATTTATATGTCGCTCTGACTCTTCAGAATGATTTTGTAAATGTAGCATAAAGGTGAGTAAATACACTTCTACTTGCTGTCTTTTTTGTCGAAACAAGACTGAGATTAATCCTTTGTTTGGAGCAAATAAATACACCAATAAAAATAAGAGCCCCAATACCGTTGTCATAGATCCTGCAATGGATGCATCTAAATAATGTGCTACCCAATACCCTCCTAAAGCAGCACTCACACCTGCAATTACGGCTATAATAAGCATTTTTTTAAGGCTATTGGTTAGCAAATAAGCGATTGCTGCTGGAGCAATCATTAAAGCAACAACTAATATAGCACCAACTGCATCAAAAGCACCAACAGTTGTTACAGACGCAACAGACATTAACCCATAGTGCATTACAAGCGGTGAAAAACCTAATGTAGCTGCCAGTTGTTTGTCAAACGTACTAACTTTTAATTCTTTAAAAAATGTAACTAATAAAATTAGAGTTATTGCAACTATTACACCAATTACCCAAAGTGATTTAGCACCCAAATCTACACCGTTAACCAAGAATCTATCAAAAGGTGCAAAAGCCAGTTCTCCCAATAAAACAGCATCTACATCTAAATGTACATCATTTGCATTTTTAGCTATAAGTATAACACCAATACTAAACAAGGCAGGAAAAACCAACCCAATTGCTGTGTCTTCGTTTACCAAACCAGTTTTCTGGATAAATTCTACCATTATTACAGTGATTACACCAGTTATAGCTGCTAACAATATAAGCCAAGGGGAGTTTAGGTCTTCGGTTAAAAAGAAGCCTATTACTAGTCCTGGTAATATTGAATGACTAATGGCATCACTAATCATTGCCATTTTACGGAGCACTAAAAAAGTTCCTGGAATAGCACACGCTATAGCCACCAAACAAGCAATAAGTTGTATTTCAATTTGTGCACTACTCATTTTCCTCTGGTTGATTATACAAATTTGCAGCTTTATCAAAACCTTTTTCGGTGAGTGACCACATGGATTTGTTTAGCGTTATATATTCCCTATCTTCTAATTTCTGAAGTGATTTTCTTGTAAAGCCTTGAAAGCTATTTAAAATCTTAATGGCATGCGGATGGTCTATGTTTTCATGTGTTTTCACAATATGATACATAAAGGCCAGTGTTTTATTTAATTGCAAATCATTTCGATTGTTCCAATACCTAATTTCACGAAATAACAATCCTCTTTTCGGTGAAAATATAAAGGAGAATAAAACAAAAACAGCCGCGATTAACACAATTACCGGACCTGTAGATAAATTATTAGAGCTAGCACTAATTCCAGTTCCTAAAACACCTGAAAAAGCTCCAAAAATTGCAGCTAATGCCACCATTACACCCAAACTATTTGTCCATTGCCTCGCTGCTGCTGCTGGAGCCAATAACATAGCGCTCATTAACACAACACCTACCGTTTGCAAACCAACTACAATAGACACGACTATAAAAAAAGTAATTAGCACATCTAAAAACTTCACATTAAAACCTAAGGATTTTGTGTAGTCCGCATCAAAAAGTAATAGTTTAAATTCTTTCCAAAAAACAAGTAAAATTAGCAGACTTAAACCAGCAATAATACACATGGTCCAAACATCGCTATTCACTAAGGTTGCTGCCTGACCAAACAAATATTTATCTAATCCAGCCTGATTGGCATTGGGCATTTTTTGTATAAATGTGAGCAATAGCATTCCAAAACCAAAAAATAACGATAAAATTAAGCCTAAGGCGGTATCTGATTTTAAATGTGTGTTTTTAACGATACCTCTTATCCAAAATGTACCAATCAATCCACTTATTAAGGCACCTATGAGTAATGTATTGCTATCTTTGGTTTCTGTAATTAAAAATGCCAATGCTATCCCTGGCAAGGCTGCATGCGAAATTGCATCACCCAATAAACTCTGTTTCCGCAACACAGCAAAACTCCCTAACATACCGCACAAAGCACCCAAAACAGCAGTGCCCAAGGTGATGGTTTGCAAGGTGTAATCTGTAAATAGTAATTCTATATATTCTGTTACGCTCACTCGTTTGAGTTCATTAAAATTAAAACAGTATTTTTATTTATTCCTGTACACTTACCTTATAATTAATTCCGTAGGTTTTCGTTAAATTTCCATCATTAAAAATATCTTTAACGGGACCAGTTGCAATCTTTTTTACGTTTAAAAAGGTAACCCAATCAAAATACTCTGGTACCGTTTGTAAATCATGATGCACCACAATTAGTGTTTTCCCTGCTTTGCGCAGTTCTTTTAAGATGTTAATAATTGCTCTTTCAGTCGTTGCATCTACGCCTTGAAAAGGCTCATCCATTAAATAGATACTTGCGTTTTGTACTAAAGCTCTTGCCAAAAAAATACGCTGTTGCTGGCCACCGCTTAACTGACTAATTTGTCGTGATTTAAAAGACAGCATTCCCACCTTTTCTAACGCTTCTAAGGCTGCTTTTTTTTCTTTTTGCCCTGGTCTTTTTATCCATCCTAAACTACCGTAGGTGCCCATCATCACAACATCCAAGGCTGTAGTTGGAAAATCCCAATCTACACTACCTTTCTGAGGTACGTAGGCCACCTCTTTATGTTGTTTGTTGTAGGGTTTTCCGAAAATTTTAATACTTCCAGCAATAGGCTTAATAATCCCTAAAATTGATTTTATTAAAGTAGATTTACCAGCACCATTAGGCCCAACAATAGCCATAAGCACGCCTTCTGGTATCGCTAAATCGATATCCCACAAAACGGGCTTATAGTTATAAGCAACCGTAAGGTCATCTACTGTAATGGCATACTTCTCTTCCATTTGTACTATTTTAAGGCTGTAACAATTGTAGTTACATTGTAGGTAAACATTCCTATATAGGTACCTTCGGCTGTGCCTTTATCTCCAAGCGCATCCGAGAACAAAGTACCCCCAATGGTTACATTATAGCCTGTAGATTGCACTGAAGCTTGTAGGGCCTCAATGGTCCTTTTTGGAACAGAACTTTCTACAAAAATTGATTTTACTTGTTTTTCAATTATAAACTTGGATAGCTCTTGTACATCTTGCACTCCAGCTTCTGTGGCTGTGGACAAGCCTTGTAAACCAACGACCTGAAAACCATAAGATTTTCCAAAATAATTAAAGGCATCATGCGCAGTCACTAAAATTCTTTTTTCTATTGGCAATTGATTAATGGTTGCTTTTATTGTTTCGTCTAAGGTGTTTAGTTTTTCTATATATATATTACTATTTTTCTCATAAATAGCTGCATTTTTAGCATCTGCTTTTTTTAATTCCTCTGCCACATAGGTAGTTATTTGCTTCCAAAACGCAACATTAAACCAAATATGTGGATCGTAATTAGATGCAAAATATTCAGACCCTATGAGCTCTTTTTCATCTAAAGCATCTGATACTGCTACAGTTCTTTTATTGGTTTTTTCCATTTTTTCAAAAACCGAAACAAGCTTACCTTCTAAATGCAAGCCTCCATAAAAAACAATATCAGCGTTTACCAATTTGGTTACATCTCCTTCACTCGCCTTGTACAAATGAGGATCTACTCCACTCCCCATTAAACCTACAACATTAATTGCATCACCACCTATATTTTGCAATAAATCTGTAATCATCGTTGTTGTAGTAACTACATTTAACTTTTCGTTGCTTTCTTTTTTTGCTTCTCTTTTACATCCTACTATTGAAACTACTAGAATGCTGAGTACTAAATATATTATTTTTCTCATTTTTAATTTAATTAAGAAGTCTAAAACTTACTCCTGCACTTACTAAAATATCTTGTCCGTCTGTTATACTAGTTCCTATACTTGCATCTAACTGTAAATTAGGCCTTAGCAAGTAGGTTACTCCTGCATCCCACAAATGGTTGCTCCTTGAACTTTTAGGTAGGTCGCCGTACACCTCTATAAAACCTCCAAATTTAGCCATAAAGGAATATCCATAAGCAATTGTATATACATAAGCTACTTCTGGAGAATCTTCTTCCCATTGTGCCCCTACATTATAAGACAAACTAGATATATCACTTAGTGTGTGTGTTAATGCAAACCGAAAATCTACACCCGTAGTTTCTGGTCTTACAATTTTACTAGCCGTAAACGGCAATTGCAAATGTCCTATAAATGCTATTTCTGGCATTCCATTTTTTTCTTCTGCAATGCCAATTTTTACACCCAACAACAAAGGTGAAAACTCCCTATCAGCAGAACCAATAGTACTATTATTTAACTTAACCGTAGAACCACCAATATCCATCCCTAAACGCAATTCCAAATTATCTAACAAGCCATAACGCACCAAAGTTGTATTGTATACCCAATGCTTATTTTCTATAAAAGTATTCTTATGGGTTTCGTAAAAAGCTCCCGTTTCTACTTGAATACTCCCTTTTGGAACTACCCTAGATGATTCTGTCGCATCTGGCCTATCTGTAACCATCTCCGTCTCCGTTCTACTTTCTTGGGCTACTAAAAAACCAACTGTCAACAAAAACAAGAAACATAATTTTTTCCTTTTCATTCTTTTAAACCAATTTTAAATATAAGTTTGATGCTATCTTTTGAGAGATATGAACAGCCCTTTCTCCTATTTTTAGATGCATAGAATTATCAAACTTCTCTTTGTCTACAATTATAATTTTATCTCCCAAGGCTATTTTATTCTTATCAAGAAACTTTAAAAACTGACTTGACGAATCTTTTACACCTACACACACTCCCTCTGTTCGTATAGGCAACTCACTAAGTAGTATTTTCTTATGTTCTTTAAACTTCCCTTCTTTATTCGGAATTGGGTCTCCATGGGGATCAAAAGACGGAAAACCTAAATGCTCATTCAACTTATCTATAAGCTTATCACTTTGGATATGTTCTAATTGTTCTGCTATATCATGTACTTCATCCCAAGAAAAATCTAATTTATCTACTAAAAAAACTTCCCACAAACGATGCTTTCTAATAATAGACAATGCCGTTTTTTGTCCAGTTTTAGTTAAAGAAACGCCTTGATACTTTTTATAGTTTACCAATTTTTTATCAGACAACTTCTTAATCATATCTGTAACAGAAGATGCCTTGGTATCCATCTTTTCAGCTATTAAATTTGTGCTTACCGCCTTGCCTGTTTGCACGCTTAATGCATAGATAGCCTTTATATAATTTTCTTCAGTTTGAGAAAACATACTTTACTTTTTCGGTAAATGTATGAATTATTTTTAGACTTATCTAAAAATAAAATTTTAATTATAAAAAACCTACAATTCAAAAGCTGTAGGAGTTTATTATATCACAAAAGAGGAGGTTAAACCTCCCTATTCATTAACCCAATTCCAAATTGTTTTAGCATTTCTTTTTTATCAGCATGTATCGTTAACGTATCTAAAACCGTAAAAGCTCTATTTGTATAATCCTCAATAGCTTGCTTGGTTAGCACATCTGCTTTTGTATCTTGGTAAATACTTTTTACTGATGCTATCTTATCGCTAGTATTATTAGGCTGTATCGAGAACAACTGCTCTAATGAATCTCTTTCTTCCTTATTTGCATCTCCATAAGCCCTTAAAAATAAATAGGTCTTTTTATTTTCAATGATATCACCCCCTACTTGTTTTCCAAAAGTTTTTGGATCTCCAAAAGCATCTAAATAATCATCTTGTAACTGAAAAGCGATCCCTAAATTTCTTCCAAAATCATAAATTAAATTTTGATTTTCTTCCGTAGTTTCTGCTATAATAGCTCCCATTTTCATGGAAGCAGCAACTAAAACCGCTGTTTTATATTCAATCATTTTAAGGTATTCAGTTATAGAAACATCATCCCTAGTCTCAAAATCAACATCATATTGCTGCCCTTCACAAACTTGCATCGCAGTTTTACTGAATAATTTTACCAACTTTTTAAACACATTGCCATCATACGTTTCTAAACACCTGTACGCCTCAATAAGCATTGCATCACCAGACAATATTCCAGTATTAACATCCCATTTTTCATGTACAGTTTGCTTCCCTCTTCGTAAAGGAGCATCATCCATAATGTCATCATGCACCAATGAAAAATTATGAAAAACCTCAACAGTCAATGCCGCATCCAAGGCCTTTCTATAATCTGCACCAAAAGTATCTGCAGCCATTAATGTTAAAATAGGCCGCAACCGTTTTCCTCCCAATTGCAATATATATGCAATGGGTTCATATAAATTTTTTGGTTCTTGCTCCTTTATGGCATCATTTAAATGAGCTATAAATAAAGTCCTATACTGATCTATAGTATGCATTCCTTTTTTTTTCAAAAATACAAGAAATACCGATGAAGCCTTTCAATTTTTTAAAATTGATTTTAAACAGAATGTTAACTAAACTTAAACTTTGGAAACTATTATTGTTTTTTAAGTTTCCATGAATTATATTTGCAGCCAAATATGAAAGAAAAAATTTTAGAAAAAGCAACGAACCTATTCTTAAACCTTGGATTTAAGAGTATTACTATGGATGATCTTGCCCAAGAGTTGGGAATATCAAAAAAAACCATATACACTCATTTTGAAAACAAAACAAAGTTAGTTGAAGACTGTACATTGTTCCTTTTTAAATCTATATCTAGTGGCATTGATACTATACGTGAATCCCAGAAAAATCCAATTGAAGAATTGTACGAGATTAAGAAGTTTGTAATGATCCATTTAAAGGATGAGAAATCTTCTCCTCAATATCAATTGCAAAAATATTATCCTAAAATATTTAAATCTATACGTCAAAAGCAATTTGAGGTTATGCAGAGTTGTGTCATAGATAATTTAGAAAGGGGTTTAAAACTAGAAATCTATAGAAAAAATATAAATATAGATTTTGTATCGCGTATCTATTTTTCTGGAATGACAACCATAAAGGATGATGATCTTTTTCCTTTAGATAAATTTCCAAGATCTATTCTAATGGATGAATATTTAGAATATCACCTAAGAGGTATTGTTACACCTTCTGGAAGAAAAATATTAAATGAAATTATAAATTCAAATCAATCATAAATGAAAAAAGGTCTATTATTAGTAATTGTACTTTTAGCAGTTAAAATAGGGTATTCTCAAGAAATACCTTCCAGTTTTACATTAGAAGAAGCAATTAATTATGCATTAGAACACAATTATAGTGCTATAAATGCTGATAGGGATATTGAGGATGCACGTCATCAAAAATGGCAAACAATTGCTAGTGGGCTACCACAAATTAATGGAGATGTTAGTTACCAAAATCAATTAAAACAACCTGTTTCACTAATCCCCGGAGAAATTGCAGGCGGTGACCCAGGCACCTTTATACCTGTAGTTTTTGGACAAGCACAACAAGTAACAGCAACAGCAACACTCCGTCAACAAATATTTGATGGCTCTTATATTGTAGGTGTACAAGCAACCAAAACTTTTATTGATTACAGCGCAAACAATAAAGAGAAAACAGCTCTTGACGTTCGCAAATCAGTGGTTGAGGCTTATGGAAATGTTTTATTGGCCGAAGAGAGTACTTTAATCTTAGAAAAAAACAAGGCTACCTTAGAGAAAAACCTTTTTGAAACTAGAAAGATTTTTGAAAATGGATTGGGTGAAGAAGAAAATGTTGAACAGCTACAAATTACACTGTCTTCTATAGATAACCAATTAAAAAATGCTATTCGCTTAAAAAAGATAACATTACAAATGTTAAACTTAGTAATGGGATTAGATACAGACAATCCTACTAAATTATCTGAAAATTTAGACCTGCTAACTGAGAAACAAATAAATACAAATTTGTTGGAGACAAATCTAAATTTAGAAAACAATGTAGATTACAAAATGGTTTTAAATCTGAATGAACAACGTACTTTAGAACTTAAACTGGAAAAAAGCAAGGCTTTACCCACTTTAAATGCTTTTATTAATTATGGCTCATCTGCATTCAGCGATGATTTTGATTTTTTAAGTAAGGAGGCTCAATGGTATGATTCTTCTATTTTAGGTTTTGACCTTAACATACCCATTTTTAGTTCTCTTAAAAGAAGTGCCTCTACACAACGTGCTAAAATTGCTTTAGAAAAAGCAAGAACACAAAAAATTGAAGCAGAAGAATCTTTAAAATTACAATGGGAAAATACTAAAAGTGAGTACACTTTAGCCATTGAACAGTACCAAACGGCAAAAGAAAATCTTGGCTTAGCAGAACGCATTGAGAAAAAAAATCAGGTAAAATATTTTGAAGGCATTGCTACTAGTTTTGAATTAAGACAAGCGCAAACACAATTATACAACACACAACAAGAGTATTTACAATCTATGATAGATGTAATTAATAAGAAAACAGCTCTTGAAATTATACTAAACAACTAATCATACAACTACAAACTAATTTTCAATACAATACCTATGAAAAATATATTCTATTTACTAATCATCACTACTATTATTACTTCTTGTGGTGGCAACGAAAAAACTGTTGAGAGTCTTATTTCTGAAGGAAATCTAGAAGCCATTCGGGCAAAAAAAACAGAGTTATCTCATACTCACAAAACTTTAGAAGGTCAAATGGCTCTTTTAGATTCAGTGATTGCCCAATTGGATGGGAACAAAAACTTTCCGTTGGTGAGCACTATTGAAACTAAAGTTGAAAAGTTTAATCATTTTTTAGAGTTACAAGGCAACGTAAAAACAAAACAAAATGTTTTAATATATCCTGAAATGGCCGGAACATTGCAAAAGGTATATGTTAAAGAAGGACAAAAAGTAAACAAAGGACAACTCTTAGCGTCCATTGATGATGGCGGAATGAGTAGTCAACTCGCCCAGTTAAAAACTCAAACAGAACTTTCAAAGACTACTTTTGAACGTCAAAAAAGACTTTGGGAACAAAAAATAGGCTCAGAAATTCAATTTCTTCAAGCCAAAACAAATTACGAAGCTCAAGTTAGCGCCATAAAACAGGCAGAAAGTCAACTTGGAAAATCTACTATTAGAGCGCCTTTTTCTGGAATTATTGATGATGTAATAAAAGACCAAGGTACAGTAGTAACACCAGGGCCTGGCTCTGAAGTGTTCAGAATCGTAAACCTTTCTAATATGTATATTGATGTTGAAGTGCCAGAAGCTTATTTAAAAACAGTAAACAATGGCAAACAAGCTTTGGTTTATTTTCCAATATTAAAAGATAGTGTTGTAACTGAAATTCGTCAAACCGGAAACTTTATAAACCCAAGTAACCGCTCTTTTACAATAGAAATCCCTGTACCAAACAAAAATGGAACTATAAAACCCAACCTCACGGCTAAAGTGCAAATAAACGACTACACAAGTGATACTGCCATATTAATTCCACAAAGTGTAATTTCAGAAAATGCTGAAGGCGAGCAATATACCTATGTAGCGGAAGATATTAATGCTGACAATGAAGCTGTAGCAATGAAAAAAATTATTACAACAGGTAAAACTCAAGGTGCTTTGGTTGAAGTTTTATTTGGACTTGAATCAGGAAAGCATATTATTAAAGAAGGTGCTAGAACGGTAAAAGATGGCCAAAAAATTAAAATTTTAAACTAAAATTCCATGAGCAAATTACAAAAAAACGCAGATAAGGAATTTAAAATATCATCTTGGGCTATAGACAATCCTTCGGTGATTTATGTTATGATTGGTATTTTTTTATGGATTGGACTCTCTGCATATTTCGCTATGCCAAGAGAAGATTTTCCTGAAATTATTGAAACCAAAATCTACATAAGCACACCATATCCTGGCAATACTGCAGAAGACATAGAACGCTTAATAACAGACCCTTTAGAAGACAAAATAAAGAACGTTAGTAATGTAGTAGAATACACCTCTACCTCTCAAGAAGACTATTCTATGATTATGGTAGAGTTTGATGAGGATATTTCTGTTGAAGCTGCAAAGCAAAAAATTAAGGATGAAGTAGATGCTGAAAAAGCCAGTGAAGATTGGCCTACATTTAATGGTGCAAAGGTTGAACCTAATGTTTTTGATCTCAACCTCTCAGAAGAATTTCCTATAATGAACATAAACTTTACTGGAGATTACCCTGTGGAGAAATTAAAGGAATTCGCAGAATATTTACAGGACGAAATAGAAGACCTGCCCGAAATTAAAAAAGTAGATATCCGTGGGGCTCAAGAGAAAGAAGTTGAAATTGCCGTAGACGTTTATAAAATGATGGCTGCTAAAGTTAGTTTTGATGATGTAATCAGTGCTATTTCTCGTGGGAATATCACAATGTCTGCTGGAAATTTAAAAACCAAAGAGCAACGAAGAACTATCCGTATTCTTGGGGAAGTAAAAGACCCTAAGGAACTCAATGATTTTGTGGTAAAATCTGAAAACGGCACTACCTACCTAAGAGACATCGCAGAGATTAACTACCATGAAAAAGATAAAACTACCTTTGCTAGAGAATTTGGCGAAAGTGTAGTAATGCTCGATGTTAAAAAAAGAGCTGGTCAAAATGCAATATCAGCTTCAGATCAAATCAAAAAAATTGTCAAAGAGAAACGAGCTAATTATTTTCCCCCAGATTTACATATCTCCATAGCCAATGACTCTTCAACTAGAACACTAAACCAAGTAGATGATTTGGTAAACAATATCATCTTTGGTATTATCCTAGTTGTAACAGTACTAATGTTCTTTTTAGGATTTAGAAATGCACTCTTTGTTGGTTTTGCCATTCCAATGTCTATGTTTATGTCGTTTATGATATTATCATGGCTAGGATACACCCTAAATACCATGATATTGTTTGGGATGATTATGGGCTTGGGCATGCTTGTAGATAATGGTATTGTGGTTGTAGAGAATGTATACCGACTTATGGATGAAGGTATGTCTCGTACCGAAGCTGCAAAAAAAGGAATTGGTGAAATTGCCTTTCCTATTATTGTTTCTACACTAACCACAGTAGCTGCCTTTGTTCCGCTTGGTTTATGGCCTGGAATATTTGGCCAGTTCATGATTTACTTTCCAATAACCTTATCTGTAGTATTAGGATCATCACTAGTAGTTGCTATTTTAATGAATTCTATGCTGGTTTCTCAATTTATGGAAATCGGGGAAAAAGAACTCACCCTTAAGCAGTTGGTGCGTCTAAGCATTATTCTAGGAGGTTTTGGTTTCTTAATTCTATTTTTTGGTGGTGCTATGCGCGGAATGGGAACGGTATTATTGGTAACAGCCGTTATGTTTTGGATTTACAAATACTTCCTTAAAAAATGGGCACTTAATTTTCAGAAAAATACTATGGTACGTTTTGAAAACTGGTACGAAAGAAGATTAAAACACGCCTTACGAGGCCGTAATGTCTATTGGTATTTTGGTATTACTTTCTTTTTATTGATAGCTGTTTTTATGTTATTTGGGCAATCCATAGCAAGCCAAAGAACTAAAATCGAATTCTTTCCAGACAATAAACCCAATGAAATCTATGTATATATAGAATACCCGGAAGGCACTTCTATTAACAAAACAAACGAAATTACGAAGGTCATCGAAAAAAGAGTGTATGCACTTTTAGATGATGATGCCTACAAATACGAGGGAGAAAATTTTATCGTAACCTCTGCGGTATCACAAGTAGGAGAAGGTGCAGGAAACCCACAAACAGACGGTGGTTCTAGTGCAGAAATGCCTCATAAAGGAAAATTAACCGTAAACTTTAGTGAATTTAAATTTCGTAGAGGAATTAATACCGAAGATATTCGTGGAAAAGTACAAAGTTCATTAAGTGGTATATACCCAGGAGTTAATATTTCTGTTGAAAAAGAAGCCAATGGTCCACCAGCGGGTTATCCAATAAACATTGAACTAGAAGGCAAAGACTATGATGAGCTTATAGCGGTTGCAGAAAATATCAGGAATTTTATCAATACTAAAAATATTGCTGGAATTGAAGAAATAAAAATAGACGTAAACAAAAGCAAGCCTTCTATGGAGGTTTCGGTTGACCGTGAAAAATCAGGGGAACTAGGAGTTTCTGTAGCTCAGGTAGGAAACCAATTGCGTAGGGCTTTGTTTGGAGAAAAAGCAGGGGTGTTTAAGCAAGATGGCGATGATTATGATATTAATATTCGCTTTAATGAAGATTTGCGGTACAACAAAGACGCTCTATTCAATCAGAATATTATTTTTAGAGACCCTTCTAGCGGACAAATAAAAGAAATTCCTGTTTCTGCCGTAGCTTCCATTAAAAATACTTCTGCTTTTAGCGCCATCAAACACAGAGATAACAAAAGAGTTGTTACTGTGTACTCTGGACTACAGCCAGGTTTTACAGATGCTGCTGCCATTGTTTCTGAAATTCAAAAAGAAATGGAAGATTACAATAATCTTCCCGCATCCGTTAAAATAGATTATACCGGCCAAATTGAAGAACAAAACAAGCAAATGGTTTTCCTAGTAGGTGCTTTCTTTACTGGTTTAGGCCTCATAATGCTTATTTTAATTTTTCAATTTGGAGGTATATCCAAGCCATTAATAATTATGATTGCCATTTTTTTAAGTTTTATTGGCGTGTTTGGTGGGTTAATGATTACCGGATGGTCTTTTGTTATTATGATGACTATGATGGGAATCATATCACTAGCCGGTATCGTCGTTAATAATGGTGTTGTATTGTTAGATTACACCCAAATATTAATAGATCGTAAAAAAGTGAACCTAGGGATAGATGACAAAGCTGTTTTATCTAGAGAACAAGCAACAGAAGCTATTGTAACAGGCGGTAAAGCTAGGCTTAGACCAGTAATATTAACTGCAATAACAACAGTTCTTGGTTTAATTCCATTGGCAATTGGATTAAATATTGATTTCTTCTCTTTGTTTTCTGAGTTTAATCCAAAAATTTACATTGGTGGAGACAACGTTGTTTTTTGGGGCCCATTGGCCTGGACAGTTATCTTTGGATTAATTGTTGCTACATTCCTTACGCTTATAATAGTACCAGTATTATTTAATATTACGTACCGACTAAAAATAAGATTTGCTAAAAACAAAACTGCAATACCGGAAGAGGTGGCTTAAAAATTAGTCGACTTAAATTGCAAAAAGAGGGTTCCACACAATGGAACCCTCTTTTTTGCATAAATACCTATTCTATTTTTACAATACAGTTTTCTTATATTTTAATAAGCGATCAACTACAGTACGCAATTCTATATTTTACATATTAATATAAGCCCCCTACTTATATACAAATTCGTAAAAGATTCTAGAGAGCCGACCGAATCACTCAACACCACTAACAGTATTATTCCTGCAAAAATGCAATATTTAAATATATAAGGCAAAAAAGTATTATAAATAGAAAATAAACAGGTAGTTCAGCCTTAATATAAATCATAATATTGTACCAATATCTTAATATGACCTATAAATTATTGATATTTTAATAATATTTAACATCCAATATACAGATTTGAAAATTAAAGACGATTACAACCACCCAACACCGTTTAATTATGACCTAAAGAATCCTTTTTAATAATTATAAAAAATAATAGTAAAAACAATAACCGTAATTTAAACCAATATGATATGAAAAAACCTATTCAAAAAACAATGCAAGATACCTTGTTCTTGTTTCCTAAATTTCATCTAAAGACTAATTTAGTCTTATTGTTTTTTCTTACAGCCTCTATTTTCGGGTATGCAAATGAAATTCACACTAACATCCCAACTAACTTAAATACAATACCAAGTAATACTACTACCCTAGTTTCAAATGTACAGCAAGAAATAAAAGGAACTGTTAAAGATGATGAGGGAACTCCTTTATTAGGAGCAAGTGTTATAGAAAAGGGAACCACCAATGGGACCCAAACCGATTTTGATGGTAACTATTCCATAAAAGTATCCAATGCAAACGCAATATTGATTATTTCGTATGTAGGGTATACACCGCAAGAAGTTCCTGTGAAAGGAAAAACGAATATCTCAATTTCCTTACAACTAGATGCTTCTGCTTTAGATGAAGTAGTGGTAATGGGGTTTGGCTCACAAAAGAAAGAATCTGTTGTAGGATCAGTAGCCACCATTAAACCTTCAGAACTTAAAATTCCTTCGAGTAATTTAACTACGGCATTGGCCGGAAGATTATCTGGGGTTGTTGCCTATCAAACTAGTGGTGAACCAGGTCAAAATAACGCTGAATTTTTTGTGCGTGGTGTTGCTTCCTTTAATGGGCAAAACGGACCACTTATTTTAATAGATGGTGTAGAGTTAACAGTAGATGACTTAGCAAGACTACAACCAGATGATATAGAAAGTTTTTCAGTATTAAAAGATCCGACAACTACTGCTATTTACGGTGCACGTGGAGCCAATGGTATTATTCTTGTAACTACTAAAACTGGTATTAAGGGTAAAGCTATGGTAAGTTTACGCTATGAAAATTCATATAGTGCCCCTGTATCTCTCATTAAATTAGCAGATCCAGTTACACACATGCGACTACAGAATGAAGCAGATAGAACTAGAGGTTTGTTCCCAACTTTTACTGAAGAAAAAATAGCAGGAACTGCCAGAGGTGGAAATCCTAACATATACCCGGCCATTAATTGGTTTGATGAATTATTTAATGATTGGGCGGGATCTACTCGTTTAAATCTTAATGTTAGAGGGGGTGGAGAAAAAGTTCGGTATTACGTAGCCGGGGGTCTTAGTTCTGACAATGGTTTACTAAAAGTTGATAAAACAAATAATTTTACCAACAATATTAGTTTAAAACAATATCTTTTAAGGTCAAATATAAATATTGACCTACATAAAAATACGGAGATGATTGTTCGGTTACATTCTACTATAGATGATTATAGAGGACCGCTACAGGGTGGTAACGCCATATACAATGCAGCAGTACGTACGAGCCCAGTTCGTTTTCCTGCAGTAATAGATCCAGGTAACGACCCAAAACTACAAGGAGTACCGCACATAACCTTTGGTAATGATTTAGGCCCAAGATTAGGAGGTTTTGGAGATGATGGTGCAGTATGGTATAACCCATATGCAGAACTACAAAGAGGGTATAGAGATTACAGACGACAACTATCATTGGTACAATTAGAATTTAAACAAGATTTAGCATCTATACTACCAGGTCTTACCGCTCGTTTTTTAGGGAATGCAAATACAACTTCTTCCTTTGAAAACCGAAGATCATATAGACCCTACTTTTATAGGATTTCTACTTTTGACGCTGCAACAGAAGACTATACTTTGGTAAGAACAGCAGAGGGGGATGAATCCTTAGAACTAGACAGAGGAGAGACAATTAATAATTCTGTATTGTATATGGAGCTTGCCGCAGATTACACTAAAACTTTTGCAAAAAAGCACACGGTTTCTGGACTAGTAGCCTTTACAGGAAGAGAGTTTTTAGATGGTAATGCCAGTACGGTTCAATTATCATTGCCTAGTCGTAACATTAGTTTAGCTGGTAGGTTTAACTATGACTATGACAACAGATATTTTGTAGAAACCAACTTTGGGTACAACGGTTCTGAACGATTTGCAAAAGAAAATCGTTTTGGGTTTTTCCCTTCCTTTGGTGTTGGTTGGTTAGTTTCTAACGAAGCCTTCTTTAAGTCAGAAACAATTAGTAGATTAAAATTTAGAGCCTCATTTGGCTGGGTAGGAAATGACCAAATTGGAAACAATAGACAAGATCGTTTTTTCTACCTATCTGAAGTAGATATCAATGCAGGCGGCAGAGGGTATACTTTTGGTAGAGACTTAAATTCTGGAATAAATGGTGTTTCCATTTCCAGATATGCAAACCCTTTGGTTACATGGGAAACAGCGGAAAAAGCGAATATTGGAGTAGATCTAAACCTGTTTAATGATGCGGTACAGTTTAGAGCTGATGTGTTTCAAGATAATAGAAGCAACATCTTACAAACAAGAGCAGACATCCCAACTACCTTAGGCTTACAAACGAGTATACAAACCAATGTTGGTGAAGTAGAATTACAAGGGGTAGATGCCTCTTTAGATATAAATCATTATTTTAGTGAAGATTTTTGGTTAACAGGTAGGGCTACTTTTGTGTATTCAGATAACGAATATACCGTTTATGAAGAACCTGATTTTGCGCAAATTGGTGCCCCTTGGCGCTCAAACATTGGCAATAATGTTAGTACATCTCAAGGTTATATTGCCGAACGTTTATTTGTAGATGATGAAGAAGCTTTAAATTCTCCAACTCAATTTGGAACACCTGGAATAGATTATGGTGGAGGAGATATTAAGTATAAAGATCTAAATGGGGATGGTACAATTACCACCTTAGACCGTGCTGCCATTGGTAAGCCATATGTACCTAAAATTACCTACGGTTTTGGATTATCAGCAGGCTACAAGCGTTTAGACGTTAGTTTATTTTTTCAAGGGCTGGGAGAAACATCATTTTTTATCAATCCAAACAGTACTGGACCTTTTATTAACAGTATAGGAAATGGTTTCGATATTAGAGGAGGTAATGGATTATTGTCTGAAAATGGTCTTTTACAAGCCTATGCAGATGATCATTGGTCTGAAGATAATAAAAATGTATATGCCCTTTGGCCTAGGCTATCAACAAACCCTATTGAAAACAACCAACAAACCAGTACGTGGTGGTTAAGAGATGGTTCTTTCTTACGATTAAAACAAGTAGAAATTGGATTTGATCTTCTTAAAGGGTTAGAAGACAAAATACAACTTACTAGGCTACGCTTATACGTTACAGGAAGCAATCTTTTAACGTGGAGTACATTTAAGTTATGGGATCCGGAATTGAAAGGAAATGGATTAAATTACCCACTCCAACGCACAATAAATGTTGGCCTACAAGTAGGGTTTTAAACAGTTGTGAGAAATAAAAACTATGATTAATCAATTTAAGATACAAAAAAAATGAAAATAAAAATCATAAAAACCTTGGCAAACATTGCACTCATTGTAATGGCAGCATCATGCTCTAAATACGTAGATGTGGTCCCAGACAACATCGCTGTAATAGAAGATGCCTTTGAAACAAGAGATAGTGCAGAGCGTTTTTTAGCAACATTATATGGCTACCTACCACCTGTAAACGGAATAAATTACCCAGCACTGGCTGCGGGAGATGAAATAGCTGTAAACGACAACGTATCTCGTAATTGGGCCGCAACATCCATAGCTAGAGGCGGGCAATCTAAAGTAAACCCTAGGCTTAGTTATTGGGGAACGGGCAGTGTTACAAACTTATTTATTGCCTTACGAGATTGTAACATATTCTTAGATAACGTAGATAAACCTTTTGATATTACAGAGTTTGAAAAAACAAAGTGGATAGCAGAAGCAAAAGTATTAAAAGCGTACTATCATTTTTATTTAATGCGGATGTATGGACCTATTCCTATAATAGACCAAAATCTTGAAGTTAGTAGTGGTGTTGATGCGGTACGAGTAAGTAGAGACCCAGTAGATGAAGTTGCCAACTATATTGTTGAATTAATAGACGAAGCTATGCCTAACTTGCCAATAGTTGTTGCAGATCAGGCATCAGAACTAGGTAGAATGACAGCTCCTATTGCTGCAGCAATTAAAGCACGTACCTTAGTAACAGTAGCCAGTCCACTATTTAATGGTAATTCTGATTATGCTAGTTTTCTAGACAAAGAAGGGAATGAACTAATTAGCACCACTTTTGATGCAGAAAAATGGACTAGGGCAGCTACAGCTACTAAAGAAGCTATAGATATGGCTGAGGAAGCAGGCCATTTTTTATATAAATTTTTAGAAGCACCTGCAAATTGGTCTGATACTACGGTAACCAAATTGAGTATCAGGGGTAGTATTTCTGAACGATGGAATGAAGAAATTGTCTGGGGAGCATCTGGCAATACGGTAAGCACATTACAAAATTGGTCACAGGCTAAAATTGCCTTAGACCTTTCTGCAGAAACAAGAGAAAGCGTACAATCGTATTGGAACGCCCCCATAAGGATTGCAGAAATGTTTTATTCTGAAAATGGTGTTCCCATAGATGAAGACCTTAACTATGATTATGCCAATCGTTTTGATGTATCTGTTGCCGATGCAGCTCATAAACATTATCTAAAAACAGGTTTTACCACGGCTAATTTAAATATGCACCGAGAACCTCGTTTCTATGCTTCCTTAGGCTTTGATGGTGGTATTTGGTTTGGACATGGCGTTACAGATGATGATAATGCGCTCATGGTAAATGCTAAAAAAGGAGAAAGGACTGGAAAAACAGATGCTAATCGTTGGGGACTTTGTGGCTATTGGCCTAAAAAATTAGTGTATTATGAGAACGTTCAACAAGGTACAAGTAGCGGATATAGCACTAGGGCTTATCCTTTTCCTTTGGTACGTTTAGCTGATCTCTATTTATTGTATGCAGAAGCATTAAACGAATCTGGACAAACAGGCCAAGCAATTCCATGGATAGACCTTATTAGAGAAAGAGCTGGCTTGGATGGCGTGGTAAACTCTTGGGCAACTGCCTCAAACAATCCTACAAAACCGAGTACGCAAGCAGGTCTTAGAGACATCATTCAAGATGAGCGCATGATAGAATTAGTTTTTGAAGGGCAACGTTTTTGGGATTTACGACGATGGAAAAGAGCTAGTGAATTCTTAAACAGCAATATCCGTGCTTGGAATGCTGAAGGAGAAACTACAGAGGATTATTACAAAGTAATTACTGTAGGTTCCTATAAATTCTTAAATAAAGATTATTTATGGCCAATTTCAGAAACAGATATTATAGCGAATACAAATTTAATTCAAAATCCTGGTTGGTAATAATAACCTTATTAAATTTAAAAAAAATGAAAAATTATAAATCCCTTTTATATATATCGATTTTATCGTTTGCCATGCTTTTTTTGTCTTGTGAAGAGGAGGAAAGAGGGCCTTTAGTTTCTGACAACACCATACCTGAGGTAATCACTGAAGTGATGGTAGAAAATTTACCCGGCGGAGCTAAAATTGCATATAAAGTTCCTGCTACGGATGATATCTTGTTGGTAGAAGCAACGTATGTGCGTAATGGAGAACTAATCACAGCTAGATCTTCCGTTTACAAAAATTTTGTTGTAATCGAAGGCTTAAAAGAAACTTCACCCCAAGAAGTTACCTTATCTGTAGTAGACCGTAGTGCTAACCGCTCACAAGCGGTTAACGTAACTATAAATCCACAAACAGCACCAATAGATATACTTTTTGAGACTTTAGAAATGGTTGAAGATTTTGGTGGCGTTCGTCTACTATACGACAATAAAGACGATATCCAAGTTGAATTTCTGTTATATACTATTGATGCAAATGGCACTGCTACTTACAATCAATCTGCATTCGTAAATAATAGCAGTAGATCGTATCATACCTATAGAACTTTTGCACCTACACCTCAAAATTTTGGAGTAGTTGCCATAGATAGATGGGACAATATTACCACAATTAAAAAAGCTACAGTTACGCCACTAGAGGAGGTTATGCTAGACATTTATGAGTTTGATGATCTTAAACTCTCTACCGATGAGCCAGATGCATTTAGCTGGTTTATGCCAAATTTATGGAATGGCAGTATTGACGGCTCTGGATTTCATACCGATCAAACCACACCCGGCGCAATAGTTCCGCCTTATACTACCCCCTACCATATGTTTACTTTTGATCTTGGTGTACTCGCAAAAATAAGCCGAATAAAATTTTGGCAACGGCAAGGCACTTGGATTTTTTCTCATGGTAATCCTCGCCATTTTGAAATTTGGGGTAGACCCGACTTTCCAACAGATGATGGCGCTTCATTTGATGGTTGGACCTTATTAGTTGCTAACGGAGAAGTAATTAAACCTTCTGGTGGCCCTATAGGCTCAAATAGCGCTGAAGACACAGCTTCTGCTGCCTTAGGTGAAGAATTTGACGCCTCCTTAAGTGCTCCTCCTGTTCGCTATATTCGCTTTGTTCAAATTCAAAATTGGACTGATGGTAAGTTTATCCATATTATGGAATTTAATTTTTGGGGACAACTTCAATAGTTGAGTAAGAAATAAACATTTAATAGATAAAAAAATGAAAAAATATAAACTAAATATATGGATCCCCACATTTGTGTTATCCATAATTATTCTGATTTTGGCTTGTGAAACACAGACAGAAACCTATAATGAATATACTAAAGACGGAGAAAAAACGTATGTTGGTACACCAGATTCTGTAATAATTGCACCGGGTAACAAAAAATTAGATTTTACGGTCGTAATCAACGCAGATCCTAAAATAACCAACGGAGCTGTACAAACAAAAGACAAATCTTTTGTATATGAGTTTAATGTAACTCGTACAAATAGTGGTCAGGATACCGTCAATTTCGTAGTAGACATTGAAGAAGGTGACTATAACTTTGACGTCATCTTAAAAGATGATGCCAATAACGCATCCATCCCTTACGAGATAAATTCAGTTGTTTATGGAGACAATTATCAAGCTGCACTTACAAGCCGAGGTATATCTAATATGAAAGCTTTATATAACCAAGTAGAAGTTAATTGGGGAAATGTACCCAGTGGGGCCTTAACTACCATCTTTACCTATGAAGATGCCGATGGGGTTATGCAAACCCTAGAAGTTCCGAATACTGTTTCACAGACCATAATAGAAAGTTATAAGGTAGGTGGTTCATTAACCATTGAAAATACCTTTAAGCCAACAGAAAATGCAATTGAAACGTTTAGTTCTATTTCTAATCGGACTTTTCCAGATAAATTTAAGCTAGACTTTGCACAAATAAACACTGTTGAATTACCATTTGACGCATCGATCACTGGCTGCTATGGCGGCACAGCTGACACCTTAACAGATGGAGCAACAGGAGCATTTTGGCATAGTTGTGATACTGCTGCAGATCAATACCCATGGGTTATGAGTTTTGATTTGGGAGTTACCGCCAAGGTGAAAGGGTTTAGAATAGACAAGCGCTCTAGTTGTTGTGGTGATAGAACCCCAGGAAGGTATCAAATTTGGGGTACCAATGACCTCACAGGAGCTGAGACCCAAGATATAGATGACCCTGCAGCACCTACGGTTGTAAACGAAACGGTAATTGCCGCTTGGGAAGCTGATGCTGTAGCTAAAGGCTGGGTAAAATTATCAGATGTAAACAATAACACTGAGGAAACGTTTGAATCTGAAATAGATAATGCTGCTAGCTATAAATATGTTAGAGTTGTAGGAATTTCAGGAATAGGCACAAATGTAAACGCAAATTTTGATGAGTTTACGTTTTTTGCTTCAGAAATAGAATAAAACATTATCAATTATTAACTTAAAAAATGAAAAAAATATTTCTTATTATTCTTTTAATTTGTGTTTCTCCATCCATTAAAGCTACTGATTCGAGTAATAGTGCTATGGTCCTAGATTGTTCTATATACCTTTATGTAAACAACACTGGGTTTTTAGATTCATATGAATTTTGTGGAGATTTTGTAGATGTTGGTATTGATGCTCCTACTAATTCTCTTAATGCAGGCAATCAATTTGGAACGGCCTATTCTATTGGTAATGGTTGGTATGAAGGATATGTTAATTACAATGGATATTCGTATCGTTTTGCTTATGAGGTATTACCATCAACAGGTAATATTGGACAGGTGATGATTACAAAAGAATAGCACCCTAACTTTTTTTTAATCTTAACAAATAAACTCTAGAGTAAATTCTAGAGTTTATTTCTATTAATCACAATGGATAATATATGCCAATTAAGAAAAAGTGCTATTAGTGAAAATATCCATTACCCTTGCATAACTTATATCTAGTTAAAAATAGGTAAACATCTATATGCTGCTATGAATATAGCCTTTCTTTTAATTATATTAAAACAAAGTCATTCCTTTATTTTACGTTGTATCTTTTTTGAAATCATAAAGATAACCAACAATACAATAGCACACAAGGCCGCAACAATACAGATGAGTGCAACCGTACTTTGCCCGTTAAAAGGATCATTAAAATCTACCTGTGTAAGATTATATCCAATCAACGAACCCGCTATTAACAACAGGATAAAAAATACTATTTTATGCATAACCAACCTATTTAAAAAAGTTCATTAATATTTGCCGCAAATAGTTTTACTGCAATAGCTAACAAAATTACACCAAAAATTTTTCTAATGACACTTAAACCATTTTTTCCTAAGACTTTTTCTATCCTAGCCGAAAATTTTAAAACGATGTACACAACTAAAATATTTATAAAAATTGCAATTATAATATTTTCTACATAATACTCTGCACGTAAAGACAACAATGAAGTCATAGTACCTGCACCAGCAATAAGCGGAAAAGCAATGGGTACAACGGAGGCTGTTTCTGGCGCATCATCCTTATAGAGCGTAATACCAAGAATCATTTCTATTGCCAAAAAGAAGATGATAAAAGACCCCGCAACGGCAAAAGAATTAACATCTATACCTATTAAATTTAAGATCTCTTCGCCCACAAAAAGAAAAGCCACCATAATTACCGTTGCTACCAACGAGGCTTTTTCGGATTGTATATGACCTACTCTACTTCTTAAGCTTATAATTATAGGGATACTCCCAATGATATCTATTACAGCAAAAAGAATCATACTTGCTGTTACTATTTCTTTAAAATTGAAATTCATGAGCTGAGTTTTTAAAAATCGCGACAAATTTACGCGGAATAAAATTGTTTTAGGTTACTAAATTGAAAAATTAAGACCGCATTAGTGTTAAAGAAGTATCTTTGCCAGAATTATAAGAAAAGTATGTTTCAAATAGGAAAAACCATTGTATCTGAAGAAATTATAGACAACGATTTTGTTTGCAATTTAACCGCTTGTAAAGGCGCATGTTGTATAGACGGAGATGCTGGCGCCCCTTTAGAAGACAATGAAACTGAAATTTTAGTAGACATCTACCAAAGCGTAAAACCATTTTTAAGACCAGAAGGTATAGCTGCCATAGAAGACCAAGGTGCCTTTGTAAAAGGAGAAGATGGTGAATGGGAAACTCCTTTGGTAAATGGCAGTGAATGTGCCTATGTAGTTTTCGCTGATAATGGAACTGCCAAATGTGGACTAGAAGAGGCCTATAACCAAGGGGTTACCAAATGGAAAAAACCTGTTTCTTGTCATTTATATCCAGTTAGAACTCGGGAATATTCAGAATTTACCGGTGTAAATTATCACAAATGGGAAATTTGTGATACAGCATGTTCGCTTGGCAAAGAACTACAAGTCCCTATTTATAAATTTGTAAAAGAAGCCTTAATTCGGAAATTTGGAGAAAAATGGTACGCAGAATTAGAAATTGTAGCCAAAGAACACACTAAATAATAGGGATAGTTAACACCACCTCTGTTCCTATTGCATTTTTATTATCATCAAATAAATCAACAAACTCTACATTAAAAGAGTTTAAATAATCCTTAGAGAAATTTGCCAAACGTTCTTTCGTAATATTTACACCTAAAGATTTTCTTTTTAAAACTTTATTTTCTTTTATTCTTTCTGATGCAGCCCTTCCTATTCCGTTGTCTATGATGCTTATTTTAATAAACTCATCTTGTATTTTGCTTACATGCATTTTTATTATCTTTTCTCCGTCCTTAGATGATAAACCATGCCACAATGCATTTTCTAAAAAAGGTTGAAGAATTAACGACGGAATTTTTACCTGTTCTACATCTACCGACCTATCTATTGTTAAGGAAAAGTTTATCTTATTAGAAAATCTAATGTTTTCTATATTCATATAGAGTTCTGCTGTTTCTAATTCATCTGCCAAAGAAATTTCTTTTAAAGAGGATGCTTCTAATATCTTACGAACCAGCTTAGAAAACTTATTTAAATAATGAACTGCATTCTTTTTTTCATTATTAATAATATAGAGTTTTATAGAATTTAAAGAGTTGAATAAAAAATGTGGATTCATTTGGCTTCGCAACATTTTTTGTTCTAAAGTCAATAGTTTTCTTTCGTTGTTTAATTGATGTTGTCGATATAGAACATACAATATTGCTGTTAACAACAATAAAGCTACTCCGCTAATTAAAAACGCAGCATTATTTTTTTTAAGTTTCAAGTGAGCAATTTCATTGTCTTTTTTTAGATTTTCAATTTCATTGGTTTTCTTATCAGTTTGATACCTTATAATTACATCATTAACATATCTTAAATTTCGGGCACTGCTAATCTCGTCATCAAACTTAATTGCTCTTCTATAATAATCTAAAGATTTTTTATAATCTCCTCGAAGAGATTCCAATTCCGACATAAACTTATACCCCATAGAAATTACTCTAGGCATATTGTGTGTTTTTGCAAGGTATAAACCTTTCAATATATGTGGCTCCGCTTTATCAAAGTTATTCAGTTTCATTTTTGCCCAACCTATATTTATCTCAACAAAAGCCGTAAAATAGTTATCTCCTAACTCTTCCGATAATAACAAGGAAGGCTCTAAAAGCGCTAATGCTTCTTTAGGCCTATCTTGTTTTATATAAATTTGTGCAATGCTATTATTACATATTACCCTGCCTTTATCTGAATTAATCTCATTGTTATAGGCCAAGGAAATTTGATAACTCCTTAGCGCTTCTTCTAATTTTCCTTGAGACTCTAGTGACTCTCCTATATTTTGATGGTTGATGGCTAGACCCAACCTATTTCCTAATTCTTCTTCAAGCTTTAAAGACAATCTATAGTTTTCTATAGCTAAGTTATACTGCTCTAAAGCTTGATATATATTACCAATACTGTTAAGGGATACATTTATGCTTCGCTTGAGCCCTTTTGACCTATTTGTAACGCTCTCCGCAAGTTCTAATGCTTTCTGATTATAGTCTAAGGCCGTTTTAATTGCATCACTCCTACGGTATACAACACCCAACATATTTAAACTATATACGGTAAACTCTAAATTGTCTGCTTCTGTAGCAATATTTAGAGCAATTTCGTGTAGTTTTATTGCTTTTACGTATTGTGCTAAGTTTCTATACTTAGTTCCAAGTTGATTGTATGCGAAAATTTGTCCTACTGTATATTTACGGGCAACAGATTCTTTTAAAAAATAGCGCATTAAAACAGTGTCTTGTTTCTTTCTACCCAAGACTCCTTCTATTTCTAAATACGTTTTTGATTTTGCAGTAACAATACTATCTATTTTTTGCTCAAATATATCTTTATTAGTTTGCCCAGCTAGCGAAAAGGATTTAAAAATTGCAATCACAAACAACAACCATATACCTTGTTGTATAAACGAAAATGACCTTTTATTTGATTTTTTTAAATTCATAAAAATTTACAATAAATCTAAAAAGTCAGATTTTTTTTGTCTGGAAACAGGGATTTTATGGTTAGATTGTAGCACGACATAACCGTCGGTTTTAATAAACTCTTTTATCTTATTTAAATTTACAACATACGAATTATGCACTCTAAAAAAATGTTCATTTGGCAATAATTCATTGACCTCTTTTAGCTTTTTGGTCAATACAATTTTTTGTCCATTCTCTAAAAATATAGTACTGTAGTTTCCGTCAGATTCTGCATATAAAATCTCATCACTATCTAAAAACAAAAGCTTACCATCGGTATTAAGCGTAATTCTTTTTTGTGCGGAGTTAGCATTAAAATTTACTAATATTTTTTCTAATCTACTTACCGTGTTATTCTTTAAATTATACTTCTTAATTTTTGCAATGGTATCATTTAAATCATCTGTATCAATTGGTTTTAACAAATAATCTATTGCTTCATTTTTTAGAGCTTTAATAGCATACTGATTATAAGCTGTTGTAATAATCACAGGAAAATCTTTGTTTTTTATTTTTTGAATGAACTGAAATCCATCCATAACAGGCATTTCAATATCTAAAAAAAGACAATCTGGCTTGTTCTTTTCTAAATAACTTAAAGCCTCAAAAGGATCTGTAAATGAAGCGACCACCTTAATTTCATTGCTGAAATTGGTTAACTCCCAAGTTAAACTTTGGAGTGCTTTTACTTCATCATCTATTAGTACCGCTTCTAACATATTATAAATTAAAGTACGCAAAAATACCGTGTAAAGAACAAAAGGAAATCAAAATTGTATGATTGGGTCACTATCAAGTATTGTTTGTTTCAAAACACAGATAAACAGCAATTTACAAAATATACATATTTTTTTACCAAGTATACATTGCCCAATTAAGCATCATTTTAAAATCCTAAATTAGCAATAGTCTAATTACATCAATAGTTTTAGTATAAGGATTAATAACTCAAAACTCCCAAATTATGAAAAAATGTGTTCTTATGTTTAGTGTTCTTTTAATAATAATAATTTTCGCTTCAATCGTAGAAAATAATAATACAGATCTGGAAAACGATGTATTACTATCAAACAGTCATATTAGTGACTCTTTATTAGCAAGTTCAAAGCACTAATAATTTTCATTGCAAAAAATAAAAATATGTAACCACCAAACTACGAGTTTACGACCCATTAGTATAGCGTGTTAACAAAAGAAAAAGTTTCTGAAATTAATCGCTTATCTTAAATTTTACTATTACTGAATTTAAATTTGGTTGGTTTAATGGTTTCGGGGGGAACTACCTTAATCATCAAATGATTATTTAAGTATTTTTAAGCTGGGTCGTAAAAGTTTGGTGTATTCTATTTTAGAGTCTCTCCCGCAAACCACTGATCCTCACAATATACTTTTTGGTTTATTTTTTAGGCTTGTTTTTCATCAAAAAACCCTAAAAAAGTTATCTTTCCTAGAAAGGCAACAAACATCACTAGTCAGGTTACATTTCAACATTCTGTGTTAAAAACTTTGTACTCTAATTCCAAAATAGGGCTTTATAAACTGGCTACATTTTACAATCTTTGTTATCCCCTAGAATAAGGAAATATTCTCCTTACTTTTAAGAACAGTTAAAATCCAAAATTTAATTATGTCTACAGCAATAGAACCTATTTTAGAAAAAAATGAAGATCGATTTGTAATCTTCCCTATAAAACATAATGATTTATGGGAATGGTACAAAAAATGTGAAGCTAGTTTCTGGACAGCTGAAGAAATAGATTTGCATGCAGACCTTAACGACTGGAACAACAAGCTTAATGATGATGAGCGCTATTTTGTAAAACATATTTTAGCTTTTTTTGCGGCTTCTGATGGAATTGTAAATGAAAACTTAGCAGAAAATTTTGTTAGCGAAGTACAATACGCAGAGGCTAAATTCTTTTATGGCTTTCAAATTATGATGGAAAACATACATTCTGAAACATACTCTTTGTTGATTGATACCTATGTAAAAGATGAAAAAGAAAAAGACATCTTATTCCACGCCTTAGAAAACTTCCCCGCGATTAGAAAAAAGGCAGATTGGGCATTAAAATGGATAGAATCTCCAAGTTTTGCTGAACGACTAATCGCTTTTGCTGCGGTTGAAGGAATTTTCTTTTCTGGATCTTTCTGTTCTATTTTCTGGTTAAAGAAAAGAGGTCTTATGCCCGGACTAACTTTCTCTAATGAATTAATTTCTAGAGATGAAGGTATGCACTGTGACTATGCCGTACACCTACACAACCACCACTTAATAAACAAAGTACCTAAAGCACGTATCACAGAAATACTTGTAGATGCGCTAGATATAGAAAGAGAGTTTATCACAGAATCGCTTCCCGCTAGTTTAATTGGCATGAACTCTAAATTAATGACCCAATATTTAGAATTTGTAACCGACCGTTTACTCGTAGAATTAGAATGTGATAAAGTTTACAACTCTACCAATCCATTTGATTTTATGGATATGATTTCTCTTCAAGGAAAAACAAATTTCTTTGAAAAAAGAGTAGCAGAATATCAAAAATCTGGTGTCACTAACAAAGACGGTGAAGACGCACAAAAGATCAGTTTCGACGCCGATTTTTAGATAAAAACCAAACAATATTTTTAGGATAATTCCTAAAAAACCCAGTTAAAAATAACCCATTTGTTAAATCCACAAGGATTTGACCTAACCAACGTATCACTAAAAAACAATTGTAGCATGTATGTAGTAAAAAGAGACGGCAGAAAAGAATTAGTAATGTTCGATAAGATTACGGCTAGAGTCCGTAAACTATGTTATGGACTAAATCCATTGGTAGACCCTTTAAAAGTCGCTATGCGTGTTATAGAAGGTCTGTATGATTCTGTTACTACCTCAGAGCTAGACAACCTAGCCGCTGAGATTGCTGCAACGATGACCACTACACATCCTGATTACGCAAAATTAGCAGCTCGTATTTCTGTATCTAATTTGCATAAAAACACAAAAAAGTCTTTCTCTGAAACAATGAAAGACCTTTATTTTTATGTAAATCCTAGAACAGACAAGAAAGCCCCTCTCTTGTCTGATGAGGTTTACAACGTAATTATGGAGAACGCTGAAAAGCTTGACTCCACAATAATATACAACCGAGATTTTAGCTACGATTATTTTGGTTTTAAAACATTAGAACGCTCTTACCTACTAAAACTGAATGGGAAAATAGCTGAGCGTCCACAACATATGTTAATGCGTGTTTCCTTAGGTATACATTTAAATGATTTAGAGTCGGCTATAGAAACCTATGAGTTGATGTCTAAAAAATACTTTACACACGCAACTCCTACGCTTTTTAATTCTGGAACACCAAAACCACAAATGTCTTCTTGTTTTTTATTAGCCATGCAAGATGATAGTATTGATGGCATTTATGACACCTTAAAGCAAACAGCAAAAATCTCGCAATCTGCAGGAGGAATAGGACTTTCTATCCACAATGTAAGAGCTACTGGCTCATACATAGCTGGCACAAATGGCACTTCTAACGGTGTTGTTCCAATGCTACGAGTTTATAACGACACCGCTCGTTATGTAGACCAAGGAGGAGGAAAAAGAAAAGGTAGTTTTGCAGTATATGTAGAGCCATGGCATGCCGATATTTTTGAATTTTTAGATCTTAAGAAAAACCACGGAAAAGAAGAAATGCGTGCACGCGACCTTTTTTACGCCATGTGGATTCCAGATTTATTTATGAAAAGAGTTGAGGCAAATCAGGAATGGACATTAATGTGCCCCAATGAATGTCCAGATCTCTACAAAAAACACGGTGATGAGTTTGACAAAGCTTACTTAAAGTTTGAAGCCGATGGAAAAGGCCGAAAGACGATTAAAGCACGCGATCTTTGGGAAAAAATATTAGAATCTCAAATTGAAACTGGCACACCATACATGCTATATAAGGATGCCGCTAACCGCAAGAGTAATCAAAAGAACCTAGGCACAATACGTTCATCGAACTTATGTACAGAAATTATGGAGTATACTTCTCCTGATGAAGTTGCTGTGTGTAATTTGGCTTCAATTGCGTTGCCAATGTTTGTTAAAAATGGTGAATTTGACCATAAAGAACTTTTCCGCGTCACCAAACAAGTTACGCGTAACTTAAACAAAGTAATAGACAGAAATTATTACCCAGTTAAAGAAGCTGAAAATTCTAACATGCGCCATAGACCTATTGGTTTAGGGGTTCAAGGATTAGCAGATGCGTTCATAATGATGCGTATGCCATTTACAAGTGATGAGGCAAAAAAACTAAATCAAGAAATTTTTGAAACACTTTATTTTGCAGCTGTTACCGCATCTATGGAAATGGCTAAAGAAGAGGGTCCTTATTCCACATATAAAGGTTCTCCAATTTCACAAGGAGATTTTCAACACAATTTATGGGGCATAAAAGATGATGAACTTTCTGGTCGATGGGATTGGGAGAAATTACGTAAAAGTGTGAAGAAAAATGGGGTTAGAAACTCCCTTTTAGTAGCTCCAATGCCAACTGCATCTACTTCTCAGATATTAGGAAACAACGAATGTTTTGAGCCTTATACGTCTAATATTTATACCCGTAGAGTATTATCTGGTGAATTCATTGTCGTAAACAAACACTTATTGGAAGATTTAGTACAATTAGGGCTTTGGAACGAAAATCTTAAACAAGAATTGATGCGTGCCAATGGTTCTGTACAACATATAGAGATTATTCCTCAGGAGATAAAAGAATTATACAAAACTGTTTGGGAACTAAGTATGAAAGACATAATTGATATGTCTAGACATCGTGGCTATTTCATAGATCAAAGTCAGTCGTTGAACTTATTTATGGAGAATGCGAACTATTCCAAGTTAACGTCAATGCACTTTTATGCATGGAAAAGTGGACTTAAAACAGGAATGTATTACCTAAGAACAAAAGCAGCTGTGGATGCCATTAAATTCACACTAGACAATGCTAAGAAAAAGGAAGTACCCGTTAGCGTAGCAGTAGAAGCAGAAATAGCAACAGAATTAAAAGTAACTGCTACTTCAGCACAACAAGAAAAAACAAATATAGAACCAATGACCGCTGCAGAAATGAAGGCACTTATTGCCCAAGCTAAGGCAGGTGAAGCAGATGACGATTGTCTAATGTGCGGTTCATAAGCAAGAACAAATATGAACTTCTCGTAGTTATGGACGAGAAAAAAGATACCTCAACTATGCCTTCCACACACTATAGGCATAGATTGAGGTTTTTTTATAGCCAACAAACACTAGAAACAAAAAAAAACACTCCTTAAATTACCAAAGCTTTGGTAATTTAAGGAGGCATATTCAGGAGTAGATCGATTTTTATTAAAGTCTGGACAGAACTGGTCCTGGGATTTCCATATTCCCGGGATTTTTTATGATCCGGTAATGGCAATTAGGTTTTTTTGTAGTCTTTGGGACGT
>Ga0209344_10000089_pt1 | contig 191117 bp, 158 predicted proteins | sample Cruoilmetagenom6_FD_187293 | JGI IMG/M metagenome (GOLD analysis project Ga0209344, IMG submission 187293) | Oil polluted marine microbial communities from Coal Oil Point, Santa Barbara, California, USA - Santa Barbara Oil Seep Sample 6 (SPAdes)... | ecosystem: Environmental > Aquatic >...
TGATCCGCCTCAACTTCGCGCGCCACTCTCCGCAATAGAGTACGTCTCCTTTTCTTATCGTCTCCCGGGACCAATACAGAAAGAACAACTGCCTCGCGCGCGGCGCCACGACGACGCACACGAAAGACAACAAGGCCGTCTTCCAGAGACGTTCCCGCATACAACACACGGTAATGCAACGGATCGAAACCGTACCTCCAGCTGAGAAAGCAAGGGGTGATGCGCGTTCGTACACCGCGCGGGGGAGGGAGCTTTTCCAGTAAACCTTCCACGCCTGCAGTATCGGCAAAGGCCTCTTGCGCGACGAGGCCTGCCTCACATGGTATCGACCATTTTTCTGCGGGAACACGCGCCCGCAACGCACGCGCGACCCCAAGCGGAGAGAGAAACCGGACTCCCACCCCAAGACGCCCGACATCGCGCCAGCCCATCTTGAGATAGCCAGGGCGGCTCTGCTCATTTGGCGTATTGAACACCCAGTGCACGCCTTTCTCTGTGAGCGCGGTCACTCCCGTCATCGTGAGACGGCGAAAAATCCCCTTGCCCTGCCACGCGGGGTCTGTCACGGTGTCAACTGCACGCACAGCGCGCCGGGTTTCTCCATTCGGAAGCAGAAACTCCCAACGGAGAAAAGCTCGGTATCCCACTACCTCACCGTTTGCGAGCGCTACCCACTCGGGAGACGTCCCAAAGGGGTTCTCCTTATGTTTCCACTCGAGAAAAGCACGAATACGATCATCGGGAATCCAGCCCATGACCGAAATGAGCAGCGCAGCCACAGCATCGGCATCAGATGCCTTTACCGGTCGAATTTCCATGTCACTTTCGGCGCTGTTTTCTTGCTTTTTTTCCAATGGCACGCGCTCAATCATGACACGAAATCCGTGTAGAGGTCCTCGAGGATGCGAGCGGTCGTCCGAATATCAAAGACAGCAGATTTTTTCATTGCTGCCTCTCCCATCTGTGCACGCAGCACACTCGCGCCGGGTTCCACGGCAAGTTCCAGCATCGCTTTCGCCAGCTCCTCAGGGCGAGAAGGGGCAACCAAAAAGCCCTCGGTTCCATCGGAGACCATTTCTGGTAACCCCCCAACGTTTGTTGCCACAATCGGCATGCTGAGCGCCAAAGCCTCCATCACTGCGACTGGCATACCCTCAAACACTGAGGAAAGCACCATAACGTCACATCCGGCCATCACTCTCACGACATCAGGACGATAACCCAAGATGCGACAGCGTTCCCCTAGTTCGAGCTTGGCGTGTGTTGCACGAATTTCTTCTTCGCATGGCCCCTGCCCAATCAAGAGAAAACGGGCATTCTCGCATTTGCCAAGCAAGATGCGCGCCGCCGCCAACATGTCGCCATGCGCCTTTTGCACACGGAAATTGGCAACATGCGCAAAAACAACTTCCCCTGAAGCAATGCCAAGCTCCGCCCGTACTGCTTCTCGCTCGCCTCGCTGCGCAACGATCCCATCCAAATCCACCCCATGACAAAGCACTTGATCATGTCGGCGCAAACGGGAAGGCAAATGGTCATGCACACCCTGGGATACTGAAAGAGACCCCACACCCAAAGGTGCCGTCAGCCTGTTCACCCAACGCGTCGGGCGCGCGTAGCGATCCCATAAATTGTGCTCAGTCGCAAGCACACGGGGACGCCGCGCACTGGGGAGGGCACGACCAACAAGACGGGCCATGCCCGCGGGCAGAGGGGAATGGGCATGTACAAGCTGGAAATTTCCCTTGTCGAGATATGAGTGCAAACGCCGAACCCAACCCAAGTCGTGCCACGCCCCACCTTCAAGACAAGTCACCGGCACATCAAGCGCTTCCAACTCAGGAACTAAAGCATCTTTTTCAGGAACAAGATAACCCACCTCATATTCATAGCGATCCCGGTCCCGGACACGCGCAAACGAGACTAAAAGACGCTCTGCCCCACCCGGACCCAATCCTTTAATCAGCCAGAAAACACGTACACGTCTTTTCCTCACCCTGTCTCACACCCTACTCACATGCCATCAATTTCACATGCCATCAACAACGATTAGAACCGTAGGATAACGCGTCGGAAGCAAGCGGACGGGGAACCCGGAGAAGTCCCTACTCTCAGAAAAAACGGGCAAATCACCCTGTTTTCCCTGCACCCAACAAACTCTTCGCAGCTCTTCCACATTTCATACATGTCGCACAAAAACCAGAGGAGTGCCCCACAAAACCGGCAAGCAAAACTCCCGAAACCCGATCCTCGACAAAGAACATCACGCGCACGAAACATCTGTAACAACAGAAAAAGAACCCCCACAACACCGCAAAAGACACAGAAAAAGCCGACAGCCACCGCGACCAAACCGGCATTCTTCTTCACCCCTCTTCCTTTCCCTCTCTTATAGAATCACAGAGAAGAACGCACCAAGGGGGAACATATGGGATATCTTACCGGCAAAGTCAGCTTTATTACAGGCGCTGGATCGGGCATCGCTCAGGCTGCCGCCGCCCGTTTCGCGCAAGAAGGCGCCAAGGTAGTGATCGCAGAAATCAATCCTGAACTCGGACGCAACACCGAAAAAAAAGTGCAGGATCAAGGCGGCGATGCCCTGTTTGTGCAGACCGACGTCACAGATCACACGAGTGTGCAAAACGCCATCACACAGGCCCAACAGCACTATGGGCAACTCAACGTCCTGTTCAACTGTGCAGGAGGCTCGGTTGCTGCCGATGCTCCCGTCACAGAAGTGGACCTCTCCGTATGGGATCACACAATCGATCTTGACCTGAAAGGCCCCTTCCTCTGCTGCCGGTACGGCATACCCGCCCTGATCGAAGCAGGGGGCGGAACAATCGTGAACGTGGCCTCGGCAGCAGCCCTCCAAGGAAACTTTCCTGCGCACGTGTATTCCACTGCCAAAGGCGGGATTCTCTCCTTTACACGGGCCTTGGCCGGCGCGTATTCCAAGCACAATATCCGCGCCAACGCCATCTGCCCAGGTGTCATCCTCACAGACCGAGTAAAAAAACGTTTCGGCCTCAACAACCCCACACAAGATCAGCCTGGATCCGACGCAGACAGCGAAAAAATGCCGAGCGCTGACAACATGGGCATGCAACGCTATCCATTTGGGGTCGGCATGCCAAAAAACATCGCGGCTATTGCCCTCTTTTTGGCGTCCGAGGAGTCCCGCATGATAAACGGCGCCACTATTCCCGCAGATGGTGGCCTCTCCGCCTACTGATCGTCTTCTCGCCCCGGGCTTTCTTCCCCAGAACCTTTTTCGTCGCTTGCCTGCTCCCCGACGGCACGCCCATCTCGATGCCTCGCAGGCCTTCCACTCGATGGGGTGGTCTCTTGCGCGGCATCCCCAGACACGGCATCCCCAGACGCATCCACATCCAATGAAACCATTGGCAGGGTTATCTCGATCCCGGCACCGAGTCCTCTTGCCTGGAATGCCATCGCCACATCCTTGGGAATATTGAGGATGCGCGTACGCCAGAAATAGCCGGCCATGAGTTTGAAAGAAGCAATCGCCGGCACCGCCAAAAGCAGACCCCAGAAACCAGCAAGCTCTCCCCCGGCAAGCAGCCCCAGGACGACCGCAGCCGGATGCACTTTCACCGCACGACGCATCACAACGGGTGACACAAAATGATTGTCTATTTGCTGCACGGACACAGCAGCCAATACTGCCCAGAAAGCAGAACTCAAACCGTCATCCACGACAAGGGAAACAAGCACGGCAAGCCCACCACCAATCCAGGGACCCACATAGGGAATAATGTTAAACAATCCACCCGCAAGCCCGATTGGGACGGCAAAAGGCACACCCACCAGCAAAAAAGCCCCAACAGACATCGTTGCCACGATAGCCGCCACTACCAGCTGTCCTCGAAAAAAGCTCATAAGGATTTGGGCCACTCCCTGCAGCACAAATTCTGTCTCAGATCGGGCTGCAGGAGGAATCAGCGCTCTGCCGGCCCGTAACAGATGCGGAAGATCAATCAAAAGGTAAAGCGCAATGATCGGGGCCAGCACGATCTGCACAAGCAAACGCAGCACACTCCCGCCGTACTCTACGAAAAGCCCAAAATCCAGATCGGTCTCTGCGTTTTTAGCATCTTCTTCTCCATCACCGTTCTCTTCTTCCTCTGTCAAAAGAGAACGGATGGGGGTGTCACGTAATCTTTCCGGAGCTAAAAACTCTAAAAAGTCGTATTCCGTAGAGACATCTTCAAGCCAGCTCTCAATGTCTTTCCGCAAGTCGGGAAGCTCATCACGGAAGTTCCGCACTTCTCTTCCGATCACAGGCGCGAGAAAAACCCCAATAAGCGTAAGCCCACAAATGAAAAGCGCATAGGTCGCCAAAGACCCCGCCAAGCGACCGATACCTCTGTTATCTGCCCAGGTCACCAAGGGATGTAAAAGAAAAACAATCAACAGTGCCAAAATGAGTGGGGTGAAAATAATGTCCACATGGCGCAGCGCCCGACCTGCTTCTTCCCCAAGCCAAACCACTCCAACAAGAGCCCATGCGACAAAACCAATCAGGATAACCCATCCCAGTTTCCCCAGTCCGAGAGGCCAGGGAACTTGATCGCTGGTATCGGGTTCGCTGTTTTTTACTTGGGGCAGGGGAAAACCACCTCCGTCTTTCCCACCTTTTTCATCCACGCGGCATCCTTACCCTGACCCTGCTGAGTAAATTTTTCCTGACAGGTCTTGCACACTGTCAACAATCAGATCAAGACCTTGCGCCATCGATTGTTCGATTGTCTTGGGCCCCGCAACCTCGGTAAGGGCAATCCGTACGAGGTTGGCATCCCCCTCTGGTGCCGCATCCTCCGGTGTCGCACGAGCATCGAAATCCCCCTGATCCCAACCCGCAGAAAAAGCCTTCCCTCGAAAAAGTGTTGATATTTCTCTGGGAGTTTCTTCTCTGGCGAAGGTGCCCGCCACAATCACCACAGTCTTTCTCATGCGACGCGCCTGCCCCACCAAAAAACCGGTGGCCTTGCCGTACTCTGACTGCTCGTCATAGCTTCCCTCCCCAGTAACCACAAGATCGGCACGCGAGAGGCGTTCTCTCAACTGGATCACTTCTGCAACAAGTGCAGCACCCGGCACAAGACAACCGCCGAGCCCCATATACAGGCCAAAAGCGAGACCTCCGCCTGCGCCGGCTCCTGGCAAAGAAGCCGCTTTCAGCCCTCCGGGCCAGGCGCTCGCCCACTCAAACAGTCGCTTTTCCCCCCGTTTCACTCCATAAGCGGATAAACCCTTCTGGGGACCATACACGCTTGCTGCCCCCATCGGTCCGAGCAGCGGATTCCACACATCACACGCAATCGTAATCTCAAGGCCTGCTTCTGCCACAGCACGCAGAACAGGCACCGCACGATCCCACTTGTGGGGAGAACGATCCCCAGCAATTCCAAACGGCAAATTCGGAAAAGTCTGCATGGCAAGAGAAGAAATGCTCTGCTGCCCAGATGAAACCGGTGGAAAAATTCCGAGTGCCTCCAACGCCCCCCGGCCTCCGTCTGTTCCCGCGGTCCCGCCTACGCCCACTATCACACGCGAAGTCTTTTGCAGGGCCTCACGCACAAGTTCCCCTACGCCGTGCGATGTCGCAGCGAGCCCCCCCGTTTTTCCTTCCGGTAGCACACGCATCCCATAGGCGACAGCAGACTCAACAAATCCAGTGCCATCGCGCAACAGATACCAATAGGCTTTGACTGGTTCTCCAAGCGGACCTGTGACCTCGCAAAAAAACCGACGCCCCCCCACTGCCATTTCGAGCACATCCAGGGTACCGTCCCCTCCATCAGCAATAGGACAGATATCGACAGAGAACCCTTGATCCCTTAAAACAGCAGCCCATCCCGCGGCAACTTCTACCGCCGAAGCGACACCTTTAAAAGCACACGGAGCAACAAGAATCCTCATCTTCCCATCCCGACAGGGCAACAAATGCCAAAACGGGTGAACAGCAGTTCACGAAGAGCACGAGCTTGCCGAGAAGGAGAAAAGACAACAGGTCTCCGCGACGCTAGCCTTGTCAGGCACCAACATTCTCCATGTTGGGATTCCTCTAGGTCAAACTTCGGACCTGCATGCGTACATCACCTGACCCGGGAAGGTCGCCATAGGATATGAACACCAGCGACCAACCCCTGACCCCCCCTGGACCCATATGCTCGAACCCGTTCCCCTCAAGCCTCGGTCCCTCGACCGCTATATGCAAGTGATGACCCCGGCAGCGCGCGAGCGCATCGAAACCCTCGCGGAGTCTCTTCACAATAAACGTGTTCTCCAAATCAATGCGACAGCATACGGAGGAGGTGTCGCGGAAATTCTCACAACCCTCATTCCAATGATGCGAGGAATCGGGGTTGATGCCCAATGGGAAGTGATGTACGGCACAGACGACTTCTACAATGTCACAAAGGCAATCCACAACTCTCTCCAGGGCATGGAGACGGCCTGGACGCCTCAAATGGAAGAGATCTACTACGACCAACAGATTGCCAACATCGAGCGTCTCGAGGCAGAAGAATACGACTTCGTTGTCGTGCATGACCCGCAACCAGCGGCTTTTCTCGATCAATACATCAAAAAGCATGGTCACCGACCTCCCGGTAAGTGGATCTGGCGCTGCCATATCGACACTTCCCGCCCCTTTGCTCCTGTCGCGGACTATGTTTTTCCATTCATTGAGAGCTATGACGCTGCAGTTTTCACGATGCAGGACTTCATTCCAACCGGTCGTCCTCTTCCCCCAATCTCCCTTATCCCTCCCTGTATTGACCCAATCTCCTTGAAGAATCTCTCACTGGGCGACGAGGTCAATCACGCGATTGTGGATAGCTACGGCATAGACCCGAACCGTCCTTTTCTTGTGCAAATCTCAAGATTTGACCCTTGGAAAGACCCTCTCGGTGTTATTGATGCCTATCGCATCGTGAAAAAAGAAATCCCGGAGATACAGCTTGTGCTTGCCGGATCGATGGCCAGCGATGACCCTGAGGGCATGCATTACCTTGCCCGCACAGAGACCCATGCCCAGGATGACCCCGACATCTTCATTCTGACGAACGCACATGGAGTCGGGGCAATTGAAGTAAATGCCTTCCAGCGAGCGGCGGCAGTCGTCATCCAAAAATCAACACGTGAGGGTTTTGGCCTTACTGTTTCAGAAGCAATGTGGAAGCAAACACCGGTCATCGGAGGAAACGTTGGCGGGATCCGGCTCCAGATCGAACATGAGAAAACGGGATATCTTGTTGACGATGTCGATGCTTGCGCGAAGCACTGCATAGATCTCTTAAAAAATCTCGACCAGTGCAAAAAAATGGGAGAACTAGCACATAATCACGTGCGCGAGAACTTCACCATGACAGCCCTTTTGGAAAACTGGTTACAGCTCTTCGTCTCCCTGCAAGATTAGAACCTACCCGTTCCGGCGAACGGAAAAGGAAATTCTTGCAGTATCCACTCATCGTCCTTTCAAACCGGGGTCCACTTTCCTGGTCCTGCGTCAACGACGCTTTGGTATCTCGACGTGGAGCAGGAGGGCTGGTCTCAGCTTTGGGCCCCGGTCTCACCGCCACAGGCGGCACCTGGATTGCCGCGGCACAGTCAGCGTCAGACCGCCGTGCAGCAAAAGAAGGACAACAAGATAACGGGCCGTATCAGGTTCGCTTGCTCACGCTCGATGCGGCAGAGCAGGAACAGGCCTTGCATGAGATCTCGAACCGCATACTCTGGTTCGCGCATCATGACCTATGGAACCGCCCCTATGGGCCGGTCTTCGACGCGAAAACACACGCGGCCTGGTCTTCCTATCGCAAGGTGAACAAGCTATTTGCGGCAGCGGCCATAAAAGAAGCCCATCATCTTCAGAGCACCTCGTCTTCCGCACGTCTTCCAGTCGTACTCGTACAGGACTATCATCTCGCGCTCGTGCCAAAACTTCTCAAGCAGCTTGCCCCAGAGATCCCCGTCGGACATTTTTCTCATACCCCCTTCGCACACACGTCTGCTTTCTCTGTGCTTCCATCAGACTGGCGCCAGGAATTGGCCGAAGGAATGGGCGCCGCCGACCTCTGTAGTTTTCACACGCAACGCTGGGCCGCCCGTTTTCGCGCCATACTCCAGCAAGAAGCCCCCGACCTTACCCCTGGCATTGCCCCAAAAATTGAAGTTCACCCGCTCAGCCCCGACCCTAAAAGCCTTCAGGTCGCAGCAGACAGCCCCAAAGTGCGTGCCGAACGCGCCATCCTGGAAAAACATCTGGAAGGCAGACGGGCAGTAGTCCGGGTCGACAGGGCAGAGCTCTCAAAAAATATCATCAGGGGCATAGATTCGTACACAGAACTTATGCGGAGACGCCCGGATCTCCTCTCCTCCACTGCACATCTCATCCTCGTCAACCCATCCCGTCTCACTCTCAAGGAATACCGCGAATATCTTCACCATTGCCGACAAACTGCACAAAAAGCCAATGACGAACTTGGGGAAGAAACCATCATCTTCCTCGAAGATGACAATTTTCCCCGCTCGCTTGCGGCTTTTCTCCTCGCCGATATCTTCATTGTCAACCCCATCTCCGATGGCATGAACCTGGTCGCAAAGGAAGGACCACTCCTCAACGAAAAAAATGCCCCTGTCGTTCTCTCCACTGAAGCAGGCGCGTACGAAGAACTTGCGGAGATGTGCCTCGGCGTGAACCCCTACGACATCACCGCCACAGCAAAAGCCATTGAAATTGCGCTGGAAATGCCGGAGAATGAACGGGAGCGTCGCGCGCAAGCGCTGCGTCACCAGGCCATGGCCCACCCTCCAGGCCAATGGCTCACCGCCCAATTGGAAGGGTTGCAATGAGCTGGACGGCACTCCGCCCTAGCTCGCATTTTCCACAAAAACCGCATGATTCTCCCTCCTGGAACTTGATCGTGGCAGTAGACGTGTCTCGCCTGCCCGGCCTCGAAAAGGTCCGCTCTCTCCTGACTCGACTTCCGCTTGTTCCACACCCCGACCACCATCTCCATGTGACCTTGCGCTATTTAGGCGAAGCACACTGCGTCAAAGAACAAACACTCTTAGGTATTAAAAATATTATCGCCGCCACTCCCCGCTGGACAGCGCGCGTACAAAACCTCCATACCTTCTCTACCGTCGTGTGGGCAGACCCTGACCTCACCGGAAAATTCGCCGACCTCACACGCCGACTGCTCGGCCCTGTCGGAGAACTGCCTCCCGATCCACGCCGCCACGAACTCGTCTCCCACCTCACGCTTGGCTATGCCAACGGCTACGCCTCACAAGAAGAAGTGCAGGAAGCACTCGCGTCTATTGCCCACACAAAACTCGGCACAATCGAAGTAGAGGAGGTGATCCTGACAGAACTCTCCCTCGACGCATCCTGTTCCCAATGGAAAATCATCCGGCACTTTCCCCTACAAGAAAACAGGGAACACACAAAAGAGCTGACAGACGCAAAAACCGCCGGAAAGAGCGGGAAAAAGCGGCACGTCGCACAGTCAGAGGCCTGAAAAGGCATGAAACTTCTCCACAACCGCAGCAGGAGACGCAAGCAAAAGATCGGCCCGTTCCAACAGGAGAGGAGGAGCCTCCGCAGAAACCACCGCCCCACGCATTACTTTTTTCCCCTGCGCAGCAAGACGATCAAGCGCATCAAAAGCCACAAGATCCCCAAAGTCATCACCGCAAAACACGACTTCCTGCGCGGCAACACGGTGGGCTTCCTCTTCGAGAGCAATTCCCTTGTCCATCTTCACACGCGGTAAAACCTCGCAGCACATGCGCCCAGGATGCATGTCAAGCGCAAGATCTAAAATAGCCTCCTGCGTCGCCTGTCGCACACGATCCTCTATCGCCGCCGGTGCGGGAGCATTGCGGTAATGAAGCGTCACACTCCACGTCTTGTCTTCAACAGTGACACCTGTTTGGTCAGCAGCAAGCGTTTCGAGCCGCGCACGGACAAGAGCAAGGTCACCGGACGCCTCTGCCAACGCGGCCGACACAACAGCCTCACCCAGCCCTACCGCACGTTCAAACCCGTATAAACCACGATAGATAACCTGGTCAAGACCAAGACGCTCCTGCAAAAAACTCGTCGGGCGCCCAGAAAGCACCCCCACCACAACCCCAGAAGCAACGAGCCCAGCAAGCACGTCGACCGCCCCCGCCACCGGCCAGGCGTCCTCTGGACGAGCCACAATCTCTGCCAAAGTCCCGTCATAATCCGTAAAAACTGAGCGGACACAAGAAGTAAGCAAAAGAAACCTTCCAACCGCAGGCCCCGCCCTGACCAACCTGGCGGGGAAAGCGTTCCCGCTTTGTCGCCCCGCATCCCGATACGGCACCCGTCACAACAAAAAAGCACGCTACGAAAGCGAAATCTCAGGTGTCACAAGAATGCAAAACACAACAAAATTCCCATGGCAAGTCTGCAAAGAAGCGAAGACCAAGCCCATTCTACCGGGCAAACAAGCACAAGACCGAGACAGGCCGTTACCAAACACAACACAGTACAAACAGAATGCAGGCGGGGTGGCACCCGCACGACAACCAAAACACAAGTATATTGCGACTTCAGTGCAGCATTCGCACAGCATGCGCGTAACGAAAACGGAACATAGCGCATATGCAGTGCATCATATCCGCATTTTCACTGCGAAACGGGAAGCATTGCCATCAGTTCCTTCAGCAATCTGCCCCATACTCCCATGAACAGGAAGAACCGAGAGGAAGAACAAGGAGCGAAGGGGAACAAACGGGAGGGACAAACGAAGGGGTTGACGAGTAATTCAACAGCTGTAGAATTACTCTCGTAATACCGCACAATGACCCCTGGAGCGAATAATGCAAGCCATGATCGTGAAGGAGTTCCGCCAGATGCGGCGAGACCGCCGCACGGTCGCCCTCATGGCCGGACTCCCACTGTTGTTACTGATTGTGTTCGGCTATGCCGCTCGCTTCGACGTCACCGAAATCGACACTGCTCTTCTCGGGCCGGGTGCTGTCGAGATGGCCACCACCCTCGATCCGGTATTCAACGTGGTCACAGTGAACGAATTTGCCGGTGCAGACGTCGGTCAGGATTTGTTACGTAACTCCGAGGCGGGGGTTGTGTTCGTACACACCAACTCTGGCCAGTCCATGTTGATCGATGGGACAGAGCTATTCATGGCGCAATCAGCCCTGCGCCGGGTCCCACCGGGTTTCCAGCCCAATCTATTGTTCAACCCGAACCTCGACACCGCGAAAGTGATGGTGCCGGCACTGATCGGGCTTGTGCTGCTCTTCATTGGCACTGTCATCACCAGCCTTGGTGTTGTGCGCGAACGCGAACAGGGAACACTCGAACAGCTCGCGGTCATGCCACTGCGTGCAGTTGACGTCATAGTCGGAAAAATCGCTCCGTACTTTGTTGTGGCGCTGCTCGACATCACAATCGTGACTTTGGCCGGATTATGGCTCTTCGATGTTCCATTCAAAGGCTCATTCCCAATGTTCGCCCTGTTCAGCCTAACTTTCATTTTTGTTGTGCTGGGACTCGGAGTTGCAATCTCGACAGTCTCGAAAAGTCAGAGTGAAGCAATCCAGCTCGCAATCATGCTGCTACTGCCCCAGATCATGTTGTCGGGCATGATCTTCCCGCTCGAATCCATGTCCGCAGAAGTACGCTGGATCGGCTACTTCTTACCATTAACCTGGTTCGTGATCGGCGCACGCGGCATCCTCCTCAAAGGCACCGATCCCGCGACCCTACTCTTCCCTCTCGGAATTCTTGTCCTCATGGCAATCGTGGTGTTCGGGATTGCCGTATTCCGATTCCATCGCGACATTGCACCAAAACGAAGCAGCAACCCAACAAGTCCGGTTTCGGCAGCGGCAGTGGAATCATGAGCTGGACAGTCAAGAACCTAAGCCTGCGTTTCGGAGACGTCAACGCCCTCACCAACGTCAACATGACGATCACACCGGGCAACATACACGCCGTTATTGGCGGGGACGGCGCCGGAAAATCAACATTACTCAAGGTGCTTGCCGGCCTCGATCTCCATCAAACTGGCCAAATCCACCTGCCAACCCCGGGAAATATTGGTTTCGTGCCTGCAAGCGGAGGCATCTTCGGCGATCTCAGCGTCGAGGAAAACATGGAATTCGTCGCACAGGCCTACCGACTGAAAAACTGGAAGCCCCGCGCAAAAATGCTCCTCAAACACTGCGCGCTCGATTCTTTTGGCGACCGCATCTCGGGGCAAATGTCGGGTGGCGAACGCCGGAAGCTCGCAGGGTCAATGGCACTACTCCCAAAACCAGGCCTCGTCATCCTCGACGAAGTCACCACAGGCGTTGACCCCGTGAGCCGCATGGAACTCTGGCGGCTCATCACCAGGGCGGCTTCTGACGGCGCAGCAGTAGTGGCCGCAATGAGCTATCTCGACGAAGCCGAACGGTCTGCAACAATTTTGCTGTTACACAACGGGCATGTGCTCGCTTCGGGCAGACCCCAAGACATCGTCGCTGCCATTCAAGGATCGATCATCACACAAGACACACCAACAACCCGATCACTCGCTTGGCGTCGCGGACGACAATGGCAGCAATGGGACCCGAACGGCACACCGGACGACACAACCAGTATCACGCTCGAAGACGCCGCGATCGTCCTGGAGCTCGCGCAAGAACGTGCGGAGGAGCGTACACAGGAGGGCAACCCCGCATGAAACCAATCGAGGCCACCGGGGTCACCCGCACCTTCGGGACATTCACCGCGGTCAACAACGCCAACATCACGCTGCACACTGGAGAGGTTGTAGGTCTGCTCGGAGCAAACGGGGCCGGAAAAACCACGCTCATAAAAATGATCCTCGGCCTCCTCATCCCAACTGCCGGTCATATTCGACTCTTCGGCCGGCCCCAGAGCCGGCAGCAACGCCATCGCATCGGCTACGTTCCACAAAATCTCGGCCTCTACCCCGACCTGACCGCCAAGGAAAACCTGGAATTCCGGACCAAGATCTTCGGGGTTACAGCCCAAAGCACAGGCATTACACCGTTCGGCAACAAGCTTGTCGGGTCGATACCGCTGGGCCTACAACGCCGCGCCGCGTTCGCTGCCGCCACCCAGCACCAGCCTGAACTGCTCATTTTAGATGAGCCGACCTCAGGTGTTTCGCCGCTGGCCCGCAGCAAATTGTGGGATCAGATTCACGCGCGCGCCGAGAACGAAACGGCAGTCCTCGTCTCCACACATTATATGGATGAAGCCCTGCAAACTGATCGCCTCATCGTCATGGCCGAAGGAAAAATCCTGGCAGACGGCAGTGCCAATGAGATCGTTGCGGGGAGAAAGACGGTGGAAATCACGACAGACCGCTGGGCAGACGCCTTCAACCTGCTCGATTGCGACAGTCCCGATTCCAGCACTCCCCGCGTCTCGCTTGCAGGACGTAAAGTTCGGGTCATGTCTCAAAGCATCGACACAATCCGTGACAAGCTCGACAAAGCAGGAATCAACGCCGACGTGAAACTCGTCGATGCCACACTCGACGAAACAATCGTAAAACTGGCCTCATGAACACCAAGCCCATTGGTCGCCGTCCAGGAAACTCCGACCTGACGAAACACTCCATTCTCGCCGCCGCCCGGAAAGAATTTGGCGATATGGGGTTCGAACGGGCGACCATTCGAGCCATCGCCCGCGCAGCCGGGGTCGACCCGGCACTCATCATCCACTACTTCAAAAACAAACGGCAGCTTTTCGTGGAAGCCCACCAGCTGCCTTTCGACCCATCTGAGCTTTTCGCTGCGGTTGCCCAGCTCCCAATCGAACAGCGCGCCAAGGCCCTCACCACCGCCTACTTCGAGGCTTTCACCCGACCCGGCTCCCCCGCGCTCTCCATGCTCCGAGCTGCCGCAACCAACGACGCTGCCGCCACCATGCTGCAAGAATTCATCAGCAACGCATTCATCGAGCACAGCGCAAAAATCATTGAGGGCCCCAACCCGGCGCTCCGGGCAGCACTGATCGGCAGTCATCTCATCGGCATTTTATTCGCACGAGAACTCCTCGGCATCGAAGAACTGCGCAAAACCGGAATCACCGATCTCGTCGCCACAGCCGCACCAGTCCTGCAAACCTACATCAGCGGCACAACCTTCAACGACGTCAGTGACGCCACCAACGATGACACCAAGAACTGATATCCCCTCGGACTTCGCCAGTTCGATCATTTTTGCTGAGGAATCGACACCTTGAAGGCGTTGCACATTGGGTGCTATATCAAGACTTATCTCACCAGATGCACAAGCGAAATCTAATACTACATCCGACTTACTCAGGAGCGACTTGGTACTTTCGATAGTTTTTTTGTAAAAAAACCATGTTTTTGTACATCATTATCATATTTTTTAGAGATTTTATCCCAAAAGGTAGTATTCATTTTTCTTTGCTTTCAGGCTCAGTGTCGGGGTATTGAAAAACGTCGTCAAGCGGCACCTTGAAAGCCCGCGCGATCTCGAAAGCCATCTCAAGAGAAGGCGAATAGCGACCTTGCTCAATCGCAATGATCGTTTGTCGGGTCACCCCAACACGATCCGCCAGCTCCGCTTGTGTCATCTCTCCATTCGTAAACCTGAGAGATCGAATGACATTTCTGACTTTTGTCGGTTTCACCATTGTGGAAAGCCCCTGCGGTAGGAAACGAGCTTCACCACAGACCCAAGGAGGGACGACAGCACAAACGCGAGGTAGATCACATTCGCGATCCAGAAATGGTGCAGCTCGGCTATCGACATGCCAAGCGCCGCCACAGCACCAATCACGACAAATGATTGGCCGACATATTCACCGAACCGATAGATCTCCCTATCACGTTGATCCTTCTTGTCGATGTCTTTGGGTGAGATAATCCCAACCACAATATGGACCACAATCGAGACGGCCACCCAAGCTCCGATTGTCCACAGCATTGCTGACGCGTAGAACACCCCGGTCAGACTGGTGTTATCCGCTCGCCACAGAATAACGGCGAGATAGGCCGGATATATGACGAGTGGAACCAAGGCCATGATCCACGCGCTCTTCTCTTTGAATGACACTCATGCTCCTATGTCAAATGTTCTTAACATAAAAGAATGTACGATATTCTTAACTTAGTGTCAATAATTATTTACATCAACAGCGGCAGACAAGCTCAGTTTCGATAGCCCCGCAAGATCTTCCAGATCACGGTAAGGCAATGTTGCGACGCCTGGTCGAGAAACCGAACCTCAGCACACGGAACACCATCCCCGCCCCTCACCCCATTGGCCAACGAATAGCCTCAAATATGACTAGATCCTAAGAAAACATACGAAAACTGCTACTTCTTCATAGAAAAGTAAAATAAGAACATACAGTCTGGTAAAATACTTTCGTACTCAGAAACGCGGTACTCCACTCACAGACAGAGAGAGCCCAGGGATGGTCTACCGAGCACTACTCGTCGGCAATGATACCTTCCCCGACTCCACGAACCTCCCTCAGCTCCATGCCCCCGCACACAATCTCACTCTCCTGAAAAACACCCTCACCGACCCCACAACCGGCATGTTCACGCTAGAGAACATGCAAACCATGGAAAACAGCAGCACTGCTCACATCACCAAAGCAATAAAAGGACTCTTCAACTCCGCTCACGAACACGACCTCACCCTCTTCTACTACACCGGTCACATCCATTTCGACCGACACAACGACCCCTGTCTCTGCACCGCAGACACCCGCATCGACCTCCTCCCCGACACTGCACTCTCCGTCCACACCCTCAACCAAATAGCGGAAGACTCCCCCACCCACACCCGGCTCTTCCTCTTCGACTGCTCGCACAACACATACGCCGAGCAACACAACAACCTGCCAAAAAGCCTTACAAACCAACACCATTACATCCTGTCCAACACCGAAAACACCAACCAGACCTCCCTGTATACCAACCAGCCCAGCCCCTTCACGCTCGTCCTCAGCCAAGGACTGCGCACCACACCACCCCAACCCGGTCAAACCCACATCACCCTAAACGACCTCTGCACCTACACCTACAACCACCTCCGCACCGGCGTCACCCCCCAACACAACCTCCCCAGCCACATCAGCATCCCCCTCGCCCACAGAACACTGCCGGCAAAACCCGCACCTGCTGCCTCCCCACTTCCCAGCACACCAACCACCTACCCTCCACAACCCACTCCCCCGCACCTCAAGAAACAAAACCAGAAACTACGCGCTCCGCAGATCCTTCTCATTAGCGCCCTCACGCTTCTCGTTCCCATCATTCTCTTCGTCCTTTTCTCCAGGGACAACGGCTCCGAAAACGGCCTCAAGACAATTGACATCAACACGGTTGACATCCTTCACACCATCGAAGCTCACAATGGAATTGTGTACGACGTGTCCTTCAGTCCCGACAGCACTCGCATTATCACCGGGAGCTTGGACGACACTGCCAAAATCTGGAACTCCAACACAGGGAAACTCCTCCACACACTCCACCACAGCGATGACGTATGGAACGTGTCCTTCAGTCCCGACGGCACTCGCATTATCACCGGGAGCTTGGACAATACCGCCAAAATCTGGAACGCCAACACAGGGAAACTCCTCCACACACTCCAACACAAAAGTAACGTGCATCACGCGTCCTTCAGCCCCGACAGCATCCATGTCTCCACTGCAAGCGCTGACGGCACTGCCAAAATCTGGAACGCCAAAACAGGACAAGCCATTCACACTCTCCGACATGACTATCAAGATGAAGTGATAAGAGCCGTCTTCAGCTCCGATGGCAGCCGCGTCGTCACCTCAAGCTGGAAAGGCATTGCCAAAATCTGGAAAACTGATACAGGAGGACACATCCAGGACTTCAAGGATCACACAGATTCCATATATGACACGTCCTTCAATTTCGACAACACTCACATCATCACCGGAAGCATTGACAACACTGCCAAAATCTGGAACGCCAAGACAGGAGATCTCCTCCACACACTGCACCACGACGAAGAGGTATGGCACACGTCTTTCAGCCCCAACGGGACCTACCTCATCACTGCAAGTTTTGACGACACTGCCAAAATCTGGAATACCGATACAGGGGGACTCCTCCATGCACTCCACCACGACGAAAACGTGTGGAACGCGTCTTTCAGCCCCGACAGCACTCACGCCATCACTGCAAGTTTTGACGACACTGCCAAAATCTGGAAAACTGATACAGGGGAACTCCTCCACACTCTCCAACACAACGATCGCGTGCAAAACGCCATCTTTAGCCCGAACGGCATCAGCATCGTCAGCACTAGCAGCGACGGTATCGTGAAAGTCTGGAAGATCACATGACCTCTTTCACAGCATCGGCTTTGGCTTTGCCTTTGCCTTAATGAGGTCTCTCATTTTCTCCCCTCATCACAGAAAAGCTGCGCACTAGCCAGAACCCTGCTGCTTCGCCAGTATGAGGATCCAGGGTTCCCGCGTACCCCTCGAGAATAGACATACTCTACCATACATATGAATTTCAATAAACTTGCAAATAAACATATGCTTAATTATGATGGATATCAATACCAAACGCGCCCTTTGGGGCAGGTAGAGAAAAGGAGGACTCCTAACTCGCTATTGTCCGGCGCGAAAAATATTTCCACATCAGTAACATTTTCGGAAAAATTCCTTATTTTGGCAAATCATACATAGTTTTCTATATATGATCACAAATAAACTCGAAAAAATGAGGCGCATCTCTATTTTTCAAAAAAATCTGCGGACTCAATAAAGTCTGGGTTTTCTCTGGAATAAGCATTTACTGCCGAGAAATCGGAGAGTCATATTTTGCTTAAAAGCATACCTCTCCGGCATTCCAGCAGGTATCGTCTTTCCTTTTTCATGCCTTTACCTTTTCATGCCTTTACCAGGGTTTTTCCGTCTATTTAGAATTCCATAAAATAGCATTTTTTCGATTGCAAACAGTTTATTTCAACAATAATGGGTACCTGTTTTAGTCAAATAGCAAGGTCTCAGTAAAATATCGCTGTCACATAACGCTAATTTAAACCAGATTTTAACAGATACAGACAGAAGCAGAAATAAGCGGGAAATAAAGAATTTTATCTCCACGAGTGAATACTGAATTATTCTCGCTACAATTCACAACATAAAAGGAAAAAATGAATACACTCATTACAATTTTTCTTACCATTGGGTCGATAGCCGGACTAAAAAAGATACTCCGCTAAATCAGATTTTAACAGATACAGACAGAAGCAGAAATAAGCGGGGAATAAAGAATTTTATCTCCACGAGTGAATACTGAATTATTCTCGCTACAATTCACAACATAAAAGGAAAAAATGAATACACTCATTACAATTTTTCTTACCATTGGGTCGATAGTCGGACTAAAAAAGATACTCCGCTAGGCTATTAGCGGATACAAAACCCTTACTAATAAGCCAGGTTCCGACAATTAAAAGAGTCATCGTGTGGGTCTCAATCAGGAGAGCAAGAGGAACCACAAGTTCTTCGTCTTCTTGACTCCAGGCCCACATAATGGCTTCTTCTGGCAAGCCAGCAGAGAAATTCTCGACATGTTTGCCTCGATTGCACCCAGTGCCGGCTTCTCCAGCTCCCACAGAGAAGCCGCAAAACTCGCCTCTTCGGGCAGCATGAAAATTGCAATGGCGTACTAAAAAACAGCTTCTCGCCCCTACCAAGCGCTCTCCAGCTTTCAGTTGGAACAGGATCCAACAATGGGAACCAAACCCCTATGCAGCTTCCTGACATAAAGCCAAACGCAGATACAAAATTGCGGAAGTTCGTAATCCTCGAGACAACTCGCCCCAACCTCACCAGCAAGTTCTGCACAACTTCAAGAAATCCGTCATTGTGCAAATCGGTTGCAGCCAAGCATCCGCTTCTCGCTCGTCTTGTCGCTCATTTCGAGAAATAATTTGCTGCAGCAAATGCTCCGTGCAACTGCGATGGGAGGGTTTGGGCAGCCAGGAAAAAGTCTCAAAGCTATATTTTTACGTTCTGATACCCATCCAATACTCCTCCGGTACCCCAAGGATTGAGACGAGAATCCCCGCGATGCTGTCGCCGTCGTTGCCAGTGTTGTATGCACCTACCTTTCGTCTTACTCTGGCTTTCGGGGATTGCGGAGCTTGCAAGCTTGGACAACAGCGCGATACGCGTTGACTCGACCGTAGCCGTAGTCGAGATTACGGCCGGCCTCGTCATAGGTCACGCCGCCTACCTTATCGCAGGTGTCCCGCATAATTTGACGGACATCGCAGGCAGAGAGGTCAGGGTTCACACTGAGTATGAGCACGCCAATGCCAGCCGACAGGGGAGCAGCAAAACTCGTTCCAGTGGAGATACTGGTGCCCCCACCTGAAATAGTGTTCACGACGTCGACACCTGGCGCAAGGAAATCAAGTTCCTCACCCCGTGCACTGTTGTCCTCGGTATCATCGCGACGCGACCTGCCAACTGCAATCACATCAGGGTGAGAAACCACTTGGTCTTTCGCAATGTCGAAATTGCCGTTGCTACTGGCCCAGAAGACAGGTGAGCCCCGGTCCTTGCGACCCCGGTGAGCTGCAAAGACAATCGCATTCTCCAGTACTGTCATTAGCGGCCAGTTTGCACCGTTCGGCCCAAGGCTCGACACAATGACGTCTGCGCCCATCTCAGGATCTGCTCCCGCGACTTCCAGACTTGGATTGACTGTATACGCAAGAGCCCGTGCCAGCGTCATTTGCGTACCCACCTGGTCGTTAAGGGTGGCCACCAGCACAAGGTCGACTTCCGGTGCCGCCCCGCATCCGTCGATACCGTTATCGTGACGTGCTGCCGCCATGCCCGCGCAGAACGTTCCATGCTTGCTGTCCGGATAATTCATGAGCGTCTGATGAAAGTTCCCCGCATTATCGTAGAAACCAGACTCGCTCGCGATTGCCTCAGACAGGTCAGGATTTGTCACATCGAAGCCATTGTCAATGATCGCGAGACGAATACCAGCACCACGAGTAAACTCCCAGGCATCCTGAGATGATATGTCAGCCCCAGCAATGCCGCCACTACTCCCAGTGTTCTCAAGATGCCACTGCTCAGCGTACACAGGATCGGTAGGTATCAATCGCCGGCCAATGTACTCAATAAATGCCGGCTCTGCGGAGAGGGTACCTTCGCTCTCCTGCAAGGAATTCGCGACACCAAGGAGGTCAGCACCAGTGGGAATTTCTACTTCAAACTGGTTTGGCGCAAAACCCAGCTCACGCACAATAGCGAGTTCTCGCTCCTGCAATCTTCTTTGCACCTCGTCTTGCGAGAGGTCCGCCTGAAACTGCACTGTGAGCGTCTGCGTACCAATCAGAACATGTCCGTCTTCAAGCTGATACACCGCATTGATGTCGCGCACATTGCGGGGCATATCCCGACTGGTCCGAGCCAACTCGATCGTGTTGCGTGGCCGGATGAAAACCCATCCCGAATTCGAGAAGGCCCTCGCCTCTTCCTCCTCGATTTCCATGGCCGGTGCAGTCGCGTCTTCCCCAGCCACCAGCTCTCCAAAGCTGCGAAGTTCAGCAGCCGACCGCATACTCTCATCCACTTGTACAGCTAAAACCCCTTCGATCTCTGTGAGAGGGATTCGCTCTTTGCGCCTGTAGAAATAGCGTTCCATGCCACCTTCTCCTCACTTCATATGTTTTACACAGGCAATAGCAAAAAGATTTTGCACGAACAATCCTACCAAGGATCAAGGCCGCAGCACAGGTGTAAATATATGCGAAATAGCGAGAGAAATCTCACTCTCAAAACCAACCACCCAAAGACCCAGCCCCTCCCCCACACAACCCCACCAGCCACGCGACACCCCATGCAAACATACAAAGCGGGCACCGCAATCGGCGTCACTCGCCGGATCTACTCCTTAAGGGGTCGGTCGGTTCTTCAGTTGTTATCTCCGGTGCGTGGCTGATGTGTCGCTGATTCTTCGTCAATCGCTCAACCAAATCAGTCGCCATACGAGACCCCCCGAAGAGATACTAAGCCATACTCGACTCAAGTGCGACCGACATTCAACCCAAGTGCAACCTTTGAGCGAACGAGAAGAGACGACCCCCGCCATTTTTGACAGTTACGCACCATAGCCACCGAGCGAGTCAGGAAGACCAGCTTCGCCAACTCGACAACGTTTTCGCCGGCATGTTTTTCAGAAATGACCGCAGAGCAGCGGACCATTCCGGAAACGCACAAGAGATAATCGGCACGAGTCACCCATTCGCTGCGTACTAAACAGCACTGGCCAGGGAGGGTATGTGCAGGTATTGCGGGAGATATTGCGGATATCTCTCATGCGCTCACTACGAAAAAAAATGCCTCATGCGCACGCTCCCATCACAAAAAGAGCGTGTCAGCGCCCTCATTTCGCCACAGAAAGCGAAAAAACCAGACCCCATTTGGGTCAAATCTCTGGGAGAGGGGGGTTTTACAGGGCTGTCGCAGGGTATTTCACCTGGTCAGAAGAGGAGCCGGCGGTCGGGATCGAACCGACGGCCTACTGATTACAAATCAGTTGCGCTACCACTGCGCCACGCCGGCATGCGCCGCCAGAAAACCGTGCCAGGGAGTCCGAGTCTGTCGAGTGAGAGACATCGAAGAAGGCTGGGAGGCTTCTGGTTATGCGGGGAGGGAGGACAGTCTCCCTCTCTCTTGTGCACAGAATACACAAGGCTGGGGGCCTCGCGCACATCGTTTCTTGCTTGTTTTGGGGAGGGAAAGGAGGTTCGTGGAAGAAAGCTGTCACAAGAACTCTCATGGTGGGGACAAAGAGTGGCTTTTACTGTCTTGGGGTCTTTCGGGAGGGATGTTGAACATCGCTCCCCGACCTCGCTCAACCCGGCCTGACCTCCCCGGCTCGCCTCACACGGCCCCACACCCAGAACCTCCCCGGGACCGGCTCCCCGGCTCGCCTCACATGACTCCACGCCTCGGCTCTCTCGCCGGGGGGCCCTTCCGCGGGGCCTGGGATGGGCCCGTGCAGGGGGGCGGGAAAGAGGTCAACGGGCGCGGGGTGGGGGTGGTTCTCTACAGTGGGACACGATGACCAGCGACACTTTTCTCAGCATTTCTCCGCTCGATGGGCGGTATCGTCCGCTCCTCGATGACCTGCGCCAGGAATTTTCAGAGTGTGCTCTGATGCGCCATCGTTTCCATGTGGAGGCAGAGTGGCTGCTTTTTCTGGCTGAGAGTTCTGAATTTCGCGAGATTCGCAATTTGAGTGGGGAGGAGGTTGCTCGGGTGCGCTCGTGGGCGACGGATTTTGCTGCGGATGATCTTGCAGCGGTGAAACAGATTGAGCGTGAAACGAATCATGACGTGAAGGCTGTTGAATATTATTTTCGCAGCAAAATGGCCGGGACTTCTCTCCAGGATCTTACGGCTTTTACGCATTTTGCTTGTACATCAGAGGATGTGAATAATCTGGCGTATGGGCGCATGTTGCAGAGAGGGCTTCATGATATTTGGGGTCCTCACGCCGCGGAACTTACCCGAACGGTGGCTGGGCTCGCTGATCTTTGGCGAGACGTGCCAATGCTTTCTCGAACACATGGGCAGGCGGCAACGCCTACGACGGTCGGGAAAGAGCTTGCGGTTTTTGTGTACCGGTGGGAGCGGCAGCGGCGGCAGGTTCTCGCCTGCGAGATTCTCGGGAAAATAAACGGGGCAGTGGGAACGTATGGCGCGCACATGGCTGCCTATCCGCATGCACCATGGACAGAGCTTTCACGCGTTTTTGTGCAGCGGATGGGGCTGGTGTGGAATCCGCTCACTACACAGATCGAATCGCATGACTATATGGCGGAAATTTTTCATGCGGTCATGCGCTGGAACTCTGTCTTAAACGACTTCAATACTGACATTTGGTCGTATGTGAGTTTAGGGTATTTTCGACAGTCTCTCGTGGCAGGTCAGATTGGTTCCTCGACGATGCCGCACAAGGTGAACCCAATTGATTTTGAGACTTCTGAGGCAAACGTTGGGGTAAGTAATGCGATTTTGTCGCATCTTGCGGGGAAGCTTCCCGTGTCTCGCTTGCAACGGGATTTAAGTGATTCATCGGCGTTGCGCAATACGGGGGTCGGGCTTGGGCATTCGCTTTTGGCGATCCGGTATTCCTTAAAGGGAGTGCGGCGCCTTGAATTGCACGAAGAAAAACTAACGCAGGATCTCGACCAGGCTTGGGAGACTCTAGGGGAAGCGGCGCAAACGGTCCTGCGAAAAAGTGGGGTGGCAAATGCGTATGAGCGTCTGAAAGAGCTGACACGCGGGCAGCTGGTCACCGAGAAAGAGATGCGGTCTTATCTGATGAGTCTCGGCGATACGCCAGGGATGAGCGGGGCTGACAAGGAGCGTTTACTCGAGCTCACGCCTTCTTCTTATACCGGGCTCGCCTCGTCCCTTGTGGATTATGCGCTGGCTGCGCTCGCAGAAGAACCTGCGGCCCCGGCAGAAGCATCTTTGCGAGAGAGTCACCAAGAGACTCAATAGAAAGGCCTCCGTTAGGTCCCCGCAAAAACTCTGCACGCCGAGGCCTTCACAAGACCCGGCCTCACCAGGGTCCCCACTCGGACTGCCCGGCAAGGTCTGCACTCGGACTAACCGGAAAATCTCTGGCGAAACGACCACGCGGTCAAAGGAGAGTGCAAGGGAGGATGCGCACAGAGATAGCACGGCTGTTTTTTCGGCTGGGTTTGCATACCAAGACGATACAAGATCGGAAGGTGTCGGGGTAGACCCGGTGGGTCTACCCCGACACTGTGCCCCTTTTCCCGGTTCTCTTGACACTCTAAATTCTGTTTTTGGCGTGCTTACCCCGTGAAATGCGTGCCAAAGAGAAAACAGAACGAGTTGTCAGAAAAACAGTCGCCTCCGCACAGGCGAGCTTCCCGAGAGCGTTATTCCACAAAGCTCTCACCGGACAAGATGAACCGGGCGGGGAAAGTGTGAGAAATCATATTTTTTCTGCGTGTTACACGGCTTCGCGGGCGAGTTCTGCCCGGTCGTCGGCCTCGCGGCGCTGTAGGCAGGCTTCGAGTTTTCGCTTGATGCGCTGAATGGCGTTGTCGATGGATTTGGCGTGACGGCCGAGGGCGTCCGCTATGTCTTGGTAGCTTTTTCCTTCGACATAGAGTTTGAGAACTTGTAGCTCAAGTGGGGAGAGAATGTCGTAGAGAGAGCCTCGAAGCTTGGAGACTTCCTCAACGGAAATCACACGGTGCGCGGGCTCAAAATTCTCGTCGCCGGGGAGCATGTCCTCGACAGTACGATCTTGGTCGTCTTCTGACCGTGTGAGATTGAAACTCACATAGGAGTTGAGTGGCTGATGTTTCTGCCGCGTTGCTGTTTTAATCGCGGTGATAATCTGCCTGGTGATACACAGCTCAGCGAACGCCCGGAACGATGCCTGACGGTCGGAACGGAAATCGCGAACAGCCTTGAAAAGCCCGATCATACCCTCTTGATAAATATCATCGGAGTCAGCTCCGATGAGGAAATATCCTCGAGCTTTTGTGCGAGCAAAACGCTGATAGCGTGCTAGAAGGTGTTCGAGAGCGAGACGGTCGCCTCCACGGGCCATCTCTACCAAGCGGTCATCCGGAATCCGACCGAGAGCATTGTTTTGCATCAATCCTGCCAAAGCAAGCCCTCCGAGAACATTGAAAACTAAAAAACAGAGGATGCTCTGGTGTGGCAGCGTGAAAATGCTCTTAAAAAACGGACACATTGCACAACACCGACATCAACGTGATGTCACATTAAGGCTTTTCTCAGGTTTCTTCCTACGTAAAACACATGAAGATGCCTCATTCAACTGCGCAATTCTCGCACGACCACAAAGGCCTCTAATCATTACAAATAACTAAAAAACCCTACAAAATAGACACAATCGCACTTTTAAAAAGCTACAAAAACCCCTGTTCGCTTCCAACCCCACAGCCAATCTCGCAAAGGATATTCGCCCATACACGAAAAAAGTCGACAATCCGACAAGACCTCAAAGGAGGAAACCTGCAGCCATCACGCGCGTTTACCTTCCTGGCGCTCTTGTCGTTCGGCAACATGAAAAGCCGCCACCGCCACTGCCGTCGCCACATTCAACGAGGCGACACGACCATACAGAGGAATCCCGCAAAGTTCATCGCATACCGATTGCACACGCGGACGAATACCTTTTCCCTCTGACCCTGCCACCAAGATCACACGTTCATCACACAAGCCGCACTCCCACAGGGCTTTCCCCTCAGGCGCAAGCCCCACTACCCACATCCCCGCTTTTTTTGCCAACTCCAACGCATTTGCCAAATTCGAAACCACAAAAATTGGCAGATATTCCATCGCTCCCGCAGCGGCCTTTTGCGCAGCAGCAGTGAAAGGAGCGCTCCGACGGTCCTGTACAATCAGACCAGTTGCGCCTGCTCCTTCTGCGGCACGCGCAACTGCCCCCATATTCCGCGGGTCCGTCACCCCATCAAGCGCAATAAAAAAGTGAGCCGTTGTCACAGCCTCCACGAAATCGGGACGGGGGAGTCCCTCAGCTTCCGCCACAATTCCCTGGTGCGCGGTCATCCCGGACAAGGCCTGAAGGTCCTCATCCGTCGCCTCCCGCACTGGCACACGCGCAGCGTGTGCCTTCTCGGCAATCTCGGGCGGGAGACTTGTTCCTTCCACTACGTACAAACAGCGCACGCTGCGCCGTCCCGCGCGGAAAAGCTCAAAGACTGGACGTTTGCCGGCGACGAGCGCGCCATCGGGTGCCTTGGGGGGTGTCTTCGACAATGATTCCTACCTCGTCAAGTCTGTCTCTGATGAGATCAGACAAGTCAAAATCCCGTTGGGCACGTGCCTGCTCACGAACGTCGAGCAGAAGTTGCATGAGTTCAGGCAGCAAAGCCGTGTCGCCCTCACTGTGCTTTGCAGGAGGCACAACGCCCAGAACGCGGTCTATCTCAGAGATCGCGCGAGCAGCTCCTGCAAGGGCCTCAAGGTCGTGGTCTTGCGCCTCAAGCAGAGTATTCGCTCGCTTTACCAGCTCGAACAGTGCAGCAACCGCCCCGGGTGTTGCAAAATCATTTTCCATTGCGGCACGAAAAGCCGACATGGCCTTCTCATCTGCAGAGACTTCTTCATAAAGAGAAGTCCCTTGTATTGCAGAAGCCGGCATGCCTGCTCCCGCAGCGACCAAACGATCACGGCACAAACCAAGACGCTCGACTGCCGTCTCGGCTTCAGCGATGAGAGACGAAGAAAAGTCCAACGCCTTCCGGTAATGAGTTTGCGCCACCAAAAGACGTACTGCCTGAGAGGTGTGTTCCTGGAGCAGTTCAGAGACACTGACGAAATTCCCTGTCGACTTCGCCATCTTCTCCCCGTCGAGCTTCACAAGCCCATTGTGCACCCAGTATCGGGCAAAAGGCTCGCTTTGCATGCAGGCTTCGGCTTGCGCGATCTCATTCTCATGGTGAGGAAAGATCAGGTCGGAGCCGCCCCCGTGAATGTCGAAGCCCATGCCAAGATAGTGTACTCCCATAGCTGAACACTCGATGTGCCACCCTGGCCTTCCTGCTCCCCAAGGGGAATCCCAAGAGGGTTCACCGGGCTTTGCCGCCTTCCACAACACAAAATCAAACGGGGATTTCTTCTTTTCACCAGGCAACACCCGCGCGCCTACCTGCAGGTCCTCGAGTTTTTGTCCTGACAAGCGGCCATAGGAGGGTATGGCATCAACACGAAAATAAACATCCCCGTCTACAACATACGCGTACTCTTTCTCGATGAGGACACGTATCATCTCAAGCATCTCGGGAATATGCGCTGTCGCCTTCGGCGCGATATCGGGCAGGGCAACCCCGAGCCGGCGCATATTCTCTTCCCAGATCGTGATGTTTTTCTCTGCCACTGCCGCGGCTGGGATCCCCTGCTCTTGCGCCCGCGCGATGATCTTGTCATCGACATCAGTGAAATTGCTCACAAAAGTCACATCGTATCCCGCAAACTCAAAATACTTGCGAATCATGTCGAACACCACAGCCATACGGGCATGGCCGAGGTGAGGGGGAGCGTAGACCGTCGAACCACAGACATACATGGCCACGCGACCTTCCTGACGTGGCACAAACCCTTCAATTTCACGAGACAGAGTGTTGAAAAACTGCACAACAGGCATCCTGTTTACGGGGAACAATCGGCCGCAACAAAACAGCGACCAAAGGGCAAACAACGCGAACATCAGACAGGAGAATCCGCAGGACACCCTTCAATCTCAGCAAAAATCCCGACAAAAGAGGCGAGTGAGCAAAAAATCCTATCCGGCCACAGCGAGTCAACCCTATCTTAACTGGACAGAGGAAAATTGCCTGGTCTCATGGCTTCCACTCCCCCACGGTCCCCCTTGCCGGACCCCTCAAAGAAGCAGTGCCCAGGACGCTCACGTGACGCTCACGTGTTGAGGGAACAGCGGGTCTTGCCGGTCTCAAGGACCATACCTCCAGAACAAAGCACTGCCCGCATCGCACTCGCCCTTGCACAATCCAACATGTAGAGTGATGGGTTCATTGCTTTTCGTGTTGCAAATGGTGAAGTTACCTATAACGTGGCAGCGGTTGGCATTCAAACCCTTTATCAGCTCGCATTTTTCAAAAGAAAAAGCAAAAAGGTAGCGTTTTCAAGACAGATCTCTTCTTCAAAGCAACAGTCTGTCCCGGAGAAAGGGATGCACAAAGTGGCGAACTCGAAATCTAGTTTGCCATTGAAATATTTTCTGATCTTACGAACATATTGCTGATCTGTTGGAATTTTTTTGCTGGATTTTTTCTACAAATAAGGTTCTTTAGCATGCAATTTATCTTTTATATCATTCTCATGAGATGAGAAATTTACCTATACATACAAGATTATGTAAGCAGAGAGGTCATGAGGAGTGAAGAAAAACACTGAGGGGAGGGAAATATGCCAGGAGAGTACAGTGCTCAAAACGAGTTGGGTTGGCAGACAAGTTACGTTTGCGCGTCAGTATTGAAAAAGGGTTACGTGTCGTCACACGATGGCTCCGTAACTGCCCATTATTTTGCGGGTGTCCGGTTCAGCGGTGCTTCTTGATCAGTGTGATAAGACAGAATAAGTCGCGATGACTCATCGGCATTTCGGGACAAAACTTCAGCGTTCGGATTATCGTTGTGCGAGTTTTGTTGAGCACCATGCGGATCCTGCGGACTGCGCAAACTGCCCACAGAATCTCTTAGGCCGGACGCGTGAGAGTGACAAGGGCACAGGCGCCAAGGCCTTCACCACGCCCCATGAAACCCATCTTTTCTGTGGTTGTCGCCTTCACATTCACACGGGCAGACGGAATTTGCAGAGTCGTCGCCAAATTGCCTCGCATCTCTGCTTTACGCTCGCCAAGACGAGGACGCTGACAGATCACTGTCACGTCGACATTCGCGATATCCCATCCTTCTGCCCGGATCTTCCTGCACGTTTCCGAAAGCAGGCCGAGAGAATGCGCACCGGCGTATGCAGCATCTGTCTCAGGAAAATGCTCGCCGATATCTCCTAGTCCCGCGGCACCTAATAAAGCGTCAATAATTGCATGGGCAACCGCGTCCGCATCAGAATGTCCGACGAGACCTTTTTCGTGTGGAATCTCAGTCCCGCCCAAAATGACAGGCCCTTCGTTTCCGAAAGCATGCACATCGAAACCAAATCCTGTTCGTACATCTGGCCAGGCTGTCACAGCCCCTCCATTCTTTGGGCACACCGACGCTAACCCGATACACGTTTATTCCGCAGCGCACGACCTTGCAAAATCACTTCGGCAAAAGCGAAATCTATTTCGTACGTGATTTTGAGGTTTTCCGGGTCACCTGCAACAGTCTTCACACGGCACCCGATCCCTTCGAGCATGCCGGCGTCGTCCGATGCAATCCCGTGGAATTCGGCGTGCGCGCGCCGCAAAGAAGCAGGACGAAATATTTGAGGAGTCTGCACACGTGCCAGTGATGTACGGTCCAGTGTCCTGAGGACGACACCATCTTCATCGATTTCTTTGACCGTGTCGCTCATTTCGATCACTGGGATGACCCCGTCTACATCTTCGCTGCCTGGTCCTGTCATCTCCTCCAGCAGAAGATCGATCATGACGGAAGTCACGAGAGGTCGCGCTGCGTCATGCACTACGACAAGAGAAGCCGAGCTACCCACGGCAAAAAGCCCACGGGACACGCTGGATCGGCGATCTTTTCCTCCCTCGACCATATCGACTACACCATCGCGTCCTACATGCATTCCGGCCTTTGCGACCGCAGAAAAATCGTTTGCCACCACGATCACTGACGCGCCGGCATCATGCAACGCGAGGACAGAGCGCCGTAAAACAGACATGCCGCCAAGCTCACGGAACTGTTTCGCAAGACCACCAATCCGTGTCCCACTTCCGCCCGCGCATACTACAGCCCATAGATCCACAAAACAGACTCCTCTTTTGCAACAGGCGAAAACTCGCGCGCAACATACGAACTGTCGAACAGAACGACCGACACGAGCTCACGTGCTCACAAACTCTCAAAATAAGACGGAGACCGATCCGGTACACCACTTGTTTCCTTCGCAATGGAACGGTCACCATCAGAAAGCGTCTCGGCATCTCGCGACGAATGGGTTTCCACCTGGGGCGAATCATTCTCGATACAACGAGCGAACAACATACGCCCTACAGATGTTTGGTGCACACTAGACACCACGGCCTGCACAGTCTGCCCTACAGAGCGTTCTACACCATTCACCACAACCATTGTGCCATCTTCAACATAGCCAACGCCTTGTGCCTCTTCGCGGCCTTCCGAGGCAATCCTGATCTCGACACGATCTCCTGCCACGTATGGAGGACGGAGTGCCTCAGCAAGGCGGTTCACATTTTGAACTCGCACTCCTTGTAGCTCCGCGACTTTTTGCAGGTTGTAGTCAGTCGTAAACAAGACCGCAGGAAGCCGTTTTGCGAGCTGCACCAGTTTGGCATCCACTTCTGCCACTTCCGGCAACTCATCGTTCAGCATCACAAGCAGAGTTTCCTGGCGTAGCGCGTCGAGGATTTCCAAGCCACGCCGCCCAGCCCGGCGCTTTTTCGGATCCGCGCTATCGGCAATTCCCTGAATCTCGTCCAAAACAAAACGAGAAAGCAAAAGGTTCTCCTGCAAAAAACCAGATCGCACAATCGAGAGGAGACGGCCATCTATCACCGCGGCAGAGTCCAACAAGAAGGACTCTTTTTCCTCTGCAAGAGGCAGGTCTTCCCGCGGGGTAAAAGCCATCGATAAGCCCATCATGCCGAGAAGTTCATCTGCTTTCCGGCAAGCTATACGATACCCAAGCGTGCCACCCATCCACATAGTGAGACAGGTCGAAAACACTGCCCACAAAGCCGGAGCGAGGATGAGAACTGGCATATTTGCCAGCAGGGCAGCAACAACCCCAACTGCAGCTCCCAGCACACCTGGGAGCGCTTGGGCGACGGACACACGTTCCGCCTGCTCCTCCACCATGCCAAACCCATAGTGAAGAAGACGTCCTGCGATACCGCCTCCGACATAACCAGCCGCCGCTCCCAGCACAGAAAAAACAAAAACGCCAGTATCTGGATCCTGCCAAGAATGCCATTGCACTGGCATCCAGAAAGGTCGGGAAACTCCCATCTTGTACCCACAGGCTGTACAAAATAGTACAACGAGGAAACGAACACCTTCGACAAACAGCACATTCACCCGACGAGACCCCATACGCACACCATCGGCAACGCGCGCTCTCCCATAAATCCGCCAGGAGGGCTCTCCGTGCAAGAAAAAGAGGACGACACCAAGAACGACACCAGGAACGACATCAGGAACGACATCAACGACAACACCCAGATGACGGCAAGCAGCAATAGTGCGTTAGCTGTACCGGTCGAGAATCAGAGAATCAGCAAGCCTTACGATCTTCTCTTTAATTTCGACAGACTGCTCTTCACCAATAGATTCGATACAGCCAAGTTCGTGAACCATGGCATTGAGGATTTTTTGCAAACCATCAAAATGCCAGACAATGTCGCTCACTACCCGGCCAGGTAAACGCGGAATCTTTGACAAAAAACGATAGCCACGCGGAGCCGTTGGCGCGTCCATGCCGGAAGGCGACACTCCCAACACTTCTGTCAAGGTATAAAGATCCCGCAAACTTGCGGTCGGCAAGGACCCCAGAACCCTCATTGCCTTCCCTGTTGCAACATTTACTGCATCAAGGTCAAGCGTTGCATCGGGGAGATAATCTCGAAGATCACGTTCGATCTCTGTCACAAGATCAAAAGAGAGCTCCGCGACCTGCAAACGCAGCAATCGACCTTCGATTCCGAGTTCCATGAGAAGCACGTTCGCCTCACGCGCAATACGCCGCACCATCTCCCCATGCTGCAAAACGAGTAATACGTCGCGTGTGGTCACCAGATCTTCGACTTCCAAAGCAGAAAGAGAAACGGACACTTTGTTGAAACGTTCCCGATGCCGCTCCAGCGTTGCAACCGCCTGATTCGCGCGGGAGAGTACGCGAGTAACTGGCTGGAGAATATACTTCTCGTCTTCCCGGTAAACCGAAATCAGATCCATTTTCTGAGAAACAGACACAACTGTATTCCGGCACTGCTGTGCCACTCGCTCCGCTATTCGATGCCGAATTCCTGTTTCATTGGTGACAAAATCAGCATTCGGCGACAAATGCACATTTGCTTGAAGAATCCGCGTCGCCTGATCATCAAGCAGAACAGCTCCGTCCATTTTCGAGAGTTCGCTCACACGCTGCGGAGTGAGCTGGGCGTCAATAACAAACCCTCCAGAGCACATCCGCTCGATGCTCCCTTCACCTCCGAGGACAAACAAACCGCCCGTCTTCGACGACAAAACACGGTCCACCCCCTCGCGCAAGCGAGTTCCCGGTGCGACAAGAGCCAGGCTTTCGAGCATCTTCTCGCTCGGCCAATCATCCACCATATCAAGGTAACATGAGCGAGACGCATGAGGGGCACTGCAAAAACGATAAAGTGCTTCTTTCTTTCTTCAATTTTTGCAAACTCCAAAGATTTTCTGTCCTCTGCCTCATCCAAGCAGAAGATCCAAGCCTTCTACCAGCCCACTTATACCTCTCACTTGAGGACGTTCGCATTCCTCTCCTTTTTCTCCCACAACACTCGACAACGCGCGAGAAGCAGCCTCTGCCGCAACTGCAGGGGTCACAATCGTCCGAAAACCAAACCGGGCAGCCTCGGCCACACGCCGGTCTATTGCTGCCACAGATCGCACTTCTCCCCCTAAACCGACCTCTCCAATCCACACAAAATCCTCAGGAAGCGGGTTTCCTGTCGCCGAAGAAGCAATCGCAGCGCAAAGTGCAAGATCGACAGCAGGATCCGTCACGCGCACACCTCCCGCTATGGACACATATAAATCCCCACGTCCGCACGCCAACCCAAGCCGTTTCTCCAAGACTCCGGCAAGCACATTCACACGGTTCGGATCAACACCCGTCACAGAGCGGCGCGGCACACCACTCGGAGCTGACGACACCAAAGCCTGCACTTCGACAAGAACAGGCCGGCGCCCCTCCATTGCAGCAGCCACAGCAGAACCGTCGACACCAGCTTGACGGCCAGACAAAAACACCTCAGAAGCGTCAGAAAGCGGCAACAATCCCCGGTCCGTCATATCAAACAGACCGAGCTCTCCCACAGGACCAAAACGATTTTTTACTCCACGCAATGTCCGAAAAGCATGATGGCGGTCCCCTTCAAAAAGTAAAACCACATCGACGAGGTGCTCAAGCACACGCGGCCCTGCAAGCGTCCCGTCCTTCGTAACATGCCCCACAAGAATCACTGCCACACCAAGCTCTCGGGCAGCAGCAACAAGCAATGCCGCAGATTCTCGCACTTGGACCACAGACCCCGCAGCACTTTCAAAACGGGGATCGCGCACCATCTGAATAGAATCCACCACCACCACTGAGGGACGCACGGCATGCAGATGCCCAATGATCGCCGGGACCGAAGTCTCTGCCACCACAAGGAAGCCTGGGCTCAAGGCAGCAAGACGTTCCGCTCGCACACGCACTTGTTCTTTTGACTCTTCGGCTGTCACAAGCAGGCTCGGCCCGACACGCTGCTCAGCCACCGCGTGCAACACTTGCAAGGTCAGGGTACTCTTTCCGATCCCTGGCTCCCCCCCCAACAAAATTGCACTCGCAGGTACAAGCCCACCACCAAGCACCCGGTCAAACTCTGTCAACCCGGTCGCCCGATAGTGCGCTTCGTCTGTCTGCACTTCCAGCAAAGGAACAGGCGTATCTTCTGCAACAAAAGCCAAATCAATTTCGCCCACGCCACCCGTTCCCCAAGAAGAACTGCCTGTCTTCGCGGAAGCTGCTTCTTCGACAACAGACCCCCACGCCCGACAGGAGGGACATTGCCCTACCCAGCGGAAAACAGACTCACCACACTCTTGGCACCGGTATACCGATCGTTGTTTCGCCATGTCCTCATGCTACGGAGCAGCTGTGACAGATGGGGAAGCAATAGCGGGAAAATGATCTCACCGCCGCCAGGAAGGCAGAGCAGGCGAAAAGGCTGACCCTACGTCTGTCTTTTTCTGATGAGAGCGGTCTCTCCGCGCACGCACAAACAAGAAAAGCCCGCCCATTCCCGAACAAAAGAACAACACTCCTAAAATTTTTGCTCGCAGTGACCAAGATTCTGCAGCAGCAGAAATCGTGAACTCTTCCCCGGGAGACAGCGACCATGCCAAAGACTCTGGTCTCTGCCTATTCCGGAAAGTCTCCTGCGAAGAAACCGGTGGATCAACGGAAAGCAACTCCCCTTCGAGAGACACAAACACATCAAGCGTGCTCCGCGAAAAGTCCACTCCCAACGTCTCATACAACTCTGTCGATGTCGGCTCATTCGAAACCCCACGCAGAAGGGCATTCAGCAGTAAATCTGCCCGGTACACAACATCCAGCTCGATCGCGACAGTATCTTTCCAAAAACCACTCTTCGTAGTCACCACAAACCGGGTAATTGGAGCACCCTGAGGTCCGCCAAACTGTCGGGCAAGTGTCAGAACTTCATCCGCTTCACGAAAAGCGTGAGAAAAAACCAGCACATCTTTCTCACGCTCCCGTAAAATCCATCCTTCATCCAGAAGATCTTGAAAAATATTTACGGCAGCGCCAGGAGACTCGAATACATCACCCACCTCGGAAAAGCCCTTATTTCCCAGAACCTCCAGAAAAGTCCTATCAGGCACAATCGAAAACAACACGATGCCTGTTCCATCAGGCCGTACTTTCAACCCAACGCCAAGATCGAGCCGGCACCCTGCGCAAATAAGCGCGACAAAAAGCACAATACCTATTCTTTTCCCGCAGGAAACCCGAAAAACAGGCAAGCGAGACAAAGGGACCGCGAGACAAAAAAACTTCTCGCGAGAGCCTCCTACCGTCCTAAAAAAAGTTTTTTTCTGCGTGCGCACAGCCCATCACGTCGTCTTGACAATAAGCACAGCACAGGGAGCATGGTGCGCGATCTTGTTCGGCACACTCGCGAGAAAGAAACGACGAGCCCCCTGCATGCCCTTGTTTCCTACCACAATCAAATCAGTCACCAGTTCTTCGGCAACATCAAGAATGACACTTGCCGGGTCTCCAGGACGCGTCACAGTTTGTATCTCAATTCCAGTGTCTTGATACTCTCGAGACACTTTATCAAGAATGATCTTCGCGTCATTCTCCTCACCCACAGTAACGAGAATAACAGTGCTCTTAAACTGTGTTGCCAGAGCAAAAGCACGAGAAACAGCTCCGTCTGCCGTGATCGACCCATCAGTAGCAACCAAAATTTTATTGTACATGACCCCTCGAGTTCCTTTTCCGCCTCCTGCATGCCCCTAACCCGAGCGCCTCTATCTCAGGGAAACACTTGAGTTCCCACAAGAAAAGCACTCTTGGAACAGGATGAGGAAACACAAAACCAGCGCACTTCCAATAGAGTATCGATATAGCGCGAGAACCTGTCAACAATAGACAAATATACCGGAAGGGCAGACTCCTCAAGGGATCCCGTCGATTCTTTGGGCCAGAATAAAGAAAAAAACACAAGGGCCAGCAAGGACACACCCTCTCCGCACCATACAAGTAGAGGCTGAAAATGCACAGCGACCAACATACCGCCCCCAACGCAGATACCGGGAAGCCGGCACAATCAAAGAAAAGCGAAAAGAAAACCTCCCAGAAAACATCAGCTATTTCCCTACCTCGCGCGAGAAAAAACACCAACAACAAGCAAAACGATAGACCGGATCTGCACACTGGAGGGCCACTTCTCGACACTTTCGCACGCGTCGCCGACGATCTCCGTCTCTCCGTCACAGACCGCTGCAACCTCCGCTGTATGTATTGCATGCCCGCCGATGGACTCCCCTGGCTTCCCCGCACGGAACTTCTTACCTATGAAGAGGCCACTCGGCTCACCGCAATCTTTGTACAACTCGGAGTCCGCACGATCCGCGTCACCGGTGGTGAACCTCTGGTTCGACACAACCTCCACATACTTATCGCCCAGCTCAACGCCATCACTCCACGACCAGAACTCGCCTTGACAACAAATGCGGTTCTCTTGGAAGAACAAGCAGACAAACTCGCCGAAGCAGGACTCGATCGCGTCAATGTCAGCCTTGACTCGCTCCAACAAGACCGCTTCATTCGCATTACTCGCAGCGACAACCTCGAGAAGGTCCTGCGCGGTATCCGCGCAGCAAAAGCAGCGGGACTCACTCCTGTCAAAGTCAACTGTGTGGTCATGCGCGGCATGAACGCTGACGAAGTGCCCGCCTTTGCCAGGATGGCACAAGAAGAAGGATGTATTGTGCGCTTCATCGAGTACATGCCGCTCGATGCAGACGGACAGTGGAAAGAAAAAGACGTATTCACCGCGGAAGAAATATTGGACTCTCTTGAGAAGGCAGGACACGACGTCGTCGCACTTTCCTCAGAGGGTCCTCATCCAGCGAGCCGCTTTTTAGTCGACGGCGAAGGACAAATCGGCATCATTCCCAGTGTCACTCGCCCCTTCTGCTCCACATGCAACAGACTGCGTATTACTGCAGAAGGGGGCCTACGCACCTGTTTATTTGCTCTGGAGGAGACGAACCTGCGGGACCCCCTGCGCGCAGGCAGCAATGATGCCGAACTAGAGGCCCTGATTCGTGCCGCAGTCTGGAAAAAATGGGCAGGCCACAATATTGGAATGCCCGATTTCGTGAAACCAAACAAATCTATGAGCCAAATTGGCGGATGAACAGGGGGGAAAAACTTCACGCCAAAAGTGATGGGACCCACGCTGCGCAGTCACACGAGAGCGGTAAGGTTCCGAAGCACACGAGCGACACGCACAATAAAACCAAGCGTCTCCTCGGATATTGCCTGCGAGACACCTGCCTGCATCTGCATTTCGCCTCTGCGCCTCTGCGCCTCTGCGCCTCTGCGCCTCTGCGCTAACTCCTGAAAAATACGCCAAAAAAAAGAGAGAAGCAGAGCCAAAAGGCACTCTGCTTCTCTCTTTTTTAATTTTTTCTCTACGGGCGTCACCTCAGCAGGGGCATTTACCCCTACTGGCCCAAAGATCCATCAAGCTTCCGGCGTTGTTTCCCCCGGCTCGGCATTGCCTGTGGAGCCTTGTCCTGCCAGAGCTTCTTCTGCCGCATCGGGTGCTTCTACCGCCCTGAAGACGATCTCTTCTTCCTCAGCATCCACGATAATAAGCTGACCAGACGAGTATTCCTTCCACAGGATCCGTTCTGAAAGGGGATCTTCAACCATACGCTGGATGGCACGACGCATCGGCCGTGCTCCGAGCTCTGGGTCATATCCCTTCTCGGAAAGCAGGTCTCGTGCTGCTTCAGTCAACTCAATCTGGAGACCTTGTGCCTTGAGTTGTTCACGCACACGTCTCATCATCAGATCAATAATGAGACGCACTTCATCACGGCGTAGCTCATGGAAAACGATCACTTCGTCAATCCGGTTCAAAAACTCCGGACGGAAGTTCCGTTTCAAGTCATCATGAACACGTTCTTTCATCTTCTCGTAGGTGATTGCTTCATCCGCCCGGACAAACCCCAGAGAGGCTCGGCGCAGATTTGCTGTCCCCAAGTTCGAGGTCATGATGATGATTGTGTTCTTAAAGTCAACAGTTTTCCCTTGAGAATCGGTGAGACGACCCTCTTCCAAAATCTGTAGGAGGGTATTGAAGACGTCAGGGTGAGCCTTCTCAATCTCATCGAAGAGCACGACACTAAAAGGCTTCCGTCTCACTTTCTCAGTGAGCTGCCCACCTTCTTCATAGCCGACATATCCCGGGGGAGACCCCATGAGACGGGAGACAGTGTGCTTTTCCATGTACTCCGACATGTCGAGCGACAAAAGCGCGTCTTCATCCCCAAACAGGAACTCCGCCAGCGTTTTTGCGAGTTCTGTCTTTCCTACCCCAGACGGGCCAAGGAAGATAAACGAACCTGCAGGACGCTTTGGGTCTTTCAACCCTGCCCGCGTCCGGCGTATCGCCGAGGAAACCGCACGAATGGCGTCTACCTGGCCGATCACACGTTTATGCAGTTCTTCTTCCATACGGAGAAGCTTTTCAGTCTCCTCCTCTGTCAACTTGTAAACAGGGATACCTGTCCACATTGCCAGTACTTCGGCAATGTCTTCTTCGTCGATTTCGTTGTAACGGTCGAAATTATCGTCTTCACGTTCAGCGTCTTTGGCTGCCCGCTCCTGAATAAACTGTTTCTCTTTATCACGCAAGGTGGCAGCCTGCTCAAACTGCTGCTCTTCAATGGCCTTTTCTTTCTCGGCCCGCACCTCGGCGATTTTCTCTTCAAGTTCACGATAATCGGGCGGAAGCTTCATCCGCCGCAAGCGCATACGTGACCCTGCCTCATCGATCAGGTCGATAGCCTTGTCAGGCAAAAACCTGTCAGAAATGTAACGGTCGGCCAGGTTGGCCGAAGCCACAATGGCCTGGTCAGTAATCCGCACACGGTGATGTTGCTCGTACCGTTCGCGCAGTCCTTTCAGAATGTCGATGGCATGCACAAGTGAGGGTTCTTCAACCGTGATGGGCTGGAAACGGCGTTCCAGCGCAGCGTCTTTTTCAAGATGCTTGCGATACTCATCAAGAGTCGTCGCCCCAATTGTCTGCAACTCGCCTCGCGCCAGCATGGGTTTCAGGATCGAAGCGGCATCTATTGCCCCTTCGGCTGCTCCTGCTCCGACAAGAGTATGTAGCTCATCTATAAACAAAATGATGTCGCCACGTTGCCGGATTTCTTTGAGAACTTTTTTCAGACGCTCCTCAAAGTCACCCCGGTAGCGAGAACCTGCTACCAAGGCACCCAAATCGAGGGTATAGAGCTGTTTCCCGGTGAGAGTTTCCGGCACATTGCCAGAAACAATCCGCTGGGCAAGCCCTTCTACGATGGCGGTCTTCCCAACCCCTGGTTCTCCTACCAAAACCGGATTATTTTTCGTCCGGCGAGAGAGAACCTGCATGACCCGTTCCATTTCGGTGTCACGCCCAATCACAGGGTCAAGAGTTTTCTCACGAGCAAGCTGGGTGAGATTCCGCCCAAACTGGTCAAGAACTAACGAACCCGTCTGAGACTGTTCACCGCCGCTTGACGCGCCGGAGACTGCTCCTTGAGATTCACGTCCCTGACCTGAATAACCAGACAGGAGTTGAATCACCTGCTGACGTACTCGGGACAGATCTGCACCAAGTTTTACTAAGACTTGAGCAGCAACACCTTCACCCTCTCGGATTAAACCGAGGAGAATGTGCTCTGTGCCGATGTAATTGTGCCCAAGCTGCAACGCTTCACGTAGCGACAGCTCCAGCACCTTTTTGGCACGTGGAGTAAAAGGGATATGGCCCGATGGTGAAGAACCACCTTGGCCAATAATCTCTTCAACTTGCTGGCGAACAGCCTCAAGGCTGATCCCCAGACTCTCCAGTGCCTTCGCGGCAACACCTTCACCCTCATGAATCAATCCAAGAAGGATGTGCTCTGTGCCAATGTAATTATGGTTTAGGAGTCGAGCTTCTTCCTGTGCCAGTACGACAACTCTTCTTGCTCGATCTGTAAACCGTTCGAACACGGCTCCTCCCCCGGGTCGGTCCCCCTGGGACGGGGCGGCTATCCGGACAGTGCCCTCCCGTCATAAGAGGCAGCTGCCATGCCGACAACCTTAGCACCAAGTCTGTGACCTGAATCGACCCAGACCGACAAGCTTTCTCATCTTTGGACAAAAAAGCACGACAGCCAGGAAAAAAAGTAGGGCCACACCTCCATCACAAGAACTAGAAAATATATTCGTACCCTAATATCCTTTCCTCGGAAGAGAAACTGGCGTCGCCAGAGAAAAAACGGATTAAACGCCTATTTATCACCACACAAAAGCCACATTACACCCAAACAAATGGGAACATCAGGGGAATATGAGGACGCCACCCAAGAAAAGCGACCGCAAGAACACACCCGATATCTTGGCCGGAGGAGGAGTTGTCTGGCGGTGCAAGGCAAAAAAACCAAAAGAAATCGAGATAGTGGTCATCTATCGACCGCGCAAAAATGACTGGACTTTGCCAAAAGGAAAAATAGAAAAAAATGATACAGATCTTCTTTTTTGTGCCCTCAGAGAAGTCACAGAAGAGACAGGCCTCCGCGCCGTACCCGGCTCATACATCGGCAAAACTGTCTATCAGACAAAAAACGCACGGGGCGAAGAAGCCAAAAAAAAGGTCTATTACTGGCTAATGGGCATGGTTTCCGGAGAATTCATTCCAAACAAAGAAGTGAGCGAGCTCCGCTGGCTCAGCTTGCCCGAAGCAGAAAAAATACTCACTTTCAAACGAGACAAAGAACTAGTGCGTTCTGTCATGTCTTCTCTCGCAAAAGCTTCCGACAGCACTGCAGGCCGATGGGAAGTACCGGAACACTGGGAAGAACAACGCGACGAATGGAGATGGGCCGGAGAAAAATAGCAAGAGACCGCCGCTTGGGCACTCACCACACAGACTCCTGTTCTCAAGCTTTTTGAGGATGGTTGCCATTGGCGGGGGACAGGTTGGGGGTGTGCAAGCACGTTTTCCTGGACCCGCTTTTGCAGTGAACCGATCTCGGGTCGCGAGACTCGGGTCGCGAGAATTGAGCTGATGGGATCAGCTCAGCCTCAGGGCCGGTAACAGTCGGGGCCGTAGAGCGAATGACCTTGGTTTGGCCTGTGAGCGCCACCCATTTTTCCTTTTTCCCGCCTTACCCTGTTCGTTCCAGTACCTATTTTCGCGCGTCTGGTGCAGTCCTGATGGAGGTGCGCTGCAGCCCGCGTACGGGTCTTCATTCGGGTCAGGAAAAAGCCTGCATCTTCCAGGGTCAACCGAAGGACTATGCGTCTTTGAGCGGTACATGTCAAGGAGTAGCATGCCTTGGATTATGCGCTCAGTGCGAAACTTGTTGGGTGCTCTTGTTCGGGAGATTATTTTCTGGGGTGATTTCTCTTCTGAGTGCAGGTGAGAACAGTCCCCATTTTGCACGTATATTTCAATGTTTTTTGGAAAGGTTCCTCTTTTTTGCAAAGATCTTTTGTACTGGAGTGTGCCCTGTAGAGAGACCTGGGGGTAGGGTTGTGGGGACTTGAGGGAGGAGAGAAATACCATGATCGAGTTGCATGCTGTGACGAAACGCTATGAGATTGATCACAATCGAATTACGGCGCTTGAGAAGATGGACCTTGCCATTGAGACGGGCGAGTTCGTCGTGGTTCTCGGCCCATCTGGCTGTGGTAAAACCACCCTTTTGAATGTGATTGGGGCGCTTGACACTCCTACTGAGGGAACGGTGCGGGTCGGTGACCACGAGATTTCCAGTATGAATAATGCTGAATTATTCGCGTATCGTCGCAGCACAGTCAGCTTTGTTTTTCAGTCGTTCAACCTCTTCCCTGCTCTGACGGCTTTGGAGAACGTGCAGTTTGGCGCAGAAGTGGGGGGAAGGAAGCGCTGGAAGCGATCAGGGGGAGGGAAAAGCGGAGAGGAACGCGCGCGCGAGGCATTGGAACAAGTCAGTCTTGGGGATCGGCTTCGTCATTTTCCCCATGAACTCTCCGGTGGTGAGCAGCAACGCGTCGCGATCGCGCGGGCACTTGCGACAGAGACTCCCGTTTTGCTCGCTGACGAGCCCACCGGAGAACTCGATTACCGTACGGGTGTATCAATTCTGGAGTTACTTCTCGCGCAGGCTGCCGCAGGAACAACCGTCCTTACTGTTACCCACAACGCGGAGATCGCCCGGATTGCGGACCGTGTTCTCTCTTTGAGTAACGGAAGGATAGTAACGGATGGGCCCCCAACAACGGGAAGGCTGCCCGTGACTGAGCTGCGCTGGTGAGGGGAAGATTTTGTTGAACAAGGAGCTGCCGGGAAGGAGCTGAAAAATGGGACTGGGTTTCTGGTTGCGCTGGACACGTCGCGACATGTGGGCGCGGAAGTGGCAGGTGCTGGGTTTGGCACTGCTGATCGCGTTTGGCACAGGCAGTTTCGGTGGGTTCAACGCTTTCAGTGAGCAGCGGCAAGAGTCATTTGACGAGAGCTATGCACTGTTGCATGCGCATGATCTCCGGATAGCTCTCGTGGAGGGGGCTTTTGTCGAGACAGGGACTCTATTGGGAGCACTGCGCGAGGCAGGTCTGATGGAGATGGTGACCGGAGCGGAAGAGCGCCTGATCGCGAGTGTACAGCTTGATGTGTCGTCCGCTTCACCGGCGGAAGACACAGTGCTCGTGCCGGGTCTGTTTGTGAGTGTGGGAGCGAATGCCGGTTTCACTGGGAATAGCGCAAGGGATGGCAGTCGGAGTGACGGTCGTATGGAGACCGCGGCGTCAGCAGGGACTGCTGTGGACACTGTGCATGCGAAACGAGGCCGGACGTTCGGTCCGGAGGATGCTGGTGAGCGCGTCGTGGCGCTGGACTTCCATTTTGCCGAGGCCCACGACTTGCCTTCCGCTGGAGAAATAATTATTGGGGGCGAGGGGCGGACGCGCTATGTGGGGCAGGTGCTGCACCCAGATCATTTTTGGATCGTGGCTCCCTCCGGAGGGATGCTCGCGCAAGAAGACTATGGTGTGGTGTTCGCTCCTTTGGAAACTGTCCAGGCACTTACGGGCCGGGGAAGTAGGGTAAATGAGCTGGTTCTCACGACCGCTCCAGGAGTTTCCTCAGCGGAACTGAAGGCGGCAGCCGAAGTCGCTTTTGCCGCGGTTCTTCCCGAGACAGGTGTGATCTTTACACGCGGGGAGGACGAGACTGTCCGAGAGTCCATTCAGAGCGATATCGAGGATGACCAGCAGTTCTTGAATATTGTGTCTTTTATTTTGCTGGGGGGTGCGGCTTTTGCCTCTTTGAACCTGATGCGGCGTATGATGCAAATGCAGCGGAAGCAGATGGGGATCGCAATGGCCCTCGGTCTTCGCCGGCGTTCCCTCGCGATCCGGCCTTTGGCCTTTGCCGCCTTGATCTCTCTACTCGGTGTGATTTTTGGCCTCGTCATCGGACTCGTTATTGGTGATGCACTGGCATCTTTCGATGAATCCGTGGAACCTTTGCCGGTACGGAAGTCTGCTTTTCAGCTCAATGTTTTCGTGCAAGCGGCTTTTTTCGGTTTTTTGCTGCCTTTTCTTGTGGCAGTCATCACCGTAAGGCGGGCAGTGCGATCGCGTCCGCTGGACCTGCTCCGTCCCCGCCATCTCACCGTGACGACGCGGCGTGGAGACAGCTGGTTATCCCATTTTGCGTGGGGGCATTCTGTGCTGGGACGCATGCCCGCGCGAAACCTGGCACGGGCGCCTGTGCGCACTGTTCTCACCTTCCTCTCTGTGGGTGCCGCGATTTCCATTCTCTTTTGTATGGTGTCTGTGGGTGACGCTTTTGGGCTGGTTGTGGACGAGTCGGAACAGGAGCTGTTGCGAGGGGCGCCTGCACGCGTGCGTGCGGGCTTCTCGGATTTTGAACTGGTGGAGTCTTCGGCCTTGCAAGCGGTCACCGCAATGGAGGAGGTGGAGAAGGCCACTCCTATCCTGAGCGTTTCGGCCACTCTTCTCGGCGATTTTGAGGACTTCGGTGACAGGGAGAGCGATCTGGTGGAGAAGGGAGGACAAAACAGAGAGGCAGGTAAAGAGATTGATGTGGCGCTGGATTTTCTGGATTTTGAGAATGAGGTCTGGCAGCCGCTGCCGCGGGGGTCTTTGGATGGGGCAGAGCTGGGCCTTGTTCTTTCGGAAAAGGCGGCAAAAGATCTCGGGATAAAAGTCGGAGGGACGGTATGGGTGCGCCATCCGGTGCGGGCAGAATCGGGGATTTTCGGGCTGATGGAGACAGAATTTCCTGTTCTGGCTCTGCATGACATCCCCTTGCGGCAGATGGCGTTCGCCGGCATTGCCCACGCGGAATTCCTCGGTCTGGCGGGACACGCCAACGCCCTTGACGTCGTGCCAGTGTCGGGCATGTCTGGGGATGAATTGCAGCGCCACTTACTCAGTGTGCCGGGGATTGCGACTGCCGATCCCTTTTCAACCCTCGTTGATCAGCTCCGAGAGACCATGTCACTGATGAGTGGGACTCTGACGATTATCACTATCGTGGCGGTTCTGATTGTTTTCCTGGTGGCCCTGAATATCACGGGGATCGGGATGGAGGAGCATCGCCGCGATCATGCCACCATGTTTGCCTTTGGACTTCCGGTAAGGCGCGTGTTGGGCGTGGTTATGATAGAGAACGGCATGATCGGTTTGATCGGCGCTATTCTCGGTATAGGAGGCGGCGCTCTCCTCCTCCAGTACACGCTTGCTACTACGTCTGGAGCGTCGGCTGATCTCGACATACAACCTGCCCTCAGTCTAAGCGTGTTTGTACTAGCGGTCTTGGCGGGGGTGCTGCCGACTGCTCTCGCTCCCTTTTTGTCTTTTTACAAATTGCGAAGACTTGTTCTTCCCTCCACTTTGCGCATTGTTGAATGAGCAGATACACAGAGGGGAGCAGATTGGTTTTTGGATAACTGTTTTAGATTTGAGACCACAATAGAGCGCAGGACCTTGGCAGGATTTTGGGGAAGAAGCCAAGACCAAGCCAAGTGAACAGTGCTCTGGCCTGGTCTGTTGATGTTTCTTGAGGTCTGTGTGGAGTGTGTGGGAAAGCCGGTGAATGAACGTCTCCTCTCTCCGGTCTCCTGGAGTTTGCCGGAATGGATGGGACAGTTCTTGGCCCCTCTCCCTTCCCACTTTGCCACGGACGAGGAGCGCATGGGCGTTGCGGTTTCCTGCGCGCGACGCAACATTCTTGGAGGAGGGGGGCCTTTTGGGGCCGCACTCTTTGGCGAGGAGAGCGGAGAGCTTTTGGCTCCCGGTGTCAACCTTGTGCTCTCTACCGGCCTGTCTATTCTGCACGCGGAGATTGTGGCCTTGACCATGGCACAACAAGTTCTTGGCATGCGGAATCTCGCTGAGGCAATAAGGGGAGGGGTTGCCCTTTACACGAGTTGCGAGCCCTGTGCCCAGTGTCATGGCGCTTTGTTGTGGGCAGGTATCTCCCGTCTCTGCATCGCAGGGCGGCGCGAGGACGCCGAGATGGTGGGCTTCAACGAAGGTCCGAAGTCTCCTTGGCCCCAGTGGGGAGAAGAACTGGAAGAACGGGGTATCAGGATCTCGAGAGATGTTTGCCGCGAAGAAGCCCGTGCCGTGCTGGATGCCTACCGGGCGCAGGGAGGCGTAGTCTACTGATGCCTGTTTTTCCGCACCTCGACATTCCCGAGGAACGCCGGCCCAAGGGAGGCGTGGGGGGCCCTTTATCGAGGTCTGTTTTTTCGGTCTGCTCTGCGCTGTGTAGGGGTGCAAAGGGGGGCACGAGGCTGTGCGCCCCATAAAGAAAGGCGAAGTTTTTTCTGTTCACCTGTCTGTTCGCCTGAAGGACAGATTTCACTGCCTCTTTTCGTATGGGCTGTTGAATAGTAATTTTTTCGATTGTTTTTGAGGAAAGAGTTTGCCGCTCCTTGTTCAGGCAGGGCTTTCATTTTCGAAAGCAGAGGCGAGTCGGCGTAATCAGGTTCCGTGCGCTTGCACGTTTGAAGCTGGTCTCTGTTCCAGTGTGGAAGTCGGTGACCGTGACGGAACGACCGTGCCGGAGGTGGAAATCCCTTCTCCCTCTCACCAGAGCAGGTCGCCTTGTCGTTCTCGCACAAGGGCTGGGACGAGGCGGCCGGCAGACAGGTCCGCGGGTTCGCTTCCGTGTTCCCGGCATGCTGCGAGAAACTCTTCTGTCGGCATCTGGCGGAGTCGTTCTCCGAACATACAGTGGGTACCGCGAGAAAAGTGTTGGGAATCCTCTGGCCTCGCCTGGGGTGGGCCGCGAGGGCAGGCAAAACAACAAACAGGGCAACGGAACACACGGAAAAAGCCAGTGAACAGCCCTTCTGAGCAAAGGAGCCAAGCCTTGTGCAAAACCCGAGAAAAGCGGTCCTCTCTCGAGGAAAATCTCACTGGGAACGGTATGTGGGAAACAAGATCACATCACGGATGTTCTCTGTTCCAGTGAGCAACATCACAAGGCGGTCAATACCGATGCCGAGTCCGCCTGTCGGCGGCATGCCGTACTCAAGCGCAACGAGAAAGTCCTCTTCGATCCTCTCGGCTTCCTCGTCTCCGGCTGCGCGCAGACGTGCCTGCTCTTCGAGGCGTTCCCGCTGCAAAAGAGGGTCAGCAAGCTCCGTGTACGCGTTCGCAAGCTCTCGCCCCGCCACGACTGCCTCAAAACGCTCCACATGCAAGGGGTCATCTCGGTGCAAACGCGCTAGTGGCGATACCTCTGCCGGATGATCACAGACAAAAACCGGTCCCCATAACCGCTTCTCCACCAGCTGGTCATAAGTCTCCATGACGGTTTTTCCCGGACCCCACCGGGGATCAAGCACCGCTCCGGCGCGTTCGCAGCGCATACGAACTTCTGTTGCAGGCATCGATAACGACACTTCAATATCGGCATACTTATGCAATGCCTCTCGCATGGTGAGTCGTTCCCATGGGGGCGAGAAATCGATTTCCCGTCCCCCTAGAACAAGCCGTTTTGTTCCATGTACTGCTTCGGCGCAGGCCCCCACAATTTCTTCGGTCATCTCCATAATGTCGTGATAGTCGTCAAAGGCAGAGTAAGACTCCATCATGGTGAATTCAGGGTTGTGTCGGGGGGAAATCCCCTCATTGCGGAATACCCTACCAATCTCAAACACACGTTCGATACCACCCACAACGAGGCGTTTCAGGGGAAGCTCAAGCGCGATACGCAGATAGAGGTCCATCCCAAGGGTGTTATGGTGGGTCGCGAAGGGCTTCGCTGCAGCACCACCTGGAATTGGCTGCAGAACTGGCCCTTCCACCTCCACAAAATCTCTTTTAGTCATTTCCGTACGAATAGTGGTGATAATCCGAGATCGGGCCACGACGATTTCACGCGCCGTAGGGTTCACAATGAGGTCCACATACCGCATTCGGCCACGTGCTTCCGGATCTTTGAGGCCATGCCATTTTTCAGGCAAAGGGCGGAGTGCTTTTGACAGCAGGACAAAGGACTCCGGCTTCACGGAAAGCTCGCCCTTTCTCGTGACTACCACCTCTCCCACAACGCCCGTGTAGTCTCCCGTTTTCAACCCCAAAAAACGCGCAAATTCTTCTTTCCCTAGCGCCTGCTGCGGCACAAAAAGCTGCAAATCCCCAGATCGGTCGCGTATCGTGGCAAACACCAGACGGCCAAAAGTACGCATCAGCACAATGCGTCCTGCCACTTTCACACGGACGCCGGTATCCGTACTTTCAGGCAGTTCACCAAACCGCTCTCGCACCTCTGCCAGCGAACAGTCGGGCTTGAAACCAATAGGCCAGGGATCAACACCAGTGGCACGTAGTTTCTCGACTTCGGCAAGGCGAAGTGCACGTTGTTCCGCGAATGCTCCGCTCTTCTCAGTTTCAGCACTCGCGTGATCGGCGGCGCCATCCGCGGAAGAAAACACTTCCCCCTCGATTTTTGCTGCGCCGCCCCCTGCATTCTCTCCTGGACTACTCACTGTATTTGCCCTCTGTGCTGCCCCTGCACGACTCGCTGGACTCTCTGGTTTGCTCGGCTCATTCGTGTGCGAAAAACTCGCAGCAGCAGAAAGAGCCGTCACCGGCTCGGATTCCTGCTCTGGATTCTTTTGCTGACACACACCATCTGACTGACATATAACGACACTCTCACAGCAAGAAAGCACACGGAGGCGACCATTTCGCCGGGATTGCACCTCTCGCGCACTACAACTCACGCACTACAACGAGTCACGAACCGCAAAAATGCCAGCCATGCAGATAGGAACAGAGACATAACGGCGAAGCATCACCGACACTCACGAGAGAACACCGAAGTACACTACAACTGTGTCAGACAACCAGACACCTCGACAACGTGCCCATTTCTCAGGCGAAAAAGGCACCGCCCATTTTTGAACCAGTAACTTCGCGCAGCTTTTCCTCTTGCCCGTATCGCCATCTCAGTTCCATGATCTCGCGTGCCTGCGCAAAGGCCCGAGAAAAGTCCTTTTCGCTTGCTCGCAATTCGCTGATAATAGCCTCTGCTCTGGGAAAGAGCGCAGCAAAAACGCCACCCTATCTCATATGCAAGGCAGGCGCTTTCCCAGAGAAAACAGCAAAAACACTCACGAGCACCAAGTCATCCAAAGTGCCGGCAACCCGCAACGGCTGCGCAAAGGGCGCTGCAACCAGGCGACAATCACGCGACAGCACACGAAAACGGGGCCTGTTCATCCCACATTGCGTTCATAAATAATGCGCAATCCTTGCAGGGTAAGCCAGGGCTCGTGATAATCAATAATGGGGCACTCCTCGATTACTGTATCAGCCAGTCCACCCGTCGCAATCGCAATCGCGTCACCAAGCTCCTCACGAAAACGCCTGACAACACCTTCGATCATCCCGACAGTGCCATAGATAATGCCCGATTGCAATGCTTCAACGGTAGATCGCCCAATCACATTGCGCGGCGCAGTATATTCAACGCGGCGCAGACCTGCAGCCTTTGCAAACAAGGCCGCCGCGGAGACTTGCATTCCGGGAAAAATAGCGCCTCCCAGATATTCGCCACGCTCACTAATGGCATCGAACACTGTGGCAGTACCGAAATCAATCACAATGGCCGGTCCACCATAGGTGTGAAAAGCAGCGACAGCGTCTGCAATCCGGTCGGGACCAACTTCTTTCGGATTGTCGTACAAAATCGGCATCCCTGTTTTCACCCCTGGTTCGATCACCACAGGCCGAAAATAAAAATACCGTTCTGTCATCTCTTTGAGCGCCTGTGTCACACGCGGGACACCGGAACACAGCGCCACTCCCGTCACCTCCCGGGAGAAAGAGAGCCCCGCCATCTCAAGAAAAGAGCCGATCATCAAGGCCCATTCATCAGAAGTCCGATCCTCGGACGAGGAGACCCGCCAATGGCTCAACAGCTCTTCACCACGGAAGATGCCCACGACAGTCTGGGTATTACCCACATCAATCGCAAGCAGCATTCAGAATATCCTGTTTCATAGTTGGTCTCTCTCCATGGCAAAGGAGCGGACTCTAAAAGAGTACGGCCGCAAAGAGAAAAGAGAAGATTCGCGAGTAAAAATGGCGGGATCAACCGCCCCTGTTCTATCGCGGATCAAACTCGTCAAAAAACCCCTGTCCTGTATCGGCAAAATCCAAGCCGATGTCCAAGGCAGCAGCTGAGTGCGTGATGGCACCAACCGCGATGTAATGCGCACCGGCTGCAGCGTAATCTGCCACATTCTCGAGAGTGACCCCGCCTGACACCTCGATTGGAACCTCACCACCAATTCTTTTTACAACCTGTGACACCTGTTCAGGAGTCATATTATCGAGCAGGAGCAGATCTGCTCCTGCGGTAGCAGCCGCTTCTGCCTGCGCAATGGTGTCGACTTCAATCTCAATTGGCAGACCGGGAAATTTTGTCCCACAGCGGTCTATCACAGAAACAAAGTCATCAGTTTGGTGGCCTTTTCTCAACGCCGCCAGGTGATTGTCTTTCACAAGTATCGCATCGAAAAGGCCCATACGGTGATTCCGGCCGCCTCCAGCCCGCACCGCGGCCTTCTCCAACGCCCGTAAACCGGGAGCAGTCTTGCGGGTGTCCCGGATAATGGTCGGAAAAATATCGACTGTCGCCACAGTCTCAACAAAAGCACGAGTACACGTTGCGATGCCGCTGAGGTGGGACAAAAAATTAAGGACGGTGCGCTCTGCTACCAGCAGATCAGGCAAAAGGCCTTCAATCTCTCCCGCCACATCGCCTGCATCGAGTGCTTCCCCCTCTCCGGCACGCCATTTTACAGTCAAATCGAATTGGGAACAGACTGCCTCGGTTGTCCATGTTCCTGCCAACACTCCTGGATACCGAAAGACCAGAAGTCCCCGACCAGAAGCATCCTGGTCGACCAAAGCAGCCGTCGTCACGTCTCCGGACAACCCTAGATCTTCGGCAAGAGCAGCCTTGGCAGCCGCCTCGACAAGATGCCAAGGAGGGGGGACAGGCGACCCGTCCTCGAAATTCTTCTCTTGGCTTACCAACGGACCTCCACAATGCCGTCCTTCCGGCGTCGCTGGAAAATCCGGCGACACCATACCTCGTCCATACCGGGAAAATCCTCACGAGCATGACAGCCACGTGTCTCTTCACGGGCAAGGGCCCCGGTCACAAGCACGCTTGCCGTCGCAAACAAATGTTCCGCAGAAGCATCCGGTTGTGTCATTTCCGACATGGTTACAGCTGCCTGTGGAAAAATAGCCCGTATCGTAAACAGAGACTCCCTAGTTCGCAAAACACCTGCATATCTCGACATTGCAGCGCGCAACACAGAGAACGCGTCATCGACACTGGAAGCAGAAGAAAGACCCTCCCATGCCGGCAGGTTCTTTCTTTCCTCAGATGCTGGACACACCTCTTGGTCTGTCCCTACAAAAGCATCACCAATTGGCAGATCAGCAGCGCGAGGCGGCAACGTCACGGCGTATCCGACTCGCTGTCCAAAAACAAGCCCCTCCAAAAGGGAATTCGAAGCCAACCTGTTCGCACCATGCACTCCCGTACAGGCAACCTCGCCGCACGCGTAAAGACCCGGAATACTCGTGCGACCGTCTCTATCAGTCGCAACCCCGCCGCAGTAGTAATGTGCCGCAGGGGCCACAGGCAGCCAGTCCACGGCAGGGTTCAAACCCAAATCCCCGCAGAACCCCGTGATTGTCGGAAAACGTTCGGCAAAACCAGGAATCCGGGTGGCGTCGAGCCAGGCATGCGGACTGTTCTCCGCCAGCATTGCCCTGTGCACCGCCCGCGAGACCACATCTCGCGGCGCAAGGTCCTTCAAAGGGTGCAAACCCTCCATCAGAGGAGCGCCGGACGGCGCCCGCAACACTCCTCCTTCTCCTCGCACCGCTTCAGATATCAAAGGACGCGGGCGAGCACACGCCACAAGCGCAGTTGGATGGAACTGCATAAACTCCATGTCAGCCAGGACTGCGCCTACTTCCAAGGCCATGCCCAGACCATCCGCTGTCGCCACATCCGGGTTCGTCGTGACATCGAAAAGTCCTCCAGCCCCTCCTGTCGCCAGCACTGTGGAGGAGGCGAGAATCTCTTTTCTTTTCCCGTTGCGATCAACAACTGCTGCACCCACACATCGCCCGTCTTCCACAAGCAACGCCACAGCCCGCATGTCTTCCACAAGCTGCACAGGTTGGCGCGCGACAAGCTCCCCCATGATGCGTTGCAACTCCACTCCTGTCGCATCACCTCCCGAGCGCAGCACTCGCGCCCGACTGTGACCGCCTTCTCGTGTAAAAGCAAGATCACCCGAACCTGTACGGTCAAAGCGCGCCCCCCGGTCCAAAAGGTCTTTCACTCGGAAAGGCCCCTCTTCCACCAAAGTACGCACAGCTTCCTGGTCACACAGGCCTTTTCCTACCGTAAGAGTGTCTTCCATATGGAGACGCGAGGTATCTGATAGGGGAAGTGCTGCCGCAACACCTCCTTGCGCGTACCGAGTAGCAGATTCAGCAAGACGCTCTTTCGTGAGAAGCAAAACCTCAAGATGAGGATTGGCCTCCGAGACCGCCAAGGCAACTGAAAGCCCTGCTATACCGCCGCCCACGATAAGAACATCCACAAATCACATCCGCAAAATCACATCCGCAGTTTTTTCTACGGTCAACGCAGAGCGAAAAGACAGAACACGCACCTCCTGAACGCCCTGATCAAGCAGCCTGGATGGGTTGTGCCTGAAGAATGCGATTGTCCTCGTCCACAAGAACGACCTTCGGAGTGTGCACACGAGCCTCTTGATCGCTCATCTGGGCATAGGCCACCACAATCACCAAATCCCCCACATTTACAAGATGAGCAGCTGCCCCGTTCAAACACACTTCGCCAGGAGCACCCCGAATGGCGTAAGTCTCAAGCCGGTTCCCATTTGTAATATCCAATACATGGACCAGCTCATTCGGCAAAATATCAGCCGCTTCCATTAAAACGGGATCAAGAGAAATGCTCCCCACATAATCCAGATCAGCTCCCGTCACCGTCGCGCGGTGAATTTTTCCATTCAGCATGGTGCGAGTCACGGTTCCCCCTGGATCTCGCCCGCCTCCATTTCGACTTTTTCCCCGTCGATATGAAGAACAACATTGTCGATCAAACGCGTGCGACCAACCCTTGCCGCTACTGCGAGCAGTACATCACCGCTCAAATGGTCGAGAGCAGCTATTGTCCCCGCATCTCGCACTTCGGCATATTCGATATCGAGGCACTGCTCTCTTGCAAAACGCTGTCGCAACTCAGTCGAGACAATCCTAGGGTCTCTTTCGCCATTAACTACCAATTCAGCAGCTTCCAACAATGCGGCATAAATCGCCGGTGCAGTTTTTCTTTCCTGCTCGGAGAGGTACTTGTTCCGGGAAGACAACGCCAACCCATCCGGTTCGCGCACCGTCGCACAGGGAACAACCTGAACACGAAAAGAAAGATCCCGCGCGAGACGAGACACCAAAGCAAGCTGTTGCGCGTCTTTCATCCCGAAATACGCGCGATCAGGTTCGCACAGACCAAAAAGTTTCGTGACAACAGTTGCCACGCCATCGAAATGGCCAGGACGCCCGGCACCACACAGAGGTTCGGAGATACCTGCGACACGCACGCTCGTCAGCGGGGGACCATCCGGATACATATCTTGCACATCCGGACAAAAAACAACATCCGCTCCCGCGGCAGCCGCTTTCATCATGTCACCCTCAATATCCCGAGGGTAGGTCTCATAATCCTCCGTTGGCCCAAACTGCAAAGGATTCACAAAAACTGAGACCACAACGAAATCGCACTCGTCTGCAGCTTGTCGGATAAGACGAACATGCCCGTCATGCAGAAACCCCATTGTGGGAACAAGGCCCACTTGTCCGCCTTCGCGACGCACTGCGGTGATTGCCGCGCGTAGTGCTGCAGTCCGCTCGATTTTTTTCACCGCTCTCCCCTTGTCACTCGTTCTGCCACTCGTTCGCTACAAAGCTTTCTGCGTCTTTTCCGCTGCACTCCGACAGGACCCAAATCCAGAGGCGGCAACACAGCCTCCTCCTGTTGTAAAACGCCCTAGAAGATGCCGGACAAAGGCCGCAACCTCTGGAAAACACATTCGCGAGATCGGCATCTTCCCGCGGAAAGTTTCCCTCTCACCTCACCCGTACCGTTTTTCTGAAGTTTTCTTACAGATCCCCACCATGCTCTTTTCTCCTCGCTCTCCCCTTGCTCTCCCCACAATGCCCGCGCGTGCTGCTCTCCCACAACCTCAGACTTCCACGAGACTTTCCGGAGACTTCACGAGACTTCCACAAGACTTCACCTGAATTTTCGCCCCATATATGGCCATATCCAGAAAAAATCTTCTCGGCCTCTGTCTCAGGGTCTCCCGAAAATGACACACAGGATTGACACGGTCGAAAAGCCTGGGCCAAAACCAGAGAAAACCCCAGAAGAAACATCTCAAAAGGCATCGAGCGGCGCATCAAGCACAGCACCCAGACGCTCCCTCGCTGCATCTCCAGCGTCTCCCTCAGGCAAAAGAGAGAGGATACGCCGAGTTACAGCCTTGTACGCGTGTGCAAGCTCCTCGTCAATCTGTTGAAGACCCGCGAAGTGTTGCGCGATCACATTTGCGTCACCACGCCGTGCAGGTCCGGTCAGAGAAGCACGCGGACCTTTTCGTGTTACATTTCGGGCAGACGACGTCACAAGAGAACCAACAAGCGCTTGAGCAGCAGCGGCATCAAGCCCTGCAGCAAGAAAAACATCTTCGGCGCTCGCGCACATTGCCACCACAAGATTCGCGGCCATACAGGCAGCAGCGTGGTACAGCACACGATCCACACCGGCGAGCGACACCGGCACCCCTCCCAATGTACGGGCAAGAACACACACCCAATTTTCTTCTCCGGCTTCTCCCCCCGCTTCACACCCCATAGGCTTGCCCACCAGCGTGTCTGCCTGATCCGGTGGCGTGAGCGGAGTCACAGGGTGCAACACTCCAACGCGCGCGCCACTTCTCTCCGCCGGTGCCAGCACAGCGAGATCCAATACCCCACTGCAATGGAGAACAAACTGACCGGGCCGGAACCCGCCGGCATGCGCAATCTCCTCGACAACTGCCCCAAGAACATCATCAGGCGTCGTCACAAACACCAAAGAAGCACTACTGGCTGCTTGCACGGGAGAACACGCCTGTGCCTGCAAGGCAGTCGCAAGCCGAACAGCAGACGAATGCGTGCGAGAGGCGACTGCTGCAACAGGTATGCCCGCACGAAGGAGCGCATGGCCAAGTGCAGCACCAGCCTGGCCTGCACCCACAATTGTGCCAGATGAAAAAAGCGTTTCAGATGTTGGAGACATACCGCATCCTGCCAGGACAGTCCGCAGAAAAACAGCCGGAAAAACAAAAAGAAGAAACCAACGAGATCCCCTCCCACAACACCAGATACAAACACATCTCACCAGGTCACAGGCCGGCGCACTCCTTAGGTGAGACGCACATCAAGCAAACGGACCTCTCCGCTCCCTCCGCTCCCAACACTCGGTACAGAAGCAAGAGCTGCAGCATCCCCGAGCGTGCGTTTTACCTCGGGGTCCACATCGCCAAGGGGCACAAGCACAAAAGCCCGTTCCTGAAGACGCGGATGGGGCACAATCAGATGGGGCGGATCCTGGATCGAGACCCAGCACAAATCTCCATACGGGCTCTTCTTTTCGCCACTGCCCCGACCGCTGGGTCCGCTCTCGCCCTCCTGCTTGTCCTGGCCGGTCTCACGCACGCGCGCACAGCGCAAAATATCGACATCCAACACGCGCGGACCCCAGTGCTCCTTGCGGACCCGTCCTGCAGCTTGCTCCAACTCTGCAGCCAAATCCAGTAACGCGTAGGGCGAACGTTCCGTCTCTACTCGTACCACCGCATTCAAAAAATTGGCCTGTTCGGGCCCGCCCACCGGATCAGTCTCATACACACACGAAAATGCCAGGATTCGCTCTCCTCGCGCACGCAGACCGTCTACTGCCCCCTGCAGGTTCTCCAGCCGGTCTCCCATATTGGACCCTAGACCGAGATCAGCCAGAAGCCTCATCAGGCCTCCTTCGGGCGGGAAGGGGCCTCTGTCGCCTTCTCACCACGAGTCTCCCCCATCCACTCACCGGCCTGCCCGTCGCGGACAGTCGCAGTCATCTGTTCCGTAGGCTCCACAGCAAAGACCTCGGGAAAATCAGCGCGAGAGCGGGTCACCACAACCTCAACAAAGGCCGCGTCAAGCCCCAAAGGGGCCTGCGGCTTCTTCACTCCTACCGTGACTTCTTCCACATGAGCATCAGCAAGAATCGCTCGACAAACCAGCGCGGCCACACGCTCCAAAAGCGCACAGCTTTCCTCCGTCACGATACGGGACGCCAAACTGGCCATCTTTGCATAGTCCAGCGTGTCGGCCAGGGCGTCACTCTGCCCTGCTGCCCTGACATCGGTCACCGCACTAATGTCAATAACAAAAGGCTGATCCCGTGCATGTTCCTCAGGAAGCACACCATGGCGACCGAGAACACGGAGTCCACGTACGCAGACACGATCACGGCTCATAGTTGGGGGGGAGTGGTCTTTGGGAAAACAGATTCCCGCGGGACCCGCGACACTGCTGCCTTCGGAGAAACCGACTGGATAAGCGCGCGTCCTTCAGGGCCGAGAGGGCGATAGGTCAGTGCCTCAATTGTGGCAACTGCCTGAGGATGATCCTCTACCAGTCCCAGGTGCAAGAGATACGCACCGAACATTCCGACAAGCTGATCATCGATGTCATCACAATGCGCCAGAGTTTTCTTCTCCTGCACACGCAGCAAACTATCGAGAACCTCAAAAATTACAGAAAGATGCCGAATCGCCTTACCAGCGCCAACCGGAACATGCACAACGTTCAACCCCAACTGCTCATATGCATCAAGGTTATGCGGAGAGACACGAAAAGAAATGATGGCTTCGAAACCATTTTTCGACAACCAACAGATTTCTTCCTCACGCCGAATCCGGCGGTGTGCTCGTCCTGCTCCGCCTGGTCTCTCCGCAATAGCTAAACGGTGCGGAATGATCCAAGACAACGACCTTGGTTCTAGTCCAATCATGGCGAGAACACACTCCATCAACTCACGGGCACCACATCATCCACCAAAAGAGCCGCCATGGCAAGAGCCGACACAACGAAAGCCAGCACAAAGCCAACGATATCCCAACAATCAGCCTGCTCTCTCCAGACACGGAAAACCCAGATGAAGAAACACTCAACAGTATCGAGCGTTCTCCTCCTCGGCACAGTCTTGAAGCTCATTTCGGACACCCGTTCCGACAGTCATGTCGCAACAAAGTCCAGCAAACAGTACTACCGGGCACAGGGAACACGAGTCTCCGCTCGAAGAAACCTGACGCACATGGCCATGCGCTCCTTCCCTGTTTACGCTAACCAGCACACAACAGCTTGCGCTGTAGTACAAGATGCCTCAAAACTTTACAAAAAAATTTTGCATTTTCTCGAAAGAAGAGAGTAGTCGCCAGATCGGAACAATTCACAGTAGGAGTTTGTTTGCGACAAAAAAAGGGGTTCCTGCTGCCCCCTCGAGGAAATCAGAAATAGCCGCGACCTCGGCTGCTTCCGTAACATCGTGTACCCGCACAACCGAAGCCCCGGAAAGGGATGCCCACACTTGTGTCGCGAGTGTTGTCTCAAGTCGTTTCTCTACTTCAAGCCCAAAAAGCCTCTGAAAAAAAGATTTCCGGGAAGTCCCCACAAGAAGCGGTAAACCCAAACGACTGAGCACAGGCAGACCCGCCAAAAGCATGAGATTGTGCTGCAGCGTCTTCCCGAAACCAATGCCCGGATCCAAAATAAGCCGATCACGCGCAATCCCGGCCCTACCCGCAGCAGCAACTCGCTCCGACAGCCAATCACAGACTTCACCGACAACGTCATCGTACACAGGATCCCGTTGCATTGTACGAGGCTCCCCCCGCATATGCATCAGCACAAGACCACAGAACTCCGCGGACAGCAAAGGAAACATATCGGGATCGCCACCAGAAGAAACATCGTTCACAATAGAGGCACCCGATGCAAGCGCCACTGCAGCCACCGCGGCCTTGCTCGTGTCCACAGAGACACAGGCCCCTTCACGTGCGAGAGCACTCACCACAGGTGCCACACGGTCAATCTCCTGCTCAACAGACACAGGCAAAGCCCCAGGGCGCGTGGACTCTCCTCCTACGTCCAGAATGTCTGCACCGGCAGCCCAGAGGCGCAAACCATGCTCCACACCAGCCTCAGGTGTGTCCCAACAACCACCGTCCGAAAAAGAATCGGGGGTAACATTCACAACCCCCATCACAAGCGTGCGGCGAATCACCCAGGAAAAAGAACCACAACACCAGCGAAGTTGCTTTTCCACCCGCTTCTCCTCTCCCGCTTTGCCGAAGTTTTACCGGCCCCTTCACGTTCTCCTCATCAGGTTTTCCTCGCTGAAATCTCTGGACCCCAACTCCCCCGAATAAAATATCTCTGGACCCCAACTCCCCCCAAGAAAAAATAACGCGGTGCAACGTGTGGCGGAACCACCCCGCATCCAGAGAAAAACCGGCCAAGGCGAGAACTCGTCCAGAAATCTGAAAACCCAAACAACAGGGCGAGCACCTATCTCGGCTCGCGCCATACATCACCTCAAACTGTGAAGAGACTCCGTCTCTCCCGAACACCTGAAAAAAGGACCCCTGCGAAGAGGACCTTTAGCGGGATCGCATCAACGACATTGCCTCTGCCCGCGTCGAGGCATTCGTTTTAAAAATACCGCGTACCGCCGAAGTCACCGTGAGGGCACCCGGCTTCCGCACACCTCGCATCGAAATACACAAATGTTCGGCCTCTATCACGACAAGAACACCTCGTGCGTCAAGCGCCTTCACCATGGTGTCAGCCACCTGGCCAGTGAGACGTTCCTGCACTTGTGGACGGCGAGCAAATATCTCGACAAGGCGAGCAATCTTCGAGAGACCAGTGATTTGTCCACGATCATTCGGGAGATACGCCACATGTGCCTGACCGTGGAACGGAACCAAGTGATGTTCGCATACCGAATAGAAAGGAATATCACGCACCATGACCATTTCCTCATGGCCTTCTTCAAAAATCACACCAAGTTGTTCTTCCGGAGATTCGCTTAATCCAGAAAAAATTTCCTCGTACATACGCGCAACACGACCAGGAGTCTCCCGTAAACCCTCTCTATCCGGATCTTCTCCCACAGCCTTGAGAATCTGGCGCACAGCATCCTCAATTGCGATCAGATCGACTTCCCCAGACTCCGTATCCGGCACCTCGAAAGATGAATCAATATAATCGGTACGGTCGGTCCCGTCTTCGTCCCCCATATATGGCATGCCCAACCTCGCTCTCACGCAACGATACCGCACAAACACGACAGGAATCCCGTCATTCCTGCTGCCCAATACAGCATTCCCAAACACTCAGACCAAAAATCAAATACACAGAAAAACCGCGATTTTCACCCACTGATTCTAGATTCAGGACAGAGAATCACAGGGAGTCACCAACATTCTCAGAAATGGCACCTGAAAAGACATCGCTCGAAATAGGATTCTCCCCTGAAAAAGGATCTCTCACTCGCCCGGAAGAAGAAAAAAGGTTACGGGATGTACGAGAGGAAAGAACGCACTGGCAACTGTTACTCCGAGAAGGAGCCACATAAAACCCTAAATAGTCGGAAACACTGAGAGTCATATCAATTTCTGGCACAGTCCAAGAGGGAACACCCTCCCCGACAATACCCAAAAGACTGTCTTCTCCCTCTACAACAAAAGCCTGCTCCCTGTAGCGACGCGCGACACCGGCACCTGCCAATTCTGCGAGCACCGTCTGCGAGTGGCCGGCAAGACGGTCTCCGCGCCGCAAAGGACGGACCAGGAAAGGGACCTGCAAACAACGCACGTCCAGAGAAAACCCGACCTCTTCATACAACCCCGTATCTTCCACTGAAAATTTCGGAAGCGTATCTACGACACATTTTTCTCGCACCACAAAAAACTGCCCCTCACGCCGGCTATCCAAGTGAGTGCCTGAGATTTGTCCTTGTTGTCCACAGAGCACCTGTTCAATGGCCGACGCGGAAAGCGACCAACCCTGCAATGCGTCCGCCAAACTCCATTGCACAATCCTCACAGCCACAGGACGGGCAAGTTCTCCCATACGAAGGAAATCAAAGCCAACCCAACCACGGCCACGTTCCACCAGATCGGGATTATCCCCCCATACAGTGGTCGCAATGTCTTCAACAAGCAGGCGATCCGCGTCGAGGCGTTCCGCCGCCGCGGAAATACGCTTTGCTGCTCCCGGATGCATGCTATCCAGCCGGGGAAGTACCTCGCTGCGAATGTAGTTCCGACGAAAGCGCAGGTCCTGATTTGTCGGATCCTCAAAAGGAACAAGTCCACGTGCCACACAATAAGCACGCGTCTCACCCCGGCTCACTCCGAGCAGAGGGCGCACAATTCCCCCGTGGCAGAAACGCAAACTTGACAGGCCATCAATACCGCTGCCCCGAAGCAGATGGAGAAGAAAAGTCTCCGCCCGATCATCCATCGTATGGCCGGTCACAATCACATCAAGCGCACATGCCTGCCGGGCAAACCCCAGCGCCCGATACCGCGCCTCACGAGCAGCTGCCTCCCACCCTTTCTTGCCTGCCGTAACAACAGTCTCCATCACAAGGCACGATATGTCGAGAGAAGTCGCGATACTGCAGGCATTTTCTGCCATCTCAGAAGCGTGCGCAAGCCCATGATCAATATGACAGGCAAGCAAGGAAAGGTCTGGACGCACTTTTTGCAATACAGCCAGCAAAGCTGTCGAGTCAGAACCACCCGAAAAAGCCACACCCACTCGCGCACGCGATGCCAAACAGGAAATAGCAGAAAGCCGATCCGTTACCCGCGATTCAAAACTATCGATCTCAAACTGGAGCGCCATGGTCTTCCTCGGAAGATAGGTGAAGAATTGGCGTCTGCAGAGTTCCAGACTGATCCCTACAGTTTATGTACTAGCAACTCGTGCAATCCATGCCTGGGGATTCTCACGAATTTCTGGCAAAAGAGGGAGAGATTCCGGTGATTGCCACACAGGGTCAAGACCACGCGCTCCTGCAAGCTCGACCACCTTCTCTACGAAACGTTGCCCTTCTTCATATTGCTTCGCCTTCATCTCCATTCCCATGACTTGCAAGAGAACACGGGAAACTCCCCGTTTTTGGCGTCGCTGATGGAGGGCAGCAGACATGCGGGCCTGCCCTTTTACATGTTCTGCTCCCAAACAATCCATCACATAATTTCCATGACCCTCTAAAAGAGTCATGAGGCTCGTCATCGCACGAAAAGACACACGTTGTTCTTCTGTTCTGAAAAAAAGCTGCATGCCACCTTCAGCAGCAGCGCCGTCGGCAGGACTACCTGCCTTTTTCACACGAGCAGCAAGCTCGGAAACAAACTTGGGAAACCCCACAGGGGCGAGGTCAGCCTCACCCAGGACGCTCTGTAAAAGTGACAAAAAATAAGGCTGCAACCAGGGAACACCGGTAAATTGCGTACGATGCGTGACTTCATGCAACGCAATCCAAAGACGAAAGTCGGGCGGAGAGAAGCCATAACGCTGTTCAAGGGCACGAATATTCGGACCCACATAATACAGCGTATCGTCATGTGCGACGTCAGCCTGCGCATGCAGGGGACCCGACGAAGCTTCTTCGTCTGACGGAAGAATAAGGTCATATTGGCCAAGCACGCGACGAGAAAGAAATCCCAAAAGTAGACCGAGTTCTACCGCCAGCCCCTTACGGCTCACAGGACGAACAGAGCGTTCCATTGCAGAACGGGCCCTGGGAAAAAGAGGATCTCGCCTCTCGGCCTCTGCCGCGGCAAAGCCACGAAACCAGGGGTCAAGAAAGCGGCGAAAGCCCACAATATTGACACGAACCCAATCTTGCCGGCTAATCACTTGCACACGCGCCGGACCTGCTTCAGATGACAGTCCGACAAAGTCTTCGACGAGTTCTTGCGCCACTCTGGTACGAACTTCGAATTCCGCAGGCATCGCAGCAGCAGCACGCGAGTAGGCATTCGTGCCCGCACAACGCACTCCTACCGCTTCCGCGAACTCCCAATCAATCGGAGAAAAGTCACCGACATCCTCTGATCGATTTCTTCTCTTCGTTCCTCGACTCGCGCGCACTCTCTGAAAAGGAGAAAAAAAAGCCTGATTTCTTGTCACGATTTAGAAGGATACCGCAATCGATACATCTTGAGAACATAGGTTGTGATAAACCCCAAGAAAACCACGGCAATCAAAAACATCACAGGCCACGCAATGAATTGGTCTGTCCAGGGGTTGGGAGGAGTTTCCGGCGTTTGATACGTCTCCGCATCAACTTGCGCAACTACGGTGGCAAACGCGCTCAACGGGGTCATCAGCACACTTACCGCCACTGCGCTGACCATCAAGAACACCCTTCGCAGCATTCGCATAAAAAACCTTTCCCGCCAAACTATGCGCCCAGAATAGCTCCGACTCTACCTCTACGTAGGAATCCTTTGCGATGCAAGCTGCGGCACCGTTTCCCCAGGCGTCAAAAGCAAAGCGAGGACATCGAAGCTTCAGCATCAGAATCTTCACAGAAAAGAACCTCGACAAGAGAGAGCCTGCACCTCACTCTATTTCTCCCTCAAAATAGACGACTCCGTATCCTATCTATCAAATCGGCTGGAGGCGACGGCATCTCATACGCCACACGAAGTCGCTGTCGCAAAGAACGCTCAACCACAACGCCCGATTGACACGAATGACACTGGACAAGATGGGCTTCAACCCGCTCGTGATACTGCAGCTCTCCATCAACGTACAAACAGATATCCGAAATAACCTCCTGACAGGTCAGCTCCTCAGAACACAGACCATCTTCTTTGCCTGTTGCCCTGCCTGTTGCCTCGTCCGGACTAGGAGCTGACCCGGAAAAAAACCGAGAAGAATGCACACCGCTCACGCTTCTACCCCCTGCAAATATCCCCGTTCACGGGCGAAATCACTGAGTCCTTTTTTCAGAAGACGGCGTCCACGATGCAATCTGCTCATCACCGTTCCAATCGGCACATCGAGTATTTCAGCTATCTCTTTATACGAGAAACCCTCTACGTCTGCCAGCAAAATCGGCAACCGATACGTATCGGACAATGCGTCGAGAGCTTCTCGCACAGACGCATCAGGAATCCGGTCAAGCACAATCGACTCTGGCGAGGCAGGCAGTGCGGCTTGCCCAAGGTCCTGGTAAAAGGAAAGACCTTCCATATTCTCGATATGGACATATTCCAACCCTCGCTTCTTCGAGCGATATGAAGTCAGAAAAGTGTTTGTCAGAATACGGTATAACCAGGCTTTAATATTCGTTCCCGCCTCAAACTGATGAAACGATCGATACGCCTTGAGGTAGGTCTCCTGCACAAGATCATCCGCATCAGCAGGGTTGCGCGTCATACGCAAAGCTGCCTGGTAAAGCACAGACATGTGCGGCAAGGCCGCCTCTTCGAATTCCTCTCGATCAGCCACAGTTCCTCTCTTTCAGCACCTTTCCCAAGTCCTTCCCTTTTGTAGAAGCGACAAATATCGAAGCGACAAACCCAGCGTGCGTCTCTTGCGCGTCACCTCTTTTCTGCCCCTGTTGCTTCGACCCCTTGCACCGCCCTACCGGCAAGGTTTTCTCTCAACAAGCACAGCAGACACCGAGAAAATACCCGGCAACATTTTCCTCCAAACACTTCCGTCCGAAAACATCTTTCAAAAAATCACGAAAAACCGTGAAAAACCGGAAAACTCGCTCCCGGATATCACCCTACCTCCCGCTCTGTCCGTCCTACTCAAGGAAAACGCAAGAAAAAAACTGCTTCCTACTCGATGCCCCACAACGTCAGGAAGGAGAAGATCCGGCCTCGTCTTCTCCTGTTTTTCCCCTCTGTGCCTATGCGTATAGTCCAAAATGAGCGAGCAAACCACCAAAAAAACAGGACTTACGCCCCATATAGATTCACAGCGAAATCGCCCGAAATCACAGAAGACACCACAGTGAGCAGGAAGCTCTAGCCCGACAAGGAGTGTCGTGCCTATGCAGCGGGCAAGTATCAGAACGAATTCGAAATCAGAGAACGCAAAGCTCCCCATAGCTGACGATCTCAAGCCCAAGATCGAAAACTGCCGTCCGTTGGTGAAGCAAATAGCGTTACAAGTAGCGTCAAGCATTCCCCGTCATGTGGAACTCGATGAATTAATTTCCGCGGGAATGGTGGGACTCGTCGAAGCAGCCAAAAGATTCGACCCCACGCGAGGAGTGAAATTTGAGGCGTTCGTCGCAGAAAGAGTGCGCGGCGCAATTATTGACTTTCTGCGTAGTCTTGATTGGGTGCCTCGCTCCGTACGCTCAGCGGGGAAACGCGCAGAAGAAGAGCGTTCCCGCCTCACTGCCGAACTGAGACGCCAACCAACAGACGCCGAACTGGCGGCCGAACTCGAAATGTCGGTAAACGCCTACCGCCACATTCAAGACTCACTTACCGGGGCTGTTATCCTTACGCTCGACCGCTCCATTTCTGAAGACGGTGAAGATACCGACTCCATTATGGCGGCTATTGCAGATACAGACGCTCCCCAACCTTCTGAGATTCTCGAACACACAGAACTCTGCGGCTACCTGATCGACGCCATCAACTGCCTCCCTCATCAAACTCGCACAGTTATTGGCCTGTACTACATTGAGGGAATGCACATGGCTGAGATCGGCCAACTTTTGGGAGTCACCCAAAGCAGAGCAAGCCAGATCCACTCCGCAGCCCTCACCCTGCTCAAAGACGCTATTCTCACGCAACTCGACCCGCAACGCGCCCCTGACCTGTCACAGCCCAAAGGTCGCAAAGCCAAGCGTATGGCAAATTTCTTTACAGAAGTGGCAGACGCCTCAAAATGGCAAGAACGCCTTGACGATACGCGCCGTTCCATCAAACTTGATTTCGCTCCCATTTTGTCTTCGCTCGAAAAGTCATGCGACATGACTGCCGACGAGTTCGAACACCAAATAGCAGAGGAAAAAACGGAAACCACGCCAGAAATGCATCGCTGGGCCATCATCGTCCAAAAGTCAGCAGAAATCCGCCGGCGCACAGCACAAAAAAGACAGCAGAGACTGCAAGACAACGAATTCTAAGCCCTATCCGGAGCAAACGCCCCACGCACAAGCCGAAGAACACAATCGGAGCAACCGCACCGGGCTTCCTGCCCACTCCCCACACGTTTTCCAAGAAATCCCAACAATAAACGAAAAGGAGAAAGAGGGAGCATAGAGAGAACTAAAGGGAGACACATTGAGAAGATGACCTACAACATATGAGCTGAGTGCAGTGCCTTTAAAGTTCCCTCCTCTCAACCCATCAAGCCGACCAAACAACAGACACAGCCAAGCTCATTCAGCTGATCAAGCTTCCCTCTCACAAACCACAGGGCAACCTTCTCCCTCACAAACCACACAAGAGAAATATTTCATTGTTCCTTTTGATGCTCCTGACGCCCTCAACAACCTGCTTTCCACGTTACGTGACTGTCTCCCCTCCATTCCCGAAGACGCCCCCGTCAACATTCTGGCAATAGGGTCCGACCGTACCACAGGCGATTGCCTCGGTCCCCTCGTCGGTGATTATCTCTCGGAAAAAAGAAGATTCCGAGTCTTTGGCACACTTGATAACCCAGTGCACGCCACCAATTTGGTTGACATCGTACCCGAAATTCAAGGTTTCACTATTGCAGTGGACGCCGCGCTGGGATCACCGATCGGAGGGATCGCAATACGCAGGGGAGGGCTTGCCCCAGGCGCTGCCTTCGGTAGACAACTCCCTTCTGTGGGAAATATTTCGGTGAGTGGTCTCGTCTGCAAAAACGGGCCGCTCAGCTTTGAACGCCTCCGCTCCGTCCGGCTTGGCTTCGTCCGGCATCTCGCTCACCTCATTTCAACCGCAATCTCACTCTCAGTTGAATCCCACACGGTACAAACCGACAGGCTCAACCTTCAGATTCCTGCCCCCAAAACCCCACTCATCCTCGACATCACCGACACAGAACAGGCTGACCAAAAAGACATCGCCCTCGACATCCGTCACTCAAGACAAACAAACAGGGCAAACTTCATACACGCAGGAGAACATCCAGCATAGAACGGAACTTCAGACGGGTCTCCTGCAACTCAGCCCTCGGGTCCGATTCCGCAACAATCCCCGCACCCGCATAGAGCGTCGCCTGGTGCCCCCGCGTCAAACCACAACGCAAAGCCAGCGCAAACTCACCCCCAACTCCATCAGTCCATCCCACAGGACCCGCGTACCAACCGCGTTCAATACCTTCTATCGCGGGAATAGCTCCGATAATTTCGCGCGGGACCGCTCCCACAGCAGGGGTAGGATGCAAGTCGCCCAAAATCTCTAAAAAACGACGCCCCTCCTGCACACGACCAGAAACCCGAGTTGCCAGGTGCGTCAGGTTCCCCAAAAACAGTTTGCGCGGTACCACATCTCTCTGCACGTCTTCACACACCAGACGAAAAACCTGCTCCACTTCATCCGCCAAAAGTGCGTGCTCCATCCGGTTCTTTGGATCAGACAGTAACGCCTGCGCGGAAATCTCGTCTTCTTGCACCGTACCCGTACGTCCGATCGTACCAGCGAGACAGAGAGACTCGATCTGCGTCCCATCGCTGCGCAACAAGAGCTCGGGAGTGGCACCAAAAAAGACTGGGGCTCCTTCTGCAAAAGACGCCGCGCAGGCAAACACAATACAAGAGGGGTTCGCCGGCAAGAGCGCACGGAGCATTCTCTCCAGATCAAAAGTCCCTTCCCCCTGCAAACGCACCGACCGAGCCAGGACAACCTTTTCCGCTTCACCAGCCTTGATGAGATCTACCACAGAACACACTGCCGACATGTACGCATCAGGTTTAGGATACGAACGCACCAGAGTCTCTGCCCAATCTTCATGCACAGGCGGCGCGTCACGCAGTTCTCCCAAACGGACAAAGGCAGTTGCCTGACGCGCCCGCACCACCTCGGGCCCATCCCCGGGCAACACCAAAGCATTCCATATGACCTCAGGATGCGTCGCGGCAGTATCCGTCCCATTCGAGGTTGGGCTGCCATCTCGGATCACAAATTCAGGAACCGTGAGGAAAGTCCGGGGCAGGCCTTGCCACTCCTCGCCCATCGCACCCCCCTCTCCAAAGGCAAAAGTGCCGACACAAACAGGAGTACCATGACCAACAACACGGGAGAAAAGATCGGCAAGCGCCTCATCTCCCCAGGCAAAACGCCCTTTTCCCTTGCCCCCTGCACTCTCTGTGCCCACAGGAACCGGAATGCCTGCGGCGTCTGTCACACAGACCTCACGGTCTCCGATAATACGAGCAGCAGTACCAATACCAGCCCAACAAGCATCGTGCGGCGACGACCAGAACCAGGCAAACTGCCGGCACACCGATGCCCTCGCCGCCCACCGCAGAGCTTCGTCACAAAACACCTCACCAGTATGGGGAACAGGCTCGCTAAGCAGGACTGCCTTTCCCTCCCAAGCAGCCATTTTGCAGGCTTCTTCCACACTCTGGGTTGAACACGTAAGTGGCGTCACGAGACGGCCACCCGAGATGCAGTAAATACCTGCACAATACCGCCACCAAGCTGGAAATGGTCCACTTCCCCAAAGCCGGCCTGCTCTATCAGGAGCACTATCTCCGCCGGAGAAGGCAAGTAAGCCGTGGATTCCGGCAAATAACGGTATGCCGCCCGATCAGAAAGCACCCCTCCGACCAAGGGCACAATCTTCCGAAAATACACATTATGCCCCCATCTCAACAAGGGGTTACGCGGCTCGCTCACATCGATCAACATCATGCGTCCACCCGGACGAACAACTCGCCCTGCCTCCTGGAAGACCTTTCCCAAATCTGTGAAGTTCCGCAGAGCAAAACCGCTGGTAAAACCATCAACAGAAGCATCTCGGAGGGGAAGGAACTCGCCGTACGAAGCCGCAAAAACAAGCGGACGGGCAGCAAAACGGGACTGGGCTTGCGCAAGCATGCCAAGAGACGGGTCAAAGGCCAGCGGAATGCATCCCTTGTCCAGGAGCATCTCACACAAGTCACCCGTGCCACACGCAAGGTCAACGACAAGATCCCCCTCCCCAAGGCCGGACGCAACAAGAGCCTTGCGGCGCCAGGGACGATCCATCCCAAAAGTCATTATTCGATTTAAAAAATCATACTTAGGAGCAATACGGTCAAACATCAGGCGAACGGCCCGAGTCTTTTCTTCTCCTTCGAGCAGGCCATCAGGCAAAGACTGAGAACGATCAGGATCATTTTCCGAGGAAGTGGTTTCAGAAGGAAGCGTCGGCACCTCAGTCAACTCCATTGCAATCGCAATTTCGGGGGTCCGGCCGCGGCAATAGCCACTTCCAGAGCACGGGCATCAGCACTCTCATCTTCAGCAAGACGAGAACGCCCTTTCGCCATGAGAACTCGTTGAAAATGCAGCGCTACCAAAGAAGTCACCGCAGCCAGCATTTCGTCAAAAGCTCCCACGACATCTTCAGCTGTCGCAATCTCTTCATTACGACGGATATAGGCATTGAACATTTCGACAGAACGTTCCGCCACGGCATCCACATTACGGGCATGATCCGCAGCCAAAGCTGCAAGCTCATCCGCAGGAAGACCAAAATCCAAAAGACGCAAACCAGCCTGTAGCATCTTCACATCAGACTGGGCATAGCAGCGTTCCCCAGAACCTCCGGCCACAGGGTCCAAGAGCCCCGCCTTTTCGGCAGAACGCAAAAGCGCATCCGGCACCCCGACCTTTGCCGCAAGCTCCATCCGGGTAAATGAGCGCTGCCCCGAAAGGTCATCAATACGTGCGAGCAACTGCTGATCTATCGACCCCTCGCGCGGCCCCTCGCTCCCATCAAGCAGACGCTTGATCACTTTTAAGCTCAGCCCTTCACTTGCCAACTCCCGTATTTTTCGCAACAGATGCAAGTGTTCATCGTCGTAAAACGCAGTCCGCCCATTCCGTTGCGGGGGAGGCAGTAAACCCCGTGCCTGATAGAAACGCACAGTATCGACACTCACACCAGCAAGCTTGGCTAATTCTCCAACTCGATAGCCCATACTCTCATTGTATGAGCATTTGCTCAGAAGTTCCGAACACCCGGTCGTGCCTCGATCGTGGCCCTGTCGTGACTCGGTCGTAGCTCGATCTCGTGCAGCTCTCACAAAAAGGAAAATCCAGAAAGAGTCTCGCAAAAAACGTTCTGCATCAACGCTCACCCGTCGCGCTGAAATCACGCAAAGCAGCTGCGGTCGCTTCCCAGAGCAGCTGATGCTCTGCCACGGTGCGGTCTGCTCGCAAAGGCACACGGATCACCCGCACTTGTCCGTGCCCATTCTTGTCCCCGTCCCCGTCGCCATCCTCACCAGGGAAAGAAGAAACCCGCAATTCTTTTCGCAACGCCTCCTCAGAAGCAGCTTCCACCCATGTGCAAGAAGCCATGGTGGCGGCAGCTACCATATCAAGACCCGGCGGCATGGTAAAAAAGTCGTGAAACTGCCGGCCAAGGCCCATCCTGGCCTGCGGAAGAAAAGCGAAAATCCGCCCACCGCCATTGTCCAAGACCACAAGCGTAAGACGTGCACCAAGACGTTTTCCCAAAGCAAGCGCCGCCACATCATGGGCAAAAGCCACATCCCCACACACCAAACTGACCGGCTTCCCCATGCCCAACCCAGCTCCCACAGCAGCAGAGATCAGGCCATCAATCCCGTTTGCGCCCCGGTTCGCAAGAATCACACGAGACTCAGGAAACGGCATCGTATAAGTGTCGATATCTCGCAAAGGCATACTCGCTGCCACCCACACCACTCCGCCAGGACCTGCCTCCTGCACCACTGTCGAGACAACTTGCCCCTCATGCAAAAAATCGTCTTCTTCCATGACCCGCTCTATCGCCGTCCGGCAACACCGATCGGCCTTTTGCCACGCTTCCCCCCAATCAGCAGCTTTTTTGTCTCGCGGCCACGCTTGCGCCAAAGCCCGCAAGGTGGAAACAGCATCGGACAGGACCAAGTCAGTCACAACCCCTTCAGGATCAGACCATCCCGCAACACCTGCAAGATGCACGTGTCGGTGGTACACACCTGCCGGCGAATCTGTCGAAGCTCCCCGCAAAAAAGTGGCAATGGGTTTTGAGAGAGGCCACCCACCAAGACGGACAACAACAGAAGGGCACAAAAACGCTGCCGTCTCAGTATCCCGCACGATTGCCTCTGCACATCCGACTGAGCAAACCGTCTCAGGAACACCAAAACGCACTTGAGACGCCGCTTCGGCAATCACGGGCCATCCCGTCACCGCCGCGAACTCTGCCACCGCAACCCGCACTCGCTCCCCTTCAAAGGCAAAAGGACCCGACCCACATACGAGAATGCCACGACCATCACGAGAAAGCCCCTCCACCAAGTCACGCAACGTCCCCGCAGAAGGCAAAGATGGAGACGCCTGATGCACCTGCGTAAAAGGGCGGACCGGCACACGAGTACGCGCACCCTCATCCACCTTCCCCACAAAAGATTGCGGCAGCAAAGGCTCACGAAACCCCATATTCACCTGGACTGGTCCTGGCCACCCAGAAACACACGTCTGCACGGCACGACACGCGAGATGACGAAACCAGGCCAAAGTCTCCGATCTCTCATCTGGCAAACCAGCCTCTATATGCTCTTTCACACTCGTTCCGAAGAACCCATGCTGCTCCACCGTCTGAGAAGCACCACGCCCATGCATTTCTGGAGGCCGATCCGCCGTGAGCGCAAGCAAAGGCACACCCGCAAGACGCGCCTCAACAAGAGCAGGGTGCCAATGGGCACCCGCTGTCCCAGAAGTGCAGACAAGGACCACCGTTTCCCCTGTCGCCTTCGCAAGACCAAGACCGACAAACCCAGCCTGACGCTCATCCACAATCGGATAGCAGCGGATAGACGGGTGAGCAACCAACGCAAGCGTGATCGGAGTAGAACGAGAACCAGGACTCACACAGGCATGGCGCACCCCTGAGCGCGCAAGCTCTCCGACAAAAGCCTCAAGACAGTACTGATTCGCCCTCGCAATGGAACGAGAATCCTCGCTCATGAACAGTCTCCTCCGATTTCATAGGCTCTACAGTCCAACATGCCCAGACATATCACCCAAGCAGACTGCGCCACTGGAACGAATATCCTGGGCACTCCCCCACACGAAACACCTCACCTGGGAGAGTCTGCTCCGAGATTGGCGCGAGACTGCTGCACACTCCAGCATTCTCCCGCTTCATCCCAGTCCTGTTCACCCCGTTCATCCCAGTGAGGAAGGTCATGCAGAGCCAGAAGCAAGATTCCACAGAACCCCCTACCGAAAAAAACAGCAACCAAACACAACACACCGTTTTCTTTCAGAAAACACACGGCGCCCACATCTGCTGCCGGCAATGGGGAAAACCACAGAAAAAAAGAAATCCCGTGGTGTTATTACACGGGTTCACTCATACTGGGGAAACCTGGGAAGAAATTTCCCGTGCCCTCGCTGCACACCGACAAGTCTTCGCACCCGACCTACGAGGACACGGCGACACCACCACGGCAGATGGACGTTTCGGATTCGCCGCAATCCTGGAAGATCTGCTCAGCTTGGAAGCACAACACATCACCGGCAAAATCCACCTCGTCGGTTACTCCATGGGCGGACGCGCCGCCGCATACAGCGTGCTCGCAGACCCACAACACTGGTCTTCGCTTTCTTTACTCAGCGCCAGTCCTGGCATTGCCCTTGCCGCAGCACGCGCAGCACGCGCGAAAAACGATGACAATCTCTCTGCCCGCCTTCGCCACGAAGGAATCGATGCTTTCGCCACTTTCTGGGAGAATCTTCCACTTTTTGCAGGGTTACAAAAAAGCCCACCAGCTACAAAAGTGCTCTTACACCGAGTGCGTCGCCGGCATGACCCCGAACAACTCGCCGCCGGCTTGCAACAAATGAGCCCTGGTCGCCAAGCAGACCGAAGCCGGCAACTCGCCACTTTGTCTTTACCTCTACTGCTCGTCGCGGGAGACCAAGACGAAAAATACCGAGACAGCACGCGCCGTCTCTCCGCAATGCGCTCCGCAGAGCTTTCCCCATCCTCACAAAACCAGACGCCGCCAGGACCAACCACCACTACCCACATCCTTCCCGGGATCGGGCACAGCGTGCACCTTGAAGCCCCCACAGCCATCGCGTCAATCTTGGAAACCTTTTTTCGGGCGCAAGACAACCTCTGCCCGGAAGACCCACAGGGGACAACATCTGCCCCGGACTTCCCAACACCTGCTACAAATCTCCCCAGACCAGACCAGACCAGACCAGGCCAACCCCATTCCCCAGACCCAGGCCAGGCCATTCCCGCAACTCGTCCGCAAAGACCCGCCGGCCGCAACTGTGACACCACAACAGAACAGGGAAGTGCAACAAGCCAGCGAGGAGCATTCACCCCACAAAAGAGATCGGGAAACAACAAGTAGGCCGGCCTCATCATCCTGGCAGACAGTTGAACCCCAGAGTGGGCTTTTCAAAAAACCTTCGAGAACGTTTGACCCGACACTGGCGTAGGCGTAAAACCGAGACCGGGCCCACCCAGTCTCAACTTCCCATCTTGCACAGGAAAAACAGCGACATTCCGAACAAATGCCTGCCCGGTCGCAAGACCTGCCGCCCCGCTCGTGCCTGCCGCTGCTGCCAGGTGTGCTGCAGCAGCGACTCCCACTGCCGTCTCAAATAAACTGCTCACAAAAACCAGGAGGCCCGCCTCCCGCGCCGCTTCAATAAGAGCAAGCGCCGCAGTCGGACCACCAACACGGTGCGTCTTTATCATGATCCCGTCCATCGCACCGGCCCGGAGCAGCGTATGCAATGATTCCAAGTCGGACAGCGCTTCATCCGCGACAACAGGAACACTCGAAGATGCACGTACTTGGGCGAGTCCCGCAACATCTTGCGCGGGAACAGGCTGTTCAATCATCTCCAAACGGTGCTTTTCGACAGAGCGCAAAAACAGCACAGCTTCATCTACAGTCCAGGCCCCATTTGCGTCCACACGCAACCGCACCGCATCGCCTACTGCCGCCCGCACAGCCCCAACACGAGAAGCATCTCTTTCCGGCGTCTCCGCCCCTACTTTTAGCTTGAGCGTTTCAAAGCCGTTTGCCACTGCTGCAATTGCCTCAGCGACCGTTTCATCCGCACCAAGCACAGCGTTTACAGGGACTTCCCCCTCAAGGGGACCACCCAAAAGCCGGCAGAGCGAAATACCCTCGGCACGTGCCTGGAAATCGAGCAACGCAGTGTCGAACGCGGCCCGCACATACAAATCCGGGATCTCTGCCGACATGCTTTCTCGCAGCGTTCTCGCTGCCGATATCCGACCACTATTCGAGGCATCATCTTCCAGGTCATCACACACTTGCGGAAGAGATTGCAGCCGATGCGTGAGAGCTTTGAGAACTTCCAGCGTGTGTGCCGTCACAGATGGCCAAGGCGCACATTCCCCCCACCCCGACCTGCTTTCTTCTTGCCCTTTTGCCTCTTGCGCAGCTTGGCTTGTGCGGCGGTGTGGTCTTTTGTGCTCGCTGCCCACAGTCCCAATCCGCACAAGCACAGAGTTACGTTCACGTATCGTCATCGACGAAGTGCGAAAAGGACGACGGAATTGCAGGCACACACCAAGAACTTCGATCTCCCACATAGCCTCGTTCTTTTCTCTCGGTCTTTTTCCTGTCTTTTGCAGTGGATGCTCCGGCAAACGGTTCCAGTCGGTGTTCTGGTCTTTGGACCGGACTGGACCGGAAAACAGGACCATCTTCCCTACATCTCACACAAAACAAAACAAGCGAGAAAACCTGCTGCCCAGTCAGAAAAATATCACTGGGTAGAAAAACTTGGTTGGGGAAGCTGCACACTCCATTCCCACGCCCGTGGAAAACACGCTGACAAAACAGCTCATGGGTTTTTTGTTTCGGAGAGAACCCAATCGATATAGCCGGGATTGCCACCAGTAATGGGAAGAGAGATCACGCAGGGAACATCGTAGGGGTGCTCTTGCCCGGCACGTTCGACAATCACAGGAACAAGATCGGCACGAGTGTGCAGCGCGACACGAGCTTCTGCGTCGTCTTCGATCTTGCCTTCCCAGCGGTACACGGAACGTATGGCTGTAATGTTTTGACCACAAGCGCAGAGACGATCACTCACAAGTTGCCGAGTGAAATCAACAAGCCAATCCGGGTTGTCCGCGGTGATAATTACTTCGCAAATTTCATTGTTCGAGGGTAAATCGCTCATAGATCAATTTGTCCATTTTTCAGGTGTTCTACCAGCTCTAACACTACTTCTTTCGTTTGCGCCATTGCACCCCAGCCAGATTCGAGCGGACCATCATACGATAGCCCTACCCATTTTCCAACCATATGAAGACCATGGGGGTGGAGTACAAAATACATCGTCCCTTTGGAACGAACTGCTCCGTCATCTGCAACATACCATCCCATCAGAACTTCATTGTCCCAGATCCGCAATTCTCCACACCACAAATATCCGCCCGCCGGCAGAGAAACCCCTCGGGTAGTTGCACTTACAGCCCCAACCACCCCCTAACCGCCAAGAATCTCAACAACACCGAACACAGGCTGGGGAATAGTGCAGCAACAAGGGAGTTGTGGGAGCGAGTTCTCGCTATTTATGAGGAAGCTGACCACCCTGACGCGGAGTGAGTACGGGAGTTGTTATCAGATCTGTAAGAACACCGGATTGTCGAAAACCAAGCAAGCACTATCCAGAGTTCCTCAAGTCATGCGAATCCTTTTTGTGTGTGAGGGAAACGCCAACGAGAGTGGTTACTCCATCAGAAATGGCCATGCCCTCACGAGCAATACCTTGGAAATCGGTGCAAAGGAAAAGAGACAGTGCCATCATTGATGAAGAAGGAAACCGCATCAGAAAATGCCCAGTAAACAGTTTCCTGACGGAGCGCATGAACTACCAGATCAAGTGCGAGATCCTAACACATCACACCAGAGCCCAACCCACACAGTGACAGCAGCTTTATGCGTCGACTACTACCACTCCTGGAAACTACAACTAGCCGGGTCGTCGTTGAATTTGTCGAGGTGGTGAGCGAGGATGGTACTGGGAACTCGAACGTCCATTCTCCGGCAAGGGGGCGGGTTTTACCGAACACAATCAGGCAGGGGCAGGGTCGGGTAACGGAACTACAGCAGAGGTTACCCAAACCGAGATAGGAGGGCTTCCCTGCTGTCAACAACTTACCTGTAAACAAGATCTGAGAATGAGATCTGAGAACGAGCCCTAATAAGTGTGGAATGGAGCTATCTTGAATCCGCTATTCCGTAAAGCCAGGTCACGGCGTACTGCCGACAGATTCCATTTTCTTTCTTCCTCATGGTAAAATCTACAAACCATCGGTACGTGCACACGCAAGAAACGCAAAACCCAAGCTAAAAACGTAAGAAAAAAACGTACTGCTACTTTTTTTTGCGTACTCTACCGAGTTTCCTTCTTGTTTCTGCATGCAAGGCTTCAAGATCGATCTCCCCAGGGAACAAGACAAAGCTTCCCTCAGGTTTCGGCGACTGAAAAGACGACACACGATCAAAGTTATATTTTTGTGTCCATTCAGGCGGACAAGCTGTCCAGTCCACACTCGCTCCGATTGGAAGGGCGTCATACATATCTCGACAAGCCAAGTGCGCATTTTTTAGGGCTTCTTGCACTTCGTTCACCTCATATGAAGGACGTTGACTCCTGGTTTTAGGTGGAGAAGGCTGTTCAGTGTCGTTCTTATTTTCATAACTTGCACTAGCACGACCCTTCTCTCTGGCAGCAGCTTGCCTTCCCTGCTGCCTTTTTTTCTTCACTGCATCTCCTCGGGAGCGGGCATAGATCTGGCCGAAATGCTTGCCAAAAACGCTCGGAGCGTGCAGTAAATTGCTCCAGTACTCATCATCGACTGCCCAATAAAGAGCCAGTTGAATTTCGTCAAGATCAACATCGTAATTGGCAAGAATTCCGTCGATCGTTTCTCTTGCTTTCGGGTAATCACTATCCCTGTCTTTTCTCCTCATCAAAAAGTTGATAAAACCAGCAAGCTGGTCCGTCAGGATAGTTATTTGGTCGTCAGGAGGATGCTTCGGAACATACTTAGGAGCATGCTTGGGAACAGACCTAGGAGATGGAGTGTACTCTCGCGGCTCCACCTCCCGACTCACATCAAGAGACGAAACATACTCTCGCGGCTCCACCTCCCGACTCACATCAGAAGATGAGACATATTCTTGCGATTCCACCTCCCGACTCACACTCTGTGAAGGCTCTGACCGTTTCTTGCGTTTTGCCTGTTTCTTGGGCGGGGTAACTTTGGCTCTTCTCGGTACCTTTGCTTTTCCCGGCGCCTTTGCTTTTCCCGGCGCCAAGGACTTTTCGTCCTTCTTTTCGCCCTTTTCGGACCCAACAAAACTCTCCCAGTGCTCTACGGGAGAATGTTTTTCATTTTTTCGAGAGGTTGGCCAGACTGATGGAGGACGCGGAATATGGATACCGTTATCTTCGTGCGCTGTGTCTATTGGCACACTAGATTGCTGGGATTTTGTTTCCTGCTCAGGCTCTACTTCAGTAGAATCTGGAGCAATGTTCTGAGCAGAATCCCTAGTGGTCTTGCTAGTGCGGATAGTGGATTTCTCAGTAGGACACCTGAAGATTTTACTTAGAGCAGGATCCGCTCGGACCATGTTTTGCAGCTTTTCCAATACCTCCGGTGGTGTCCCTAGAGGGAGAGAACCATTCGCCTTGACCATCTCGAATACCTGCAGAAGTTCGGGTGAACTCTGTGTCAATGAATCATGGTCATTGTTTTTATCCTGAGGTATCAAATCCGCTTTCTGATCGACCTCCCGAGTATCAAGAACGGGAATAGTCGAACCTTTCGCATCCTCGCCAGGTACCTCACTCCCCTGACCTATCACACCCTCACCAGACGCAGTGTCCACACCCTCACCAGACGCAGTACTCACACTATTCCTCCCCAAACCCACTGCATCCTGACTGGACCCACTCGGACTCTCACCAGACACCCCATTTACATCACTTAGACTCTCGCTGGACACACTTCCCACACCCTCAGTGGACACGCCGGTAAAAACATCTTCAAAGGCCTCCTTATTTATTTCACCGGTGTCAGCATCAATCATCTCACTAAAAAAATCACTGGACATCTCACCAACAACATCAGCAGGCGCATGTGTTCCATATTGTTTATTGTCTGCTTCTGTAGGATTTTCCTGGAGGGATACAGGAGGCAAAGTTGCAGGTAAAAAGCTTTTTGCAGTAACGGGAAAGAGGCCAAGATCCTCGTCTGGAAATGCAGTTCTTTTCATTTCTCTTCCCAAAGAACTACCAGGTGATGCAGACATGCGCTCTAAATCAGCAAGTACAAGACGCGTTGTTTCGGTTATTTGCTCAAGACTTTTTTGAATCTTTTCCTGTCTCTTTCCTTCTTTCTTGCCCTCTTCCGTACCACTAATTTGTGTTTGGCCGATATCGTTTTCCAGAGAGGTTTGTTCTGTGTATTCTTTTGCAGATGCAGCCTCTGCTGTGTCTCGAAAAACACCCTCCAGGAATGTCTCTGCACAAGAATTGTCAAAGGCCTTGGTCAGTCCAGGGCCCAGCCCAGAGAATTCTCCTTGTTGCTGCACAGGAGAAAATAACTTGACTCCTTCATAATAAACGTCGTTGATACCACAATAGACGGTCATAGGGCGAGACGTTTCCAGCGCAATCGCATCAGCATTTTTCACATAATCAGCAAAAAAAGTGTCAGTTAAGCGTACATGGCAAACTTTTACTCCTCCTCGTTCGCGCACTTCTCGCGCGAGATATCCACCCTTCTGCATCTTGTTAAAAGATCGGATGACTGTGCGCCTATGCGCACCTATATAATTCGCCCACTCTCGATTGCTACGCGCAACCCAACACTCATTCTCTCCAAGGCCGTTTTTGTGCGACTGTTCTTTTGATGATGGGCAAGATATTGCAAGAATCCAGGACGCGAGAAGAGCTGGAACACCACGTCCCACAGTTCGGATAACAGCAAGGTCAACTTCGACAGAACGCGTATTTTTAACCCTGCACATCTGCTCCGAAGATCGCATCTCGCTTGAGACATCAACGGGCATGACCTCATCCTCCGTGTTCATGAGGTTACGGCCTTTCATGTCAATATCGTCTTCCTTAGATATCGCCTTCAAATCTGCCTAGATCTCTCTTTTTTTCAGGGAAATCCCCGGAAAATACAGACAAATCATCTGCTCATACAGGGAAAATCCCGAGAAAAAGCTGGCAGAAAAACGACAAAGAAGGTGGAACGAAAAACTCAGCCGTTTAATTATTTTCCTCATAGAGGGGAGTCTCTTTACAAGAAGAGATTCCCCTTGTTACACGTCTTCAACCGAGTTTTTCTTTTAACGGAGGTTTATTGCACTAGAGAAAAGGCGTGTTTCCATGATCACTATTGGGAAAAGCAAGGAAGAAGAGTAGCCAAATAAGACAATAATGTATTTTCCACGAATAGAACGCCTCGCAAAGTGCATACTTCAGAAAGTACTTCCGCACACGAAATACTTTTCGCAGTATTACAAGACACCATCACAAGAGCTAGTACACAGAAAAGGAAACATTCCCTTTTCTGACCAGCGAAAAAGCCCTTACAACGTTCTCACAATGCCCTTGGAACGCTCTCACAACCTTCACCCTACACCGGGCCTTACAGCTCACTCCTCAAGATCTAGCTCCCTGCGAAATTTTGCCAGCTTCACAGCGTACTAGTGCATTCTCAGGCTCTCTGAAAAAATTCCTGGAGAGGAACTATGGCTCTGGTTTTCTCCATAGAATCACATGAAACCATAGAAAGCTCTATCGAGCTACAGAGAAAAAAGATAGCTAGGTGTGGAAAACACGTTGCCAGATTTAGTACTCCTTCTCAGTTCTTTTCCCGAGAAAATAAGCTATTTTCCTATCTCAAAAAGTAACCTTCACAACCGATGTTCTATTATGTACATCAGTTTTTTCGACTTTCTTCTCATAGACAGAAAAAACGATAAAAGACAGTCTTTTATGTAAAAAAGAGCGCTGAAAAAAGAAAAAAATACAGGAACCTCTTACGTTCCTTCTCCTTTTCTACGGGATGTTCCAGCTGCTTACTTGTTTTCAATGTGGACTATCACCGACTCATTTTTGTGTGGCGTCAGCATATCGTAACCAGACAGAATTTTCACCTATCTTCTTTCGAAAATGAGGAAGAATAGGTTCTATTTAACCTTTTACTAGTTTTTTCAGAAGGGAAAATCTCAAAAATACCAACATTTATACCTGTAACAAAAAGCGCAAAAGACTACCCAAATCCCATGCCTAAACTCACAAGAATCGCAAAAACCAATTGGGTTTGGGAAACACGCTGCAGGGCAGGAAGCAGTGTTCGAGGATCATCCCCCTCATATTTCCACACTGTCCGCAAAGCATCGCGTCCTACGAATATTGCGAGCACTCCAATGGCGCCTCCCCATCCAATCCCGCCGGCTATCGATACTGCTACTGCCATCATCGACGCGACAAGGATCTCTAGAAGAATCAGATATTTCATGGGGGTTCTCCCCAATCGCACCGCAAGGGTCTTTTTACCTGCTTCTCGATCGGTCGCAAGATCTCGTAGGTTGTTTACTCCCAAGAGAGCTGCCGCGAAAAGTCCCATCGCGGTTCCCAGAGCAAAAGAAGCAAGGGTCACTTCATCTGTTTGGATGGAATACGTGGCCATCGTCGCAACAAGACCAAAAAAGAGGAAGGCCCAGATGTCCCCTAGCCCAATGTAGGCAAGTGGAAACGGGCCTGTCGTGTAGGCAACTCCTGAGACAACTGACAAAGCGCCCACAATCAGGTAAATCCACCCTGCTTGTAAGACAATCAACAGTCCGGCCAAAAGAGCAACGCACATCGCTACGATACCGGCATTTCGTACGGTATCTTCTGGCAAAAGACCTGCTTGTGTCACGCGGATCGGCCCAATACGCGCAGAAGTATCAGCGCCTTTCCGAAAATCTGCCCAGTCATTTATGAGATTCGTACCGATTTGCACGCTGATGGCGACAACCATCGCCATGCTGGAGAGGAAAAAATCGAACATGCCCGCTCGCGCGGCCAACGATGCTCCGAGAAGAACAGGGGCTCCGCCGGCCACCAGGGTGGGAGGTCGTACTGCAAGGCGCCAAGCCGTAAGGCTGCCTGCCTGCACCCCGGAATTCGAGTCAGAAGAACTCACGGGAGACGGGGAAATTGGTCAAAAGCCGGAGGACGCTTCTCAATATAAGCGTTCTTTCCCTCTTGTGCCTCCTCGGTCATGTAGAAGAGGAGAGTGGCATCACCGGCAAGCTGCTGTATACCAGCCAGACCATCAGTGTCAGCGTTGAATGAGGCTTTCAACATACGCAATGCCAGAGGACTCAGTTCGAGCATTTCCCGGCACCATCCCACTGTTTCCACTTCAAGATTCTCTATTGCGACAACTGTATTAACAAGCCCCATTTCCTCTGCAGCGTGCGCATCATATTGACGGCACAAATACCAGATCTCTCGCGCTTTTTTATGGCCGACAATACGGGCAAGATAGCCGGCACCATAGCCACCATCGAAGCTTCCAACGCGCGGCCCAGTCTGGCCAAACACGGCGTTCTCGGCAGCAATCGTGAGATCGCACACCACATGGAGCACATGGCCCCCGCCAACGGCATACCCCGCGACAGCCGCCACAACGGGCTTCGGAGTTCGTCGAATCTGCACTTGCAAATCGAGCACATTCAGACGGGGCACTCCATCATCTCCAACATATCCGGCATTACCCCGGATTCGCTGATCTCCCCCACTACAAAAAGCCAGGTCCCCTTGACCTGTCAAGATAATCGCGCCCACTTCCGCGTCATCACGGGCCAGATTAAACGCATCCGAAAGCTCAAAAAGGGTTTGTGGTCGAAAAGCATTCCGCACTTCAGGGCGGGCAATCGTAATTTTTGCGATCCCCTCAGCCTTCTCATAAAAGATATCGCCATATTCTTTTGCAGTTTTCCAGTCAGCACCACGAGTTTGCACTGTAGCCGCAAGATCATCTGGTTTTTGCGTCATGTTCGATCCTCGTAGAATTAGGTTCTTCCAGCAGAAATCACTAGCAGAAACCACTCAGTGAAAGCATCTAGCCAGACCAGGCAGTTCCACATCGATTACGAAAAATGCCAGACTCACGGAGTGCAGAAACCCGCTGGATTCCTCGTTGAGTCTTCAAACCAGCCCATTTTCCCAATCCCGAGGAACAGCCCGAAAAAGCAAAGATCCCAAAGCCACACAGCCCAACCAATGCTGAAACAAGCAGCTGAACAACCAACAGATCATTGGCTTCTCGCAAGAGCACAAGCAAACCCCACCAATCCTGCTTTAATCGACGAGAATGACCGGTCCTACACCTGGAAAGAATTAGCAGATATTTCCACATCGATAGCAGAGAACCTCGCTTCTGCAGGACTCCCCCACAACGGTCGCGTTGCCTTTCTCGCAGAGAACACTGCACTCTCGGTCGCAGCAATTCATGGGATTTCCCTTGCTTCTGGGATTTTGATCCCTGTGAACGCCCGACTTTCCCCCAACGAAATCTGCACTTTGCTCGAAAAGGCCAAGCCTTCCCTTATTCTCGCGACCGAATCAACTGCCCGCGCCATCCACAAGATTCCGACAAAGCCCGAAATTACCGTCTTGGAAGACATTCGGTTCGCGCACACGCACGCCCGTCGTGACCTTTCCCCCGCCCCTCCCCTTCGTCCTCTTCTCCCCAGTATGGACCAGCTCATCGTCCCTAGTTCAGGCACAACCGGAACACCGAAGGGAGTGCGTCTCACTTTCGCAGCCAATGCTGCGAGCGCTCGTGCTGTTGCTTCTCACTTCACCCTCACGACAAACGATCGCTGGGTAGCATGTCTACCGCTCGCACATGTGGGTGGACTCGCCATTCTCTGGCGCAGTCTCCTCACTGGGGCAGCAGTAATCCTCGCATCTCCACAAGACACAAAGGCAATAGACCGTGCCGCTGCCCAGCACAAGGGCACCCTCGCGAGCCTCGTCCCGACCCAATTGGAGCGGCTCACCGGTCTCTCCGAACGAAAAAGCGAATTTCGTGCTGTACTCATCGGCGGCGCGAGCGTAGACCCAGCGCTCCTTATCGCAGCTCATAAGGCAAAAATCCCAGCCTATGCGTCTTACGGTATGACCGAAATGGCATCAACAATCGCGATACAACCTCTCTCAGAAAAAACCGGGACACTCCCCCTTCCAACAGCACGCGTAGTCATAGTCGACGAAGAAAACCAACCATTGCCACCTGGAAAAGAAGGCAGAGTCTGCGTGGGTGGGCCCATGCTCTCTCCCGGTTACGCATGGTCCGGCCAACCATTCGACAGAACACCCGAAAACCTGTTCCGCACGAATGACCGAGCAGTCATCACTCCGCAAGGCATCCTTCACATACGCGGAAGAGCCGACCATATGCTCATTATCCGCGGAGAAAATGTGCATCCTGTGGAAATCGAACAAGTAATCCGTTCTCACCCATTTATCAGAGATGTCATGGTCAAAGGGGAAAAAGACAGCCTTGGAGATAGCCTGCCCGTGGCCCATGTCGTCCTTCATCCGGGGACTTCTTCTCTCCCTGCAGACATCCAGACCTACTGCCGGGCACGCCTCGCCGGTGTGAAAGTGCCCTGCCGTTGGGAAATAGTCGAGACGCTGCCCCGCAACCCGGCAGGAAAACTCGTACGACACACCCGGCACACATAACATCGTTCTCTATGTTGACTCGAGGTGTCTACTCGGGATGTTGACTCGGGAACCCAGGGACTCGTTTCCCAAGCCAAACAAACCCAGTCAAAAGCTGGGGTGCCCAAAGACAAATCTTTGCGACCGACCCCAGCAAAACCCACTTATCAGAAAATCTGCCAACACGAGCTGAGATCGCACACGAAATAGCACGAGCCACGCCCAAACCTCACTCTTCATACACGTGAGTACCATACTGGTTTTTGCGACTTCTTCGGCTTCAAAGGCTGCACAAATAGCTATTCACCAGGGAAACGTCAGAGAAAAAAACCTACACAGTTCCCATATCCGCGATGAAATCACGAAGAGGACGGCACTCCATCGTCGATAAAGTGGCGAGAGCTGCCTCAAATGTCACTGATTGGAGCTGCAAATCCACCAAGGCCGAAGCAAGCATCTCATCTTCTTGCGAAAACAGAGCCCACTCCATGTCATCAAGCAAGGACCCAGAAACAGGAAGGTTTTCCGCAGTCCTCTCTCCCGCATCTTCAAGCACCCCACACTGTTCATCGCATAGAGAGAGGGCCTTCCATGCCCCCGTCCAGAGTGCAAGCTCATCGTCCATAAGTTGATCCCGCGCTGCTACCAAACACAAACGATTCTCCTCAGCTATACGGCACACAGAGGAAAGGGCAGCAGAGAGTTCATCTCCTATGCCTAGGAGAACTGCCTGTTCAAAAGGCAAAAATACATCTACGATTTCCCCGAAAAGAAAATTTCTCCCTGGTCCTAAATTCTGGTTTGTATCTTGTGCGGCGCTCGTATATATCACTGTTACGGTGACTGCCCTCAGCAGGCCCGCGGCACGTACGCTATTCAGCGCGTCCTGCACGTCACGACCAGCCTCAGCAAGAAGATCCTGCCGTTCCCGGTCCAAAACGAGGCATTGCACCTCAAGCGCATAGGCCAAACGCCGCATGGCAGTGAGTTCCACTTGCAGTGTCTGACAAATCCGTTCAGCGTTTCCCATCTCCCCCATTGGCCGATCCTCGCAAAACTCTTCAGTACCCTTCTGCCATCACAATGCCCCCTCCGCGAATCGGCCCAGAACGAGAGAGTGTGAGAAACCTACGAGCCGAGAACACCGGAAATAATTCCACAGCTGTCAGAAACACTGCTTTTCTCGCCTAAACCGATTCCACAGGCGCTTTCTCTCAGCAGTCTTTTCCTGAAAGCGCAGAGACTCACTTCTATTGCCGATACAAACAAAAGCCGAATGCTTCTCTCGGCAATGTGCCATATAGAACCAATACAGATCGATCTCGGGAACGCATCTAGTGACCACAACGTCCTTCCCCGCTCCCCCATCGCCACCTCCCCCTCTAGAACTAGAGAAGGAGACCGATAAGTCGTCTCCTTCCTCGTATCAAGTGCCAACCCAGACACCAACCCAAACACCAACCCAAACACCAACCCAAACACCAACCCAAACACCAACCCAAACACCAACCCAAACACCAACCCAAACACCAACCCAAACACCAACCCAAACACCAACCCAAATCCAGTCCGAGAAAAGCCTTCTCGGAATCTTGCGAGACAGTGTCCTCGAAAACCTGAGAGACACACGTAGCCCTCTCTCCCAGACCTCACAGTCGGCATTCCCCTCAGCAGAAACCGGCACGACCAGGCTCGCCGGGAAGACAGGCAACTCTCATTTCGCTGTAAAAACAGTTTTCGCTCTTGGCCAAAAAGAAGTCAACAAACTCACCACAAAAACAGCACACACGCATCCCGGCATATTCCTCCGCCCTACGCTGAAAGCCCTGCGTCATCTGATAAGCGGGATTTCTGAGAGTCTCGACGAGTCCTCAGTCTTTGCCTCTATTTATTTGGGTTCACACATTATTGCCGTCGAAAACATACACGACAATACAAGCACTATTGAAATTTCGAAAAAACAACTTCCGAGAGAGCACACCACACCCGTCATTCCAGTCACTGGGTCCGATATGCACGACTCTGGGAAGCAAGAGCTGGTCTCCTCAGAGAAAACAAAAGAGAGCGCGTCCACTTGGGAAACAGGAATGGCGTCTTATCGTCGCGGGGAATTCAACACGGCGCTTGCTGCCTTTGAGACCAGTGCGACGCAAAACGAAGAGATCCAAGAACACGCGCATGCTGCGATCGCGTATCGCGCAGCTTCGCAAGCCGCTGACCGGCTTGGTCGTACAGATCGTGCCAATCATCTTCTCCGCCTTGCGGGAAAGCACTATCTCTCTTCTGCCGAGTACCATTCCTCCTCTTTCCAAAGCCGGTCTGACGGGTTCACTATGGCGGCCAAATGTTTTCTCCACGCGGGAAACTTGCGGCTTGCAGCGCAAGCGCTGCAACGGGCCCTCGATATGGATGACTCTGTAGGGATAGCGCCGAAGAACAAATCTGCAAAGATAGCGCCAAACAGTGGGTAATGCTTTCCGAAACGCTTCTCGTCATCGTGTCCCGCTTCGAGCCTTTGCCCGCGCAAAAACGCAAAAAGCAGAGAGCATCCCACCCGCGTCACATGAACCCCGACACCCTATTGCGAAGTTTTTGCGCAACACTTCCCCAGGCTCTTCCCCGTCCGTCCCGCGGAATGTCTCGCAGGGCTCATCAGGTGGTCGCCAGATCCTTCTCACAACCGAAGGAACCTATCCATTTACACGAGGGGGGGTTTCCACATGGACAGACGCGCTCATCCGCGGTTTACCACAGTACAATTTCCATATTCTTGCGATCATACCCAACCCTCATGCAACACGCGAGTACACACCTCCTGCCAATGCCACGATCCAACCCCTCCCACTCTGGGGAACAGAACTGCTCGGCGAATACCTTCCGGGGACACATCCTCTGCGTAAACAAATACGCACTACCGGACGGTCTGTGCGATATCACCTGTTGCCTGTGATGGAAGAACTCATAGCGTCTTTACTTGTTTCTCGGGGAAACCCGCAGAAAATCGGCCATCTCCTCACACAAATCGCGGACTTCTCCGTCCGGTACGACTTGCGCTCAGGTCTCTCACATCCGAGCGTATGGCAAGCAGTCGTCTCCCAACTCGCCGAGCACCCTGCCTTTCGTGACACCCAGCTCAGCAACGTCACAAGCATCACGCGTTCCTTCTACCGGCTTTTCACCCCTCTCACCATTCCCACAGATCAATACGATATTGTTCATGCCTCTGCTTCGGCACCCTCTGCTTTTCCTTGCATCACCGCGAAAATACGAAAAAATACTCCTTTTATCCTGACTGAACACGGCATTTATTTACGGGAACGGGTTTTAGCGCTGATTCGCGACCAGGTGCCCATCCTCGACAAGATCCTTTTATCAAACTTTTACAGGGGCGTTGCAGCGGCTGCCTATACCTTTGCCGACATCGTGGCTCCCGTGTGCAAGTACAACACCCTGTGGGAAAAAGAACTCGGTGCCTTAAGCAACAAGATGCGTGTGATTTACAATGGAGTGCCCGAAAAGCACTACACAGCGCCACCTATTACTCGCCTCCCTGCCTCTCATCCTCCCACCATTGTCTTTGTAGGCCGCGTCGACCCTCTCAAAGATGTTTTAAGCATGATCGAGGCAGTACGCCAGATTCGTGTGACCCACCCTGATGTCGTACTAGAAATCGTAGGGCCAGTTTCCGACCCTGCTTATGGCGAAAAATGCGCACTCGCAGTAAAAAAACATCGGCTTGAACAGACCGTCATCTTCAAAGGACCCACTACAAATGTAACAAGTGCTTTTGAGCGGGCAGATCTTGTCATGATGGCATCCATCTCGGAAGGCTTCCCCTTTTCTGTGATCGAAGCAATGATGTGTGCCCGTCCTCTCGTATCCACAGATGTCGGAGGAATTCCCGAGGCTCTGCAAGACCCTCGCCTGCTCGTTCCTCCGCAAAATCCCAACGCGCTTGCCGCATCAGCTCTGCTTCTGCTCAGCATGTCCCGCGCTGAACGCGACATTCTTGGGCGCCAACTGCGAAAACACGCAATGCAACTTTTTACGGAGAGGAAATTCGTACTCGAGTACGCCAATCTCTACGAGGAGGTTCATGCCTTCACATTTTGATATAAGCGACCTCGATGACGACTTGGGCCTACGCGACCTCACGCTGGATTTCAATGCCGAAGCCCATCTTGTCACAGAACAAGCTGGCGAAGTACAAAGTTCTCTTGAAGTCGCAATGATCCTTGAAACAGCAGGATATACCCAGCAAACTGCCCAGAAGCACGGCGTGTCAGATATCTTTGAACTCGCCAAAGAGGTCTTTCACGCGATCCCAGACCTTCAACCGACGGCACGCCCCGAGACAGAAACACAAACCCAGGGAAGTCCTTCTCAGGAAAAGAACAGGCACACCAACCAACAGGGACAGAAGCACAAAACCGGCACTGATACAGACAGAGAAACAGCAGAGTCCTCTGATCTTTTCCTTCCTTTGTCTCGTCGCACCATTTTCGGGCAAACAGCTCTTTCGAGTCTCCCCTGGATACTTGCAGTGATTTTCTCAACAATTCTACCGGCAAGTATCTGGCGAACCGGAGAGAACACCCAATTCCCGACAGCAACCGCCGACTTTGCCCTCTTTCTTGGCCTTGGTGTTTCAGGATTTTTTACCCAGGCTTGCGGACGGCGCGGCGGTTTTTATCTCGAACAAGACAATATTTCTTTCTTTCTATGGACACTCAAGTGGGCACTCACAACTGGCCTCATAGTGTCTGCCATCATACTTTTTCTCTCCACCTTCTTTCTCTCACAAATTGGTCTGGAATCCGCGCCCCTGCTCGAGTACCTCCTCTACGGAACAGGATTCGCTGTTTTACAACTCGCCCTCGTACCGCTTACTCTCACTCGGCAATTTACGAAAGCACTCATCACAGTGACAGGAGGAAGTGTGGCTGCGCTCTTCTTGCACGAGATAGCTCAGATAGCGGGAACAAGCGCAAAAGTAAGTGCAGTCTTCGGTCAGGTTGGAGGAATGGTGGTGCTCTCTGCCTTCGCCCTGGGATTCACCTACCGACACATTTCTCAGTATGCGCAAGAAGAAAACAGGGATGAAAACAAAGAAAAATTGGGAACACCACGGATTTGGGCTGTACTGCTGAGTTCTTTCCCCTATGCCCTCTATGGATCAGGAGGTTTTCTTCTCATTATGACAAGCCGCCTGCTCAGTCAGGGGTTGCTGCGCGGGACAGGAGAAAACTCAACGGCGCCCACAAGTAACGCCCAGCTCATTTTGCTCCTCCTCTTTCCTTTCCTGATCTTTGTCACAGGAGAGGGAGAATACATTTGCGCATGTTTCACGCAAGAACAAAAGCAGCGTTCCCTCCGGGAGCTTGACGCCTACCGTGCCGGCGTATGGAGAACCTACCGCTCAGGGCTTCTCAGGATCGAAGGAGTAGCCCTCGCGTCTTTTCTCCTACTCCCGCCCTTATTCTCGGCCATCTTCTCTTTCGATGACCTCAGACTCCTGTTCGCCATTCAGGCCGGACAATGCATTACTGCAATCGCCATATTCCACAGTCTTACCTTGCTTTATCTCCGCCGGCCCTTCCTGGCCTCAGGAGGACTCATCGCAGGATTTGTCGTTGAACTCATCGTCGGAGCGACATTACAAAATTACTCCCCAGAGATAAGTGCTGCGCTCGCGCTCGGTGCAGGAGCATTCATTTTCACTCTTTGCACAATCCCGCCCGCTCGCCGTGCCTTCTTGCAACCCGACACTGCACTTTGTCGTTCTGTCTAAACAACCAGCCTCTTGAGATTTTCCGCTCTACCCATACCGGATTCTCCACAAAAAACTCAGAATGATGCTTTATCAAATCGTGCAACACTCTGGAAAGAAACTCCAGAGAAGTGAGCATTTCCAGAAAAAGATGCCCTATCAAACCAAGCCATCTTTTCAAAAATAGCCCCATCAAATATTGCACCTCCAGAAAATTCCACGCTACTGAAACCGGCAACATCCTGAAAAACTGCCTTGTCAAAACGAGCAGCACTACGAAAAGTTGCACTAAGAAAACGGGCCGGTCCTTGAAAAACAGCTCTGTCGAATCCTGCCCCATGCGCAACAACTACATTATGGAACCATGCAGATCCTACGAATGTCGCCCCGACAAGCCATATACTATCGGAAAAATAGCCGTTACGAAAGTCAGCAGTTTTCTCAAAGAAAGCACCACTAAATCCGCCATCATCTTCAAAAATAGAATTAGAAAAATGTGCTGTTTCTCGGAAAGAAGCTTCAAGAAATTTCGCTCTACCACGAAAAATTATTCCATCAAAATCCGCTTTTTCTGGAAAAATAATTCCGTTACAGTTCAAAGAATGGAGAACAGGAGGACCTGACTGATCCGGGAGAGCATCTCGCGCTGCCTCACGTAAGGAGGACAACTGTTCCCTGTCGAGATGAGTGACACCAAGACCGTGCGCGTCGCAAGTCTCCCCTGCGCGGACACGGACAAGAAGACAGTCTACGGCCTTATCATTCTGTGCGCGATGGTCCTGGGGTTTCCCCATATTCCTCCCATCGGTTCTTTTCTAAAACCCATGACTGTTCTTCGGGAGGAAATTGCCCAGGTGCCTCTCATAAAATTACTCAAGCACCCTCAAAAATACCTTGCGGCTGTTGACGAACCGGCCACAAGCTCATCAACAGCCGCAAGGATATCCACTTCCTCAGACCCCTGCACCTTGGTCGACAGCATGAAAAACTGCTCTACGCTTGAGCGAAAGAACAGAGGTACGGTCACCTCCATACAGCTCGCCATCAGCCAAACCAGTCACTTTCACACCATCTATCGGCGCATCAGCCCAAAGACGCACAAGACCCGTCGACAAATCAAGCTCCCCGCTCACCTTTCGATCTCGCACGGCCAATTTTGTCTCGACGATCTTTCCAACTTCGTAAAAGAGAGGAGTGCGCAGCGGCAGCGTGAGATAACGCTCGTATGCACTCATCACTGACTCCAACCAATCAAACTGCAAACTATTCCCGAGACCATCGTAATCGCGAAGATTTACTTGGTGAAAATAATGAGGAAAAGCCTTGAAGGAAAGAATATGCCGGAGCGTGGTTTCCGCTTCCGCGTCCAAGATCTCTTCGTACGTTCGCGGAACACAGACCGCCCCTTGCAAAGTACAGGGGTCTTGCCCTGCCTTGACGTAACGATAATGATGAATATAGTTATACTCTGACGTATTTTCATTTGGGGTTGTGGTGTTATAAAAGACAGCCGTGGGGTAACGAGGAAGCAGAATGATGCGAGAACCAGGGATCCGCTCATGCTGATCTTGGTTCACTTGAGACGAATCGGAAGCAAGAAAACGTACTCCCGCACGCTGAATTGCTCGAAGGAATTGCCTATTCCGGCCCGCAGGATAAACGATGTCATCAGTGGGATCTGAAGGAGTACTCTTCCGGTCATGCAGACCAGAATGGGAATCAGTCAGAAGCGTATTTAAGTTTTCTCGGTATTCAGGCAGACGAAGGGAACGCCAAACTGACCGGTTCGAAATCACCTCATTATACGCCGTCCAATAGTCCGTACGTTTACATTTCTGCAATTGCGCCTCATCAGGGTCTGGACAAAGACGGTCCATCTGAAAAGCCTGATAAGTGTGATTGATAAAACGAAATGCCTGCGCATTTTTCACGATGGAAGCAGATAAGGGATCTCCAAGTACACCCCCTTGAGTCCGACTTCCTACACCATTGAAAGCCATTTCAATAAACAAATCTCCTGCCATAGGATGCTCTCGCAAAAAGACTTGCCTCCGCTTCACAGCACTCTCAATATCTGCGGGGACAAGGCGATAATTGCGTTCCTCTTCCGGCCAGTTGTCGTTGGTCTCAGGATTCCATACTTCATCCGCAAGGAAGAGATCATCATTATGTATACTCAAATATGCTTCTCTTGCCCCTATAAAAAGACCCTTCGTGGCAAATTTCACGAACTCGTAAGCCATAATCTGCGAGTGCAATTGAAACCAGGCGTTGTTGACAGTCGACAACAAAACTTCTCGCCCGTCTTGATAACGCACAATTGAAAGAAGAACATGGCCAGGACGGGCCTTATCCACAAGAAGAGGCATCACCTCCGGACTCCAAGCGTCATTGCGAGGAACCGCAGAAAAAGAGAACTCTTTGATTGCCAAAGGAGTAGACGTGTTGACATACTCGAAGAATTCTGTCCCACCGGCAGGAGAAACCCAGCGTCCTACCGCAGATGGACTCGAAACAATCGTCGCCATGCCATAGTCAAGACCTATCACTGCACTTGTCGCAGGAAAACCCGAGATCACCGACTCGCGTACACCAAAATCTCGTTCATAATCATGCAGAACCCCCCATTCTTCACGAGAAAATCCACGATGCCCGGTAGAAAGATACATCTCGCTTTGAGTCAAAATAATGCCGTTATAGCGCCCATGATGGCCGTCACGAAGAAACTCCTCCGTTAACTCCGACGCTCCTGTATCGAAAACATCGTAAGGCACACCCATGTTATCGAGTAGGTCGTCGATAAGATCGAGGCCAGGATCCACAGCTGGAGTCCCAACCGAGAGCACAAGCACACGCAAAGCAACCGTGCGTCCCCCATCTGCTTGCGAGGGAAGCCGGGCAACAACATGCCCGCGCGCTTGTACCGGCTGCATTGTGGAAAGGAATACCGTAAGGACCGCAACGGCTAGCGTTGAAAGCCGTTTTCTCGTCATGAGCGCACACTCCAACTGTGAGACTCGTGCTCTATCGAATACCCTGCCCCCTGTGCGCAAAAACGTTTTCCTCTTGCAGCACAAACCCCCACGTCGCAAAAAACCAAGGAAAGAAGAACAAGTTCTTCCCCACTACATGCCCATGACGACGAACTGCGCATGGCCCTGTGGTCTCCTTCGGCACCCAATGGAAGGATGCGAGGCCATGGCAACAGCATTTTCCCATTTTATGGAAGAAACATGACGAGTCCTGCTATATAAATAGATATGCCACATATAGAATATATAGTCTATACCACTCAAAATTGGGCTCCGAGCAGCTCATGCATAGCGACGCGAGGACACTCCCCTCACGCACGAAAACCACAAAACACCGAAATAGCAAAAGCTAAGAAATAGCAAAGAAAACGAGGAAAAACCTGGTGAGCAGATATCGCAAACAGCTTGTCCTAAGAAAAAAAGCGGTGATTTTCCTCCTCATTGCCCCCCTACTCTTTGGCAGTAGCATCCCGTTCAGCTCAGCCCACCCCACACAAACACACACACAAAACAGGGCAGTTGCTCCCCTTGCGATAGACAGCATCGCACACCTCACGACTCCCTCTTCCCTCCCCGCTCCCAAGAAAAAACAGGCACTCCAAAACATCTCAATAAATGCAGACACTCACAAATGGGTCAGGTTCCTTGCAGTGGCAACACCCCTGCTCCACTTCCTTCTCTCCCCAAATAGCACTCGAGACCGCAAGCTCCCGACCACCACATCTGTACAAACCCATAGAGAAACCACACGACCCCTCACCCCTAAGGGAACCACACGACCCCTCACCCCTAAGGGAACCACACGACCCCTCACCCCTAAGGGAACCACACGACCCCTCACCCCGCCCCTTCGACCCACTTCCCCCGGTCCTCTTTCTTCCCCACACAAACCAACCGCAATCTGGCAGGCAGCTCCTGGCCTCACCTGGCAATGGCAGCTCGACACCGGAGCAATTGATACCAGTATTGAAGCAGACGTCTACAACATCGATCTCTTTGAAGTATCCGCAGAAACAGTCACGCTCCTCCACAACCAAGGACGCAAAGTCATCTGTTATTTCTCTGCCGGGAGTTGGGAAGAATGGCGACCCGACGCCGACCGTTTTCCCACTTCCCTGCTCGGCAAGTCAAACGGCTGGCCAGGAGAAAAATGGCTCGATATCCGTCAACTCAGTGAATTGCGTCCTCTCATCTCTGCCAGACTCGACCTCTGCGCCGAAAAAGGATTCGACGCTGTCGAACCCGACAATATCGACGGCTACAGCAACGACACGAGCTTCCCACTTCAACCCGTTCACCAATTACGCTTCAACCGCTGGCTTGCGAGTGCAGCGCACGAACGCGGCCTCGCGATTGCACTGAAAAATGACGCCCCGCAAGTCACGCAACTCGTGGATATTTTTGATTTCGCCATTGTCGAAGAATGCTATATCTACAACGAGTGCAACGTATTCCGCCCTTTTACTGCGCAAGGAAAAGCCGTTTTTCACGCTGAGTACAATGCTGTCCCAGAGGATTTCTGCCCAATCACCATACCGCTGGAATTTAGTTCCATACAGAAACACCCGTCTCTCGGCGCTTGGAGAAAAAGGTGTGCCGCCTAAAAATGACGACCCAGACGCTGGAATTTTCCTCTTCCGTCCTTTCCCACCCTTGACCGCCATCGCTTAGTAAATAAGCGTACAGAATATACTCGTATCCTACCGGATTGACTGCGCCCCTGCGCCGAGTCTCCCACTAGCACAATTCCGAATTTGCACAACAAACAGCACAGCAAATGTAATTTTTAGAAAAAAATCTTGCCTGCCCTTTCTGCCTGAACTTAGGATGCAGAAAGAAAACAACAGCAAGGACTCATCGGTGATGGACGTTCAGCCACAGCAAGCCACCTCTCGAACGCGTTCCTCATCACAGTCTCGAGGACCCTCCACACCACACAGGTCAAAACAAAAAAAATCCGTCAAAAAATATCGCTGGACAGGAGTTCTGCTTGTTATCAGCAGCGTCATCATCCTCACGATAAGCATCACAGCCGGAGTCGCACATGGCAGCGCTCCCCTGCAAGCTGCCCCCGATACTGCAGGCCCCGACACGCTCCGGCCAGAGACCACCGTTTTCTCTCTGCCTCTGGCCCTGCAAGAGCCTCACCCCAATCCTCTCTCCTGGGAAGCGTGCAACAACACAGAAATAACAGAAATATCCATAAGTTTTGAATGCGCAAAAATGACGGTTCCCGTCGACTACGACAGCCCAGAAGGCCCTTCTCTTGACATCGCACTCGCACGAGTCAAGGCCACAAACCCAGACGAACGAATCGGGTCTCTTGTCATGAACCCAGGCGGCCCCGGCGGATCAGGTGTCGACCTCTTGAATTTCCGAGCCGGCGCCTTTCCGGCTTCGATCCGCTCCCGCTTCGACCTCGTGGGCTTCGACCCAAGAGGCACAAACCGCTCCCACCCCATCGACTGTCACGACGCCATCAGAAAAATCGGCAATCCCCCCACCACACCCGAGACTCCGCAAGAATGGGAAGCCAACTTCCAGGTCGCCCAGCTCCGCGCGGACGAATGCCAAGAAAAATATGGCGACCTCCTCTCCCATATCGGAACACTTGAAACCACTTACGACTTGGAAATGATCCGCGCATCCCTCGGAGACGAAAAACTCAGCTATCTGGGCTACTCCTACGGCACAAAAATTGCCACCTACTATGCGACACTCTTCCCCAATCGCACACGAGCACTCATCCTCGACGGAGCAGTTCATCCCTCACTCGATACCCCAGAAATCTGGTTGGAACAAGCAGCAGCATTCGAAAACTCCATACAAAACTTTTTCGCTCACTGCGACAAAGTACGCACAACTTGCAACTGGACAAAAAACCAAAAATCTAGAATCGCCTGGACAAGCCTTCTCAATAAGACGAAAAGCAGCCCTGTCCCGGCCTCCTTTAGGAACAACAAGATGGTTCTCAGCGATGATGCCATCCTGGACATCACCCTTGGGCAAATGTATCGGGGCAAGCAGAGTTGGGATTCTCTCTCCCGGTTCTTCACGCTCATTCAACAAGGGGACGAGAAAAAACTTGGCAGATTTCTTGTTCTAAACGGATTCTGGAAACCAAACAGTGAAGAGAGCAAAGGAGCAGAGGCATACTACGCAGTAAACTGCCCCGAATTTTCATATACGCTATCGCCCCAAGAAGCACAACAACTCACCAACAGATTCGTCGAAAGCTCTGCAACCTTCGGTCTGTCTTTTGTCACCTTTGACATGGTCCCCTGCTCCACCTGGCCAGTCCGCAGTGCTCCTCACCCCCGACTCTCCAATGGCAGCAATGCACCCGCTCTTGTCGTCTCCACAACCGGCGATCCCGCCACCCCTCATTCCTGGGGCAAAGCCCTCTCCGCCTATCTCCACGCCCCACTCCTCACCTACACCGGCACCGCGCATGTCGCTCATCTAGGAGAGGGCAACGCCTGCGTCGACGATACGATACACAAGTTTCTCATTACAGGGGAGACACCAGAAGACAGCATCATCTGCACCCCCCCACAACCCCAGACCTCAACACTCCAGACCAGGACCTTGTCCACCCCAGCAAAGGTTGCGACCACACCCAACTGGCCGATCTGGCAGTCTTTTCCACACAAACACAACAGCTACAGCACGACCCAACACTCCAACACCCTCAAGTAAAACTCATCACAAATACTGGGCATCACCGCCATACCAACACTTCGGCTTTGCCTTTTTCCGGCCAAGCCCTCAATCACAAGGTTCCACAGCGCGCTGCTCACCAAAGTTGCCAAAGAACGGCGATAAACAGAAGAAGGAGGAGATAGGAACAACGCAAATCCGGTAATCCTACGATCAATCAAAGTGTTTGCTCGAAAGAAAACGCACAGCAGGACGCGATCGGCCGGACTTGTGCACCACAACGAAGCTTTCGCGCCAACAGCCTGCAGCAGGGCAATACAAGGCACGCGAAAAAGCACATCTGAACAGACGGGAAAGGGGAAATAACAAAAAAAACCCAGACCCCACTCCGTATGACTACACAGAAAGGGAACCGGGCTTTTCAGGACGTAAGTCGTGGTGGCGGGGGCAGGATTTGAACCTGCGACCTCCGGGTTATGAGCCCGACGAGCTACCTGACTGCTCTACCCCGCGTCGATTTTCTTCACCCATACAGCAAACTAGCCTGTGTATTACAACACCGAGAAAACTGCTCAAAGATGAACCCTTGAGTTAAAAGCGCTTTCCAGCTACTTGGAAGAAAGGATCTTCACTGACCAGTGTCTGCATGACCGGGCGACGAATGAGGGAACTATAGCACTCCTTCACGGAGTGTGGAAATCCATTTCCACACTCCTGATTCTTCATGCCTCGTTTCCTCATGCAACAAGTCCGGCATGCATGGTCTACACGAAAAATTCCGACTTCCTTCCCAGCGGACACCAATCCGAGAAAACACCAAGATAAAAAACCCCGATAGACCCTCAACTCAGACCACCTCTCTCAAGTCTCTCATTCACCCCAGCAGAAAACAGTCCAACCTCTAGCAGAGTGGGAGATCTCCAAAACGCCCACGTAAATAATCCACAAGATTATCTGCAAACCGCTCGGTACGAGGACGCACAACAGTTTCCGCGGCAAGTTCGCCCTTCAATCCCACCGGCACCCAGGAGACCTGCACGCAGAAATCACAGGTTTCCCCGCTCTCTCCAATTCCGTTCACCGTCACCCGTGTCAGAATGTCGTCGGCAAGAAGAGGGGCTTGTTTTGTGCCGTGGAACTCTCGCACTTGCCGCCACACAATGAGGTGAGCTGGTCGCCACTCAACAATCTCGGAATCGATCGCAGCTTTCCGTCTCCCCATACGGTAACGAACACGTTGTATCCGCCCGATCCCCTTATCAGGACCAGTCAGTTTTTCCACCCCCTCAGCTTGCGGGTACCAGTTAATCATTGCACTGAGATCAGAGACAGCGTCCCACACTGAATGAGATCCCGTATCAAGACGACAATATCGAACCACTTCGCGCACGTGTTTTCCTCGAAAAGCGCTTCTCCCCCACACCCATCTACACTTCGACTGGATTCAAACCGATCTTCATCCAAACAGGTCATCAGACACAGCCTTGTGATGTATGCGCCCAGAAAACCCCCACTCTGGAAGAACACTACACACCCATAGAACATAAGTGTATTAAACATGATAAGGAGCATCGAATAGGCAAGTCACACAACAAATAGAGAAAGGAAAAACAAAGTTTTTCACCAAGTCACAAAAAACTCAACAGAGAATTTTCTCTCTTTCCCCGATAGTCGCTGTTCACCTTCTACCTTGCTCCGGTTTCATCACTTTTCTTTCAAAGGAGCAGCAAAAGGAGCAGCACTTCATCAGCACGAAACCTAAGACAGGTCTCTTCCTATCAATGCCAACTAAATCCCGGCACTCCGCCCTCGAATCGGACACGAAACAGTGAATAAAACGCCAGCACGCGTCTGTGTAATCGGGACAGGCTATGTGGGCACAACCACAGCCATCTGCTTCGCCCATGTCGGACACCAGGTTATTGGTCTCGAAAAAGACCTCGACAAAATCACCAAACTAAAAGCCGGGATCCTGCCGTTTGTAGAACCTGGGGCTGAGCCTATGCTCAAGGACTGCCTCCAAGCAGGAAATCTTCGTTTTACCAACAATCCTTCCGAGGCTATTTCGTCCTCCGAAATCATTTTCATTTGTGTGGGCACACCCCTCTCCGCCACAGGGGAAGCCGACGTTGAAGCCCTCCGTTCCGTAGTTACTTCAATTGCACCTCATACCACTACCGGATATAAAACCATCGTCACAAAATCGACTGTGCCAGTCGGCTCAGGCGATTGGATCACGATGCTCATCGAAGACTCTCTTCCCCCTCAAGAAAAATTCACTTCCACGTTTGGCGTCGTATCCAACCCAGAATTCCTGCGAGAAGGTGTCGCAATCCACGACTTTCTCTTTCCAGAAAGAATCGTGCTCGGGTCATCAAGTCCCATTTCCATCACACAGGTCACAAAGCTCTACGACCCGATCCTCCAGCAAAGTTTTCCTGGAGGACAGGAAGAAATAAAACCTCGTCTTATCCAGACAACTCTCGAATCCGCGGAAATGATCAAGTACGCCGCCAACGCCTTTCTTGCCACCAAAATCAGTTTTATTAATGAGATTGCCAATATTTGTGAACGGATAGGCGGCGATATCGCGCAAGTGGCCGAAGGCATCGGCATGGATGAGCGTATCGGTCAGCAATTCCTCAATGCAGGTATTGGCTGGGGAGGTTCCTGCTTCGGAAAAGACATTATGGCCCTCATCCGTACTGCAGAAGAATATGGTTACTCTCCCCAGCTGCTCGAAGCCACAGTAAACATCAATCAATTTCAGCGCACCCAAATCATTCGGAAACTCCAAGACGAACTCAAGATCCTCAAAGGCAAGCGCATCGGCCTCATGGGCCTGTCTTTCAAACCGAACACCGACGATCTGCGAGACGCTCCGGCACTCACTTTGATCGACAGACTGCAGAACACAGGGGCACGAGTAAGTGTTTTTGATCCTGTCGTCACAGACCTCGGGAAACGCAACGCTCATGTGGTCTTCGCGCAAAATGTCATTGACCTCGCCACAGGAGCAGATGCCCTTGTCCTCGTGACAGAGTGGAACGACTTTTCTGATCTAGATTGGGATAAAATCGGTGATTTAATGCGGACCCGGCTTCTCATTGACGGACGTAATGCTTTTCATCCTGAGACTGTGCAAGCCGCCGGCTTTCGCTATGTGGGGGTCGGACGCCCCTAAAAAAGTTTTTCGTCCCCCACGATCCGAGTCGTTTCTTCAGAAACTCCGCTCTAACATGGTCACATGGCGAATCGATTGGCAAACCAGACTTCCCCTTACCTCTTGCAACACAAAGACAATCCTGTTGACTGGTATCCATGGGGAACAGAAGCGCTCACGCGTGCAGCGAAAACCGACATGCCAATATTTCTCTCTATTGGCTATTCGGCATGCCACTGGTGTCATGTCATGGAACGCGAGTCATTTGAAAACTCGGAAATCGCGAACATACTCAACACCTCTTTTATCGCAATCAAAGTGGATCGGGAAGAACGTCCGGACATCGACTCCATATATATGGACGCAGTGCAGGCCCTCACTGGACGCGGTGGATGGCCCATGTCTGTTTTTCTCGCCCCTGACGGCACTCCTTTTCATGGAGGAACCTACTGGCCTCCAGAACAGTTCACGAACGTGCTCCAGGCAGTTTCGAACGCATGGACCAACAAAAGGCAAGAAATCTCAAAAAACGGGGCAACCCTCGTCGACGCGATCTCTTCCCTTTCGTCTCATCAGAGTGTGCAAGTGAATACTTCGACACTCGATGACGCCGCGGCAGGAATACGCGCCATCTGGGACCACGAACACGGTGGACTCGGTCGCAGTCCAAAATTTCCTCAGCCTATGGTGCTCGAATTTCTCCTCCGCAATGCCACCCGTACAGGAAATACTATCGACATTGCTCTGGTAGAGCATTCTCTCGAACGTATGCGCAAAGGCGGACTTTACGATCAGATTGGCGGAGGCTTTGCCCGTTATTGTGTGGATGATCGGTGGAGTGTTCCTCACTTTGAAAAAATGCTCTACGACAATGCACTCCTTGTGACTGTCTATCTTCACTCGTATCAAATCACCGGGAACCGCCAACACCATGCGGTTGTCACAGAAACCCTTGATTACCTCACAAGAGAAATGCGTCAACACAGCGGGGGGCTCTCCTCTTCACAAGACGCTGATTCTGAAGGAGTAGAAGGTAAATTCTTCGTTTGGGACCCTGTCGAGCTTGTGGAAACACTCGGTCCTCATACTGGCGCAGCAGCAGCCGCTTACTTCGGGGTCACCCAGCATGGCAACTTTGAAAATGGCAAAACCGTACTCTCTATTTCCAACGAGTACGCGCTCTCTGCAGAAGAAATTGTCCAAGTCAAGCGACGGCTCTTCGAGGTACGGTCAAAGCGCTTGCCTCCTGCAACAGACGACAAGGTTCTCGCTTCCTGGAACGGCCTCGCCATGTCTGCTTTTGCCGAAGCAGGACGGGTCCTTGGACGCCACGACTATGTGGAAACCGCACGCGGCATCGCCCATCACCTGCGGACAACCCAATCGACAAAGGGCACATTAGCTCATACATGGCGCGAGGGAACCCCTGGAACAGAACGGTTCTGTGAGGACTATGCCGCGGTAGGTATCGGTTTACTTGACCTCTATCAGGCAACCTTTGATGAATCGTGTTTTGTTGAAGCACGCCAGCTTACAGAAGAGATGATTGACTCTTTTACCGACCCCGCAGGGGGATTTTTTACGACAGCAGCAGATGCTTCGCCTCTCGTGATCCGACCAAAAGACATCACGGACAATGCTGTTCCATCCCCGAATTCGCTCGCCGCAGATTTACTCTCCCGCATGTACCTCTACACAGGAGTAAGGCGGTACCACGATCTCGCAGAAGGATGTCTTGGCCTTCCCGGATCTGCTCTCAGCCAGCACGGAGCAGCATTTGGACGAGCTTTGTCGATTCTGACCTTCGCTCGGGCCAACCCCGGAGAAGTAGCCATAGCAGGCCCTACTCCCGAAAAATTCATCTCGGAGTTCAACAGCCACTATCTGCCCTTCAGTGTTGTCACCGCATCTTCGGGCAATACCAGAGAATCCGAGATTCCTCTCTTGCGCGACAAAACACCGCTACAAGGCCAAACCGCAGCCTATATCTGTTCCAATTTCATCTGCAAAGCCCCTGTGACAAATCCACGGGCCTTTCGTTTGCAGCTTTTCAAACACCCCACTCCCTGAAAAAGTAGGAGAACGAGGGGATGATTCAGGCGCCCCGGAACACGGGGCGCCGTTGATTTTTCAGGCGCTCACACGCTCTTGGATCGGCAGACGGACACGGTGGTTAAGGTAGGCCGTAAACTCCATCAACTCTTCGGGAGTGGGAAACTCCTCCGAGAGACGCAACCACTCCTCGCTCCATTCGTTGAGCCGCGCTTCCTCACGTCGCTCCCAAAAAGCCGACTCTGCATATCCCTCCACATTGCCAAATCCCTCAAAAAGCCCCAAACCACGGAAGACAGTAAGAGGAAAGAAAGAAGAAACATGCAGCCCCGCGCTGCGCAATTTGTCGGCTGTCCGGACGAGTTTCGCTCGCGTATCTCCCGGGAAGCCGGCGATGAGCGTCATTACTGGCTGTATACCCCACTCACGACACAAGAGCGCAGCATCGATAATCTCGCCGGCGTCTTCTCGCTTCAAAGCGACGTCGTTCAGTGTCTCGTTGTCCAATGATTCGGTACCAATGCCAATTGTGACCCAGCCGGCTTCCGACATCTTTTCCAAACGGCGCGCGTCAAGAGCGTCAGCGCGCGTCTGGCATGTGTAGCTCATCCCGAGCTCGCCGAGCAGCTCGATCATGGGCTCCATCCGCTTCCAACGCAGCGTAAAGGTCGAGTCACCGAAAAAGAAACGGTTGTGGTCGGAAGAAAAGTTTTCCTGGCAGAACTTCACGGTATCAGCGACATACTCTGCCGAATGAAACCGCACTTTCCGATTCCAGATTGCAGGATCCAAACAGAAAGAACACTTCTCAGGACATCCACGCGCTGTGATCATCCCGGTCCCCGGCCAATAGTCGCCGTAAGGAATAAGATCACACAAAATCTCATGACGTTTTTTGATTTTAAATTCTTCGTGGCAAGTGTAAAGATGGGGAAATTCGTCGAGATTATTCTCTCTCGCTCGCGCACCTGTACGCGTGATGGTTCCTTCCTCATCCTTGCATACAATCCCGTCCACATCCCGTACCGGAGTGCCCGCATCGAGCGCAGTAATGAGTTCGACAATCGTGTGCTCGCCCTCGCCCACCACGATATAGTCGACAACTCCCTCTTCCATCACTTCTTGGGCATGCAGGGTCGCATAGTTGCCTCCTGTCACAATAAACGCGCCAGGAGCTCGGTCACGCACCTCCTGCACGAGATTCCGCACATACTTGATCATGAAGTAGTAAGCCATCGGGATCAAAATAATGTCCGGAGGTGCCTCTTCGATCCGACACAGCACTTCTTCCCAACGTTTGTCCGCCCACTCATCACATCGCTGGGCATACTCTTCACTCTCAAGTGCTTTGTTTGAAAGATCCCGAAAAAAAGCAGTGTCGACTTCTTCGGGATCGGCGATCACGTTCACGACATCAAACGGGATCTCCCGTTTTTTCATGTAGGACGCTAAATACAACAGGCCGTATTCAGGGGACAACAGGTTTTTGTTCCGCTGGTCCGCCCAATCAATATCCCACATGCCTTCGGGTCGTACACGAAAAAGAGCCAGCGCCAAAGTATCCGACAGGAGCAGTGTTCGCATCCGGTCCCCTCCAAGTGAGCAGACACGACACAAACCACAAGGGCTACTTGACAAGGCAGTGCACCAACCCGCAACCACATGTTCACTGTGCCGTGAAACAGGCCAATACTTGAATTCTAGATTTTTGCATGATCCACCGTAAAAATTCTTCCCAGAAGATTAATTCTGGATCCTGGAGACGAACGCCATCGAGCCCACTATTCGGGAAGAGCCGACGGGGAACATGAGAATGCAACATCCAAAGCGTCGAGTGCCTCGTTGAGGGTTCCGACACCCACAATCTCAATATCCACCTCGCTCTTTTTTGCTTCTTCGAGATTCTCTTGCGGCACTATGAAAAGCTCCGCTCCGTCTCTTGCCACTCCGCGAGCTTTTTGTTCGACTCCACCGATCGGACCGACCTTCCCAATCTCATCGATTGTGCCTGTCACAGCAACAATTCGCCCTCCTGTCAGGTCTTCAGGAAGAAGCAGATCCAGAATCGTGAGCGCATAGACAAGACCAGCAGAGGGACCACCAATATTATCTGTCACAATATCGATCTCAAGATCGGTCTCAAGCTCGACCTCAACAGCCCCCAACCTGATACCGAGAATAGGATGATCACTCGTCTCTGGGTGATAGAACTCGAGTTCCCGTTCGAGCAGAACGCCATTCCGGTTCACTTCTACGTTGACGGTCTCTCCTACCTTTTTCCCTTGCAAACGCTTGATAAGTTCTGAGGGAACAACGACTTGTTCACCTTCCACACTCACAATGACGTCGCCAGGCCACAGAAGGGTACGAGCAGGAGAAGTGGAATCAATGCCTTCTACTCGGATGCCCTTCCCCTGCAAAGGAACTCCTGTACAAAAGAGTGCAGCGGTAGATGCCTTCTCTTTGGAGATCACCATGTCGAGGGCATTATCCCGTTCAAACTCTTCCGATGTTCGGCCCCCTATAACCTGGTCTCGGTCGAGAAGTATCTGATCAGAATCAAAATACGAAGCTATCCAGTCATATCCATTTACCGGCTTCAAGCTCACTGTCGTGAGAAGAAATTTTCCTTCACTCTCATGCAGACCAGAATCAAGACCTGAGATCTGAATGAGATCGTCCACATGGCGCGTTGGTCCCGGACCCATCGCGTAGTAGGGAAGATCCAGAATATACAAAAATAATGCGAGAAAAAAGAGAACTCCCACCGCACCGAAAATATTCCTCCCGCGACTCTTCAGCGTCGCGGGAGTACCACGCCGGAAAGTTCCCTTACTCGCACCTGGAACATTTCTCTGCTCCTTCGTTTTTGCCGGTTCCTCTGCCATTCACTTTGCCTCGGCGTATCAGCACAATATTGTCTCGTCTTCTAGGTTCTTCTTTCCTAAAAACTCGAAGAATGCAAACCTCAAGCCTTTTTCCACAGAAAGAAAGCACCGAGATAGACAGATACCTTCACGCTACTCCGACCAGCACGAAATGAACTGAATAAGATGCCAAATAGGTCGTCAGATATCTTCATCGAACAAAAAACAACACAAAACCTAAAAGGTCATGGCCTTCTCAGCACTCCGTGGCCCACACTTCTCTTCATGCAAAAGCCGCAGAGAAAATGCGAAAAAACACACGGGCTCCAGGTACAAATCCGCAAGCTTTCTTTGAAAGAATTTACGGACGAGAAAAGATACCAAAAGCAGCAGAATCCTGCTCAGTTTCTGCGGACCTGTCAACAGAAGAGAGAGCCGGTTCGACCGGGACAGAGGGAACTCCCTCATTCTCACCAGCCTCATCAGAAGAGTTTCCCACAGAAGCATGCGACTGTTCTGCCACGTCTGTCTGCTCCACAGCTTGGAAGTCAACAGCAGTAGAAGCCACGCTTGCTTCGCTGATCTTCTCCGCTTGCCCGCCTTCGGCTTCTTCGACTTCTACCATGTAGTAGGTGCGAAACTTGACAACAATCTCTTCAGCTTTCCAAAGCTTGAGCTCACCCAGAAGAGGATCGGAATTACGCAGCCTTTCCGCCTCCCGTATCGCGTCATCAAGCTGAGCACAAATACGGTAACCGTCTTTGCCATCATCCTTTTTGTACGTCACAAAGTGAGGCATCGGACGTCCCCAGTCGTGTCTCGTCGCATTTCTGCTTGAAGGATCGACCAGTCGCAAACCAATCTTAAACTACCTTGGGAAGAAGCACACAGAAAGAACCCAGACGCAAAACCTCTTCTCTCCGTCCTTATCCTCCTTCCAACTGGCTTCACCACCCTTATGCACACACCCTTTCAAGAATTTTTCACACAGATACTTCTCTCCAAAGACATCCCACCCACAACCTCTCACGCGGGAGAGGTTCCTCTCCCTCTCCCAATCGCACAGGGACTCGCGCATGAAGCCCCGGCGATACGACGCGCTGCCCTCCTTGCCCTATGCACAGAAACCTCGACAGAAAAAAGTGTCGATCTCATTGGGATTCTCGAAAAAGCGTTCCAAGACACTTCCCCTCTCGTACGTCGTGAAGCCGCCGAACAGGCAGGAAGACATCCTCAAGCCGCGAAAAATCTCTTACCTCTGCTCGAAAAACAACTTCTCTTGGACGAGGAACCGCTCTGCCGGGAGTCCGCAGCCTTCGCACTCGGAGAAACCGGCACGTCTGCCGGAGCAAAAGCACTCGTTCGCTCACTTGAACAAGAGCGAACATCATTGGTACGAGAAGCCATCGCAGGGGGACTCGGCGCGATCGGAGCACCATGCAGCCTGTCCGCAGTTTTGTCTCTCTGCCAAAAGGAAAAACCGGCAGTACGACGTCGTGCACTCGTGACTCTTGCAGCTTTCTCCGGCGACCAAGTAGAAAACGCAATCGAGCACGCGAAAAATGATCGGGACCGGCACGTGCGCGAGACCGCAGAGTGGCTCGCACGCCCAGAATACGAGGAACAATAGATCTACCAACCCAGGCCTTTTCCCGAAAAATACCAGGTTTCTGACTGTACTGTGACGATACGCCAGATCGGGCAAGATTGCGCATCACATTCAGCAAATCATGTCTTCTTGGGAAAGCGGGAGCATCGACCGCTCCTCTGAAAAAAGAGAAGAGAAACGGCTCGTGGCATCAAAAAAAGGCAAAGGAGAAACCTTCAAGGCCGATTGGCTCCTTCGTTCTCCTCGGAGTGGGTACGACACTATTTCACGCGCCTTCAAGAGACGCCCTGCTCCCAGACACACCCGGTCAACAGGACGGTCCAGGACCGTCACCGGGAGGCCGGTAGCCGCCTCCACCCGAAGAGAAAGCCCTGCCAGCAAGGCCCCCCCACCAACAAGCCCAATCCCCGTCTCAACAAGATCCCGAGAAAGCTCTGGCGGCAGATCCGTCACACAATTAATCGCAACGCCCACAATCCGGTCGACAACCGGCTCCACAACAAGACGCAAATCCTCCGGTCGGACCTGAACCGAACGATCCATTCCGGTGAGAACATCCCGGCCCGTTATCTCTACCGGAGAACAACCCACAACCGGCGCGGCAAAAGCACAACACTTCTTCACTTCCTCCGCCATCTTGTCACTGATATACACACCGCAGGAATCTCGCAAATATTCACGAATTGCCCGATCGATAGCCCGCCCACCGACCGGGGACGTCTCACAGGCCAAAACGCTCCCCAGAGAGACCACGACAACACTCGTCAGACAGGATCCAACATCCATCACCATCGCGCCATGCGGTCGATGCAAATTGACCCCTGCTCCCACTGCCGCAGCAATAGCACTCGAAAGAAGGGACACAGAACGAGCGCCGGCAGCCTTTGCAGCATCGATCAGAGCACGACACTCAACATCTCCAGCCGTATGTTCCACACAGAGGAGCATATGTTGACGGGAAGTCCGGGAACGTAAAGAATGTGTACCCCATCCAGCAGATGACGTTGCATGCCGTAACACGCAGGACACTGCCTCAAAATCTATTGCAGTACCCTCACGAGCAGAAACAAGCACACTGTCTGCCTGCCGTCCGGATATGTAGCGCAGGGCATCGTCACACGCTGCCACGATCGCTCGGTTGCTCGAACGCCGCGCGACAACGCAAGGCTGATCAACCACAATTCCACGCCCCGGTACGTACACTCGAATACGGTCACATCCCAGGTCGACCGCTAAATCAGCAGCCATCCCGCGCTCCGTCGCTACTCCCACTCGGAGGCTTCTCCTCGCCCGAAGCTGTGCCTGACGAATCATGATCGCAACGGACCCAGCGTTCTCCGCGTTCAGCAATCTCGCGTTTCCAAATGGGAACACGTCGCTTCAGCTCATCAATGAGATATCGGCATCCATCAAAAGCTTCAGCTCGGTGTGGGGCTGAGGCAGCCACAATAACCGAAACTTCTCCAGGCAAACATCGCCCGACTCGATGTATCATTGCGATACGTCCGGCTCCGTACCTGACGATGGTTTCCTCTGCGATCTCTCGCATTTTTTGCTCTGCGACACCCTCGTAGACCTCATAATCGAGCGCCTGCACGGGACCCAAGTCTGTGTCGTCAGGACGAACTGATCCAGAAAAAAAAGCTATTCCTCCCCATTCTGGACCAGAAACAAACTCCTGTACCTCGATAAGGTCAAGAGAAACAGAACGAATGCCAATCAGAAAAAGTTCATCTGAAAATTGGGGTGAAAAAGGATCCGGCCTCATGTGACGAATTCTATTGCAAACTTTCACTCGAGGAACCAAGCAAGTCCTCCAAGTGAAAAAATAGGAACAATATGGAAACAAAAAACATTACTTTGTCAGAGCCCGCACATGCTGTTTCCGCATATCGTCTCCCACAAAAACGGAGAAACGAGCAATTCTCATTTCTCCAACTAGAAGAAAACAAAATCGTCGCATAGGCTGATCCCATGAAGAATGTCCCACAGCCCAGTTCAGCGTGGACGCCCCAAGATCACAATAAACTACCCCCTCTTGATCCTCGATATGGGCCCCTCCATAGCTCAGATAACCCAATTCCCCCTACGCTCACTCATCCTCAGACATCCACAACACAACCCGCACCACCAGTTTTCCCTCCACCCTCTCCCGCAAACAGATCACTTCCCCCTTTGCCCCCAAAGCCCCCCATCGTTCTTCCCCCCTCAGGTTCTCTGGGAAAAAACAGGCTCTTCTTTCTTTTTCTCCTCGCATCTATGCTCGGCGCGCTCACAACACTCCTGGTAATGCACCTTTCCGGAGGCCTTTTCTCAGAAAAAGTCGTGACTGAACGCGTCATCGTACCTTCGGGTCTAGGGGTAAGCAGCTTTGAGGGTCTCGACGCTGTCGCAATCGCGGAGAAAGCTGTTCCGGCCATCGTCCACATTGAAATAGAAACACGCTTCAATAAAGGATCTGGGTCAGGCGTCATCATCCGGGACAACGGCACTATTATGACCAACAACCATGTGGTGCAAGGAGCACGAAAAATCACTGTCTGGCTCCCAGACGGTCGCATGTTTGCAGCAGAAATGAAAGGCGCCGACCCCACAACAGACATCGCCATCTTAAAGATCGATCAAACAGATCTCCCTATCGCCACAATTGGATCTACTACCGGTCTAAAAATTGGTCAACCGGTCATGGCAATCGGCAACCCCCTTGGGCTCGAAGGCGGTCCTTCTGTTTCAACGGGCATCATTTCCGCCAAAGGCCGGCAAGTGCAGGTCGGCAATGACAGCATCCTGCTCGACATGATCCAAACCGACGCGGCCATTAGCCCTGGATCTTCCGGCGGCGCCCTACTTGATGCCAACGGCTCTCTTATTGGTATCACCACAGCAATCGGGGTCTCTGAAGCAGGTGCAGAAGGCATCGGATTCGCTACCCCTATCAACATCGCCCGCAGTGTGAGTGAAGACCTGCTGACATTCGGAGAAGCTCGCCATCCCTTTCTCGGTGTCGCTCCCTGTGTAAAGAGCGACTGTATGAGCGAAGAACAAAGAGGCGCCCCCGTCGGATGCGTCAAAAAGGGTTATCCTGCCGACCAGGCGGGCCTGCGAACCGGTGATGTCATTACTTCTATAAACGGAGAAAAAATCAGGTCTTTCTCCGACTTGCGCGTAGTCCTGCGCTCACTCGACATCGGTCAAAAAATAGATCTCACTGCAAATCGTTCAGGAGAAGAGATCTCTCTCTCTCTACAACTCACTGACCGCCCACAGGACTCCACCGCCTGTTAGCGAGACAGACTTATTCAGCAACTTCTCCGGAACATGCGATTTCGAAACGCGCCGCCTCACGCACAGCATTTCCCCAAAACGCTCAAGCCTGTCTCTCCCTATGTCGATGGCGATCACGAGCGAAAAGACCGGAGTTGACCCGACATCGGCCGAAGCCGGAGCAGGGTCCGCGGAGGAAAAAATCGAGGCGGTCAAGAGACTCCTTCCTGCGAGAACTCGGGAAATCAGAACGACAAAAAACGTTCTTCCCTGTCGCTCGCCGGAAAAGCTTATTTCATAGAGCCTCGACCCCCCCTGGCTTCATGGAGAATAGATCACATGGTGGGCACGAACGGACTGAGTAATACCCTTCGAAATCTCGCCAGCGATCTTGACAGTTTGGATACGAGCAATCGTCAAAAACTGGTGGAGATCGGCGCAAGACTCGAAAAGACGAGCAGGGTGATCGAAACAGAAGTACCTGAACTCAGCGACACTGTCACTTATTGTCTGGAATCACTTCAAACCATTTATCAGTCAGACGCCCATAAAACCAGGGATCTGCGCACAGCAACTGTCGAGGCACTCGACACCACAGCATCCTATTGCCAGGAAGGCAATGGAGCCGGAGCCACAAGGTCTTCCGTTGAAGAAGTAACACGCTCACTTACCAGCATTCTAGAAACCACCCTCAATCAACACATAAAACCCGAACCAACTGCGTCCGCAGCTCCCGTACCCCCAGCACCCGAACCAGCACCAGCACCACCCGAACCAGCACCAGCACCACCCGAACCAGCACCAGCACCACCCGAACCAGCAACTCCTTCTCTCGAAAAAACTCACGAGAACATAAGTTCAACCGGTATTACAGACGAGATCCTGACCGAGTTCCTGGCGGAAAGTAACGAAAATCTCGACACACTCAATGTCGAAATCGTCGACCTGGAAGAAAACCCTACCGACACCAACCTTTTAAACAGCATTTTTCGCACTATCCATACCATTAAGGGAACATGCGGCTTCATCGGTCTTTCCCGCCTGGAACAAGTAGCGCATGCCACAGAGAATGTCCTTGATAAGGCAAGAGAGAGACAACTCGATGTCACTCCGCGGTCCATCACTCTCATCCTTGCCGCGATTGATCTGATCCAGTCGATCCTGAATCATCTCGCCACAACTGGCGTTGAACCGAAAGGCAACGACAGCGAACTCATCGCCCGACTCAATAACCTGGCTGCCGGAAAAGCCGCCCCCATCTCTGGCAGCCTGCAAACAGGGTCGGAACAGAGGGAAAAAACCGCTACATCCTCTGCAGTTCATACCGAGAAACCGGAACCAGTAAAAAAAGAAGCCGCTGCCACCACAATGACCGCTCCTGCCCTGCAACACGAAAGCCCACAATCAGAAGAAAAATCATTTTCTTCCGGCGCCACAAAAGAAGAAAAAACCCAACAACCCGAGACCAAAAGCGGAAGCAAAACCAGCGGGGAACAGACCCTGCGCGTCAATGTCGACATCCTTGACCGTCTTATGAACATGGTCGGCGAACTCGTTCTTACACGAAACCAGATCATGCAGCTCGCAGTAAAAGACGAAGATCTTCTTCGCGCCGCCCCTATCCAACAACTGAACCGGGTGACTTCCGATCTACAGGAAGCCGTCATGAAAACCCGGATGCAACCTGTTGGAAACGCTTGGACAAAGCTCCCTCGTGTCATTCGAGATCTCTCTCGTTCCAGCGAGAAACAAATCAAGCTGGCAATGCAGGGGGCCGGCACCGAGCTTGATCGTCAAATCCTTCAGGTTATCCAAGATCCTCTCACCCATATGGTGCGCAACTCTGCCGACCACGGTATCGAGAGTCCGGCAGAGCGTCTCATGGCCAATAAACCCTCCGCCGGAACAATCAACCTAAATGCATACCATGAGGGCGGTCATATTGTCATAGAGATCTCGGATGACGGACGCGGGATCAATGTAGAGGCAATTCGTCGCAAAGCAATTGAACGACAACTCGTCGACGCGGAAACTGCAGCGGAACTCTCAGAAACCCAGGTTCTGCAGTTCATCTTTGAGCCTGGCTTCTCCACAGCCCAAAAAGTGACGGCAGTTTCTGGCCGCGGTGTCGGCATGGATGTCGTGCGCAACAACATCGAATCGATTGGGGGGAGAGTCGAAGTAAAGTCAGAACGGGGGAACGGCACACGTTTCAAAATAAAGATTCCCCTCACTCTGGCGATTATCTCAGCACTTATCGTGGGATGCGGTGACCACTCTTTCGCCATCCCCCAAATTGGAATCGTCGAGCTCGTCTTGATCTCGAAAAACAACAAACACCTTATCGAGACTGTCCATAATGCCCGAGTGCTCCGTTTGCGCGACCGGCTTCTGCCTCTGGTGTGGATGGAGCACCTGCTCAACCTCAATCGCAAAAAATCCACCCCCGACACGTTTATCGTGGTCGTTGCGCAAATCGGGGAAATCAAATTCGGCCTCGTGATCGACCGGGTTTACGACACACAGGAAATTGTCGTAAAGCCGGCAGGAAGACTTGTCAAAGACATTCCGGTCTTTGCTGGGACCACAATTCTCGGGGACGGAAAAGTCATCATGATTCTCGATGCCGGAGGAATCGCGACAGCTTCCACGGTCTTCTCGGATGTCGAGCATGAAGATCCTGTCCTCGCTGCTCGATTGCGCAAGGGAAAAAACAACAATCTGAAATCCATCTCCTGGCTGATCTTTGCCTCAGGAACAAAAACCCAGCAGGCAGTGCCGCTTTCTCTCATTGCACGTCTCGAAAAAATTCCGATAGAGCGCATCGAATACGCGGACACAAGATACATCACACAATACCGCGGCAGTCTTATGCCACTCGTACCCTCGTACCCAGGATTTGACCTCCCCAGCGTAGATCCTCGTCCCGTCATCGTGTTCTCAGAGGGGAATAGGTCTATGGGACTTATGGTAGAGGCCGTCCACGATATCGTAGAAGAATCTGTACAACTTGATTTAGGATCTCAAACCCCGGGGTTGCTTGGAACAGCAGTCATTGACGGTACTGCGACAGAAATTATTGACGCCGCGTACTACATGGAACAGGCATATCAAGACTGGTTCCAGCCAGAGAAAAAACAACGCCCTTTGCGCATTCTGCTTGTGGATGATTCTGCTTTCTTTCGCAACATGCTCTCCCCTGTCCTCTCTGCTGCGGGTCATCTGGTGTACACCGCAGAAGACGGTCTCGATGCTTGGGGAGAACTCGACGAAAACAGCGACTACGACTGCATTCTTACTGATATAGAAATGCCTCGAATGAAAGGCACAGAACTCGCGGCCAAAATAAAAAATGACAAGCGTCTAAGCCATCTTGCTGTGGTGGGATTAACTGGTCATAACGTGTCGAGTGAGACAGAACACAACATATTCGACGTGTACCTCAACAAGCTCGACCGCGACGGGATAATCGCAGCTATGGAAAAGATCTCCTCACATGCCAACGGAGTAGACAAATGACCCGTACTGCCAATGAAAACGATATTTCCGCAAGCAATAGCATTAAAGAATTTGTCACGTTTCTCGTAGGAAATAGCATGTTTGGAATTCCAGTACAACAAGTACAAGAAGTACTCACTTGGCAACAGATCACGCCAGTGCCACTCGCACCTTCAGAAGTAGCTGGGTTGTTGAACCTACGAGGACAAATCGTCTCTGCCATTGAACTCCGAGAACGTCTTCAGATCAACGAGGGAGAACAAAACCCAGAAAAGCGCACCAATATCGTGGTGTCAGACGGCGGAGAACTCTTTTCTCTACAAGTAGATGAAGTCGGCGACGTCCTCGGAGTTCCCATCAATTCAATCGAAACGCCCCCTTCCACTCTCGACGATCACTGGCACCGTTTCTGCACTGGTGTTTACCGACTTGATAAAGGGCTCCTGATCGAGATTAGTGTGACATCTCTTTTGGATTTTGAATAAAAAATATGAATCACACAAAAAGACAGAAAACCCGAGAGAATCAGAAAAGTATCCTTGTCAATATTCTCATAATGCTCTCTCGAATGCCCTTTACTGCCGCTTTGCCAATCCCTTCCTTCGCGTCTTCCTCAACATCATTTCACAATCTCAACGTCATTTCACAATCTTTCGCAGGTATTCTTTTTTCGGTTTTCTCACTTCCTCTTGCTCTTGTCATTCAGAGCGGCTATCTCGTCATAGGACGCAAATAAATAAGAATTATCCCAACCGAAGACGATCCTCATACTAGATAAACCAGGAATATTGAGAACAAGGAGCATTCAAAATGACGGACAAGACAGCAGTGGGCGAAAATCTGCAGGTTGGCCTCGTGAGTAATTCAATAGCAGAATCAAACGCCGGAAACTCTCAGGTTGAATTAGCGAAAACAAAAGCCGACCTCGCTATTCAACAACAGGAATTAGCGGCAGCACGAGCAGAGTCTGCAAAATGGCGACAAATCCTCGACGACATTCCAGTCCCTCTTGTCACCACTGACAATAGTTTCACTATCACTTATGCCAATAACAAGACCCGAGAACTCATGATACAGGCAGGATCAGGAACCAGTATAGAGAACGTACAGCTTGATATGATCGCCCCCTCTTTTTACAACCGTAACCGCTTTATTTCAGGCCCAAAATACCATTCAGGATCTATAGAGTCGAACGGTAAAAATTTTCACATCTCGACTTCGACACAGCACGACGATATCGGCTCTTTCGCGGGAATCACCTCTATCTGGCGAGATATCTCGAATGAGAGCGAAGTCGCGGAAAAAATACAGCAGACCATTGGACGGTTGGGTGTCGCCACAGTCAGCCTCGACGAAGCCAGCAATACCATGACCTCCACCACCGAAGAAACCGCGAATCAAGCCCAATCCGTTGCTGCAGCTTCCGAAGAAACCACCCGAATCGTTCAAACAGTCGCCAGCAGCGCAGAAGAACTCGCCGCTTCCATCACCGAAGTCTCCTCACGCGTCAATGAAACCTCCACAGTTGCCCAACAAGCAGCGCACAACGCCAACAAAACCAAAGAAACCATGACCAGCCTCGGCGCCTCCAGCCAGGAAATTGGCGAAATCGTCAAGGTCATCGCCTCCATCGCCGACCAAACCAACCTCCTCGCCCTCAACGCCACCATCGAAGCCGCCCGCGCAGGAGAAGCAGGCAAAGGCTTCGGCGTCGTCGCCAACGAAGTCAAAGAACTCGCCCGCCAAACCGCAAAAGCCACCGACGAAATCAGCCGCACCATCGGCAGCGTGCAAAACGAAACCGCCCGCGCCGTCGATGCAATCGACGGCATTGTCGACGTGATCAAACAAGTCAACGAACTCTCCGAAGCCGTCGCTGCTGTTGTCGAACAACAAAACACTGCCACAACCGAAATCGCGCGCAATGTCGCCGAAGCCGCAGGTGGCACCGCCGAAGTCAACGTCAACATTGCCACTGTCTCCGCACTCACCCTCGAAGCAGGCAATGCCGCCAAACACGTCATGGAATCAGCACAATCTCTTGGTAACGAAGCTGACATGCTCAATGGCACCATCGCAACGCTCATAAGTTCCCTGTCTACATAACCACTACATTTCTGAGAATAAAGTTAGAAAAAGAGAGCTAGCTGGAATGATTTAATCTATGGACTCTTCTCTCACAACAGATTACACAGACAAAACGCGTCAACTACCTGACCTTCAAACAAAATATAACCATCTCGAAGAGGAGTTTCAGCACATAAAAACAGCGCTTCTCTCGCGCGAAGATGCGCTTGCCATGGCAGAGAAAGAAATAGAAAGATGGAAGAGTTATGTTGAGAACTTGCCCACTCCTGTAGCTATTGCCAATGAAAATTTCACTATTATCTACGGCAACAAAGCTTCTGCTCGACTAGTGCAACGGATCAAGCACCTATTGCCACCAGGAACAAATTCCCTGCTGGACATGCAGCTCAACAGGATCTCCCCCGAGAATTACACAAAGGAACGATTCCAGACAAGTCCTGATATCCTCCAGCATTCCACACAACTCGGAAAAGAATATATTCGTACGGATACCTATACAATACGGGAAAATGGGCAATTCCGCGAAGTCCTTCTCACCCTACGCGTGCTCTCCTCAGAAATACAGCTCGCAAACAACATCGAGCAAATAGGCAAATCTCTCAGTGTTACCACCACCGATCTCAATGAAGCCAGCAATATTCTGACCTACAGCACCGAAGAAACCGCGAATCAAGCCCAATCCGTTGCTGCAGCTTCCGAAGAAACCACCCGAATCGTTCAAACAGTCGCCAGCAGCGCAGAAGAACTCGCCGCTTCCATCACCGAAGTCTCCTCACGCGTCAATGAAACCTCCACAGTTGCCCAACAAGCAGCGCACAACGCCAACAAAACCAAAGAAACCATGACCAGCCTCGGCGCCTCCAGCCAGGAAATTGGCGAAATCGTCAAGGTCATCGCCTCCATCGCCGACCAAACCAACCTCCTCGCCCTCAACGCCACCATCGAAGCCGCCCGCGCAGGAGAAGCAGGCAAAGGCTTCGGCGTCGTCGCCAACGAAGTCAAAGAACTCGCCCGCCAAACCGCAAAAGCCACCGACGAAATCAGCCGCACCATCGGCAGCGTGCAAAACGAAACCGCCCGCGCCGTCGATGCAATCGACGGCATTGTCGACGTGATCAAACAAGTCAACGAACTCTCCGAAGCCGTCGCTGCTGTTGTCGAACAACAAAACACTGCCACAACCGAAATCGCGCGCAATGTCGCCGAAGCCGCAGGTGGCACCGCCGAAGTCAACGTCAGCATCTCCACTGTCTCCGCACTCACCCTCGAAACAGGTGAAACTGCCAAACATGTTTTGGAATCAGCTCAATCTCTCAACACTGAAGCCGACAAACTCCATAGCACCATCACAGCATTTCTCAATGTTGTGAAAGGCTAATCCTCACTCCAGTACGACTAGTCCTTATGCACCTAAACACGGAGCACCAACAAGGATGGCAAAAAAACTGCTAATTGTTGACGACGCCTCAGCCATCCGCAAGGCGATCTGCCAAATTGTCGAACCCCTGGGATTCGACGTGGCCGAAGCCGAGGACGGGGAACAAGCCTTGGCCTATTGCATGCGCGAATCTGTTCCAGAGGGCATCTTGCTTGACATCGATATGCCCATCATGGATGGGCTGTCCTTCCTGCGCGTCATTCGACAAAACGCTCGCTACGACACCTCTCAAGTCGTGATGTGCACAACGCACAATTCGATCGAACGGGTCTCCGAAGCATTGAGCGCAGGGGCAAATGAATACGTGATGAAGCCATTTGATCAGGACATCATTAAACTCAAACTCGAAGCAGTGGGCTTAATATGACAAAGTCTCCTCTGCCTCCACAGTCACACACCACAGTCCTTCATCCTCCGGCATCTCCCTCTCACACAAGAACAACAAAACCACGGATCAAGCTCATGATCGTGGATGATTCTCGTGTGGCTCGCAGTTTCCTCCGCAAATGCATCCTCCAACAAAATGACATCGAACTTGTGGCGATCGCCTCCAACGGACAGTCTGCTCTGGACGCCCTGGAAGCTCATAAGCCAGAAATCATTCTTTTAGATGTGGAAATGCCGGTCATGGATGGCCTTTCCGCAATACCCCTCATTTTCGAGAAATGCCCGGAGACGCGCATCATCATGGTGAGCACCAAAGTAGGGACGGGAAAGCAACACACACTCCAAGCCCTTCGTCTCGGTGCACATGAGGTCGTCCTCAAACCATCTTCATTTACAAGCGAACCCGAGCGCATGGTAGAAGAGCTGCTCCACAAAATTCGTACTCTCGCAAGCGCTCCTCTGCCCACCCCATCACTTCCACAACGCCCCCCTCCAAAACACACAACCAACATACAGGTGCTCGCCATCGGCACTTCGACAGGAGGCCCACAAGCCCTCGAAGAGTTCTTCAAGGTGCTTCCCTCACCGATCCTGATTCCTATCCTCGTTGTGCAACACATGCCCACCCTTTTTCTATCGATGCTTGCGAGTCGTCTCACAAAAGAAACAGGATGGAAGTGCCGGCTCGCGAGTGACGGGGAACAGCTTTCCCCCAATACTGTCTATATCGCTCCGGGCGATCACCATCTCCAAGTAAGCCGAAAAACAGGAAGGCCTTGCGTCCAACTCCAGGATACCCCGCCCGAACACTTCTGTCGACCGGCAGTTGATCCTCTGTTTCGGTCGGTAGCCCAGGTATACGGCACGTCAGTTCTCGGTGTTGTATTAACCGGCATGGGAGAAGATGGTGCAGCCGGCGCTCGGGAAATCGCCAAGTCAGGAGGCCGTGTTATAGCCCAAGATGAAGCGACAAGCGTAATCTGGGGCATGCCGAGAGCCGCTGTGGAGACGGGAGTCGTCGAAGCAGTTCTTCCTCTGAAGCGCCTCGCCGGATATGCCGGCGAGATTTGCACGGCAGGTTTGAAATGAACGCCTCAGACTATTCGTATCTCAAAAAAGTCTTGCAAAAAGAAACAGGGCTCTCTCTCGGGAACGACAAAGAATACCTTCTTTTACAACGACTGACACCTCTTCTCAAAGAAGAAGGTATTTCTTCTATATCAGATCTCGTTCTCTGTCTCCGTCAAGCAACGGAAGCTCGGTTACGGAAGCGCATCTGCGACATCATGACCACGAACGAAACACTTTTCTTCCGTGACCGCAAACCCTTTGACTCGGTGGAAAAAGAGATTATTCCTCAACTCTTGAAGAGCCGGTCAAATTCACGACAATTACGCATCTGGAGCGCCGCCTCCTCTACAGGCCAGGAGGCCTATTCGATTGCCATGATCCTACGGGGAAAATTTCCTGTTTTGCGAAATTGGAAAATCGACATCACAGCCACGGATTACTCACAAGATGCCTTGAAAACCGCGAAAAAAGGCACTTACTCCCATTTTGAGGTACAAAGAGGGCTGCCTGCTCCCATGCTCATCCAGAATTTCAAGAAGGAAGACGCCAATTACTGGACAATCAAACCAGAGATTCGCTCGATGGTGTCCTTCCGAGAGATGAACCTCATTAAACCCTTCCCCCACCTCGGGTCCTTCGATATTGTCTTCTGCAGGAATGTTCTGATCTACTTTGAAGACCTCATCAAAGTGAAAGTTCTCCGGAATATCAGCCAAGTACTGCGTCCCGATGGCTACCTTTTTCTCGGGGGTGCAGAAACTATCTTGGGAGTGTCTTCAGAATTTGAAAAAATTCCAAGTGTCTCTGTTCCTTGCTATCGCCGCAAACAAAGCGTGCCTTCTGTCGTCTAACTACCGTCTGACCGCGCAGAAAATCAACGGCGGCGAAGCAGATAAAAGGCAAAGACAACGATACTTGTCCCAAGAACAAAGGGACGAACTCTCTTCTGATGCTGACGACGGCGCCCCACGCGTTCCTTTCGACATTGCGACAAACCTGTCTGGAAAGACTGGGCATTCGAGTACGCAGGAGCAAATCCCGCTCTCGCTAGCTTTGTCGTAGAAACAACCCAAGAATGTTGCACATAAGGCAGTGCTTCTGGCGGGAAAGAAGAGAGGTCCGCGTCCAACATGCGTCGCAACAAACGGCTTAACGCGTCTTGGGGAAGAGGAAGACGGCGCTTTCCACACAAAGCATCGACTTCTCCCACGGTAAGCCACCCTTCAGCAGCAATATTGTAGGGACCGGGGAAATCTCGTGCAAGAACAAACAACAGGGCATCTACGAGGTCATTTTCATGAAGAAACTGGACCGGCATATGGCTATTGCGATCAGCCACCGCAAGACGGCTTCCCCAAAAATCCAGCAACGGTGAAGCTGTCTCCTCACCAGTCACAAGAGCCGGGCGCAATGTAGTGGTCACAAGACCAGGACGGCGCTCTGTGACTCGACGAAGGCGACGCTCGATCTCTGCCTTGCACACTGCAGGCAGTACTCCCTCGTTTGGGCGAAGCAAAACCTCCTCACCAATTGGCACTGGATTATTGGGATACGCTCCGTACACCAAAGCGCTTGAAATCAGAATGAGTTTACGCGGACCATCCTCGCGATCGAGAGCTTCAAGAACCTGATCAAACAAGGCCAACGCAGTGCCCAGTTCCGCGATCTCGTCCTTGTCTCTTCCTCCCGATTTCCCGTCTCCTCTCTTCTCAAACTCTGTCCCAGCCAAACTGATAAGCACATCACATTCGGCAAACAGGCGCACGACATCTGCTGAGGCTGTCTGATAAAAGTCCAAAAAATCATAGGCCCTCTCTGGAGCCTGTGTCCCCACACCGACCACACGCCCAGCGAAACCAAGAACAGCCAGCTTTTGCAAAAGAAGCTCACCAATACGGCTGTCAACATCGGTTATCCCCACAAGAGCAGGGAACTCTGGTCTCATCCCTTCCCCATTCTGGAAATTGGTTCTGGTCATGTCGAATTCTTGTTCCATGCTTTGTTCCTCTGAGAGATCTCCGTGTGACTCATTTCGGGGTCTATCCCCAAAAAAATCGACACGAAAGACCTCTTATTGCAAGCTCTCCTGAAACCGCCATCCCCTTTTGGTATGGGCTTTCCGTGGAAAAAAGATCGTTACATCCCCACAAAACTGACATTTTCTCTCGCATGTCTCTGTGCTCTGACGCTCACTAGTCCTATGATGGGTATGTGGACTATGACATGAATTCCTTCGGCCTTCCATTTCCTCCCGGCTTCAATCCATCTCGGATTTTCCGGCCAAAAGCTTCTGAAGGTCCCGTGAACTGGGAAATGGCCAGATTTCTTGGCACTTCCATAGCTAGGGACGCTGACACATCATCACATTGGGAGCATGTCCAAGAAGAATACGACAACCTTGTACGCGCTGCAGAGATGCTTGTCTCGCAGTACACAGGACTCACATCACCGACATTGCTGACCCCAGTCAAGGTAGTAAGCCGTGCTGGGTGGGTCGAAGAGAACATCGAAATGTTCTCTTCACTTATCGAGCCTCTCGGAAAAAAGATAGCCGAGACTCAAGCCCCTTCACGAGCAGGCGCATCCTTCCACAAGTTAATGGACGCGCTCATTCCATTCATGCTTGGCGCGCAAGCCGGAATGCTTGCCGGAATGGCGTCTCATCATGTACTTGGCCGTCATGACCTACAACTGCCTCCGCCAAAATCCGCCAAACTCGTCTTTGTCGCACCAAACCTCGAAGAAGCCGAACGAAACCTCAATGTGGTACCACGCGACTTCAAGTTCTGGGTCGTAATGCATGAGGTCATCCACGCAATCGTGTTTAGCCAGCAGGGAGTACGCGAGACCTACGAGAGTCTGATCATTGGGGTGACCGAGACTCTCGAAGTCAACACGGGCCAGATGAACAATATGCAGGGCATCGACTTCAATGACCAAGAGGCCATGCGCCGTCTCATGAACGACCCCTCTGCGATACTCGACTATTTCTCATCTCCCGCACAAGAAGCAGCCCTCGAAGAAATGAAATCCTTCGTGAGTTTCGTCGAAGGGTATTGTGCCCATGTGATCGGGAAGATCAGCCAGGGGAACATCCAGAACCTGGCGCATATCGAAATGGCAATCGACAACTACAACGTTGACCAAGAACAGCAAACGTCCAATGTGTTCAAACATCTGCTTGGTTTCGATATGCACCGCAATCAGTTCGATGTTCCAAAAGAATTTTGCGACGATATAGTGGAAAAAGCTGGCATCGATGCTCTGAACCGAGTCTGGCATGATCCACTCGCACGTCCCTCGCTACGCGAATTCGGCAGCCCGCAAGAATGGCTCGACCGGCAATTCTAACCCGAACACCCGCTGTCACCACACGACGCGGACTTCCCACTGCACAAATCCCTGCAAAAATTCACAAGATAACGAGACATGAAGGCCGGCCCTTTCGGGTTTGCGTGCCTACGCGCACAGCAAACTCGTAGCATTCAGCAGGACGCCCCTGCTCTCTCCAACCTCTTTTCACAGGCGTTCCCTGACTGTTTTCTCCCCTGTTTCCATATCAGCATGTCTGCACATTTTTCTGTTCTTGCAAGAACAGAAAGATGGCCCTTCACGAAGGGAAGAAAACACGAGTAGGATGATGCCAACGATAGATCTCCTGATTGAAAGCACTACCTCTCGTTTTCTGCCGAGTGCATGCAACGCGCGCTCCGGCACAGTCACCACGAACGGAGCGACCCCGCCATGACTCTGAAAGCCGGCCAAAAGGCCCCCGATTTCACACTCAAAGACCAGAATAAAAGCGAAGTCACACTATCTTCCTTCGTGCCCAAAACAAATGTTGTGATTGTTTTTTACCCGTTCACTTTCACCCCAGTATGTGAAGGTGAAATGTGTGCGCTACGCGACGACATGAAAGCTCTTGAAAGTCTCGACGCGCAAGTCCTCGCGATTTCGTGCGACTCCCTCTTCGCCCACAAAAAATGGGCCGAAGAGAACTCCCTCGATTTCCCGATTCTGGCTGACTTCTGGCCACACGGAGAAGTCGCCAAAGCCTACGGCGTCTTCAATGAAGATCTCGGGGCAGCCTCACGCGGAACCTTTATCGTCGACAAAGAAGGCATCATCCGCTTCACCGTCCTGAACGCCCTTCCTGACGCCCGTACTATTGAGGATTACAAAAAGGCCCTAGCAGACTTGTGACCTCTCCGGATATTACAGGATCGGGTAATTCTCACAGGGCTATCCGATCCTCCCTCTCCTCTGCCCAGCTCTCGCATAGTGCCTTACCCACTGCAGACGACGCACCACACCTGCAAAGATGATCTCAGAACGCAGACTTTCGAGGCCATCACTCTCACACAAAGCAGGAAACGGGAAACAAGACAACCACCTACCGGTAAACCGCCGCCTGCATTCTCGCTTCGTCTTCACTTGGCGAGAAGAGACGATGCAATCTGCTTCTGTTTCGGACGTTCGTAACAAGAATCAACTTGCTCAAGCGAAAAACCAATCTCGGCGTACATCGATCGTGCGGGAAGATTCGACTCGTCAACATAGAGCATGCCCCGCGCAGACCGTTCTGCAATATAGGCCAGCCCTGACAGCGTCAGTGCACGACCAAGTCCTTTCCCTCGCCAAACGGGATCCGCGCAGACGACGAAGATTTCTCCCACAGGCTTTTCCTCAGGCGACTCTGCCTCGTGCATCTTTGTCCAGCAAAACCCCCCCAGTTTCTCCCCGTGTCTTACAACAAAAAACCCCGCAAGATCCACCCAATCGGCGACAATCTCCTCCTGTAATTGTTCGACAGTCCAGGCAGAACGATCAGGATGCCAGGAGAAAGCAGCATTGTTAACGCGCACTACTTCCTCTGCTTCGGCAAGGCTCGGGCGAAAACGGTCAAGCACATAGCCACTCTGAAAGACCGGAGCGAGAGCAGGCAAATCAATTCCCAGGCGGAGCAAGCGACGGCCTAACGAAAAGCCAAAACGATAGGACAATGCCTCGCGGGCATACATCGTACTCGCCTTTATCTTTTGCTGCGGCCAAGAAGTCCAGGCTGTCAGGGAAGTTCCATCCAGCGCATCCTCACAAGACTTGCAAATACGATGGAAAAGAGCCTTTCCGATTCCGCGTCCTCTGACCTCTGGACACACTCCAACACCGAGAGAACCGGCCTCTTTCCCAGAAAATGCCGCCAGCGCGAGGCCGACAAGTCTATGCCCCGAACGAGCATGAAATACAACGTCAGCCTCTTCCACTCGAAGACCATGCACAAAGGGGGAAAGTCCATCAGCAGCCTTACATTCAGCTATCAGAATGGACAATTCTGCTGTGGGCGGAAGTCCCTCAAAAAACGAAACAGTGGGCATAGAGAAAATATAGCGGACCCTTCATTCCTTGCTCTTCTTCCTCTTGCCGATTTTCCCACCCACTTGCCTGCAAACCCTCTCGGCCCCACTCTCCCCAACAGCAGTTGTGTGCGCGAAAGGCTCCGCGGCAACAGGCGGCCTCTCCGCCATTCCTCCAGAAGACGCACTCTCGCTTGCACGGAGATCTACCACTACATCTGCCGGCATGTCCCTTGTCTCTGCACAAACCGGCATCACATTTGGGGAAACACGTGGCATCGCCATTGCAGCCAAGTACACCCCAACAGAAGTCCCGACTCCCTCTTCTGTCTCTATCACCAACCTGCCTCCATGATTGGCAACAACTTGACGAACAACACAAAGCCCAAGACCAGCGCCAGAAGCGAAACGCGCCGATACGCGATCAATCGCATGAAAACGTTCGAAAACATACGGCAGATGTGCCTGCGGAATTCCGCTTCCCTCGTCAATCACGACAAACTCTATTTCTGGAACACCTCCTGGCTTTCCTCGCACAGGTTCTACTCGCACAACCACTTCCCCGTTTTCCTCTGAGTACCGCACCGCGTTCTCGATCAGGTGAGAAAGAGCAGTGATAATCTGATGGCGATCTCCGAGGACAACTCCTTCTCCACGGACATCAAGCCGCACAGGCACCGCACGGGCCACATTGCGCCGGCGGAAACGTCGCAAGGCGTCCGCAACGAGAAGATCCGCCGGCACAAGCTCTTGCCGCGGCTTCCCCTCTAGATCAAGCCTGGCCAAACATGCCAAATCAGCCAGAACACGCGCCACATACTGCACTTCTTTATCAATCTGACAGGCCAAACGCTGGGCAACAAGCGGCTCATTTTCTGCATCTACCAACATATGAGTCCGCGCGCGTAAAGCCGTCAAAGGAAGCGTCAGCACCCTGTCCACATCGTCCACAAAATTACGCCGGATAGTGTCGAGTTTCTTTTCGGCACTCACATCCACGACGAACACCACAGCCCCAATGGCCCGACCGCCATTATTGAGAGGAAACACGCTGAGCCGAAGAGAAAATTCTTCGTCTTCGAATTCTTCTACCCCCGAAAAACCTGTCCGCAAGGACTGCGCAAGCAAACGCCGAATTGTCTGATCGGCCGGCTCTCCTGCCGAGGCACCCGCCATATAGCGGAGCACAGCCTGATTGGCATGCATCACATTGCCGGCTTCGTCAGCAACCACAACGCCCTGTTCCACATGACACAGAGCCTCAAAAAAACGCCGACAGTCAGTCAGGCAATTCGCAGTGGAAGTCCGTTCTCCATCAACAGAATGCTCCACACGCGTCAACAATTTATCAAGCGTGCGCAGTCGCTCCATCTCCCCCAGGCTATCTGCACCTTCAAAACGGACGAGCAAAGCAACAAGCCGGTCTCTCACTGCCCGGGCAGAAGCTCGACGCCACAGAAAAAACACGACAAAAAGAAGAGAAAACAGGGCCACGGCAATGGCGATTGGTTCCATGTGACAAAGAGTACCGGCCTGCCACGAACAGAAAATCCATCTGCGCCTTCTCAGCCTTCTTTGGAAAAGAGAAAGCCGAAAAGGCGCCAAGAAAACACCGCACCTCGCGCGAAAAGCCTCTTCTCAACAGGGTTTCTTCCAAGCAGGCAGAGCCACAAACAGGGAAGGCAGTCTTTCTACCCGCAGCACAACTTCCTTGAAGAAATTCCCGCACAAACTCGAGAAACTTCACTCTCTCCCAAAGGCATAAGACAAAACCCCGTTGTTTCTCCATCAGACTTCTCATCTGGAAGTATTGGCCTCTGCAAAACACCGACACAACAGGCAAACAGACCGGCAAAGAAGCCTTTTCTCAACGAACTTTTTTACGATCAGAGTCGAGAAGATTCACCCCGACCCACTCCACGGTCACGCCTTCACGATCAGCATCTCGTTGTACTCGGTCTCGGTTCCGACGAAACTGCGGATCACCTGGGGGTAAAAATCCAAGAACTGCATTCGCACGGCGCACGACATCTTCAATCACATTACGAGCACCTTCTACATACTCGTAACGCCAATGCGGAATGACGGAACCTCTGTGAATAATCCGCAGAGTACCCTGATATTCCGGGACCTCTTCTTCTTCATTCATCGTCTCTCCACAGCAATTCTGTCGTTCGTATTAATCGTAGTCTGTCACGGGAAAACGAAAAAGAAACCCATCAAGGGGAGACAATCTCATCTCCCGCGACATTTCCCGCGACATTCCCTCGCAAATGTTTCTCCAGAGCCAGGAGGGCAGCTCTTCCTCATGCACCACAGCGACACACCGCGTCATCCCTCCCACATCCGGTAAGATCGCTGCGCGGAGATGCAAGGATAACTGTACAAGATGTCTTCTTCGCGCTTGCACAATCTCCCTTGTGGCAGGAACTCACACTCGCGGGTTTGGTACTAATTGCCTGGCTCTGAGGAAACCGTCTCGCACCGGTGTGCAAGGCGTCGACGCAGGAATAACCTGCCTCGATGTATCCGCGAACGAACCGTCCCAATCGCAATATCGAGAAATTCGGCAATCTCTCGATAAGAGAGTCCCACAATATCGCAGAGTACAACCGGAATCTTAAAATCATCAGGCAAATCATCCAAAGCTTGTTGCACATCTTCACCAAAGTACAGGGCATCAAGTACTTCGGCAGGTGCCGGAGAGATCTCACTCTCAGGGAAACAACGCACCTCATCGAAAAAAAGCTGCGCACACCGCCGCTTCTCTTGACGCTTAAAGTCATAAAAAGCATTCAACACAATGCGGTATAGCCAGGATTTGAGGGAACCGGGATGATACGTCAGAAGAGAACGGTGCAACTTCAGAAAAACATCTTGTACGAGATCATTTGCATCGTCGGGATTTCTCGTCAAACTGTAGGAAAACGCGTAGAGCATGCGACCGTATTCACGCGCGATCCATTCCCAAGATAAAAGAAGTTGGCGAGGCGAAGACTGTGCACATCCTATCTTCCCTTCAGATCCCCCCTTTTCGGACAAGTCTTCTTGACTCTCCCGATCGGCATCATATACCTCACCTGCATCAAGACGAGCGACCACCCGCTCCCTCTCCCACCCTCAAGTCATAGCCCACATACACACTCGACAGACAGAAAGACATGCACACACCATATTTCCTTGCCTGTCGGAAACGACTGTCTGCTCCCTGTCCTCCACAGACGGAAACCAGACCTGACCGAAAAACAACGGACAGATCAACTGTCAGGTTTCTCTGTGTTTTCCGCGTCGCCTTCCGCCACGCCTGCTTTGAACTCTTTTGAAGCCTGACCAAGTGAACGCGCAAGTTGTGGCAGTTTCGCCGACCCAAACAACAAAAGAACAACGGCCAGAATGATCAAAAGCTCCGGAAATCCTAGACTACCCATTCTCACTCCGAAATTATGCTTACGACCAGAATCAGCATACCGGTCTTTCCTCTTGCGCCTCCTATCCTCATATAGCCAAAAAAAGGAGTGCGCTGTCTTTTTTCCCACACGTCTGCATGGTGCCAAGGTAAATGCTGAATTCTTTTCCTCTGGGCAAATTCACCAAACCCACTTTCAGAGGACAAGAACGTTTTATGACTTCTTCTTATGACTTCTTCGGCCAGTAACCAACTGACCGAAACCAGCCTACACCCCTTCCCCTGAACAGTCTCGCTCACAACAAAAGAACTAGAATTATTCCTGAGGATCTTTGCCCAGAAGAACGGACACCCCACGCGTATTTCTACTGGTTTCTTACTTTTTCCAGGACTTTCCTGTGATGTCTTTCCTGTTCCCCTTCTTTCGCACCTTCTCTTCAAACCCGAAACACACTCCAACATCTCCTTCTGCTTTTGCAGAAGAAATTTTCCCTCACACGATCTTTTACGAAAATACGGTATCACCGCATCCAGTCCAGACGGTGCCACTATCCAGAGTAGGAAAAAGAGACCATGTCAACGACATACGGTTTCATCGAACTCGTCGCCAACATCTCTGAAGGTCAAAACAAACAACGGGTTGCAATAATCGGAAAAGCAGGCGAAAACGCCGGCGCGATCCTGCTTGATACCCATCACGATCATGATCACAACCGTTCTGTTCTCACCTTTGCGGGATACCCGCAAGATGTCGCGGCTACCGCACGCGCCCTCCTCTCGTCATGCCAGAAACATCTCGATATCTCCGCACATCAAGGCGTTCATCCTCGCTTTGGGGCCTTTGATGTATGCCCATTTATTCCTTTGGAATGGACCGACTCCGCGCAAGGCAGCAACACTGCCTGCACAATTGCCCAACAAACCGCACAGGCAGCAGCAGCCCTCGACATCCCCGCCTTCTTCTATGAGAGGGCATCAAAAAATCATCACTCCCTCCCTTATGTGCGTAAACATGCTTTTACTGAGATAAGGCCAGACAGGGGACCGCTCCATCCTCATCCCACAACAGGAGCAGTCGCCATCGGGGTGCGTTCACTTCTTGTGGCATACAATATCGATATCAGTACTGGCTGTCTCGATACCGCCCGCAGTATCGCTGCTCGCGTTCGAGAAACAGCAGGTGGTCCTGTGGGAATACGCTCACTCGCGCTGCGCTTGCCCCAGCAAAAACGCACGCAAATCTCCATGAATCTTCTTCGGCCAGGACGCACGGGCATTGCTGCCGCTTGGCAGGCAGTGCAGAACGAAGCAGCTCGCGAGGATGTCACGCTCATCGCAGGCGAGCTCGTCGGGCTGCTCCCGCGCTGTGCCCTCCGAGACTGCAGTGATGAGATCTTGACACTGAGTCAGCTGCATGAAAACAAGACACTAGAGCACGCGCTGCACCGTGTTGGCCTACGCGAAAACAGCAGCGATCTTGACTGTTGTGCAGGCTAAAGAACAGGGAAAACAGGCAGGACAAACGAGCAAAACCAGAAATTTTCTTTTTTTCCAGGAAAAGTCCGCCACACAAATCCTGCAACCGAAACCAGTTTTCAAAAACCAGCAGCATGCCACCCAAAGGGTTTCTTGCATTGCGCTCCCCGACTGCTTCACGTAAAGGCCTCAGTCAGAGGGCAAGCTCTCCCCGCACAAGCGTGACGGCCTGCCCACACAACAGGACACGTTCTTTTGGTAACAAGGCTGTCCGCACTATGCCCGTACGGCGAGAAACCTGCTTTCCCACCAAGCGTTCTTTTCCGAGACGCGCGGACCAGTAAGAGGCCAGGCAGACATGGGCCGATCCAGTCACAGGATCCTCGTCAATTCCCACGCAAGGAGCAAAAAAACGCGAGAGAAAATCGATACCAGGCTCGTCCCCAGGGCCGGTCACAATGATTCCTCGTGTATCGAGCCGGCGGAGCGCAGCGAAAGAGGGTGCCAATTCCCGGACCGAACGAGCATCTGGAAGCACGACAAACAGATCGTACCGCCCACGGCCTGTCCAGACTGGCGTCGCTCCCAAGGCTTCAGCAAGACCAGAAGGAGAATCCACAGCGGTTGGCAAATCGGCAGGAAAATCCATCGAAATCCAGCCTGTTTCTGTTATTGCCCCGCTGCTCGCGTGAAGTTTTTTCCGGCTCCCCTCTGCTTGATCTGTCCCTGCTTTTCTGCCTCCTGCGCTGTTTTGTCCTGAGTTCACACGCCGCGCACTGCCGACTTTTTCTCTCCGCAAGGTAAGAAGACCGCTCTTTGTCTCAAAAAAAATCGGTGACAAAAGGGGCACAGCACCGCTCTCCCACAGGACGTGACCGGCTGCCAAAGTCGCGTGTCCACACAAGTCGACTTCCACAAGTGGGGTAAACCAGCGTAGGAGAAAAACACCAGCCGAAGAGGGCGAAGGAAGAACAAATGCCGTCTCCGACAAGTTCATCTCAGATGCAATATTCTGCATCCAATCCGCATCTTCGGCTAGCCCCCCAATCGCACCAAACACACACACTGCAGCAGGATTACCGCGAAACGCAGTAGAGGTAAAGCTATCCACATGAGCAAAAAGCACGCGCTCCTTCTTACTTTTCACGAATTCCTCCCCTGCACGCCCCCTACCTCGGAGCTAATCAGATTTCCATAAGCTGCTCGCAAAGCCTGGACCCAGACGACAGCGCGTCACCTTGGAGTCCTCTTCCGTCTCATTTACTTCCGATCACGATACGTCCAACCTGCTTTACACGGCAAGACAATCGCGACGCGCGATTTCGCGCGCGCGTCGTTCCGCGGCGCGGATACGACGCAGCCGCCGTCTTTCTCGCTCCGAAGTACCACCCCAAATCCCGAACTTCTCGCCTTTCTCCAAGGCGTATTCAAGACAGGCCGCACGAGCCTTGCAACTCGCACAAAGCGCCTTTGCTTCGCGTGTAGAGGCTCCTCGTTCTGGAAAGAAAATGTCGGGATCAATCCCGACACAATTTGCGGTTGTCTGCCACCCCAAATCAAGCTGGGTTATTGGAAGACCGTCTCCTGTCACTGTCTCGATCACGTGCATTCGCCGTATCCCTATTTCCTTTGCTCTTGCCCGGCATAAAGTGAGCGCAGCACTCTAAATGTAGACAATACGATATTGTATATCTAATTGTTTGGTGAGTGAAAAAATTTCCCCACAAGGTCCACAAAGTGTCAAAAACTAGAATGGAAACGGGTTCACGAAGCTCCCACTGTTACCGACATTCTCTGAAAAAGAACACGTCCGCACCAGCAGACAAAACCGCAAGGGAGTCGTGAAGAATGCAAGATATTCTGCATCTCGAAAAAAACGCCTCACATCTTTGCGTCAATCACGAAGACCCCAAAAAAAATCCACACCGGTGTCCCCGCTCCCAGTTCACTCCTTTCGCGCCGCCCGCTTCCCCCTACAGGAGCGCCCTGCATTTGCGCTCCAAATGTTCATTTGCTTCCCCGAAATAACTGCATTCATGAAAACTCGACGATTTGCTTTCCACATGTCAGAAGACATTCCATGTGCCCAGCTTCAAAAAAGAGATACGAAAAAACCACAGACCGTTGTTCCCTGACAGCGAACAGCGCAAACCGCACTCGCTTTTCTAGTCACCATCGCGGCACTTGAATACCGCTTCACCTGTGCATTCAAGCCTGTTCGCATCAAGCTTTCAAGAGAGAAGTGGTGACTCAACTACTTTCCGCGCACAAAACAAGGGCAAATTCCCTATATAACATCACCAAAAGTAGTTAATTCCCTATCACCGCAATGTCTTACACAAACCAAGTATTCCCACAAAACATGCCGACCCTTGAAAAAAAATACGGAAAAATTTCAATACAGCTATAGTGGGCGGAAATATCCCTCTCTCAACGCCACCGCTCTCAACCCGACCTCGCGCATGCCTCATTTCACCCGGCAGCACGACGGCGGTCTACACGCTTGTTCTCCAAGAAATCCACCAAAACATACTCACCCAAAGATTCTGGCGTTGTGAAAAATGCCCGCCCATGATTCAGTTCAGTCACACGCTCCACAAAACGCCGCAAAGAACTCGACGCGTCGAGCATAAACACATTGATACGAATATCTTCACGAGTCACACGCCCCACCTCCGCCAGCGTTAAGGCAATCGTTTCAGGCGTGGGTGGATACGAAAAATGCGGCTGCCCATTTTCAACATGCGCGGTGGGCTCACCATCAGTAATCATGATGATCTGTTTCGTTGTCGCCGCCTGACGAACCAACATCTGACGGGCCAGCATAAGCGCATGATGCATATTGGTGCCGTAGACAAAGTCGAAAGATGCCTTTGGTAAATCTTTCGCTTCAATCTCCCTCGCAACCTCACTAAACCCAACAATTCCCAAGTAATCGCGCGGAAACTGAGAGCTAATCAGGGCGTGCAGCGCCATCGCCACTTTTTTCGCTGGAACAAAATTATCTCGCATCGGCATGGACATAGAGAGATCGAGCAGCAAAACAGTAGAGGTACGCGTCACCCGCTCTGTCTCCTCAATTTCAAAGTCCTCTGGCCGTATTCGCACAGGAGAACCAGGACCATTACGCATGACGGCATTGCGTATTGTCTTTCCTACATCCAGCAGAAAAGGATCACCAAACTGATAGGCACGACTCGTATATGCTGACTCACCCAACATTCCCCGGTGCACTTCTGGATGATCACCGAGTCGGTCCTTCTGCAGTTTTTTAAACAAATCCTGCAGAGCATTCTCTCCAATCCTCCGCATCCCTCGCGGAGTAAGTTGAAACTGTCCATCCTTGTTCTCAATAAGGCCTGCCGCCTCCAGTTCACGCGCAATGCGTTGCAACTGTTCCAAGCTGCGCGCCGAATCCTCTCCCAGAAGATTCTCGATCTGTTCCGGGTCAATCTCGGAGAGCAGATTGGGATCTCCCCCACGAGTCATAAACTTTTCAAGATCGTCCATCTGTGACAAGGCATCCATCATCTGAAGGCCGCCTTGCATGTCCAAAGGCTGATTCCCACGAAAACCGGGATCCTTATCCCAGGGCAGACCGGGAAAAGCTTCCCGCAACAGCTGTCCCAGCTCATTTGCCTGCCAGGACAAATCCATGTCCTCCATCATGGCGTCCATGACTGATTCGAACTCTTGACGTTGTTCGGGCGTCATGGACGCAAGAAGCTGCTGCATAGCGGCCATATTGCGCGCCATGTTCATAAGAAGCTCATCGAGGTCTTTCGGGTTATCCGGAAAAAACTCCCCATGTTTGCGCATGAACTCATCGAAGTCCGGGGTTTCCCCTTGCGCGCGCTGACGCAGCATCTCATTGAGATCCGCCATCATGTCTTTCATCGCCTGCATCTGCTCCGGCGACATGTCGCGAATACCCTCGGTGAGATTACGAGAAAACTGCTCCATGAACTGCTGCTTGAGATCTTCTTGCAGTTCAGCAAAGCTTTGACGGGCATCATCGTCCATGAAATCATAGTTCTGCAAAGAACGCAGACGACCACCCGCGTCATCAGGCATTTGGTGCAACGATTCAAGATGCTCAAGACCCTGATCAACTTTTTCTTTACTCGGGTCTTGCGATAGTTGTTGCTCTATGCCCGTCTCTTCGAGACGCGTCACATCATCAAGCCGTTCTTTAATTTCCTGCAGGACACCTGACGTATCGTACGTCTGCAAAAACTCCTGACGGCGCTCTCGTAGACGTTCCAGCATCTCACGTAGGCCTTGCACACGCTGACCGTCTGCTTCAAACCCTTGGTAAAGCAGGCGGCGCAACGCCGCCTGCAAATCCCCATGCTGCACTAGATCATCAGTAATCTCATGCAAAAGGCCCTCGGCGTCAAAGTCAGGAACGGCTTGCGTGCCATCCCACGCAGAATAAGTAAACTGCCCTTTCTGCCGTTTCTGCCCAAAGAACCCCATGGCCACTTGCCTCTCTACGGGGAGCAACACTCCCAAGCCTCTGCTCTTGCAAAGACTTCTTCGATAGCATTATTGGGAGGAATAGGAGAGCTTCCCCTCTACCCCGCTCTTGTTGAGACGCTTGGAGAGATGCAGCCCCTCCAAGATGAGCTCAAGTGCCGATGCCGCGCTCCCAGGCGACTCTCCGCCTATTCGGCTCAAAACCTCAGGGAAACCCGGCACGCCTGCCACCTGATCAACCAAAGATTTCGCGGGCATCAAAGCATCGACTTCTATTGACAATTCACCTTTGTTCACCGCATCAAGCAGCGGACGTACATCCTCGGCACTGACTGTCATCCGGTAAACGGCAAGAATGGCCTTCGCGACAAGCTTCTCGAAAAGCTCGCTTTCTCGACCATCGTCGAAGGATTCGATTTCAATTTTCCCGGCAGTAGAAGGAACAAGTGCGCCGAGATCGCTCACACGTGGGACAACTTCAGTTTCCCCGCAACGCACGGACCGCCGTAACGCGTTCGCTTCCAAAGATTCCTGGTTAGCAATAGTCATGCGCACAGAAACTCCAGAACGTTGATTTACGCTCGGGTTACTCCGTGCCAGCTGAGAGATTTCCGCAATGATCCTGTCCATAAAATTGGGCACACGCAAAAAACGGCTTCCCGTAGAAAGAGGCCGTCGTTCCGCGTGCACAATTTCCATTTCCAGATCAGTCTCAAGCGGATAGTGAGTACGGATCTGCGACCCAAATCTGTCTTTCAGAGGGGTAATGATACGACCGCGATTGGTGTAGTCTTCCGGGTTCGCAGATGCCATAAGGAACACGTCGATTGGCAAGCGAATCTTATAACCACGGATCTGCACATCCCGCTCTTCAAGGATGTTCAAAAGACCTACTTGAATACGCTCAGCCAGGTCAGGCAGCTCATTAATCGCAAAAATACCGCGGTGCGTACGAGGGATCAACCCATAATGCAGGGTCAATTCATCGGACAGATAACGTCCCTCCGCCACCTTGATAGGATCAACCTCACCAATCAAGTCGGCAATAGAAATGTCGGGAGTCGCAAGTTTCTCCCCATATCTTCGATCACGAGGAAGCCAATCAATTGGAGTTTCATCGCCTTTCTCCGCAACCAGTTCCTTGGCGTAAGCGCTTACTGGATCAAAAGGATCATCATTGATCTCTGACCCTGCGATCACGGGCAACTCCGGATCCAACAAGTTCACGAGACTCCGGATGATACGGCTCTTGGCCTGACCACGTTCTCCAAGAAAAATAATGTCATGCCCGGCAAGCACTGCATTCTGCACTGCGGGTAACACTGTGTCGTCGTATCCGAACACACCTTCAAAGAGAGGGTCCGAAGCCTCCAGCCGCCGAAGAAGATTCCTGCGCATCTCTTCTTTGACGGGAAGACTTTCCCAACCAGACTCCCGTAATTCCCCAAGTGTTGTCGCTGCATTCCCTGTCATCTTCTTGAGCCTACCGTTCGACTAGGCGTTATTGCACGAAAAGCCCCGAGAAGAAACCTGCTGCTCCAGAAAAAACCGGGCACTTCCCCTCTAGAAGAATCCCACTAGAGGCCAACAAAATCTCAAGTGAACAAGAAAGCAACCGAGACCTCTTACAGACCAGGGAGGTTTGGTGATCCCACTCCGCGAGCGATGGAACAAGCCCGCACGCTTACGCACACTTCTAAACCGTGCTCATACGCGCGCACGACGTCCCTCGCGAAACGGAGCAGATTCCAAAGACCCTACGCACATCGAGGCATGTTCCCAATGTGCAAATCCAGCTTCTCAGGTGGGATTCCACACACAAGGATGCCCTGTCTGCGCTGCTCTTCACGCCATACAAAATGCTTCCAGCCCCGTACACCGCGCCACTTCTGCGAGAACGGCCGGAGGGAAAAACACCACGTCGGTCTTCTGCGTGCTCGTCTTTCAGGAAAACGGCATCTGGGACGCCTCACAAGTCTTGTGGCAAAACTCTCTCACCAACACACACGCGGACTGCAATACGGACTTTGCGCTGGACCCTTCCCTGGCCTCTCCCGCGCATCTTCCGCATATTTTTTTTCCCGATCGCGCAGACACACCCCCACAAAATCCCCTCTCCACGTCCAACTCTCCCCCTCTGCCACACAGACTGACAAGCGACACAGAACAAGACGCCCTGTGTCTCATGGACGCCATCAGCGCCCTGTCCAGCAAACTCACCCGCAACGAAATTGCTGCAACCGCCTGCCGGCATATCCGCAAAATAAGTCACAGCGATTATGCTGCCCTCTTACTCAAAGACCCCGAAGGGCATCTCTGCGTCACGGGAGCCAACCCGAGAGAACCACATCCCGGACCTGTCGATACACCTTTTTTCTGTTCTGCAGCACACGCGATCACGTCAGGAAAAACCGTGATCGAACGCTTGCCAAACAAGCTGGTTCTTGCCGTTCCCCTGCGCGGGATCAGTGACCAAGAGGGTGCTCTGCAAATCGGTTTTTCTCTGCAAGACCCCAATCCCGACAAACGCATTGTAGAGTTGTGCGAAGCAATCAGCACACAAACAGGCATCGCGCTGACACGGGCATTACGCGCGGAAGAGTTCGAACGGCTCGCCCACACAGACCCTTTGACAGGTCTCCCCAATCGCCGCAAACTCCTTGTCCAGCTTGAGGAAGCAGCCACACAGGCAACACGCGACCAGACTTCACTCAGTGTCGCCATGATTGACATGGACCACTTCAAGCAATACAACGACATATATGGCCACGATGCCGGCGACCAGCTTCTCTGCTCGTTTGGCAGCTTTCTCATACAAGAACTCACAGCAAGTCCTGTTCCCGGATGCTTCGGCGCGGTTGCCGGACGCTATGGCGGCGAGGAATTTCTGCTTTGCTTCCCCACAACAAAGGAAATCGCGACAACAGCAACCCAGCACCTACTCAATAAATGGCGGGAAAACCCCACCAGAACGACATTTAGTGCAGGCGTGAGTGCGCACCGACAGGGAGAATCCATGAGAGAACTTGTGAAACGGGCCGACATTTCCCTGTACGAAGCGAAAAAAGTCCGCAACCAAGTGACGACAGCGTGACAACAGCCAGAAGCTCACGACGTCCTCGCTGCATCACATGCTCCGCCGTCATACCTCCCGGCGGTCACAAACCAGGAAAAACCTTTTTCGTAACAGCTCGAATACCGCTCCACACAAAACAGCGTTTTGAGAAAAGCACAGCACACGCTGTATCCGTTCCCATTTGCCGTTACACACCGTGACACAGCCTCCACCAAGGTAGGTACCTACAAAGTTCTCGATGCTCCGCTTCCCTGCGCCAAGAAGGTCACGCCGACGCCTTCCCAGCATCGCTGCCTACTTCAGGCTATCCGCCAAAGTTCTCGATGCTCCGCTTCCCTGCGCCAAGAAGGTCACGGCAACGCCTTCCCAGCATCGCTGCCTGCTCCATAAGCGTTTCTATCTCTTGCAATTTTGTTGTCTCGCTCAATCTCGCTTCAATCACCCAAAGATCTTCCAAAGCTCGCTCAAACGAATCCTCCACGTTTTCCATGAAGTCCTGCCTCCATTCGCGGCACCACTGGTCCGAGCGGTCGCGACGGCCCACCGTGAGCCATCCTAACGTCCATCCTACGATGACCAGGCCAAGCACGCTCCCCCATACAAACGAATCAGTTTGTGAAGCGAGAAATCCCACCGTGAGAAAAGAGGTGAACAAAAGCAGTGCAACAAGGCGGCGCATGCTCGCCCCAGCTTGACGCGCCCGCTCGTCCCCTGCAATTTTCGCAGCTTCAATTGCGACTCGCACTTCTTCGTACCCACCGCGCGCCAATTCGTAACCTTCAGCGGCCCGCGTCACAACCGCGGCCTCTGCGCGCGCAAGCTGTTCTTGCGATGTTGCGAGCAATTGTAAAACGAAAGCCCCGACCTCTTCTGCACTTTCACGACGAAGGTACGCAACGTCTTCCGCAAGACAGGGACGAGATGCCAGGAGTCCAGTCACCACCGGGACATCGCACAGTGCCACTGCCCGCCCTACAGCTTCCGAGTCAAAAGCCGCATACTGCCAAGGATCCCCGGCATCGCGCACAAGAAGCACGAGATGAGGAGACCCCAGACCAGCCTCGACAATCGCCTCTTCTACTTCCTCAATGGCATTATTCCCAAAAGGCTTCGCGTCATAAACAGTAACGTCCAAGCAGTAAGGAGAATCCTCAAACATCTGTAGCACTGTATGCACTGAGTCGGAAGAATTTTCTCCAATAATCGCCACACGCGTGGGGGCAGCGGGAAGAAGCCGTTCGCTCTGCACTTCGCACAAGCACTCTCCCACCAGACGCTCACGTGCTGCCTCACGTTCGCCGAGAAGTACATCTATCGTGGCAACCGGGTACAGGTCATCCATACGCAATTCAATGCGCCGCTTCTCCGGCTGATACTCCAATCTGCCGCCAATCACCACAGGTTGGCCGCAAGAAACTAATTCCTCCAGAACAAAATTCTCGCTGTCCAGCACACGCCGACATTTCGCCACAACTCGCTCATATCGCATTCCATTCAAATAGACAATGAGGTCACTTGACTCTTCAAAGTCCCCACCTGACGATGTATGTAGCTGGAATGCCACCCAACCTTCATCGTATGTGCATTTCCCCACTTCACCGCGGATAACAAGTTGCTCTGGGAACATGCTGGGCATCTTCTGGGCAACAAACCGATGCACATCAGCAACTTCGAGGACATCCCGAGCAGCCCGTTCCATGATCTCCATCTAACGTGTCGCCCTCCCCGGTTCGCACACTGTCCACAAAAAGACTTTTCCATTCTCTCCACGCATCTTTTCCAAAAATGCCAGTTTCCGCAATGCAAAAGCAAAAGCATGGGGCCTGAGAAGAAAAACCTTAAAACTCCCTAGAAAGGCACAGGTGAGAAACGGACAAGAAAAATACCACCTACGAAAAATTTTACCTGGCATCCCTGCCATCATTCTCACCAACCCACAGGGATGCATATCGATATAAGTATAAAGGACATCTTTCAACAAAAAACGCTCTCTCCTCATTTTTCGTCAGCCTCAAGGCCTCCCCATGAGAGAAACAAGTCGACAAAAACTCAGCAATCATACCCACCCACCAGCACTTTCTGACAAAGGCGTCCATAATCCAGGAATCCCTACAGAAAATGCCAAAGTTAGAGAAACCCCCCCTTCTGCTCCGGGAGAATAATGGGCGATAACGGGCCCACAGGGTTGCGGAAAACCAGCTATCGACAGCCACTCGTCCTGAAAGTCCAGCACAGTTGCTCGGTACAGGGGTAACTCATTATAGTCTAAACATCCCACATACATACCTTTATGGATACCTTGTGCTGAGCGTCCATAAAACCGGCGTCTTGTCATCAACCAGTGTTCCAAAACCGAAAGCTGTCCAGACTTACACAAGTCGTCCACTTCGAGTACACCCGAACTCACCGAACCACGATGTCGGGGGCCTTGCCGCTTCGACTCATAGGCAAAAGTCCCACGCTCAACCACTATCAAAGTCTTGGACCATAAGCAAGGGAGTCCCGCAACAAGACGCGCCATCACCGCCAAGCTGAAACGATCCACATCCACGGAGAAAAACCACAAACCAGGCTCTCCGTCAGGACCACGCACGTACGTCCGCAAATCAGTCTGGAAGAACTGCACAAAACGAGAATGAGAACGAGAAAAAAGTCGGGGCGAGGTGAGCGTCATCATATGAGGAACTAATCCCACATAGGCAAGACCATCAAAGGTCTCTAGTCTGACATTCTTCGGCAAGTGACGTTGCACATCAATCGCCCGAAAAGGCCAATGCAGAAATCCCACTTTGTCGAGCTGCCCACACAGAAAAAACCGATTCCCGCGCCAGACCAGCCCCTTGCCAGCCTGATCAACTCCCTCAGGCTGCATAACATGAAAAGAATCTGACGACGCGATCACAGCATGTGGCAGCATTCCAGGACCTCTCCGATCCCGTAAGGCACAGATATCTCTTCGGTACGAGAACTTAGAACGGGAACAAAGTAAAAACTGGCCGATCACACCCCAGGCATGAAAACACAGCCTCCAGCTCTCAAACTAGTCAGGCTCGTGCGCCGCCAACAGACTAATCTCATTTTCGGCGTCTTCGTTTTGACCGTTTTTTTTCCCGAGAAGCCGCTTTTCGCCGTTCCCGCTCGTCAGACAAGACTTCATCCTCCACATCAGCAAGCGTCTCGCGCAATGCCTCGAGAACGGCCTGTGAGTCGGCGTCATCGAAAGAAGGTTCGTCGTCTTGTTGCGGCCCCAAAGACCCAAATGTAAATCCCGACGTATCCAGCTTGCGCTTCTCGAAATAAAGACAACGGGATGGGCAGGAAAGTGGCGCATCCGGCGCAACATCAAGACTGCACGATTCGACTTTCTCACCATTTTTTACAGTGCGTCGATGATAATGACGGCAGTCTTTGTGCATGCTCATCGTGTCATCACATCTCCGAAAACAATACCTGTGCGACCTGAAATCATACTCATTCGAGAAGACCCGTTCCACAAACAGGCACACTGGTCAAGCATGATAATAGGCCATTCGCCACACTCTCCCACGCTACTGTTCGCAAGCAGCGAACTTCATAACATTCGAGACCACACTCAGCGACCTGGTAAAGGAACTGACTCCAGACTAATGACTATATCGCTCATTTCTCCCCCATTTTGAGCGAAGACTTCTCGCAACATCATATTCTCCTATAGTATCCACTCACTTCACACCTTCCGCGTGAGGTTTTCTCGTCTTCTTCGTCACAAAGTCTCTTTATAAAAAGAACTTCTGCACAGAGAAAACCTCTTCTCTCATCATTCCATCACCAGAAATCACATATGTGTCATCATTTTGTTGACATCAGAGCAAGAAAAGTCTGATTCTTTTCCCATGCCAATCCGCTCAAATCATTTGGAAGCAAAAGGGCGGGCGACCATGGAAAATATCCTCGTTGCCGCCCGAAAAGTCTTCGTGAGAAAGGGTTTCGCGCGCGCCACCGTAGACGACATCACTGCAATCGCGAAAGTCGCCCACGGTACTTTCTACCGCTATTTCCGCAATAAACAAGACGTACTCGCCGCACTCGTATCTGAAGCAAGCGACACAGTGGCACTCCCCCGTCATGACTGGGGAGAAGCCGATCTGTACGAAACAATACGTGGTGATATTACTATATTCTTCGAGAGATACCACCAAAATCCCGACTTAGTTCGCATATGGACCGAAGCCGCAAGTCACGATAAGAAAATCGCCGAAACACGTCGAAAAATCCGCGAGTCTTTTGTACAAAGCGTGCACAAGGCTATTACTGAATACACATCTGCAGGACACATCCCCCCGCTTGATGCCGACATCGCAGCTCGCGCTCTTACAAGCATGCTGGACCATTTTGCGTATGTGTGGTTTGTAGAAGAAGAACGAGACGAGAGCATCGACGACGTCGCGCATACAGTCGCTCTACTGTGGAGTCGCAGCCTCGGCGCCCCGACTCCGTCTACCTAAAAAACGGGCCGCCAGACGCTTTGTGCTGTCTGGCGGCCTCAAACAACTACGTATGGCCATTACCCGAAACACGGCAAAGCCCGCTGCCAAGCGCAGCGATATCCCAACAAACAAGGAGACAAGCTCGATCACACACAACAATCCGCAAAATCGAACTCAACGGACACGTTTGACACAGCAGCTCAACACGCAGCTCGACCAAGCACCGGAGATACACTTCGCCATCACACAGCCATTGGGGAAATGGTTACAACGACAGCATCACAGCAAACTCGCGACATCCGACTGTTTCGCGCGCACGGCGTCTGCTGCCCCCTTCAGGTTCCCGAGCTCCTCACCAGTCAGGTCAAGCTCAACGATCTCACGCACTCCGCCCGCTCCCAACAGCGCGGGAACTCCAAGATAGACGTCACTAATTCCATACTCTCCTGTAACCCACGCACACACCGGCATTTGTACGCCAGAATCCGTGATGACTGCCTGCACCATCGCAGCAGCGGCAGATGACGGCGCGTAATATGCCGACCCTGTTTTGAGCAGGCCGACAATCTCGGCGCCACCATCGCGCGTCCGCTGCACCAAAGCATCGATTGCGTCAGAAGAAAGCACGTCGGGAAGCGGTTTTCCCCCGACTTTGCAGGCCGAAGGCACAGGTACCATCGTATCCCCGTGACTTCCCAGAGTAAGCGCCTGTACTTCCCGCGCGGGGACACCACACTCCCACGCGATAAAAGTTGTGAAACGGGCAGTATCCAGCATGCCGGCCTGTCCCAGGACACGGGGATGCGCCAGACCAGTGACTTGCCGGCAAAGGGCGGTCATTTCATCAAGGGGATTGGAAACCACAATAAAAACTGCATCCGGGCTTCCGTCGAGCACTTTTCTCGACACGTCACCCACTATCTTGGCGTTGACTTCGAGCAGGTCCATACGGCTCATGCCGGGCTTCCGAGGCAAACCAGCCGTGATCACCACCACATCAGAACCAGCAGTCTTCTCATAGCCATCAGACTGACCGACCACGAGAGTGTCAAAACCCTCAATCGCACCAGACTGATTCATATCGAGCGCGATGCCTTCAGGAAGTCCCTCGACAATGTCGGTCAAGACAACCTCTTGCACAATATCCATTTCAGCCAAACGCTGGGCTGTCGTGGATCCATACTTTCCCGCGCCAACAACAGTAATTTTGCTCACGATGGAACTCCTGTAATGGGGAGATGCCCTTCACTTCATAGAGAAAGCAGGCAGAGATCTTCATTGTAGGTATCTCACGGAAAGGAGGAGACTCGATACACTCCAAGAACACACATCATGCCTCCTGCACAATTTTTCCCTTCGCCTCCCTCCGCTCTTGCCTACCTCTCCCACCAGCATTATGAACCCTTTCAGCCCGACCATCACACAGCAAACAAAAAACATCACAAAGAGTAAGCACACTGCTATTTTTCGCTTTGTTTTCCCCAGAAAAATGCCTCCGCACAAGCCTGCATGCGCCTCCCTACCAGAAATCTCAAATCTCGAAAATCACCGCACCCCTACACGGCTCCACCCGGTCCAACCCTCGCTACAGCAGGACATCCTTCCCCATTCTCTCCTTCCTCCGCACTTCTCCAGGTAAGGTGATTACCTGCCGTCCCTTTTGGGGATTCCACCGGACAGTCCTCTTGTCCCTCGCCCAAAGGTCGCTCAATCAAAAGTCCCTCAACAAAAGGCCGCCCGATGCCCGAAACCTTCCGCGTTGAAACCGACTCAAAAGGGCCGATCGAAGTGCCCAACGATAAATACTGGGGCGCTCAAACCCAACGGTCTCTTGGCTTCTTCTCTATTGGAGAAGAGCATATGCCGCTCAACATCATGTATGCCTTTGGCATTTTGAAAAAGGCGTGCGCCGAAACCAACAAGGAATTCGGTTTTCTTCCCGATGATGTCGCAGAGCTGATTTACACAGCATGCGACGAGGTCATTGCAGGAAAACTCGATGAGCATTTTCCCCTCTACGTTTGGCAAACAGGTTCCGGCACCCAATCCAACATGAATGCCAACGAAGTCATTTCCAATCGCGCCATTGAAATGGCAAACGGGAAACTCGGATCAAAAACTCCAGTCCACCCGAATGACCATGTCAATATGTCGCAGTCATCCAATGACACCTTTCCGACTGCGATGCACATCGCAGCCGCAATCCAGATCACGGAAGGACTGCTCCCGGCAGCCACCTGCCTCCGCGACAGTTTGCATGCAAAAAGCGAAGAGTTTGCCGACATTGTCAAAATAGGGCGCACCCACCTTCAGGACGCAGTACCTCTGACGCTCGGACAAGAGTTCTCCGGTTACACCGCACAGCTTGACGCCGGCATCGAACGCATACAAGTAGTACTGTCAGGCATCTACGAGCTTGCCATTGGCGGGACTGCCGTAGGTACAGGACTCAACGCCCCTGCCGGTTTCGGCGAAAAAGTGGCGCAGAAAATCGCCAAGGCGACAGGGTTGCCTTTTGTATCGGCACCCAACAAATTTGCAGCTCTCGCCGCGCATGATGCCATCGTCATGGCGAGCGGCGCCCTGAAAACGCTCGCTTGTTCACTGCTAAAGATCGCCAATGACATCCGCTGGCTCGGCTCAGGCCCACGCAGTGGTCTCGGCGAAATTATTCTCCCTGCCAATGAGCCTGGTTCTTCGATCATGCCCGGAAAAATAAACCCCACCCAGTGTGAGGCAATGAGCATGGTCTGCTGCCAAGTGATAGGGAACGATACCGCCATCGCCATGGCAGGATCCCAAGGAAACTTCGAGCTCAATGTCTACAAGCCGGTCATGATCTACAACCTTTTGCAGTCGATCCGCCTCTTGAGTGACGATTGCCATAAATTCCGGGAATTCTGCGTTGAAGGTATTGAGGCGAACCGTGACCGGATGACAGAACTTGTGGAACGGTCATTGATGCTCGTGACCGCGCTGAGCCCCAAAATCGGCTATGACAACGCTGCAGCCATTGCCAACAAAGCACTCGAAGACAATCGAACCCTACGAGAAGTAACAGTAGAGAGTGGATTCCTCACTGGCGAAGAATACGACACGATTGTCCAGCCACACCGCATGATCAGTGCAAAACCTGCGGAATAAACCCGCCACACAGCAAAGACCAACAAACCCACAGATAGGCTGCAAAGCCTTGAGGCTTTCCGAGAAGGGACGCCTCAAGGCTTTTTTGTTCAGGCCAATGCCTGTGCCGTCTTTCCGTCTCTCATGAGAAAGCGGAGGTCGAAAGCAGGGACCCGTGACACGAGAAATAAAGACGCGAGCGTCGCTTGCGTTCCTAGAGACGCTCGATCATCGCTTCGGCAAACTGGCTTGTTTTCACTTCAGTCGCATTATCCATGAGCCGGCCAAAGTCATATGTCACAATACGGTCTTTGATGGTCTGCCCAAGGCTCTGCAGAATCAGATCCGCGGCTTCTTGCCACCCCATGTATTCCAGCATGAGCACACCGGACAAGATGAGAGAACCAGGGTTCACTTTGTCCAGGCCGGCATATTTCGGGGCAGTGCCGTGCGTCGCCTCAAAAATAGCATGGCCTGTCTGGTAATTAATGTTCCCACCAGGAGCAATACCAATGCCTCCCACCTGGGCTGCCAAGGCATCCGAGAGGTAGTCCCCGTTCAGATTCGTCGTGGCGATCACATCAAATTCACGCGGTCGGGTCAGAACCTGTTGCAGCGTAATGTCAGCAATGGTGTCTTTGACCAGGATCTTGTTTCCCGGATCACCACCGCAATCCTCCCATCCAACTGCAACATCGGAGAATTCTTCCCGCACAAGTTCGTAGCCCCATTTCTGGAAGGCACCCTCCGTGAACTTCATAATGTTCCCTTTATGAACAAACGTCACAGAGGAACGGTTATGGTCAACGGCATACTGCAAAGCTGCCCGAATATGCCGGCGCGAGCCTTCACGAGAAATAGGCTTAATGCCGATACCGGACTCTTCTCTGATCTTCCAGCCGAATTCCTCCGTCAGGTACTGCCGCAGCTTCTCTGCCTCTTTGGTTCCTGCTTCAACTTCCATCCCCGCATAGACGTCCTCGGTGTTCTCTCGAAAGATCACCATGTCCACATCTTGAGGTCGTTTCACGGGAGAGGGCACGCCTTCAAACCAGCGCACTGGACGCAAGCAAACATACAGGTCCAGAATTTGCCGCAAGGCCACGTTCAATGAACGAAACCCTCCTCCCACAGGAGTGGTCAAAGGGCCTTTAATTCCCACGAAATAAGTGCGAAACGCCTGGACTGTCTCTTTTGGCAGCCAGTCACCTGTCTCGTCGAATGCTTTTTGCCCAGCCAGAACTTCTTTCCACGCGATCTTGCGCTTCCCGCTATAGGCCTTCGCAACTGCAGCATCAAACACACGGACAGATGCCGCCCAAATATCTGGGCCGGTTCCGTCACCTTCCACGAAGGGAATAATTGGCTCTGCGGGCACTTCCACCCCACCTTGGGCGTTCAATATGATGGCGTCAGCCATGGTGCTCCTTTGCCTCATTCAGGTGACTTTGTCTATACCATCATCGTCACCAGCCCTCGCGACCACAAAAGTCCAGGGCACAAAACAATGACTCGCTCAGTTCTTTACGCACGGCGATTTCTCAAAGTCTCTCAAGATCACTCAAGATCGTTCAGTGTCGAAAATGCCGTTCAGGGGCGTGTATCAACGCCACATCCAGTTCATCGGCAGCAGCAACCACTTCGTCGTCCCGTTTTGATCCAGACGGTGCCACAACCGCTTTCACTCCCGCGGCAACACAGGCATCCAACCCGTCGCGGAACGGGAAAAAAGCATCACTCGCAGCGACGCCTCCTATCGCACGACCGTCGGCCTTGCGTGTCGCCAAATCAGCCGCATCCACCCGACTCTGCTGCCCAGAACCAATCCCGAAAGCCTGCCGGCCTTTGGCTAGAACAATGGCGTTGGAGCGCACATGCGCCGTTACCTGCCATGCAAAATTGAGGTCGGCCCATTGCTCCAGCGTCGGTTCCTTTTTTCCCGCAACCCGCCACCCTTCCAGCGACACACTGTCGAAATCCTGCACGACAAACCCACCGGAAAGACGTTTCATATCGAAACCCTGTGGCGACCACGCAACAGGAGCTTCGAGCACACGCAAATTCGGCTTTTCCGCCAAGCGTGCTCGTGCTGCAACGGTATATCCGGGTGCCACAACCGCCTCAATGAAAGTTTCGAGCAATTTTACAGCAGTATCTTCTTCAACAATCGCGTTGAGCGCGACCACACTGCCAAAGGCCGAAAGCTCATCGCAGGCACGAGCCGCAATATAGGCTTCGGGAAGTGAGATGGCTTCTGCCACTCCACAGGGCATTGCGTGCTTCATGACAACTGCAGCAGTCTCCTCAAACTCCCGCACCAACCGCCACGCGGCTTCCACATCCCACAGGTTGTTAAAAGAAAGCTCTTTGCCTCCATGTTGCACCATTTTATGCAGCCAGCTATCAGTAAAAGGGTCTAGGTAAAGCGCCCCAATCTGATGCGGGTTTTCTCCATAGCGGAGCCGGTCAGCGCGCCGCAAGGGAAGAAAGAGCTGTTCAGGAAGGGCTTCGTCCTTTGTGAGCCATGCACTGACCCCCGAGTCATAGGCAGCCGTGAGAGCAAAAGCGGCCTTCGCATTCTCCAGTCGTGTCTCAAACGAGACATGCCCATCATTATTTTCCAGTTCATGCAACAAGCCCTGATACCGACAGGGATCAATCACAACACACACATCTGCAACATTTTTCGCAGCAGCTCGCACCATAGCGGGGCCACCAATATCGATCATCGAGAAAATCTTGTCGACGGAAGCATCAGGATCCGCAACTGTCTCCTCAAATGGATACAGGTTCACCACCACAAGATCTATCGTTTCGATTTGCAACCGCTCTAAATCAGCAATATGTTCCGGATTACTCCGCACTGCAAGAATGCCACCATGCACACGCGGATGTAAGGTCTTTACCCTCCCTCCAAGAATTTCCGGCGCCCCGGTAACAGACTCAACCTCCGTGACAGAAATATCGGCGTCACGTAAAATGCGTGCTGTTCCTCCCGAAGAAAGAACTGTCACATCCATTTGGACGAGGCCACGCGCCAAATCCACTACCCCTGTTTTGTCCCAGACGCTCAACAGCGCTCGGCGCACTCGCACCGGCTGACCCTTCATGCTTTCTCGCTCTCTCGACATCATCCCCTCTCAAACGACTGCAGCAACACAACTACAGACGCTGAACAAGGGCACTTTAAAACAACATTCTTTCCGCTTTCCGCACACTCCCCATCATGAGGAAAGCCCAGGTGCCGGCAGCCGGATAACCCGACGGCCTTCCACTCGATACAAACCATCTGCCCAATCAGCGAGTACTTGGGGAAAAAGCTGGTGCTCTACTTCTTGGAGACGCGCCCGCAACGAAGCCGCATTATCTTCTGACAACACATCTACTGCCATTTGCGCGACGATAGGCCCATGATCCACTTCCTCATCGATCAAGTGAATAGTGACCCCCGTCACCCTCACTCCATACTCCAATGCCTGCTCAACTGCGTGCGCGCCACGAAAAGCGGGAAGAAGAGCTGGATGCGTATTCAACACTGCGTGAGGGAATGCCTCAATGATCTCACTGGTCAAAATTCGCATAAAGCCAGCCAGGGCCACTAGTTCGACATCATACGCCTGCAGTATCCGGGTAATCGAAAGAGTAAAGAGACTGCGATCTCCCCCACATGACTCCCAAGTCACTATCTCGGTTGGCACCCCCTGCGCCTGAGAACGCGCCAAAGCGCCACACCCATCAACATCTGTAAGAACGAGAACCACTTCAAACGGACCAGCAGACTTCGCCGCGTCAAGAATTGCTTGAAGATTTGTTCCTGTTCCTGAAGCGAGCACTGCTGTTCGGACCATGGTCACCAAGATAGCCGGGACCTCCCACTTTGACAGGAAAACCAGCGGAGACGACAACCTCAACAGAGCGCACGAATACTCACAAAAACCAAAAACCTTCTCTTGCCAAAAGCCCCTCTCCCCCCCTTCTTACGGGAGAATTCCCAAACGGATTTTCCCCCATTTTCACTACCAAAAAGCTTCCCATCATCAGGACTTCTGACCAGAAAATAAAAGAAAGATCGGGTTCACGAAAATATCTTTCCCCTGCTTCTCTATTGCAGTCTCTTTTTTATTAAAGAACCCTATATGAAGATGGTTTCCACGAATGGACCAGGGAAGTTTATCTTTGGCAGGATTTTTTCATGTTCTTTTGTTTTTTGTGTCCGAGAAGGAAAGCGCGCTGTTTTCATTAAGGGTGCATGCCACCAATGACACGAAAACCAACACACAACGAGTTCATTGCAGGCACAGGCGCTCTCGCTTGGGTTGTACGCTTTTTCTTCCCCCGGTGCACGCTGACGAGCAGCACCGTCTCCTCAACTCCTCAAGGAGAGGTGCCGTAAAACATCGGCGGGATTTACCGGCTCCCCTGCGTGACTGCAACGGCAATCGCAGCCTTTCTCTTTCTCCGCATTCAAGTTGAGCAACCAGCTGATATTCCGATATCCGACGGCAAGCTCATTTTCCTCAGCGGCGCAGCCCTCACCCGCGTGCACCACCCTTTATTGGGTTTTCTCCTCCAGCCCTCCATAGGGCCCTGGTAGAGAGACTTCTGGTGCCGCCGGCGTCGATCTCGCCATCGCCACCGGCATCGGTGTTACGGACAGCAGATTCCTCATAGAGACCGCAAACTCCAATCCTCACAAAACGGACAGGGATATCAACTCTTTTCCCTCACACAACAGATCATGCAATCCCAACCGGTATCACTTCTCAAACCTCCTCACATCTTCCTACATTTATGACAAAATACACTTACCCCACTTCACCCCTCACATGGACACCCATGCGATACCAAAAACTAAAGAGGAACGAAAAAATATATAAAACAACAATGGGCTACACTAGCGCGGCCCCTTTTGCAAAAATCTATATTTTGACAGGCGCATAAAAACTGCCACAATGGTAATATTGTCGTCAAAAGATAATAAATAGGAAGAAATAGCTTCTATATCCCTAAAACTTCATTTTCTCCCAGGGAAAATAATCCTGATTTCACTCGTGTGAAAATATTTACGTACATCGTTCTACACAACAGAAAGCACATCATATCCCATGAAACGACAACCCACTCGAAATGAATGGATCGCAGGCGGGAGCGCTCTCACTTGGGTGATCCTTTTCTACTTCCCCTGGTACACGTTCTCCCTAAAGGGTCTGGGAAGCTACACTTCTTTCAATATAAGTGGACAAGACGCCGGAGATCTCCGCTGGTTGTTCTGGCTCCTTGCCATAGCGATCACTGCCTTCCTGGTCCTGCGCATCCAAGATGCCCAATTGCCCGACCTCCCGATATCGGATGGCAGACTCGTCCTGATCGCCGGTGGAGTACTGACAGCGTTCACCGTCTTGTTTGCTTTCGTCCTGAAACCCGGTAGCGATTTCTCCGCGGCTTTCGGCCTCTATCTCTCCATCGCTGCCGCTGCAGGTGTTACGTATGGCGGATTCCTCATGGACGCCGCAAACTCTTCGCCCCACAAAGCAGACGGAGACTTCACCTCATCTCCAGGATCGAGCTGGACACCCCAGCCACCGCCTCCTCCAGGGTCACAACCTGGTTCCTCTCCCCCACCCCCCGACACGCCCCCACCCCCTCCACGCCCCCGGCAATAGACAAGCGCTACATTACAAACAACCTCGTTCCCGAGGGCAACAAACGGAAAAGCCCTTGTGACCTGCATTGGGTTGCATCACAGTATCGAGACTGATCTTTCTTCCACGGATGGCAAGACTCCTTCTCGAGCCGCAGCAACCCACAAGACTGCGGCATCGCCCGAGGCAGAAACGACAACGAACAGCGCCTATACCCCCCTCCACCACACAACGCCCCCAGTTGACAGACAAACCAGTAGCGGAACCCGTTCCAACAGGAAGAGCCACCCTTTCAAGGGTGGCTCTTCCTTGTCTATCCTTGCGTATAAAGAACAATCCTAAAAAGGTCAACCTAGCTACAGGGCACTCAAGACCATCGTCCTCGGACAGACCTCACTAGACGTATCCCGCAACACTCGTCACACTGTTCTCTCCTGCAAAGTGCACCCGGCTCGCATGCAAAGACGCAAGAAACATACGAAATCTTACAAGATACTCTTCAGCGCCCATACAGTCATTACTACCCGGCATCAGGAAAAAACACAGCACATTCCTGTCAGCAGGGATATCACCCTTGCACGAGATTTGCCATCAATTGCCCAACCTCTGTGGGGTTTCTCCCGACCTTCGCACCAGCAGCCTCCAAAGCTTCTGCTTTCGCGGCGGCCGTACCTTTGGAACCAGAAATAATGGCGCCGGCGTGTCCCATCTTCTTTCCAGCAGGCGCTTCAAACCCTGCCACATAGCCCACAACAGGCTTCGTCATTGTTTTGATGAATTCAGCGGCCCGCTCTTCTTCGTCACCACCAATCTCACCAATCATCACGACAGCCGTCGTTTCAGGATCATCTTCAAACTTCCGCAAGACGTCAATATGGTACTGTCCAATTACTGGATCGCCACCAATACCGACACAGGTGCTCTGGCCAAGGCCGTGCTGCGTCAACTCGTGCACAACTTGATAAGTCAGCGTCCCAGAACGGCTTACAAGTCCGATACTGCCTTCTTTGCAGATCTCCACAGGCATAATGCCGATATTGCACTTACCGGGACTGATGACACCAGGACAGTTCGGTCCTATCATCTCAACGCCCGTCTGCTGTAGATAGGCATACACTTCCGCCTCGTCCCTGGCCGGGATGCCCTCTGTAATACAAACAACAAGGTCAACTCCGGCATCGGCTGCTTCCAGACAGGCATCTGCAGCAAATGGCGGTGGAACAAAAACCAGAGAAGTATTCGCTCCCGTCTCGTCGACTGCTTCTCTCACACTATTGAAGACGGGAATGCCTTCAACCTCTTGCCCGCCCTTGCCGGGAGTGACACCGGCAACCACCTGGGTACCGTATGCCCGATTCCGCAAAGCATGGAAGCGGCCTTCACGTCCGGTCAGACCAGAAACCACCACTTTTGTCTCTTGGTTCACATAAATCGCCACGGAAAAGCCTTTCTCGTCTCAAGCACCGAGCTGTACAGCCATATTCGCGGCGTCCAGCATTGTGGGGGAAGAGTGCAGGTTCTCGTTCGGGTTGTCAGCCAGAATACGGCGACCTTCTTCAGCATTGGTTCCATCAAGACGAACCACAATAGGCTGGCGAATATCCACACTCTTGAGCGCGTCCACAATGCCCTGGGCGACAAGCTCACCTCGGGTAATTCCCCCGAAAATATTCACAAAAATGCTTTTCACTTGCGGGTCACCCGACACAAGTTCAAGGGCGTTCGCCATAAGTTCAGCGTTCGCACCCCCGCCCACATCGAGGAAGTTTGCGGCCTTTCCGCCAGCTTGTGCAACAACATCAAGCGTCGACATCACAAGGCCTGCCCCGTTCCCAATGATCCCGACATTTCCCTGGAGCTTCACATAGTTCAAGCCCTTTTCCTTGGCAATCTTTTCTTGGGGATCCGTCGCGAAAATCTCATGGAAAGCAGTAAACGTCTCTTTGTGTCGATACTCTGCGTTATCATCCAGACTCACCTTGGCATCAAGCGCCACAATCTCACCAGAAGCCGTGACAACAAGCGGATTCACTTCCACCAGCTCGGCATCAAGTTCAACAAACGCCTGATAGAGCTTGGTCAACACATTTGCCATAGGCTTGTGTTGTTCTTTTGGGATGCCTCCGCCAAACAACAAACGCCGCACATGAAAATTACGCAACCCCAACAAAGGGTCAATGTGCACAAGAGCAATTTTCTCCGGCGACTCCGCTGCCACCGTCTCGATCTCCACACCTCCCTCAGCAGAGACCATTCCCAGGTACTTCTTGGCACTCCGATCCAAGGTGAAACTGGCGTAATACTCCGACGCGATATCCGCTGCCGGTTCCAACCACACACGATGCACGTGATGGCCTTTGATGTCCATACCAATGATCGCCTCGGCCGCTGCACGGGCTTGCGCAGGAGTCTGGGCAACTTTGATGCCCCCCGCTTTTCCACGCCCGCCCACTTGCACTTGGGCTTTCACCGCAACAGGACAACCAATACGGGTCGCAGCTGCCTCCGCTTCATCAGAGGTTTCCGCTGCTTCCCCAGCAGGAGTAGGAACTCCAACGCTGCCAAGCAACTGCTTGCCTTGATATTCAAGAAGATCCACTGTGCTCTTCTTCCTCGTCATTCAACCGGAATTGATACGCTCACACTCGTCTCCACCTCAGTCTGCCACGCTCGCGAAAAATCCACTTTCAGCGCAACAAAACACACACCACACCTAAAACGATAGGCACACACACGCCACGAGTTTTCTGACCACTCAGACTGTTCCGCGCGTAACCATGCAGGACTGCTGTTTATGGTTACTGTTCACTTGACGCGCGAGTGCGCGCGTCAAGTTCTGTCTCCAACCAGGAAGAAATACTCTGCAAAGAGGCACCAGGCGTGAAAACAGCAGCAACACCCGATTCTTTCAAACCAGATATATCCTCATTTGGGACGATCCCTCCCCCAAACACAATCACATGATGAAGATCGCGGTCACGCAGCTCTTTCACGATCCGGGGAAAAAGCGTCATATGAGCGCCTGACAGGCAGGAAATACCGAGAGCATCTGCATCTTCTTCAAGTACAGACTCTGCAATCCGGTCTGGTGCCTGTCGTAAACCAGTATAAATAACTTCAAAACCAGCATCTCGCAGGGCACGCGCAACCACCTTGGCCCCACGGTCATGGCCATCGAGCCCTGGTTTACTCACAACAACACGATAGGGACGAATCACCAGGCCTACTCCAGGCTCAGCACAACTCTCCTCTTCCCGTCGCGCGTATGGAAAACGCGCGTATGGAAAACGCAGAGCGCGTAATAAAAACTCGTTACCAGTACTTCTTTCCCAGTTTCCCCGCAACGAGCACGACATTTGAGATGCCGCGTGACCTTCCTCAAAGGACCTCTCCCAATGACTTCTTGATGACTTCCTGAAAAAGTAAGGAAATGGTCCAGCTTTCCTTGCCTTTTTTCTTGTGGAAAGAAACCCTCGGAAGACCTGCAACCCCCAGAACACTCTTCTTCGGAGCAAGAAGCACCCGTCAAGAGTGCAGGAATCGCTCTATCGAGAGTAGCAGGGGAAAAAGAAGCCAGAAGAAGTCTCATCAAATGCGTTTCATGCCGATTTCTCCAGTAAATTTTAAGGTCGTGAGCGCAAGCGATAACTCTCAGGATTTTCCCTCCAATCTGCTCGATGAGCATTCTTTCGAGGAGTGGCCTGTCGATATTTCTGCCGACAATTCCCTCTTTTTTCCCACGTACCAGAAAACACTGGCGAATGCCCGCGCAAAAACTGCTCTTACGGAATCTGTACGCGTAGGACGCGCCAACCTCCAAGAACACCCTGTCGCCGTCATTCTCTGCGACTTCTCTTTTATTGGCGGTTCTCTCGGCCTCGTCGCAGGAGAACGCATCGCCTTCGGATTCGAGCAGGCAGCCAATCTCGGCTTACCCGTCATCAGCGTGCTCTCTTCTGGTGGAGCCCGCATGCAAGAGGGAATGATTGCCCTCGTGCAGATGGCAAAAACCGTCGTCGCAGCCCGTACACACGCCACAGCAGGACTCCTGCAAATCACTATTTGCCGTGATCCAACCGCAGGAGGAATGTACGCGTCGTTTGGTGCGCTGGCTGATGTGATCATTGCTGAACCAGAAGCCACAATCGGCTTTGCCGGCCCAATTGTCGCGCAAACCTTACTGAACCGTCCGCTTGACGGCAGCTCTCATACTGCGACAACTTTATTCGCTGCAGGAGGAGCAGATGCACTGCTCAACCCCACAGCACAACGCGCCGAACTCGCCTGTCTTCTCCAAGCATTGCAAGCTGATCCTCTCCCTTTACCAGCCCAGCAACGACCGACCCAGCAACCAGCCCTCACAAAAAAACAGGCAAAACCTAGCAATTGGGATGCAGTCTGCGCAGCGCGTTCCCCCACACGACCTTCCGGCAAAGAGGCAGTCGCAGCACTCACCACAGACTTCTTCCGTCTGCGCGGAGACCGTGCAGGCGGAGATGATGCATCGATCGTGGCAGGTCTCGGACGCTTGCATGGGCGCCCTGTCGGGATTATTGCGCAAGACCGTAAAACAGGAGCAGCCGGGCAAACAACCCCAGCAGGATTTCGTCTTGCCCGACGTACTGCTTTGCTCTCCGAGCGTCTCGAGCTGCCTCTTCTTACCTTCATCGACACACCAGGAGCGTGCCCGAACGAGCAGGCAGAGCGTCAAGGTCAAGCCGCAGAAATTGCACAAACATTCGCGTGCCTCCTGAACTTGGCCACTCCTATTCTCAGCGTGTGCATCGGGGAGGGAGGCAGCGGGGGCGCGCTCGCACTCGGGTGCGGAGACAACTTCGCCATGCAAGAAAGCAGCGTTTTTTACGTCCTCTCCCCCGAAGGGGCCGCGACAATTCTGCAGCGCGACGCAACCCGCGCACCAGAAGTCGCAGAACTCTTCCGATTCACACCAGCAGAGCTTCTTGCAGACGGCATTATCGACGAAATTGTGCCAGACGACTTTGGGGAACTCTCTCTTACAATTGCTCACCACATCGATGAACTCTCTGCGATCGATTCTCCTATAAAAAACCGCCAATACCGTCTCGATCGTTGGCGCAAGGCAGGAAATAATCACCTAAAAACATGATCTAATTCTTGAGGCGTGACCCAACACAAACAGAAAAAATACCGGCAATCGACTTCCCACCATCAGTCGTCTTCTCAGTCGCCTCCCCAGCTGTCCTGAGAAATCCGCACAGAACCATCACAAACCAGATTTTTCCTCGAATATTCGCACTATAGGCTATTTCCAGATTGGACAAAAGAAATTCCTGCCATGCCACAACAGTAAGCATGAAATTGCAGGGATCCTCATATCGTTAAAGAAGTTTTCTTCTCAAGAAAAGAAACTCCTCGCTGTATTCTCAAATAATTGCTCGCGACATGTCCAGGGCACACTGACTCCAAGCAAGAGAAGTCAACAAGCCGGGCATCTTTCCTCAAAAAACAACTGCCCAAAGCCCGCAAAGGATTGCATCATGCCTCAGCCGCTCGTACGGTTTGCAGAGGTTTCCAAGAGCTATTATCGGGGCGCTGAAGAAATCCATGCCCTAAGGAATGTCACACTCACGATTGAAGAAGGCAGCTTCATCGTCATTACCGGACCATCTGGCTCCGGAAAATCCACTCTTCTCCACGTGGCAGCCAGCCTTGATATGCCCAACAAGGGGACTGTCTTTTTCCGCGAAGAAGACATCTTCTCTTTTACAAACCGCGAACAAGCCCGATTCCGGCGACAAAACCTCGGCTTTGTCTTTCAGTTCTTTAACCTCATTCCCACCCTGAACGCCATTCAAAATACTTCTCTGCCTCTCCTTCTCGATGGCGTAAGCAAACGGAACGCCGACGCACGCGCGGAGGAACTCCTCAGCAGCCTCGGTATGGAGGATCGTCTCCAACACAAGCCACACGAGATGTCCGGCGGACAAATGCAGCGCGTGGCAGTCGCACGCGCGCTGATCGCCAACCCCGCCCTCATTCTCGCCGACGAGCCAACAGGAAACCTCGACTCGGAGTCCGGCGCTGAAGTCCTCGCCCTCCTGAAAAAAGCAGCAAAAGATCACGGAGCTGCCGTCGCTCTCGTCACGCATGACACCGAAGCAGCCGAAATTGGCGACCGCCGGATCTCCATTCAAGACGGCAGGGTCATGTCTTCGGTTCTTACTTCCTAAGCAGACTGCAATATGTGCAGACAGCACAGCAGGAAAAAAAGGGCCGAACACAGATCGATCACAGGAAAATTACGAGAGGCATGCCGGCTTCGTCCGATCTTCAGGCCGGAAGCAGCGCAAGCGGCGCCCATGCCACAACCAGCTTTTTCTCGCCTACTTCTGGAAACCGGACTGCAGCAACCTGTTTCTCGCCCTCTCCTGTGACCCCTACAACCTCACCATCACCGAATTTCCGGTGCCGCACTCGATCACCTGTCGCAAGCGACAAAGAAGCATTCACTGCTTCGCTCGTCCCGCTTCGTCCTGCTCCAATAACCGGCCCATCGTCCTTATTTCCGGTACGTTGATCGAGTTCCCGGCTGTCGTCAAAACCGTTGGCGCGAGTCGGAAAGCTCTCCTGGTCCTGTGCGCTCCGGTAGCCTCGGACACGCCGCCAAGCCTCTCCCTGCTTCGAGCCGCCTATGCGTTCAATGAGCTCATCAGGCAGCTCACACAGGAACCGCGAAACATCATTGCGCCCTACAGGAGCGCTACCCCGCCATTGGGAACGGGTCGCGGCATGGGTGAGATAAAGGCGTTCGCGCGCCCTTGTGATCCCGACATACGCGAGGCGGCGTTCTTCCTCGATCTGGTCCGGATCAGAAAGCGTGCGCGCGTGGGGAAACACCCCCTCTTCAAGCCCCACCACAAACACAACGGGGAACTCCAGGCCTTTCGCATTATGCAGAGTCATAAGGGTCACTGCCGACTCTTCGAGATCGGTTTTATCCGCCTCGCTCACAAGAGATGCTTCTTCAAGAAAAACGGCGAGCGCCTCTTGCGCAGCCAACTCGCTTCCACCTTCTCGATCGAATTCCTGCACGACAGCAAGAAGCTCTTCCAAGTTTTCCAACCGTCCTTGCGCAATAATGGTGTTCTCGGCCCGCAGCTCGGTCGCGTAGCCAGTTTTCTCCCAGCAGGCTTCCACAAGAGCAAGAAGACCACCTGTGGCAAGTTCTGCCCGTAAATCTGTGAGAATCTCTGCGAATTTCTGTACTGCGGCACGCGCACGTGGGGCAAGTGTTGTGACTTGGTCGGCGTGGAAAACCATCTCTCCCAACGAGACTTGCTGCGCGTCTGCCGCCGCTTCCAAGCGTCGCAAGGTCGTGTCACCAATACCGCGTCTTGGCTCATTGATGATACGGCGCAAAGACACAACATCCGCTGGATTCACGACAACACGCAAATATGCAAGAGCGTCTTTCACTTCTTTGCGGTCATAGAAACGCGTGCCACCTACAACCCGGTAGGCAATACCAGCTCGGAGGAACACTTCTTCAAGGACACGCGACTGCGCATTCGTTCGGTAAAAAACGGCGACATCGCCCATGCGATAGGCTTCTTCATCCATGAGGCGATCAACCTCACGAGCCACAAAAGCCGCCTCGTCGTGTTCGTTGTCTGCCTGGAAAACTTTCACGGAGTCGCCCCCGCTCTTTTCCGTAAAAAGCCGTTTCGGCGGGCGGCCCGGATTCACCTGAATAAGGGCGTTCGCTGTATCAAGAACAGGCTGAGTAGAACGGTAGTTTTGTTCGAGGGTCACAACTTTGGCATCAGGATAGTCCCGCTCAAACTCCAAAATATTGCGGATATCAGCGCCACGAAAAGAAAAGATGCTCTGATCAGAATCCCCCACCACACACAAGTTCCCATGTGCCGACGCCAAAAGACGGCATAATGTGTACTGCACGAAATTCGTATCTTGATATTCGTCTACGAGAATATGGCGAAAGCGGGACGCATACGACAGGCGAACCTCGTCATAGGTACGCAGAAGTCGTACGGTCTCGCACAGGAGGCTGTCAAAATCCATGGCATTCGCGGCCAGCATGCGTTTTTCGTACAAGGCATAGATCTGTGAGATTTTCCGGTCGCGTTCCGTCACAGCCTTTGCAGCAAGTGTCTCTGGGGAGAGCAATTCATTTTTCGCCGCACTTATGGCTGACTGCACACTTGAGGCACCAAAGATTTTCGGATCAAGGTCGAGTTCTCGCGCGCACAAAGCCACGAGACGCTGCGAATCCGACTGATCATAAATCGTGAAAGACCGTGTATATCCCAGCAAAGCAGCATGGTCCCGCAAAATACGCACACACGCGCTGTGAAAAGTCGATAACCACATCTGTCGCACAAGATCTGGACCAACAACAGCGGCGACGCGAGAACGCATCTCTGCCGCGGCTTTATTCGTGAACGTGATCGCCAGCACAGACCAGGAGGGCACTTCGTGATAGGTCAGAAGATGCGCGATACGGTGGGCAAGCACTCTGGTCTTCCCGGCCCCGGCCCCGGCCACAACAAGAAGAGGACCATCCGCGTGGAGTACTGCCTCACGCTGCCTCGGGTTGAGGCCTTCGAGCCAAGGAGATTCTCTTGGCTCACCGAGGCTGTCCCATGCTTGCGCAGTGACAGCCTCGAGCGCTTCTCCGGCGAAATCCCAGGAACTCTCATCAAGATCGCAGGAATCTGCATCAAGGTCGCCTGGCGGCGACAGCGGAAAAGGCCCCTCAAATGGGGAATCTCCCGCGTCTCTGGCATCTGCTCTGTTGGGATCCGGGTTCATCCTGTCCCAGTCAGCTTCGTCTGCGCTCACCCTTACTCACTCCGCCCCTCATACTCCCAAAAAGAAAAAAGAGAATCCGTACCAGGCATTCTTTCTCATTCTGATCTCAGCGCCTTCTCTTTTTGCCTTTTCCCACAAACCCTCACCACCAGACTATTTTGCAGATGGGAAGAAGCTATCGCCGAAAAATAGGAAGAAAAGACCGAGTACACTATCCCGAAAACACAATGCAGAACAAGAGAACAGCGCCACGAAAAAACGGGCTTGCGCGCGATTCCCCAGTCCAGCATGCGGCACGCTCTTCGCCTTCCACACTGCCTTGCAACACGCTGCTCTTCCACAGGCAAAGAGCCGGCAAAGAAGCGCCTCACTCCCAAAAGTGCTCTCAGCTTACCGAAAGACACGACGAAAATGAGTACCTGAAGAAGAAACAGACCGCGACACGCTGCAGACAAACCTGCACACTTCTCTGCAGTCTTCTCGGGCCTCTCCTGAAAAAACCGGCAAAAAAACCCGACAACGCCTCATTCTTTAGGCAATGTCCCTATCGCGTCCGCAAGAAGAAACTCTTGCTGCACCGCGTCAAGCACGCCCTCGCGCAGCAAAAGGTCAATCACACACCAAGCCATCCCGATCGCTCCGTCAATCACTGCTTTGTCGCCTTCCGGCGACACGGCAGCATCGGCAAAACCCCGTTGATGGTTCATATAAGGTCCAGAGTCAATTCCAATCATGGGGTGAATAGAAGGAACAACTTGCGACACATTTCCCATGTCAGTCGACGCAGCTGATTCTGGCCCAACAAAAATCTCAGGAACAAACTCCCGGCCTCGTGCCTCGAGATTCGACCGATACAGGCCGGCCAGAGTTTTATTTGCTTTCATCTCGCGATAAAGCTCACCTTCATCCTCAAATTTTACAGTACATCCCAATTCCGAGAGAAGTGATATCACCTCTCTCTCGATTTGTTCCGAGAAAAGAGCGAGCTCATCTTTGACACGCGCCCGCAAATAGTACAGCGCACTCGTGGTATCGGGAATGACATTGGGAACAGTCCCTCCCTGCGTGATCACACCGTGGCATCGTTCGTACGGCCCATAGGAACGATACGCAAGCAGACGGTAAATCTCCACAATCCCGTCAAGAGCGTTTCCTTTCCGCGTGTGCATCGTCGAGGCATGTCCACTTTTCCCCGTCACCCTAATGACACGACCTTGGAGCGCAAGCATGGGAGCAATCAGCATGTCATGCGGGGCAGGATGCACCATGAGAGCGGCATCAACCCCATCAAATGCACCTTGTTCCACCATAAGGACTTTCCCTCCAACTGCCTCTTCCGCGGGAGTCCCAAGAACCGTGAGCCGGCAGTCAAGCAAGTCAAGCAGGGGCTGCAAGGCCAGAGCAGCACCAATCGCAGCAGCACCAATAATGTTATGACCACACGCGTGACCAATATCAGGGAGAGCATCGTACTCTGCACAGAGCACAATATGACGACGCCCCTGACCAGCCGAAGCCGCAAAAGCCGTCGGCAGATCGTAGGCATGTCGCACAAGGTCAAAACCTTTGCGTTCCAGCACACCAGTCAAAAACAAGTGCGCATATTCCTCTTCCATTGCAAGCTCTGGACGAGCCGCAAGCCCATGTGAAATCTCACGCAGCAGGCGCTCTTGCTCTTCAACTTTGGTACGAGCCAACTGTTTCGCAGCTTCAAGATCGCTCACCAGCACCATCCTTGATACATCGCACACAGGAAAAAACCTGAAAAAGAGAACTGCACGCTCTTTCCTTCGCAAATTTACGTGCTGACGACCCCAACATCTCTGCCGGCGTTCTCTTGCGTATTGTCCCAAGGAAAAAGAGCCATGGATATGGAGAAATCCTGTCAGGGACCTTATTCAGGGGCTCGACACAAACGCCAGGAAAACATCCACAGGCAAACTGGACAGTATTCCCGCTCCAAGCCGGATCAACACCCTATTTACAACACCCTATTTACAACACCCGGTGAAAAAATACCAAAGACAAAAAAACTGGTGCCACACAGCAACTCGGGACAAAAAAACCCACGGTTTTAGAAGACCAGATTTCCCAACGGCAACGGCAACATGGAAGTGCAGAGAGCAGAAAAGACAACGGCCAGGGAAACAGCTTCGAGCGCTTCCCCCCGCGGTAGGACACGAAGCGACAAGTAACGCGCGCTCACCCGTGCGAGCCCGCGCGACCTGCAATCCTCCGTGTCAGCTCGCGTAAAACCAACAGCACAACAAGAAAATCTGTTAGACGTCTGTACAGATCTCCGAAGTTTCGCTTTTCCGCACCTTCGGACATATTACTTTGCGCCCTTCGTCACAACGAGGACACACCCATTCTGAACTCTGCGCAGCCTGCCAGAGCATGGCCCCACAGGTCTCGCAACGAACCGATCCTTGGCTGCAACCCCACCCGGTAAAACGCGATGAAGTAAGTGGACAGCCACGACCCATACATACAGCCCAGTCAGGATCCGGAACAAGCGTCTCAACTGGGCATACAGGTACACACTCTGCGCAGTCATTGCAGAGAAGAGGATCAACAACATACGCAACCCGGAAGTCCATCGACTGAGCGATGGCTTCCGTCGGGCATGCCATTTCGCAAGCCCCACAACCTAAACAGTCATACAAAATTTTGTAGCTCATCGCGGACAGCCCCTTTATCCCAGAACTTCGCTGCGCTTACGTATCATTCATACGCACCGACACTGCGAATCTCCCCTGGCATCAGCCCATAGGTGACTTCCCCAAAAACCTGAGAAGCAATACCAGTGTGAAAGAAAAAACGTCCTTTTCACAGGGACGAAAGTCCCAGTATTGTCCCAATAACGTAAAAAACATGACAAAAGGAACAAGCCTTTTCAGGGCAGCTCCAGGAGGAGAAAGAGCCAAACAAGGGAAAAATCTCACCACACCGCCCGAAACGCCCCACAACACCTTCTTCCCAAGATCAGATCGGGCGGTACTTCAATGTTCGTCCCCATCCACGCTGCGTTGTTCCCGCTTTCCCATCTCGCACCCGATCGGCAAGAAGACGCTGCACTCCCCGCTCTATCGCAACAGCCACAGTCCCCCACAAGGCTTCTGCTCTTTCGCCCACAGCATTTGTGAGAAACTCTGCAGGGTCCACGGGAGAAGAAAAATCGAAACGCAAACAGTCAGCGTCCACAAGAGAACGAACAACATTCCGACGACCAGCACCAGCCCAACGTCCAGCACGCCCGAGGTCCGACAGCAAAGAGCCGTCCTTGGATGGTTCCCTCCAGAAAAAACTTCTCTCTTCACCAGGGTACACAGCAGAAACGCTGCCCTGATGTTCGCAAGAACAGTCGAGGTTGCTCCCGGTAAACCCCAATGCCGAAAACGGCACAATCAGTATGCCTAGTTCAAGTGCGAGACGCGCAAAGTCCGGAACTTCCTGCCATACCAGCCCGCATGTGTCGCCTTCCATTTCACTTGCAGATTTTTGCTGCCCGAAAAAGAAGAGCGGAGACCTCCCGGAATGCAGAAGCGAAAGACACACATCGCCCGCAGACTTCTTTCTCCATCCCTCTCCCAGGAAATCGCGACCTACGACCCCTGTCTCCTCAAGATTGACCACACTCGCGGGAAATTCCCGGCACCTATACAACTCTGCAGCGACTGCACGCGCGTCCAGGTCCGCAAACACGGTGTGATTCCCAACAAAAAGCACAGGTCCATTCTGAGGAATATTTTCCAGGCCGCGCGCTGAAGAAGCACATACCAAACGCGTCGGCAAAGATGAACGCGCTTTTTTTCTCTCGGCGGACATGAAAAAAGAATTTGTCTGCCATTGGCTGCCACTGCGAAGAAAAGGCTTGATCATGAGCTCTCAAAAAGCCACAGGAAATGAAAAGAAGGAAACTACAAGAACAAACAGTTGTTTAGCGAAAAAAGACAAAAAAACCTTGAAAAACCATCTTCTTTCCAGTCCCAGGACCTCCATATTCCTTCTCTCAATAAACTTTATTACCTGAATAGCAACGAGTACCCTGAACCCTACCTAAGCTTCAAGATAACGCAAAACAAGCAAATATTCCTATAGAAGGATCCCTGTCACCCTGCCATTTGCGCAGCAAAAGAAGCCGTATCAAAATAATCTCGCCAGACTATGATACGTCCTTCAGCCACCTCGAAAATCCCCATGAGCCGTATCGCAATCTCTTTCCCTCCTGGCAAAAAAAATCGGTCCGTCCGCTCATTCATGACAAGGACATCACTCGCCAACTCCTTATGTACCTCAAAAAACACCCTTTCCGCGTTCGATACAAAAGGACCAAGAAACTCAGACATGGCCGACTTGCCCTGCAAGACTGACATCCCAACATTTTCATATTCGACATCGTCAGCCACGTACGCAAGCGCCGCGTCAAGATCTTTTGCATTGACCGCAGCAATAAACGCGCCGACAATTTCTTGCGCTGTCTTGGACATGACTCTTCCTCCATCTTTTCCTCGCTCTTTCACCCCGCAACACACTCCAACAGGAAAAACAACATACCTCCTGAAAAATCCCGAGACATATTGTCATATACCCTGTTGGTCTACGAGAGAGCACACCATGGAGCGCTTTCCCCTATGCGCGCCATTCCCATGACAAAAGTGAATGTAGTCGGCGGGCACAAGCTTCTCTGACTTCTTAGGCATAAATTCCACTGCACAGGCATACAAGCTCCCCCAAGACTGCGAAACAGCCTGCAAGACGCGTCCAGAAGACAGGACAAAAACCCGCGCGACGAAACCCGTATATCTGTAAAGAAGAAGACAGCATCCCAAACACTGCGGAGAAAAAATTCTCGCACGACAGAGCCGGTGTGTACCGCTGTCCTATTCCGTTGCCCTATTCCACAGAAGCGAGACGTGAACGCATCTCCCCCTCGAGCAGAGGCAGTACTTCCCGCCAATCACCCACAATGCCGACATCTGCCACAGAAAACACAGGAGCAGCAGCGTCTTTATTTATCGCCAGAACAGTACCAGCGGCCCGAAAACCCACACTATGATTGAATTTTCCTGACGCCCCTATAGACAGAAAAAGCGGAGGCGTCACAGCCCGCCCCGTAATACCAATCTGACGGCTATGCGGCATCCAACCGGCATCCGTCACTTTCCTTGTGGCAACGAGTTCAGCACGCAAAAAGTCACAGAGCCCATCAAACAAGGGATACTCGTCAGGGTCCACACTCGCGCCCAAACCAATGACCACAGGCGCTACCGCCAAAGTATCCAGGTTGTCTGTCACGGACTGTTCAATCACACGCACATGGCCAAGCGCCGGGACCGGCAACACACGCACCTCCGCCACTCCTGCTGCAACAGTTTCGTCTACAGCCAATACCCCGGCTCGTACTGTCGCTGCCTGCACATCGGAGGAAGAGTAAACAGCTGCCACAAGCTGCCCACCAAAGGCGGGTTTCCAGGCAACAAGCGTTCCGTTCTCAATCTCAAGCTCCACAGCATCCCCGGTAAGCCCCAAACCGAGCGCAGCACACACACGTGATGCCACCGCCCGACCTCGAGCGGTGCTCGGAGCCAAAAACACGCGGGGGCGCTGTTCCTGCACAAGTTCTGTGAGAACCCTCGCATAATCTTCATCGGCCCAGGTCGGTCCGCCTTCAAGCACAGTAACCCAGTCGACACCGAGTGGCACTTGGCCAGGATGCTCCCCAATCGAGACGATCCCGGCTCTCCCTCCTGCCCGTACCGCAAGGCGCACCGCCTCCTGTGCCAGTTCCTGCGTCATACGTTTGCGCTCCGGTTCTACAAGTGCCCAGATTGCAGGGGCTTTTGGTGCAGCTGGAGCGGGAACCGCCCAGGTTTCCCTGCCGGCATCAGAAGCCTGCGCAGACGCAGAAAGAAGACCACGATCCACAAGCAAATCGACAGCTTCTCGCACCTGTGTCTCCAAAGTGCCCTGCAAGATCTGGGAAGAACGCTTCATCTCAATCTGGCGCGTCTCTCCCACACGTGTGGGAGAAGCCGCGGCACCCCACTTTTGTGTCCCCGCAGGATCAAGACGACTGATGTCCCAAGTCTCAATCAAAGAAGCATCAACTTTTGCCCGCAACGGAGGAATTGCCTTTGCCGGAGCACACAGACGTTCTCCGCAAGAAATGACTGCAGGAAGTTCTCCTTCAATCACACGAGTACCATTATCTGTCTCGCATAGGGCGCTGAAGGTCATCTCCTCAAAATCCACATCCAGTTTTCTCACAGAGCCGGCAAAAGGAAGCCCCATAAGCTGCGCCAGCTCAGGACCCACTTGCCCTGTATCAGCGTCAACCGAATTCTTTCCCGTAAATATCACAGCAAAAGGACCAGTCTGCTCAAGCAAAAGCTGCAGAGCCTTGGCAGTAGCGAGCGTATCGGAACCGGCACACGCTCGATCAGTCAGAAGCAACCCCCGATCGGTTCCACATGCGATCGCTTCTCGAAGACAGTCCTCTGCCCCAGGAGGCCCCATGGTGACCACAGTCACTTCACCGCCGACCTCGCCGGCCAGCTCTATTGCCTTGGCGACCCCACGCCGGCAATAGGGGTTCATCTCCAACGCGATCCCCTCGCGCACGAGACGCCCATCCTCTCCCAGCGTCATACTCTCAAAACGCGGCACTTGTTTGACAAGAGCGACCAGATGCGGAGTACCAGACAGCGAAACATCAGACACGGAACAACCCCATTCATTGATCTTTTCGCCGAGATACCTCGCGGTATGCACCGCTTGTTGTATCCAACACAGCCTGCTCTGTCGACAGACGACCAGACCGCGCCCCTCTTCGGCATACTTCACGGCCTCACCGAAAACCCCAATACCACCATTTTAGGTTTCCCTTCCTTCCCATCCCACATGCCAACCTTCCTGGTCACCTTCTTCCCAAGCTCACACGCGCTTCCTTATCGGCTCTTTCCTGATCTGAACTGCTCTTTTTGGCGTTGTCTTCCAGAAAAAATTCTCTTTCCCATAGGGCAATCAGCCAGGATGCGGACACACTACACAAAGACAAAAAGGCCCTGAAGAAAGAACCGAAAGTCTTGGGAAAAGTGTCTTCTCCTGATGTTTAAGGAGATTACGAAAAGAAGACAAGAACAGTCACAAACCAGGAAGAAAACCATCGAAGCCCCACCCAGACCAACAAACAATCAAAAAAACAGAAAAAGAATGGGCAACATGCGAGTCTGGATCGACACTGACATCGGCACAAACGTGGACGACGAATTCTGTTTGGCCTATGTCGCCCGCTCCCCAACACTCGAGCTTGTTGGCGTCTCCACCGTCTTCGGCAATGTGGAATTACGCCGCCGTATCGCGGCATCCCTCCTGCAACTCACTGACCAGAAAATCCCGGTATTCCCAGGACAAAACAACCCTGAGCTGTTTGAGAAACACACAGCCGCTATCTCCCCGGACTTCCCCACTTCTCTTCTTCCTGAAAAAACTGAAAAAGAGAAAAAAGAAAAGCCGGCAATAAACCGGTTGACAGGGCAAATGGCAGGCCATGAAGGCGCAGTCTGGTTAGGGACTCGCCGGGAGGAAATCCTTTCACAAGAAACCACACCCGGCAATCTCACGAAATTATGCGAGAGTTTTCGTGCAGCTGCGCCTGATGTTCTCCTCTCCATCGGGCCGCTCTCCAACATTGCCCTGATCGGAAGGGACCTTCAATCGCATCCTTCCCAACTCCCCATGCCTCGTTTAATGATAATGGGGGGCAATATCGGACCACTCCCAGACGGGCGGAAAGCAGAGTGGAACCTGCAGTGTGATCCAGTAGCAGCCCAACAGGCACTACACTTTTTCTCCCCCAATATTTTTATTCACCCCTATGGCCTCACCTGCAATCTCCGGCTCTTTGAAGAAGACCTCAATCGTCTGATACGCGGCAATCCTCTATGCGCCATGTTGGCACGGTCCGCACGCCACTGGCGCACCTCTCCCCCCATCCCCGGTCGCAGTGTTCCCCATGCTGTCCTGTTACACGACCTCGTTCCCGCCCTCGCACTCACACATTCGCACCTATTGAGGTACGACAAAACCCGTATTATCATACAAAACGACGGCACATGCGCGCTCGAAAACGGCGCGACAAATTCCAGACTCGCCACGCGTTTTATGGCCCGGACAGGCCGCAAGATCCTGCTCGACACGCTGCTCGCTCCTCTTTCCCCTTCCTGAAATCCGCGAAATTAGGAGACCAGCCATAGCCAAGAGCGAAATCAAGGTTGACCTGAAAAGACACTCTCCTCTCGCAAAAAAACGCAGGCATGCGCAAACTCTGAGAATGCGGTATCTTGCCTGCTTTCCCAAAAAAGAGCGTGACATTTTCCCAGTAAAAACAGAAAAAAGAAACCCATTGGGTTTCTTTTAAAGACTCTCGAGTAAGAAGAAAACTGTCCAGTATTTCCCATTTACCCCTTGCATACCCTGCAAACATGATGCGTACAATACGAACTCCATAACAATGGACCCCGCCGATCGCCGCTTGCACTTCTGCCAGCGACTCCTTCACAATTCTGACCCCGGGGCTTTCTTCCAAGGAGACACATGCATCGCAAATTCCGCTGGTTCGTCCTTATGCTGGCAGCAGCCCTCTTCATTAGTGCCTGTTCCGACGATGATGACGACGACAGCAGCGTTTCTACAGAACCCTCTCCCACCTCCGTCGAGGAGGCATCGGAAACAGGACAGCCGGATAACCCGGAAGCAGCCTCCGCCGCAATCAAAACAGCAGTCGGCAGCTTTTTCGTTCTTGACTTCACCGAGATAAAGGACCTCAGCGAGGCAAAGGAACAAATCGCATTGCTTGAAGACCAGAGTGAAGAGTTCTTGGTCTTCCTGCAAAACTTCGGCACCCACATGATCGAAACTCCCCCTTCCTTCCCTGGTGCGGAAGACATGGAGTTCAACTTCCAAGACATCGAGGTAGGCGAGGTCACCTTCAAAAGCGCCACCAAGGCGAGCGTCAAGCTTGAAATGCCTGGCATATCAATCCCAATACCGCTCGCCCTCACTGCTATCGAAAAAGACGGACAATGGCTCGTCAGCCGACAGGGCATTTGCGACCTTGTCGCCACAATGGTCTACATAGACGCCACCATACCCTCTTGTCCCAGCAGCAACACACCAACCGCAGAGGACAGCACAACCGAAGAAAGCTGACTCTCCCCTCCTGACATTCTCCATGGTCCGGGCCGCGTACATTCATGTCGCGGCCCGGACCATGTCTCGGGCCGGTTCTCGATTCCTCGCCCTCAGTACCACTCCTCCTCGCACTCTTGTGTCCTACACCCACCCAGTAGAAGTACCATCAGCCTGTTCGCCGACTTCTCCCAACCGGCGCCACACCACACTGCACCCCGCAATCCCCCGCTCCTTGGACCGGCGAAAGGACCAAGACGAGATGACGAAGATCTCTCGGACATCTTCCCGGAAAGGCCTCTCCACAAGATGCCTTCTCAGCGCAATGGCCCTGCTCACTCTCTTCACAAGCTGCCAATCCTCGGACAGCACTTCCACAAAAGGAAACCTCTCCCCGGAAGACGACGGTCCAGTCCTGATTGTCACAACCCATGCACCTCTCGGCGCTCTCATCAGAGAAACAGTTGGACCAGACATCGGTGTTGACGTCCTCATACCGAATGGAAGAGACCCAAGAGAGCACTTCCCTGACAATGGTGACCTGAGAAAACTTGAAATAGCCGATCTTGTCGTGTTGACCGGGGGCAATCTCGAACCCCACTTTGCAGGAGGCATTGAAGAACGCGAAAAAGCCGGTCAACCCGTCTTTGTCGCGATTGAACACCTCCCAAGGCAATTCCTCAACGCGTCTTTTCAGCAACAAACCCCAGCAACCATCGTCGGAGAAACAGCAACGACTGCACCCTCCCCGCCTCCCGCCGACCCCTACTTTTGGCTCGATCCAAGAGCAGCAGCAGAGTTCTCTCTCGCTCTCGGGCGCAAACTCTCCACCCTCAATATCGAGGTCAGCGCGCGCGCGGAAAAGTTTACTCAAGAACTACAACAACTCTACGAAGAAGGAAAAAAGCGGGCCGGACTTGTCCCTGGTGACAAACGAAAAATCATCTCAAGTGAAGAAAACTTCGGCTGGTTTGCGAAGGCTTTCGGATTCGAATTCCTTGGGGCAGCAGAAGCCTCCACTCCCACCAGATTCGACGCCGGCCACCTCGACAAGTTCGTCACCATGATACGCAACGAAAAAATACCTGTCTTTTTCACAGACCCAGGGCAATCGGAGACCATCGTCAATGCCGTCATCAACAGCACCGACGCCCGCCGTGTCGAGGTCCAGATCCGTTCCCTTCCTCAGGACAACCGCTACACATCGTACATGACAAATATTATTGGTACTATTACGGACGCCCTCGCCAGTACTCCGGCAGAAACCAGCTGAAAAGGCAACTCCCGAAAAGGGGTCTCGGAACTCCCGCGTAAGGGAAAAAAATCACGCGGCGGCAATCTCAAGCCGCCACAATCGCTCGATCAGAACAACAGCACACGCGAGAAACTCCAGCGGAATACCTCAGGAAAACAGAGACAAAAACCCGCGCGCGGGTACAACAAATATGGAAAACGTGAGAAAGGAAAAGGGATCAGATCTTAATTCCACGGCGACGCATGTCCGCCAAGACCTTGTCGATCCCCTGCTTGTCGATTGTGCGAAGCCCTTTGGCGCTCACCTTGAGACGCACCCAACGCCGCTCACTCGGCACCCAAAACCGGCGATTCTGTATATTCGGCAGAAAACGTCGCTTGGTTTTGTTCTGGGCGTGAGACACATTGTTCCCAGTAAGAGGACGCTTTCCTGTGACCTGACAAACCTTTGACATGGAAAAACCTTTCGGCGATAGCTCCCCGGACTCCCCAGGGACATCGCACAACAACAGCACGTATCGCTGCCGTCTGATAAGGGCTTCGGAGAAATTTTTCCAAAACCGCGTGACGCAGCATCGAGGCAAAAACACCCGCAGGCGCGCAAAGATACTCTCCGACTTTCCGTAGTTTACTCACCGCAAAGCAGAAGACAAAGCCAAAAACAGCTGGGCTGCATGACCACGGCCCAGTGAACTTGCATCAGCGATACTGCACACCAGCGCCGGACGTATCAAGAAAAACATCGCGCACACTGAAAATATCATCACCGGTAAGAAACCCGCTCCGCCCGAGCAAACGGCCACGTTCCCAATTCGTCAAGCCCAGCTCCGGAAGATCCCATGCCCATTGGCCATCCACCCAACGAGTGAAACCATTCCCCACATACGGCACTTCCACCTTGTCGTAGAAATCCTCGAAAACTGCGTCATTCGTCGTAAGTACAGACGCCACAAGCCGTGGGCTGTACCGGTTTATCAGCGACACCGCGTCATCAAACCCCTTTGCCACTATCAAGGTGCATTCAGGGATATCGTCCCACTCCCACTCCAGAGAAAGATCTTCTTCTTCAAGCGCAAGACCATCGGGCAACATACGCTGTCCACCATGTGTCACATGCACTTTCGCACCAAGATCAGAGAGGACACGCACAGCGACCGGCCCAAGACGCTCGACCGCCTCTTCGTCAATCACGAGAACGTTCAAGGTGTTGCACACCTTTCGGTCCAAGCTGCTACGTATCACATTGGCGACAGTTTCTTCCCGTGCCGAGCGATCGACATACACCCAGCCGCCTCCTGTGCCGTGCAAGGACACAGGAATACCATGCGACTCGGCAATAGAACCGAGCAAAGAAACCGTTGCTCCCGAACCTCGCGCCACTGCAAGTCGCACTTTCGGCAGCGTAAACAACGCCTGGGCAGCCGCGCGTTCGCGACTTTCCACCAGTCGCACAGCACCACGCGGCAATGCTGCCTCATCCAGGGCAGGACCAAGCGCACCCTCCACCACAGCCCTGGCCGTCCCGTACGCGTCGCTCCCAATCCGCATCACTGCGGTATTCCCATTACGCAGCACTCCCGCCCCATCCGCAAACACATTGGGGCGCCCTTCGAAAATAAACGCCACTGGCCCAAGAGGAGCACGGCGACGCTCGATCACGAAGTCTTTTACTTCGCGCCGAGCGATGACTTCCCCGACTCGCGAAGGTGACACAGCCCAGGCCGCCAGGCCTTCGATCATGTCTGTGCGCATCTTGTCGGACACGCGAAGCCGACCGACAAGGCGTCCTGCCGCACGCGCACGCGTGACATCTGCAGCGTTCGCCTCAGAAATCTCCGCCCACACATTGTCATCTGCAAGACGATCGGCAAACACCTGGAAAAAAGTTGAGATCTGAGCAGGATCTGCCCGAGAAACCACTGCAAACGCATCAAGGGCGTCATCTACCGCTTCGACTGCAGCCTGACGCGCTGCCTGGGGAATAAGAAGAAGCTCCCCTGTTGCAGCCACAGGCAAAAGAGTGTCCCCTGGCGCAAGAGACGGCATAGGGACTGTCTTCGTGCCAACCAGCACAGGAGTGCCTTCGGGAACTTGCGTAAAATCCATCCTGCAAGTGTGCCTCTTTCAAAAAGGAAGATCAACCAGCAAGAAAAAATCATACCCAACTATTTATTTACTTAACTATTGCCCCTGCACATAACCCATAAAATCTCACGAAACATCACCGAAAAACACCGGAAAGCCCAAAAATCCCAAGACAAAACCTCACACAAACCAACCGCAAGCCTTCCCCAGAACAACCTCACAACCCAAGGTCGACGCTGCAGTCCTCAGAACACCCCAACCCAACAGGACAGCCAAAGAAAACGCAAGCCGGCGGAAAATACTCCAGAAAACCTGTGCAACCATCCAGGAAAAAGGATGAGAACAGAGCACGAGCAAGAGGCAACTCTCGATGATTCGAAGAAGAGTCCTCTAACATCCCAGCATCCAACCATTTTTCGGAGCGAAAATGACAGCAAGGGTTGCTCTTGTCAGTGGGGCTGGACGCGGCATCGGACGCGCCATTGCCTTGGCACTTACCGCGCAAGGCCACAAAGTAGCGGTGGCCGACATCCGGGAACCGGAAGCCGCGGAAACTGTGGCAGAGATCGAGAAAATAGGCGGCACCGGTCTCGTCGTCCCCGTTGACATCACTGATACAGATGCCGTCGCACAGGCAGTGTTGCAAACGCAAGACGAGCTCGGACCGATCGAAATTCTCGTCAACAACGCAGGCTGGGATGAACTCGTCCCCTTTGTCGACACCGATGAGGCCTTCTGGGACAAAATTCTCGATATCAATTTCAAAGGCATGCTCCGCCTGACGCACGCGGTGCTTCCTGGCATGCTCGAAGCCGAATGGGGACGAATCGTCAACACAGGGTCTGACGCAGGCCGGGTCGGTTCTTCCCTCGAATCTGTCTATGCCGGTGCAAAAGGGGCGGTCATCGCCTTCACAAAGACCATCGCACGCGAAGCTGCCCGCAAGGGTATTACGGCCAATACTGTCTGCCCAGGTCCAACCGACACGCCATTGCTCAAAGGAATCGTCGACTCCGCCGACGATGGGAGCAAAGTCATAAATGCCATGACCCGCGCTGTCCCAATGAAACGCCTCGCGCAACCACACGAAATTGCCGCGGCAGTTGCCTTCTTTGCTTCAGAAGAGGCGGGCTTCATCACCGGCCAGACTCTCTCTGTGAGTGGCGGTCTCACCATGGCGTAACCAAGGCAATACGCACCAGACGCTGCGCCAAAAAGAAACCTCTCGAAAGGGACGAGGGGCAGACAAAGGCAGCAGCAAACACATCCCCTTCTCAAGCCATTTGCCCGATACGCATATCTGAAGCGCATCCCACAACGCACGAGTTTCCCTGCCGTCACAACGCAGTGAGCCCTTGCACAACTCCACTGTTCCACAAGGGCAACCCAAGACACCCCCACAGCGCATATCCGAAAACCCACACAAAGGCAGAAGCATGGACTTCCTGGAGACCTCAGAACAGACAATGCTCCGCGAAGCCGTCCGCGATATCACCACTTCTTTTGGCCCTGATTACTTTCGCGAGAAGGCCCGCAAAGGAGAAAAGACAAACGAGCTGTGGAACGCGCTGGCAAGCCAAGGCTATCTCGGGGTGAATCTGCCGGCAGCGTACGGTGGCGGCGGGTGTGGCATTGGTGAACTGGCCATTGTGTGCGAAGAGCTTGGAGCGCAGGGCTGTCCACTTCTCCTTCTCATCGTCTCTCCTGCCATTTGTGGCACAATTCTCGCCCGCTTCGGCACAGACGAACAGCAAGAAAAATGGCTCCCACGTCTGGCAAGTGGCGAAGATCGCATGGCCTTTGCCATTACCGAACCAGACGCCGGCTCGAATAGTCACCACATCTCCACGACGGCAACGCGAGACGGCGACATCTACCGACTCAATGGCCAGAAATACTACATCTCGGGTGTGGATGAAGCAGAAGCCATCTTGGTCGTCGCGCGCACAGGTGTTGACGAAAAAACCGGGCAGGGCCGTCTTTCTCTCTTCGTTGTCGACAAAGAGACCGCGGGTCTGACTTTCGAGCTCATCCCTGTGGAAATCACTGCACCGGAAAAACAGTTCACACTCTTTTTCGACAACGCGGAGGTACCTGCCGACCATCTCATCGGCACAGAAGGCGACGGGTTACGTCAGGTTTTCCATGGCTTGAACCCAGAGCGCATCACCGGCGCCGCTCTCGCGAACGGTCTTGGTATCTACGCTCTCGAAAAAGGAGCCCAGTACGCAAAAGAACGACAGGTGTGGGGTACACCAATTGGGACGCACCAAGGTGTGGCGCACCCTCTTGCAGAAGCCAAGATCGAGATAGAGCTCGCCCGGCTCATGACACAGAAGGCCGCGTGGCTCTACGACAATGACCAGGATGCCGGTGAAGCCGCAAATATGGCAAAATATGCTGCCGCTGAAGCCGGTCTCAAGGCCCTCAATCAGGCTATCCAGGTACACGGCGGCAATGGGATGGCAAGCGAATATAATCTTGCCCACCTCTGGGGCATGACCCGTCTCCTGCGCATTGCCCCCGTGAGCAGGGAAATGATCCTCAACTTCGTCTCCCGGCACTCCCTCGATCTCCCCAGGTCCTACTAACAAGACAGTGGCGACACGGCATCTGCCTCCCTGTGCACCCCGGCGGCTTTCTCCGGATCACATCCCGAGGCGACCTGGCGAAATCACTTCTGCAACATGGGGCGGGGATAACACCACACACATCACAGGCAGGACGACCGAAAACGCAGGAAGCAGCGGCCGGACAGGAAACTCACTTCGTCGATTTGGAGCGAAAATAGGCCGGAGTTCGCTTGTGAAAACTGTACTGATCAACCAAACGGCGCGTGTTCTTAATCACAAGATTGAGCGGAACAACTGTGCCAAGGGTCGCGTTAAACGACTTTGTCGCTGCCCAAACGGGCCATACCCCTGTGAGATAGTCGTAAGGACGTGACCAATGAATACCGCACATGCGCCGGTATTCATTGGGTATTGTCGCGACAGCAGAATGGGAGATCATGTGCCAGAGTGGCATACCTGGTTTCTGCCACAAAGGGGCCGGAGGCGAAAGGACAAAACGCACCGTTTCCATCGCCACTTCCGAGGCAACAAGACGTGGCCGCATCTTCCGGTAATACTCCTGCACTGCGGCAGCACTACGCGGCACCAGTTCTTCTGGAATACCAACAAGAGCCGCTGACTTGGCGCTCTCGGCGTAATAACGGTCGAGTTCTTGTGTGTGCAAGCGCTTCACATAGCGCGAATAAACCGTGGCAAAAGAATCTGCTTCGCAGACATGTACCCAGAGAAGCGTTTCCGGGTCTTCCGCAGAATAAGACTCTCCTGTGACGGGATCGGTGCCTTTCACGAAAGCGTGCACTTTTCTCACAAGCTCTCCGCAACGTTCTGCGGTGTCAACATCACCAAAAGTCACATTCAAAACATACTCTGCAGTACGCAGCAAGCGGGGAACAGGATCTTCCCTGTATCCACTGTGCTGATCAACACCCGCCATCGCAAGCGGATGAAGCGACTGCATCATCAAGGCACGCACTCCGCCCACAAGCATGATCGGATGAGAGTGCACTTGCCAGGTCATGCTGTCCGCACCAAACAGACCGGCATCATCCCCCACAGTGACCGGGTCGAAGAGGGGCATGATTCTTCCTCCATCAGTTCATTCACCAAGTTCGTGCTGTCTTTTCCACAAAAAAAGTACGTCTCACACGCCCAAAGAACCGAATCCAAGTGCATTCAGAACATAGCGAAATATTTATCAACCATACCGAAAACCCAGCGAAAGCGCACCTCCGAGACCTGCCAGAGCGAGAAGACATTGCAGCGTGCGAGGGAAAACGAGAGACAAGCGCTTATACATCCGGCGGCGCAGCTGTGGCAACAGTCCCACTCTGCAAAAGCCACTCAATCTCCTCGTCGCTCCACCAGCGATCAGCGAGCACTGCACGTGTGTGCATACCGGGCTGAGATGCCACTTCACCCGGCACAGGGCCCCAGCCACTCATACGGGGAACAGGACCCACAGTCGCGACACCCTGCACAAGACCTGCTGCTCGCCCAGCAGCAAACGCCTCGGAAAAAGAACGCACAGGGGAAACTGCAACATCTTTCCCGGACAACTGTTCCACCCATTTATCCTGCGTTTGCCTTGCAAATGCTTCTGTGAAAAAAGCACGGAGCTCATCCCAGAGCGCAGCATCCCCCTGCCATGTCGCGGCCTCAGACCGGCCGAGTGCTGCACACAGATTCGTAAAGAACTTCGGCTCAATTGCGGCCACGTTCAGCCGGCGACCATCTGCTGTTGCACAGCAGTCATAAAAAGGAACCGCCCCCGAGAGAAAACCCCCACCCCAAGAGGGATCTCGAGCACCCGTTTCCGACCAGGCAGGAACACAAGACGTCAGCGACAGCAGCGCCTCCAGCATGGAAACATCCACATGGCAACCCCGTCCTGTCGTTTGCCGCCCATGCAAAGCAGCCAACACCCCAAACGCAGCGAACAGCCCACCTGCCGCCGTATCGGCAGCAAAATTCACAGGAATACCTGGCTGTTGCCCGGCACGCGCGCTTGCTGGCAAGAGGCCAGACGCGGCGATACAGTTCAGGGCAGACCCGCCTGCTGTGCGAGAGGGTCGGTCTGCCCATAACCGGTAAGCGAGCAGTAGACGACCTTCGGGTGACGTGAAGCAACCTTCTGGTATCCGACACCGAGACGATCACACACCCCAGGACGAAACCCCTCCATAAACACGTGAGCTGTTTGCGCGAACCGTAACACCATCTCGCGTCCCTCTTCGGTTTTGAGATCAACCACAATCGAACGGCGCGAACGAAAAATAGGATTCAAGCCCGCCTGACGGGCACGTTACGACCCGTAAGCAGGAATATCTCCAATAGAAGCCCCTGATCGCCGGCGCGGAGGAGGCTCAACCGTCACAACATCCGCACCGAGATCGCCAAGCAGCATAGTGGCATATGGTCCTGGGGAAAGAGGGGTAAGGTCCACGACCCGCACCCCACTCAACGGTCCCGCCGGCATATCATCGGCCATGGTGCTCCTCACTTCAAACCGTGTTCTCGAACCACGGTCCCTCTTTGTTTTTCCCGCTTCGAACTATCTTTTTCCCACTTTTCAGCTCACGTGCCGGCCGTCTCGCCCCACCATCAGACCCGCTCCCGAGTCTCTCCGCTGCTCCCCACAAAATTGTTTTCCAGGGAGAAACATCGAAAAAAACCGCAGAAAAACAGATGGGCACACAGGACTCTTGCGTGTGTACCACCCGACCGGTAATTCCAGCAGAAAGACCTGGACCCTTCACAAAAACAAGTTTCCCTCTTCTCGGAGAAGGGCCTGTAACACGCAGGAAAGCCGCCACAACAACACCTCGTGCACCCCCCATCAGTGAACCCGAAGCCGGCATACAACATCTTTCCCGAAAAAAAAAATACTGCATATCACACAGCTTGGCGGGAAAAGAGGCTGCACTCCAGGAAACAAGAAAGACCCAGGCAAAGATATTGTTGTCCAGACTATTCTGACGCGCTTTCGTAAGCGACACACCCAAAAACACGACAGGGCAAGCTACACAGCGAGGCAAAAAATGGAAGAGGCGATGTCACCGCGCACGTCTTGGTGGAACAAAATCCCAATATGGCCTGGAAAAACGCTTGTTTTTGTGGGAGCGGTTGTCACAATGGCCGCCATTATGGTGCATCTCTTACTGGGAATAGTGGCCATCGCCCTCGAGCTTCTCATCGTGGGGATCGATCTCTTGCGCAGAAATCCTCCGTCTACAGCACGTCCCATAATCGAGCACCTGCCAGATTTTCCCTTTTCCTGTTTCACAGGCCGGACAAAAGAGACAGCAGCCCTTCGTCTTGCGCTCGCCGAAGACGGCGTCGCCGTCGTGGTACCAATACAGGACCTGTCCGGGCAGGACGGTATCGGCAAAACAGCACTCGCCCTCGCCTATGCAAAAGAGCACAGGGAAGAACACGACATTGTGTGGTGGGTGCGGGCTGGGCATCCAGAGACAATTATCGAAGACTACGCGCGACTCGCGAAAGCCCTCGGCGCCCCCGCAACAGGGCTTTCCGGCGAAGAAATCATTGATCTCGTTCGAGTTTTGCTCACCGGATGGGAAAACTGGCTGCTCATCCTCGACGGCGTGCAGGACCAACAACTTCTCGACCTGCATCGGGCCACAACCGGGAACGGACAAGTGATTGTCACTTCCCCCCATAGAAACTGGACAACAACCACGACGGGCGCCTCCCCATCGGACAAAGACATCACACAAGACGCAGCAAAAGAGGAAGCACAAGACAGCAGGCTTGAAGCGCCAATTGTGGAGATCGGGCTGCTTCCCCTGACTGACGCGGCGCAGCTCTTGCACGACCGCAGAGGACACGGAGAAAAGCAGGCCACAAAAGAACTCGCACAAGAATTGGGCAGAATCCCGCTTGCCCTTGAAATCGCTGCTGCCACAATGCACCCCACACCAAACCCCACAATACATCTCAGTATACCCCAGTATACAGAACGCTACAGAGCGCAGCGTGCCCGCCTTGTTGCCGAGAAAACTGTGGGAGAGGGCAGTTTTCCGGAAAACACAGCTGCCCAGAACGACACATCGTTGATCTTGCAAACAGTGACCGAGCTTGCGCGCGAAACATTCAAGAGCCGCCACCCTCTTTTCGCCGAAGCAGCCGAAAACCTCCTTGATCTCTGCGCATGGCTTGCACCAGAAAACATTTCCTGCCATCTCTTCGCTGCTCATCCCGAACTGCTCGACACACCGCTCGCGACAATGGTCCGCAAAGAGGAGCACGAAGAAGGAAGCGAAGGGGCACATGAAAAGGGACGCAAAAAAACCGGACACGAACCTACGGCAACGTCTTTTGCCATACTCGTACAAGACCTGCAGAACTGTTCCCTGCTCGGCCCCGGCTTTCCAGAGCTGACGTCTTCACCCCAGAGCAGGCTTTCCTCACACACTGCCACGCACACAACCACAGGAGAAGTCAGCTCCCAGGAATCCCCGACAGCCCAGACAGCCACACCGGCCACAGACACATCCAACACCCCTCGTACAGATATCCCAAAAGAATTCTCCCTGCATGAACTTGTCCAGAGAGCTTTGCGAGAGCATCAGCCCGCAGCACAGCAACAGCACTCCCTGCAACAAGCCTTCACTCTCCTCGAAAAATCCCTGCCGGCAGGCGACCAATCCTCGCCTCTCGCCCCGACAGAGCGCGCCCAATGGAGCAGGCTTGCTCCTCACCTCCTCGGCCTCGCCGGCCACCTTCAAGAACACAGCCTCGACCCGGGACTCTCCGCACGTGCGTATTTTCAGATCGCCCGCTACCACGCGCAGGCACACCGCTACGATGAAGCAACACGTATCGCCGCACAAGTAGCTACCGACTACGCAGAAATCTTCGGTCCTGACGATCCCCTCACCCTTACTTGCCGCCACGATCTCGCTTTCTATCTCGCAAGTGCCGGCTACACCGAAGAAGCCCGCAGGCTGGAAGAAGAAGTCGTTGCAAGCCGCGAGCAGGTTCTTGGCCGCAACCATCCCGATACCCTCGCCGGCCACCGGCAGCTCGCCCGCTGTTACGCCGGCGCATCACAGTACGAAGAGGCTGTTCGCCTACAAGAACAGGTACTCAAGGAAGAAGAGGACCTGTTTGGTCCTGACCATGCCGACACTCTCACAAGCCGCCATCAACTTGCGCTCTACTACGACCACACGAACCGCCACGAAAAGGCTGTCGAAACACAAAAACAAGTACTCGCCGACTGCACACGCCTTCTTGGCGCAGATCAGCCTTCCACACTGGAGAGTCGTCACAATCTCGCCCGCTATCACGCGCATGCCGGCCATTATGACAAGGCGCTTCGCTCCGGGTCCCGCGCTCGAGACGACTATGAACGCATCTTTGGCACCGCCCACCCCGATACGCTGCGCAGCACCCACTATCTGGCCCAATGGCAAGACCAGCTCGGCCATCACAAAAAAGCCCTCGCACTACAAATAGGAGTGCTCGAAGGACGAAAAAACGTGCTTGGCCCGACCCACCCCGACACCCTCACAAGCCAACAGCAGCTTGCCTTGTACTACGACCACACCGGACAGCACGACGAAGCCCTCGCACTACAAATAGGCGTGCTCGAAGAACAAGAAAACATACTTGGCCCGACCCACCCCGACACCCTCACAAGCCAACAGCAGCTTGCCTTGTACTACGACCACACCGGACAGCACGACGAAGCCCTCGCACTACAAATTACGGTGCTCGAAAGACAAGAGAACCTGCTTGGCCCGACCCACCCCGACACTCTCACAAGCCGGCAGCAGCTCGCAGACTTCTACGAGCACACCTGGCGTCTTGAAGAAGCAACCCGCATCCGCGAAGGTGGGAAGCCTGTCGTCTTTTCTCACGTATCCACCTCCCCCCCAGCCCAAGCCGCTTCTTCCCAAGAAACCAACAACAATCCCGCAGAAAACACAGAAAGCTAGAGCATTTTTTGAAGGCTTCTTGAAGAGTTTCCGTGCGGGTTGCTGCTTTGCGGGTTGCTGCCTTGGATTTGTGTGAGGGTTTCATGGGGTGAGGAGGCTGTGACCTGAAACCCCTCGTGCATGGATTTGCGTGCGCAAAGATCCTTCGGCAAAGAAGCCTCAGCGGGGAAAAATCGGCGCACGCTTCTTTGTAAACGCAACGACCCCTTCTGCGAATTCTGCTCCCCGGCTTGCTTCAATGATGACATCGGCTTCACGATCCAAATGGGTTTCCAATGTATCCGTGCACGATGTGTCGAGAAGACAGCGGGTTCTCCTCAAAGCCTGTTGCGGCCCTGCTGCCAGCTCTTTTGCTATTGTCAAGGCGCGGTCCAGCAGCGCTTCCTGCTCCACGACTTCCGCAACAAGCCCCCACGCGAATGCCTCATCGGCCGTCACTTTCCGATTCTGCAAAAGCATCTCTGCAGCTCTGCCCATGCCCACAAGACGCGGCAAATAATAGGATACGGAACTGTCTGGGGTGGCCCCGATACGCACAAACCCTGACACAAAAGTGGCAGTCGTTGCCGACAGTCGCAGGTCACACGCGCAGGCAATGCCAAGAGCAGCACCTGCTGCCACCCCATTTATTGCGGCCACAACTGGTGGCCCGGAACGCAAGGTGCGGAGCAGACTATGTGCGGCACTCACGGTGTACGTCATCATCACACCGGAATTTTTGTCTTTGACTCCAGACACGAAAGTCCCGACATCGGCCCCACTGGAAAACGCGCGCCCCGCACCAGCAAGCACAAGCGCGCGTGCTCCCGCGTCTGCAGCATCGGTCACGGCGTCTTCCAACGCCGCAAAGGTCTTGGTCTCAAACGCATTGAAACTTTCTGGATCAGAAAACTCCACCAGCACAACATCCTCATGTTGTGTACTCGAAATATTCATGTGACTCCCTTCTCTCTTGCAGCAGAAAAACACAATATCCTGTCACAGCCGATACGGCGCTCCTCCACACATGACACTCGCGCACATAATGCCCCAATCTCTGCACGCACGCCCGAACAATCCCCACAGATCACCGCAACCCCAAGGCTTCTTCTCATTGCGCGTGCACGCGCAATGCCGCACTCCCCCTGGCCTCACCTGTCAGGTTGTCTTCCCTTCTCGTGACTGACACCCGCTACCATCGGCACATGCGACTCACGCGTACCCTCCCGACCCGTCTCGATACCTCCTCACAAAGACATCAGGAGAATCAGGCAGGCATGCTCAATCAGCTCGCCGCCTTGCACGACCAACAGCAACTCCTTGTGCAAGGAGGTGGTGCAAAATACGTGCGCCGTCACCGTGCCCGGGGCAAGCTCCTCTCCCGAGAACGTATAGAACTTCTCCTCGATCCCGACTCTCCCTTTTTGGAGTTCTCCACCCTGGCTGCCTGGGGAACCGAGTTTCATGTGGGCGCGGGCATTGTCACAGGCATGGGGGCCATTGCCGACACAGTCTGCGTGATCATTGCGCACGAGTCCACAATCCGTGGCGGTTCAATGAACCCCATCACCCTGAAAAAGAACCTGCGCGCGATGGAGATCGCCCGAGAAAACCGTCTCCCCCTGGTAAACCTGGTGGAATCAGGCGGGGCCGACCTCCCCACCCAAGCAGAATTGTTTGTCCCTGCCGGAGAGCTCTTCCGGAACCTCACCCGCCTTTCCGCCCTTGGCATCCCCACAATCTCTCTTGTTTTTGGAAACTCCACTGCAGGCGGGGCCTATATTCCCGGCATGTGCGACTACACCGTCATGGTGAAAGAACGCGCAAAAGTCTTTCTCGGAGGGCCCCCTCTCGTAAAAATGGCAACAGGAGAAGACGCCGACGACGAAGAGCTCGGCGGAGCCGACATGCATTCTCGCATCTCAGGTTTATCTGACGCGCTCGCGGTCGACGAACACGACTGCCTGCGCATAGGCCGCCAAATCATCGCCAACTTGCACTGGAAGGGAAACGGCCCAGCCCCCGCATATACCCAGGCCCAGTCTCCCCCCTACCCGGTGGCAACACCCGCGCCGACAGCCCACGCCACGAGTCCCCCCAGAAGTATCTTGAGCGCAGATACTTTCACAGAAGAGCCTTTGTACGACACCGAGGACCTTCTCGGCCTCGCTTCATGTGACCTCAAAATCCCGATCGACGTGCACGAAGTCATCGCTCGCATCGTCGATGGTTCACGTTTCGACGAGTTTAAGCCCCTCTATGGGTCGAGCCTTGTCACCGGCTGGGCTTGCCTACACGGTTACCCCATCGGGATCCTCGCGAACAGCCGTGGCATCCTCTTCTCAGAAGAAGCCGAAAAAGCAGCCCAGTTCATTCAACTGGCAAACCAGGTTGCAAAACCCCTCGTCTTCCTGCAAAACACAACCGGCTATATGGTAGGAAAAGCCTACGAACAAGGCGGCATGGTCAAAAACGGCGCCAAAATGGTGAATGCTGTTTCCAACAGCCAGGTCCCCCACCTCACCATCATCATGGGAGCATCCTACGGGGCAGGCAACTACGGCATGTGCGGACGCGCCTACGACCCCCGCTTTCTCTTTAGCTGGCCCAATCACAAAATGGCCGTCATGGGTCCAGAACAGCTCGCCGGAGTACTCTCCATTGTCGCCCGCCAAGCCGCAGCAGCAGCCGGCAGACCCTTCGACGAAGAAGCCGACACAATAAACCGGCAAAAAATCCAAGAACAAATCGAAGCGGAACAAATCGCCTTTGCTAACTCTTCCCGACTCTACGACGACGGCATCATCGACCCCCGCGACACCCGAACCGTGCTCGGCATGTGCCTCACCGCCTGCCACATGACCGAAGTACACGGCACAGAAACCGCATACGGCGTCTTCCGCATGTAACGCCATCGCCACACCGGCGAGTCGCCCAAAACACGCCCCAAGACGCGCCGGAAACAACCGAAAAACACGGCGAAAGCCCCGCCAACACAGCGACAACCTCAAAAATGTGAAAAGACGCGACTGGTCCTACCTGCGGAAAAAGAGTCCTCACGCTACCCGCGTACTCTCAGGAGTCTCACCCGAGATATTCGGCAAACGTGAGGCCCAACAAGAAACACCCCGTTTCAGACAGTGGCGTTACTGTTCGCCATACACCTCAACCACCCCTACCCGAAGCGGCATCGACCGCCGCAAGGCTTCAAGAATATTCCTCCGCGTCTGAGCATGACTACCAGATCACTTCGTAATTCGCGCGCGCACGAGCCTTCTCAGAAAAATAGCTTGTCGTCAACCGCACTCCAGACTGCCAAAAAACATCCCAAAACTGCGGTGACACACGCACAAGATGACTGGGCACTTCCATTTTCAGCCCACTGTCGAGCGCACACACGACCATGCCCGGAAAATGCGAGTGCAAGACCGGTTCCCCCCGCCCAACGAACTGCACCATCCGCCCAGCAAGCTGCGCGATTTCCCCGATGACTCGTAGGCAATCTTCTCACAGCATTGTCCCGTGCGTGCCCCGTGGCCCAGAAAACACATCACAATGATCATATTCCACTTCATAAGAAACGATGAACAGTATAGATACACAAGGGAGTCCCACTCGCGACAAAAAAACAAACCTCCGAAACTGGCGGAAAAGAACAAACCGGCAGACATTCCTGGAGAAGGCCGGCTGGAAAGCCGGCCTATAAAAGGCCAGGAAAGCTGGAACATAAACACTCTGCACAAATACAACAGTCAGCTTTCAGTAAATCCCAAGCACCGGAAGAAACGCCTCTCTCAATTTCTTGTCAAAAAACGAGACTCCCTCCCCGAAGGAACCCCGATGCGTAGAAAACCGTCTCGGTCACTTGGTAAAAAAAGCGCTGCTGTCCTTATTGCTGTGGCACTCCTGTTCACGGCCTGTGGCGACGATGACCAGAACAAAGAGCATGCTGCAGACACGTTCTTCAACGAAATAGAAGAAAACGCGCGCTCTGCTTATCAATGCCTGCGAGATCATGGACTTGAGATGGAAGACCGGAGCTTCAAAGGAAACGATTTCCCGGGCAGCATCGCTTATTTCAATACTCTACTGTTTACACTCGGAGAAACCCCCGACGGCATCCAAGCTGCAACAGCATGCGCTCAACAGCTCAAGAGTATGGCTGGTCCCTTCGGTGACCAGGAACAAGTAGAGAAATTCCTCAAGGGTTTCAACAAATTCGCCGGATGCATGCGCGAAAAAGGCTACTCTATTCCCGATATCGACCTTACCAATCCCAGCAACCTGGGTATAGATCTTGACATCAACGATCCCGCCATCGAGGCTGCCGCGGTGATATGCGAAAAGGAAAGCGGTCTCCGGCTTCCCGGCTGAACTTTCCACAAGAACAAATATGACAAATGACGGATGCGGGAAAAAGCAGACCACATCCAGAACCGAACCGAAACATCCTCTGGGCAGAGGGCGCTTTTCCGGGCCTTTGCATTCTCGCGGGCATCAGCATCATCGCAGCCACCACGCCGTGACAATACGAGAACAACGCTTCTCGCTCAAAAAACTCGCCTTGGAAAAATGTGAAGATCTGCGAACGAGAGCTAGCCTCGTCGAGAACTACCTTCGAGAAGCACCGCCCTCGACGAGAAGCCAACTGAAAGAAACCGACTGATGTCCGCTCCCACGCCCGATCTACTGCGCGTCGCTAACTGTTCCGGCTTTTATGGCGACCGCATGTCCGCACCGCGGGAAATGCTTGAAGGCGGACCAATTGACGTGCTCACCGGCGATTATCTGGCGGAGCTCACCATGCTTATCCTCTGGAAGGCGCGTCGCAAAGACCCTTCTCGAGGGTATGCCCTAACTTTTTTGCGGCAAATGGAAGAGGTCATGGGACTCGCTCTTGACAAAGGCGTGAAAATCGTGACGAACGCAGGGGGGTTGCATCCTGCTGGGCTCGCGGCAGAGTTGCAAACTCTGGCAGAACATCTCGGTCTTGCTCCACATATTGCCTATGTTGCGGGGGACGATCTGCTTGCGCAGCTGCCGGCTTTGCAAACAACAGGAATCGATTTCGCCCACCTCGACACAGGAGTTCCGCTTGCCCAAGCCGGGGCAACTCCTGTTTCTGCGAATGCGTACCTTGGTGGCTGGGGTATCACTGCTGCTTTGCAGGCAGGAGCCGACATTGTGGTGTGCCCGCGCGTGACTGATGCCTCTGTGGTGGTCGGGCCGGCTGCCTGGCATTTCAAATGGGGTCGACAAGACTGGGATCGTCTCGCGGGAGCGGTGATTGCCGGACATGTGATCGAGTGCGGGCCACAGGCCACCGGCGGCAACTATGCTTTCTTCCAGGAGATTCCCAACCTTCTTGCTCCGGGTTTTCCGATCGCAGAGGTGAGCGCAGACGGCAGCAGTGTGATCACGAAACACCCCAACACTGGGGGCATGGTGTCTGTGGGAACCGTCACGGCCCAGCTTTTGTATGAAATTGGCAGTCCGGTCTATGCCAACCCCGATGTGGTAGCACGCTTCGACACCATTCGCCTCGACCAGGTAGGCCCAGACCGGGTGCGTATTACAGGGGCCCAAGGCGAAGCTGCCCCGCCCAGCACCAAGGTGTGTCTCAACTATGAGAGCGGCTACCGCAACAGCATGACTTTCGTGCTGACCGGTTTGGATATCGAAGCAAAAGCAGCCCTTGCAACCACCGCCTTTTTAGAAAAGACCGGCGGCAAAGATGCCTTTTCCGAACTCGACATCTCTCTTGTGCGGTCTGATAAAGCCGATGCCCGCTCAAACGCGGAGGCAAGCGCCACACTCACCATCACCGTGAAAGACCCCGACCGGGCACGGGCGGGCCGCTTTTTCTCTGGAGCCGTCGTCGAATTACTCCTGGCAAGTTATCCAGGCATGTACACAACAACCCCGCCGGGGGATGCCCGTATCTTTGGGGTGTACTGGCCTGCGCTCGTTCCCGCCTCTGTCGTCCCCCATCATGTCGTCCTCCCCGACGGAGAATCCATAGATATTCCTCCTACCCCACATGAGGCAGGACATCCCGTCACACCCTACATCCCAGACCAGCCGTCTCCACCAGGACCTCCCTTTACACGCCTTCCTCTCGGCACCGTCTTTGGCGCCCGCTCAGGAGACAAAGGAGGAAACGCCAATGTCGGCGTGTGGGCGCGCAGCGATCTCGGCTACGCCTGGCTCGCCACACACCTCACAATAAAAGAGTTCCAGCGGCTCATCCCGGAAAGCGCTTCTCTCATAGTGGAACGCTACGAGCTCCCGAACCTACGCTCCCTCAACTTTGTCGTGAAAGGCCTGCTCGGAGAGGGCGTCGCCTCTTCAATCCGTCCTGATGCCCAAGCAAAAAGCCTCGGAGAATATCTTCGCTCCCGGCATGTCGACCTTCCCGTCGCCCTGCTTGCCGACCGCCCAATACCCCCACCGACACACCCAAACCAGGCCAAGACCGGTGGCTCATAGACAAGAGTTTGCAGCTTTCTCCCCGATGCAGGGCTCAGCTGAGATTGTGCACACCCATCATGCACTGACCACACACAAGCAGAGATCACAGCTGAGCGCGACAAGCCACCACAAGATATTTCCCAGACCAGGTCCCAGATCAGGTAGGAAGCCTGCTTACTCTGTCAGGATTTCTTGGACTTGTGTGACAACACGATCGATCGCCACTTCGGACTGTGCACGCGAGCCTAAATCGCGCACGGTCACAGCACCCCGTCGCCACTCAGCCTCGCCAACAATGACAACGACTCGATTCTTATTTCGTACCGCACGTTTCATTTCAGTCGACAGCGACCGCTCCAGAAGCGGAAGGACAGCCTTCATCCCGACTGCACGGAGCGAACGCGCGACGGAGCGAGCCGCTTCGTTCATCTCCAGACTGACAGGCACAACAACAACATCGCTCCCAAGTTGGGGCGTCGGAAGCAGATCGTGCGTGTCCAAGAAATCGAGCATCGTGACATCGCCCATACCGAAGCCAATGCCAGGAATGTCCTTCTTGGTAAACAGCCCGGCAAGATTCGCATAGCGGCCACCACCAAATAAAGACCGCCGATTATCTGAATCAGTATCAAAAACCTCAAAGACTGTGGAAGTGTAATACTCAAAGGCCCGGATAATGAGTGGATCAAACCTGAAAAGATTGCTCTCACTACACTTCAGCAACTTGGCGACATTGGAATCGCGCAGATCCTCGTCCGGCAGCTCGTCCATCACGTTCCGGTCACCTGTCAGCACAGTGCCGAGCCGCTCAATTTGTCGCTGATCAAGCCCAGCTCCAATGAGATCAGCGATCCGGGCATCCTCATCGCTTTTCTCCCACCGATCGATAATCCCAAATACCTCAGGCATTGCCTGCTCAGAGATACCGACAATGTGTCGCATCGCCGACTCGGCAATAATGCGACAGTTCACACGGAGCAGATAGTCATCTCGAGTCGCTCCGACCCCCGCCATGAGGGCATGGATAAGGTCAAAAATCTCTGACTCGCATACCTCAGACGCGGACCCGAAGATGTCACAGTTGATCTGCCAGTGTTCCCGCACTCGACCACGTTGCGGACGTTCGTACCGATGGCAATTCACATGGGAATACCACCGCAAGGGAAAATCGAGCTGACCAGAGAACCGCGCCACCATACGTGCCACAGATGGCGTCATCTCCGGACGCAGGGCGAGTCGTCGACCCGAACGATCGGTCAGCGAATAAAGCTGTTGGTCTGCAATTTCGCGACCTGACTTTGCCTCATATATCTCGACTGGTTCGAGCAGTGGTCCATCGTAACGCTCGAAACCGTAAATTTCGACAACTCTGTAGAACTCCGAAAAAACCGCCTGCCGAACAGCCATCTCGTCCGGTAAAAAGTCACGCGTCCCCCTGTAGGGGTTCACTGGTAGCAAGTCCGTCAACGGTTACTACTTCCTTCGCTGGGCATTGGCCTGGATATCGGCCTGGGCATCAGCCTGGACATCGACGGGCAGGCTCGACAAGTAATGGTCCAGGCTGCCAAACAACGCGCGTCATCGATGAGGGGTTTACTCATTTCTCAAAAGCGAACAAGCTGGTCCCCTGTCCCCCTCGCAATGCCCATCGGTCCGGCCGATCGTGCATTTATCCAGCATGATCTCAAGCCGCTGTGCGAGAGTGGCCGGTGCAGTCCCCTGCACGATCAAGCCAAGCCGGTCGGCGTACATCTCATACAATGCGCCGGTCAGACCTTGGGATAGCACGCGTGCACTTCTGCTCAGTGTTGACGACGCGCAACCGTGCGCCAGGACCAGGAAAACGCTACCGTAACAAGCTGGGAGACAACAATCAATTTCCTCGCTGCACAGCGTGCAATGCCGGCATTCAGTCTCAACAATCCTGGCCGGATGTACCCTTGGAACTTGTCCGCAAAACGGGAGGAGAACTCGCACCTCTGCCCTGCGACACAACCCCTTTACAGAATCGCGCCAATCCCCCCGCTGCACAACAGGCCAAGTCCCGTGCGATACCCAGGTTTCTCTTCTCACGCTGGGATCTGCCTGGAAGGGAGAAGAGGACCCGCCCCCTCTGGAAGGGGGAGGGCAGAATTGTCAACCAGACCCCTCCGCAGAGTCCTCACCGGAACTGTCATCGGGACGCGCGCGTGGAAGAGTCTCCGTGGGGAGGGAAGCAGCCTCTGAAGGAAGAATCTCGGGCAGCCAGAGTTTCCCTGCCCCGGAAGTATTGTCTTTCCCCCATATTCCGACATCGATCGCGTGCCCTTCCAGGTATGCCTGTATCTCGGCAGGGCCAAATGAGGGATTGGCCTCCAGAACGAGCGCAGCAGCCCCTGCCGCATGGGGGGTCGACGCAGAGGTCCCGGCAAAAAGCCCTTTGTAAGTGAAGCTTGCCACCCTTGTGGGAGCAGAAATGTCGGGTTTGGTACGGCCATCGTGCGTGGGGCCACGAGAGCTATAGCCCTCCACAAAACCATTTACCCAGTTTGACGCGCCAATAGTCATGACATCTGCCGACATTCCCGGTGCCACGATACTTCCGGAAGACGTTTGCACCGACAAAGGAAAACTACCAACGAACAGGTCAAGTATTGGGCTTTCTGCCGTTTGCTCCCCCACGATCAAGATAGAATACTTCCTTGTCCACATACTAGTGTTCGAAAGGGTAACAATCTCAACGGGAAACTCCACACCAGTTTGAAAACCCACACTGCTCCCGACAATAAAACCGCCATCATCCAGGACATACAGATCGTAGTCATGGTTCGAAAACGGGTACTCCTCCCAGTCAAGTGACAAGATAGCGCTCTTGCCACCAGGCAAACTGAACTCATTGGCTTCAACACCAAACGAAAACTCGTGCAGGCCATTCTTGTTGGCGTCCTGAAAAGGACCACCCCAATGGTATTTGGACTCGTTCCCGGCAGCCGTCACCCAGAAAATCTCTTCGGAGCGGGCTTGTGCCACTACAGCATCCGGCGTTCCTGGGCCACTTTTTCCAGTACCAGAACCAGTTAACCACCCAATGGAACTGGAAATAATATCCACGCCTTGTTCTCTCAACCACCAATAAGCTCTGCCGAACTCCAAGGCGCTCGCAACGCACGCCAAGTAGATATCGGCAGCAGGTGCCATATCGTGCACGATTTCCACAACGGCCGTGCCATGTAGGGAAGCACTCGACAATGCACCGCGGCAAAGATCAAACGTGCCGGCAGGAGAGGGCACTTCTCCATGATGAAACGCAGTTTCGTATCCAGAGAAACCAAGGTCGATCACCCCGACCTTCACGTCTTTCCCAAGAATCCCAAGTGTTTCATGCCAGTAAGAGGCATTTGTAGCTTTCACTCCTTGACCGGGAATCCCGCCCCCAATACCGAGAGACTGCCGCTCTTCCCGCTGCCTCGCTTCCTGCGCGACTTCTTCCGCCGTTTTCTCCGTCACTTCTTCGATCAGCTCAAAACTCACTGCATGACGCGGAAAAGACACATAGTCCACACTCTCGGAATCCGCGAGCTTTGTGACCGCCCGAAAGGGCACGCGCGCCTGCAGAGCTCCTTGCCCCCGCACTTCCACAACCCCACCTGCACGCTCAATCGCAGCACGCGCCTCCTCAGCCTTGCCCGGGACCGCGTCTACCCGCACGCGGATCTCGGTTTGCGTGAGATCCACGTCACGACCATCACCACCATGCAAAACGATCGTATCCTGCAGCATGGGAGAAGCAAGCGTTCGAGGAGCCGCCGGAGAAGCCTGCTCCAGCTGACTTTTTTCTGCCCTGTTTCCACCTCCAAGAGAGGCGAGGACTACAGAGAAAACAGAAGCCAACACATCGGAAGAGATTTTCGGGTGGACAGCCTCACGGTCTTTCGTCGTCACCTGACCATTCTCGACCTGGACTTCTTTCGAGAAAGAGGAGGGAAGCGCTGTTTTTGCCTCAACAGCTGTTCCTCTTCTTCCGACTGCTCCCCGTGCAAGCGCAGAAGGCACCGTAAGAGTCCACGTCAACACCAGAAGCATGACCGCCCCTACTTGACGACGCACCCGTACACCTACTCCCATGCTATTTCTCCAATCTCAGCGAACACGCCGCCTATATCGCTTTGCGCGCTATCTTGAACACTTATAGCGCGCAAAGACGCGCGGGCGCGCCGAATCTGGCCAAAATATCGCCCCTACTGACGGTTTTCACAAAAGAGGAACCAAAAAAACAACCGCTACCAAAACCACACCAGAAAAAGGACAGCAAAAAAACACGGCAATCAGGAGAAAAACGTCCGGATAACACCGTCTTTTTCTTTGCAGAAATCACAAAAAGTCAAAAGAGAACAACAAAAACGGCACACAGGCAGACGCCAGAAAAAACACCAGCCCGCCATCTTCCTCTCTACCCAGGACTACATTCCGGCCGGCCCCAGCCCAGCCCCGCTTTCGCCCACACGGCCCAGCCAAGCCCTGGGAAACACCGCTTCAACGCGGAAGAAACCGCACAAGTCCTTGTTCATCAGAGACACGTTCAAAAACAGCGCGCACCAAAAGTCCCGCATGCACCTCTTCAATTGGGATATTTTCCACTGTGGAGAGCAGGCGAGGCCCATCCTCAAGTTCCACTATCACGACTACATAGGGGCAGGGTCGAGACAGGTCGTTCCAGGGAGGACGGTGCACCACTACGGCAACCACTACATGCCCATACCCGTTCGACAACCGCCAGTCCACTTCATTGCTGAGGCAGCGTGGACAGAGAGAACGCGGATAAAAGAAAAACGCAGCACACTGTGTGCACCAAGGGAGGAGAAGCTCTCCCCGGGCTGCCGCGGCATAAAAAGGCCGGTTTACCTCGGTAAGACGAGGTAATGCCCCTGCATCTGCCAAATCATGCAAAAAGACAGTTGCGCCTTCTTCTGCTCGATCGCTCATACTGGGCTCATCCCGCTTCCAGAATCACAGTGACATGGCTGCAAAGCATCGAACCGTACGCGTGCACAAGAGCAAGATCAGCCCGTTCGAGCTGTATCCCACGCGCTCTTCCCGTCATCTGGGCATGCGCCTCAAGCAGACCACAAATCCCCGAGGCAGTCCCCGCGTGGCCAAACCGCAGCAATCCGCCGTTCGTGTTCACTGGCAGATCACCGCCCGGCCAGGTACGACCTTCCCGATACAGCTCCACTGCCTTGCCTCGTTCTGCAAAACCCAGCTCTTCCAAAAGCATCAGAGGATTTGAGCTGAACGCGTCATAGAGCTGACAAAAGTCCATGTCGGCAGGGGTACGACCGGCACGGGCAAAAGCGACACAACCCGCATCTACCGCGGCAGTCGTAGAGAGATCTCTCAGAGAAAGCACAAAACCATGCGTGTGGGCTTCTCCTGTTCCCACAATATGCACGGGACGGTGCGGAAAATCACCGGCAGCCTGGGGTGCACTCAACACAAATGCCCCGCCACCTTCGCAGGGAATAGAGCAGTCGTAATAGGCGAAAGGTCCGGCAATAGGACGCGCAGACAAAACCTCTGCGACCGGCAAAGGTCCGGCATCACGACCAAGCGCAACAGGATGGCTCGTCGCCCACGCCTGCTGTGCAGTCACCGCTTCCGCGAGCGCGTCTCTTCCCAAACCGGTTGCATCAAGCCAGGCCTGCCCCATCAGCCCATAAATTGTGGGAATCGAAGGGGCAAAGGGCAACTCGTAGTCGGGATGGCACACCATCTGCATGAGAGAACGGCCAGAATCCCGAATCGGGGGGAAAGTCCCAGCGGAAACACACAAGATACGGGCACACGTTCCATCCTGTATCGCGCGCGCTGCGACTTCCAGCATGGCCAGGTGACTGGCTCCACCAAGTTGCACCCCAAGTTGCATACGCAGGTTTGCAAAAAGGAAGTAGTCCTGGATTTCCTCAGAGAGAAAAGTGTGCTCCACTCCGGCGCCCATCATGTCGCCCACACACACCAGACCATCCACATCTGCAGGGGCGATACCGGCATCGGCAAGCGCCGCCGCGACCGCTGCTACGTGAAGCTCAAGAAAAGAGCGCCCATTTTTCGCCGGATCCAACTCTGCCGAAGCAACAATTGTCGCAATGGGCTCGCTCGGCTTTTTCCCAAATACACCTGTCTGCATAGCGCACAATCATACCCGGGACTCACCGAAAAAAGCCTTGTCGGGCTGAGCAAGCCCTACGCGTCCACCCGTCTTGCCACATGCACCCTCCCCGCAATACCACTGCGATATCCCTGTGATGTCCCTGTGATGTCCCTGTGATGTCCCTGTGATGTCCCTGTGATGTCCCTGGGGTATTCCGACATCTCCCCGACACCACTGCAACATCCCTGCAACATCCCTCAGCACCATTGCGAAAGCCCCGTAACAGCCTGAGCGAACGCCAGGAATGCACCTGCACAATGTCACCACGATATCTCTCCAACACCACTGCGATATTGCTGCAACAGGCTGCGACACCTCGGCAATACAACTGTACCCTGCCGCGCTGCCCTGTCCTTTCGCTCAGACAAACTCGCACCGGTAAGCCATCGGCAAGCGGTCTACAAGCCTTCCTGTTCCGTTTGGTAGGGTCCCGCCATGGACACAATCGGCGAGAAGACTGACCCGACTGGGCTCGGATTACGCTTCGGCACAGAAGAAGACGGACGTTCCTGGATCGGCCGGCGCCTGGAACGGCGCGCTGAAGTCCCTGTGAACGAGGCGATGATCCGCAACTATTGCGCTCTCGTCGAAGACGCCAACCCCGACTATTGGGAGGAGGGAATCAGTCCACCAGGACTCCTCATGGCCTGGCTCATGCCGGCCCCCTGGCGACCTTCGGAAAACCACCGGCGCACCGGCATTATTGCGATGGACGTGCCACTTCCCGGTCGCCATCTCATCAATGTGTCCACCGAAACAGAGTTTTTCGGACCATTGCAGGTCGGTGCGCATGTGCATGCAATCGACGAAGTCACAGAGATCAGCCCAGAAAAACGCACCCGACTCGGCCTCGGCCATTTCATCACAAGCTGCACCCTCTACACCAACCAGAGCGGCAGGGAAGTCGCCCGCAACACCAACCTTATTTTACGCTACGACACCGACAACGGACCTGCCACTCCCGCGGGGTCCGACCTCACTGACCTCACCATTGAAGCCGACCTTGCGGCAATGCTCGCCGAAACACGCCCCGCCCCACCTTGGCAAGCCGTGACCCGTCCGGCACATCCGCGCTCTCCGGCACCGGGTGACGAGCTACCTGCCGTCATTTTGCCCATCACCTATCAGCGTGTCATCCTGAACGCCGCTGCCACTTGGGACTGGTTCCCTGGTCACCATAACCCCTTTTATGCCCGCAAACAGGGGCAACGCACTATCTATTTGTCGACCTTGTTCTTCCACGGCCTGGTTGACCGTTTCGTCACGGACTGGTCCGGGCCAGGAGCATGCATCCGCCACCGCACCATCAGCATGCGACAATCCATCTACGCAGGCCAGACTGCAATCGTGCGCGGCCATGTCACTGAAGTCCGCAATGTCAACGGAAAACAACTCGTTGACATCGAAGCCGGCATTTTCGCGCAGGACCCATTGCACACAGAAGCGAACGGGAAAAACCGCGAAAACAGCAGCGAAACCCTTTGTGTTCCCTGCACAGTAACCGTCGAACTCAAGAAAACATGAGGCCGACCCTGTCCCCACATTCCCCCTATCCCATTCTGTCCCCACATTCCCCCTATCCCATTCTGTCCCCACATTCCCCCTATCCCATTCTGTCCCCACATTCCCCCTATCCCATTCTGTCCCCACAT